>ERZ1740068.7-NODE-7-length-113206-cov-8.209163_pt1 | contig 113206 bp, 104 predicted proteins | sample MGYA00581735_ERZ1740068 | MGnify/ENA primary metagenome ERZ1740068 (study PRJEB43018, sample SAMN04849740) | marine metagenome | isolation source: floating plastic debris | place: Pacific Ocean | collected 2008-08-30 | study: EMG produced TPA metagenomics assembly...
TTTTTCCTTTGTCGGGTGCCATTGCGTTCTTTTTTGCTGTGGCGGCTGGTGCGGCTTATGCCCACCGATTTAAAGAAAACCGATGGCCTGGGATGACGGGCCTGGTGCTGGGTTTTGCGATCAGTGTTATGGCCGCTCAGGGAGATGAGCCCTCCATGATTGGCGTACTGTTTGGCACCGTGGTTCAATTGGCCGGTTTGGGCTACATGTATACCAAAACCAAACAATTGCCCTACGTGTCTGGGGCATTGGCCCTCTTGTCACAGCTGCTGATTATTTACTACGTATCAGACCCTACGGCAGGCCTGCATACCTCTCTTTCGGTATGGATGTTTGAAAACGTGCCGATGTACAACAAGTTCCGCACGGTTTCTATGACTTTGGTGATGGCTCAGGTAGTGGTTCCGGTACTTGCCTTCCTGGGATTAGATTACTTTTTGAAAAACCAGGAACTCGCCCGGAAAAACTTAGTATGGGTAGGAGTAGCCTTTGTTCTTACCGGTGGGGTGAGCCTGTATTTCTACCTCTTTCCACATTCCGTAAATGATTTTTTTGCTACTGGTGAAGCCAACCGATTGACGAAGCAATTGGCAGACGCCAATTTTCCACAGTCGCAGGCCAAAGATTACATTGGCCAGTTGAGCATTGCACGAACAGCCATTTTCCAGTCCGATGCTCTACGAAGCGCTCTATTCATTATAGGTGGCCTTGGGTTGATACTGCTTTTTGCCTTTAAGATTTTGAAATCGCTTCCGGTCATTGCCGGATTGGGTTTGCTTATCCTGGCCGATATGTGGAACGTAGATACCCGCTACGTCAACAAAGACAATTTTGTGAGCAAGCGCCAGTATGACGTGCCTTATCAGGCCGATGCGGCCGATAACCAAATTTTGCAAGATCCGGACATTCACTACCGGGTGTACAACACTACCCGTAGGCCCGACCAGGATGGGGTAACGCCTTTCTTTCACAAATCCATTGGTGGCTATCATGCGGCCAAGCTGCGCAGGGTACAAGACGTGATAACGGCACACCTGCTCCGTGGCAATCAGGAAATACTGCATATGCTCAATGCCAAATACGTGATTGTAGGTGCCAAAGAAGGCAGGGCTGCCCAGCGCAACTTCAACGCCTTAGGCAACGCCTGGTTCGTGAAAGAAGTAGCACAAGTGGCCAACCCAGACGAAGAATTGGCGGGTTTGAAAAACTTGCGTACGGCGGACAAAGCCATTTATGACCAGCGTTTCGCTGGTGAACTGGAAGGATTTACACCGAACTACGATGCACAGGGCGAAATCACTTTGACCGACTATCACCCGGAAACTATGACCTACGCTTCTAATGCTGCGAGTGAGCAATTGGCGGTATTTTCGGAAATCTACTATGACAAGGGCTGGAATGCGTACATCGATGGTAAGCTGGTACCGCATTTGCGGGTAAACTACGTGCTGCGCGCCTTGCGGGTGCCCGCAGGCCAACACCGCATTGAGTTCCGTTTTGAACCCAAATCGTATTCTATAGGGTCGAGTATTGCGCTCATATGTTGTCTGACCCTGATCGGTGGATTGGGCTTCCTGATCTTTCGATCGTTGAAGCCGGCTGCCGCACCCAAAGGATGAAACGGGTACTGATTGTAGTGTATTACTGGCCTCCGAGCGGAGGTGCCGGGGTACAACGTTGGGTCAAGCTGAGCAAATACCTGCACCAGTTTGGCTGGGAACCCGTCATCTTTACGCCCGAAAACCCCGAAGCACCTTTGCAAGATAAGGGCTTGCTCAAGGAGGTGCGTGAGGGAATGGAGGTGATCAAAACTCCTATTTGGGAACCCTACTCGCTCTACAAGCGCTTTACTGGAAAAGGGAGTCAGGAAAAAATTAGTCCTGGGGTGTTGCTCGAAAACCGCAACCGGAGTTTCACCGAAAAGCTCTCGGTTTGGATCAGGGGTAATTTCTTTGTGCCAGACGCCCGTAAATTTTGGGTAAAACCTTCGGTAAAATTTCTGCACAAGTACCTGGAGGAGCATACCATTGATGCTATCGTTACTTCAGGGCCTCCCCATAGCATGCACCTGATTGCACTGGGATTAAAACAACTGCGCCCCATTCCCTGGATTGCCGATTTTCGTGACCCGTGGACCAACATTCACTACCACGATGAACTGATGCTTGGACCTCGTGCTGCCCAAAAACACCAACAATTGGAACAGGCTACCCTGGATACGGCAGACCATGTGGTGACGGCAAGCTATTCGATGGAGCGTGACTTTGTGGCGCAAGGAGCTCAAAGTGTTTCCACGGTAACCAACGGTTATGATGCCGCTGATTATGCCAATGCGGCACCGGTTTTAGATGAAAAATTCACCCTCACCCACATTGGTACGCTGTATGGTTCCCGCAGCCCTGAAGCCCTTTGGGCTGCCCTGGGATCGCTGATTCAATCCCAACCGGGTTTTGCGGAGGTATTCACCTTACGCCTGGTGGGCAAAACTGATCCTGAAGTGTACGCAGCAATTGAGCAGCACGGGCTTACGTCCTATCTCGACGATCGTGGCTATGTAAGCCACCATGAGGTTATTGACTTTCAGCGCCAAACGCAGTTGTTGTTGTTGATTTTTTCTGAGGCGGAACGCACCATTATACCGGGAAAGGTTTTCGAATACCTGGCCGCACGCCGGCCCGTGCTATGCATTGGTTCTCCTGAGTGGGATGCGCCTCAAATTCTATCTAAAGAAGAGGCTGGCGCCACTTTCGACTTTCAAAATAGTGAGGGCATCCGCGCCCAACTCCAACAGTGGTTTGAAGCTTTCCAAGGCGGTGGTTTGCATCCCAAAGAGAAAGACATCAGCCGTTATAGCCGCACCGAACTGGCCCGCAAATATGCGGGCTTATTGGATAAAGTAGCTACAAACAAAGCTTAGGTGTTTCGTCGAATCGTCCCCAGTAGCTTGTTGACCATTCCGGCAATTTCTGGCGAAAGCTTGAAGTAGAGCACCGCTCCGCCAAAGAGCCCCAAAACGATGACCGATCGATACAGAATGTTTACCAAGGGATGACCAAGGTCGGGCAGGTAAAGTCCAAGGGCCATTACCCCACAAGTGAGCAGCAATATCCAAAGGGATTTGATGCTGAAGGGCTGAATGTGAAATTTGTAGAACACCAGTAAGAACTTCAACAGGTTGAAAATAAAGATAGAAATGGCAGTTGCCATCGCAGCGCCAGTGATGCCATAAATTGGAATGAGCCAAAGGTTGTTGACGATGGCCAGACCAACGAGAGCGGACATGATGCCGAGGTTGTAGCGGTAAAAATTCGACATAAGAATGATCTCGTTGTTCACTCCGGTGGCCATGTCGAATACCACGGCAAGACCAATCCAAAGAACTACGTATTTCCCCTCAGCAAACACCTCAGAATTAGGAATCAAAGCAAAAAGGTCGTCTATCCCTATCCAAATGGGGGTGAGCAAAGCGCAGCCTAATACCATCTGGGTGAGGGCAGATTTTTTATAAAGCGTTTCAATCTCTTTGGGCCGGTTGTTTTTTATGGCATTGGCAATTACCGGCATCGAAATGAGGTTGATCGAGCGCTTGGGCATTTCAATGGTGAGGCCAATAAACAAGGCAATGGAATAAATGCCTACGTTGTCCAAATCCAGCATGGAGCCTATCATCCAGCCGTCTATTTTGGTGACAATCATTCCGGCAAAACCGCTCAGAATAATAAATAGTCCGTAGGTAAACGCTTCTTTAATGAAGGATTTGTCGATGCCCTTGAGGTTGAAAATGGGTTTTTGAGGTGATAAGCGATAGATATAGCCCAATACCAAAAGGAGGTTGATGCCGAATGCTCCTATGTAACCCATGATCAAAGTAGTGCGGCTCAAGTCGAACACGGCGATGCAAACCAACAACGCCATCACTATAATCCGAAAAACGACCTCCTTGATAAATTTAGGCACCGCGATACGAAACAGTGCCCGGCTCATTGTGTCTGCCACGTTGCGAAACACTACAATGAAGGTGAGGGGTATGAGCCACAAGTAATATTCAACAATCAGCGGAGAGGTTTCTATAAAGTTCTCCAGAAAAGTATCCTGAAACAGCAGGAAGATTGACATGGCGAAAAAATATCCCAGGAAAGGAATGAGGGTGACGAGCCATAAGAATTGTCCATACCGCTCCTCGTCGTTTTTGAAGAAGGGATGGTATTTTAGGATAATGCCGTTTACACCTAACTGGGCAATGGGAGCGATCAGCAGGGATATGTTGGTCATTAAGTTGAGCAAGCCGATTTCTCTGACTTCCAGAAAGGCCGGAAAAAGCCAAAGCGTGTTGAGTGCCCCTATGGCTACTCCAATGTAGGAAACGATGGTGGTTTTGACTCCTTGCCGCGCAATTACTCCCATGCTGAACCGCTAACTCCAAAAATAGCCTTTTCGTGTAGACCACCTCTCTTATACCAATGCTGATGGCTACTTTTATGCCATGAAACTCTATTGCATCAGTGGGTTAGGAGCAGATGAACGTGTGTTCCAATTCCTCGACCTACCTGATTTTGAGGTAATTCATATGCCTTTCATCCCCCTATTGCCGGGTGAGGGGCTGGTGCAATATGCGCATCGGATGGCCGAGACCTATCGTCCGGAGCCCGGTAGCTGGTTGATGGGCACTTCGTTTGGTGGCATGCTGGCGCAAGAGGTGAGCCACTTGATTGATTTTGAGCAATTGGTATTGGTTTCCACCGTGACCCAAAGGCAAGAGTTTCGGGTGCTGTTTCGTTTAGCCGATCGTTTGCGCCTCACCGAAATGCTAAAACCGGCGTGGTTTTCGGGTCCCGGTCCATTGGCTCGGTGGTTTTTCACAGCGCACGCATCGCCTCAACGCGAAATTTTGGATACCATCTTAAGTGAATTGGAACCCACTTACCTCAACCGGGCGATACCTGCCATAGCAGGATGGCAACCCAAAGCCTTGTCTACACCCGTACTGCGCTTGCACGGAACAGCCGATCGAATATTCCCTTTCCATCGGATCGGGCCTTGTGCTGCATTGCCGAGTGCCGGCCACCTTGCCCTCATGACCCACGCACCGCTCATTAGTGCTTTACTCGCCGAAACCCTGGCGGTGCACCAACAGAAGAAAAAACAGAAAATTTAACGGGCGGCAGCCTCTACCGAGCGCTTCACCACATCGATCACGTGCTGAATTTGCGCTGCTGTCATGCCTACCCAGCAAGGAATGTCGACAAAAGACTGGTGGATTTTTTCCGACTTGGGAAAATCACCTTCCTTGTAGCCATACATTTCCCGGTAAATGGGTTGCAGTGGAATGAGCGGGAAAGAAATCCGCCAATCCACACCCGCTTCACGCATCAGCACCAACACCTTGTCGCGGTCGATGTGTTCGGCCAGGCGAAGGCTGTAAATGTACCAGCTGTGTTGCGTCACGTACTCGGGAATAAAAGGCGTTTCAATCCAGGGATGCTCCTTGAAACCCACTTGGTAAGCAGCAGCAATCTTGCTCTTTTCCGAGATGACCCAATTCACACGATTGAGTTGAGGAATGGCGAAAGCTGCAGTAACGTCCGTCATGCGGTAGTTGTGGCCCACCATAGTGTGGTAGTAGCGGTCGGTTTGCCCTTGGTTGCGCACAATGCGCACCACCTCATTGATTTGGTCGTCGTTGGTGGTCACCAGACCACCCTCGCCAGAGGTTATGCCCTTGTTGGCAAACAGGGAAAAAGAATGTGCATCGGCTTGGGCACCAATACTTTTGCCTTTGTAGCTTCCCCCAAACGATTCGGCCGAATCGGCGATGACCTTGAGGTTGTGCCGTGCCGCCATTGCCATCATAGCGTCATAATCAATCGACAATCCCTTCAGGTCCACACACATGATGGCCTTGGTTTTCGGGGTGATCTTGGCTTCAAAAGCATCCGCCTCCACATTAAAGGTCAGCGGGTTTTCCTCTACAAACACCGGAATGGCGTTGCAATACACAATGGCGTTGGCCGAACTGATGTAGGAGTTGGCCGGAACCAACACTTCATCGCCGGGCTTCACACCAGCCGCCAGCAAGCAGGCGTGCAGGGTGCCAGTACCGGTATTGAAGGCAATGGCATGTTTAGCACCAGTGTAATCACAAACCAGTCGCTCAAATTCTTTCACACGTTCACCCATGGTGATCCAGCCACTTTTGATTTGCTGGTACACCGCATCGGCTTCTTCATCCCCGATGTAGGGCATTGCAATCGGTATCATCTCCATCTCAGAGCGCTTCATTTTTCAGGTTTCGAAGGTAATAATTCTTATACCAGGATAAGGTGGGTTGCAGGCCCTCTTTCAAAGAAACCCGCGGGGTGTAGCCCAAAGCCCGCAATTTTGCTACATCCGGGCACCTTCGTGGAGTGCCACCAGGAGCTTTGGGGCTCGTTTTTAAAGTCAGCTGCACACCGTAGATCCCGGCCATTGCCCGGGCCAAATCGGCCATGCTGATCTCGTCTTCACGGCCTACGTTGTAGGTTTGCCCTGCCTCTCCTTGAAAAGCCGCCAACAAAGTGCCTGCCACTGCATCTTCGATGTAGCAAAATGCCCGGGTTTCTAATCCGTCTCCTTGCAAGGTGATGCTACCCGCATTTTGGGTAAATCCCTGTGTGGCGTCCACTATTTTTTTGGCCAGTTGGGGAATCACATGTTTGAAACCCATGGCCGGGCCATAGATGTTGTGCGGCCTAAAAATGATCTTTTTCAATCCCTCCCGTTCGAGGTAGTGCGAAGTCAATATTTCACCCAGCAATTTAGAGCCGGCATAAGAGTAGCGCGGGTTGCTAATGTCTGGGATAGAGCCGGAAATGTTTTCGGGGGTAGGAATGATGTTGGGCGACTGATAAATTTCTGAAGAACTGGCAAACACAAAGGTGTGTACCGAATCCGTTTTTGCCACGCTGTCGCTGATGTTGAGGTGTCCCCGAATTCCCACATCCAACACCAATTTCGGGTATTGGTAGAAATACTGGGTTCCGTTGATGAATGCCAGGTGAAACACCACTTCCATACCGGCCACTGCAGCATCCACTGCCTCAGGGTGGCGGATGTCTCCTTCCACAAATTCAATTTGATCAAGAATGTCGTGCAAGTTCTCCAGCGTACCACGCGAGTTATTGTCAAAAACCCTTACGTGATGTCCTTGGGCCAACAACCCACGCACCAAACCCGAGCCGATGAAGCCACTACCACCCGTGACCAATACCTTGCTTTTAGGCATTCCCAAGTCCTCCAAACACAATTCCTTTCTCTCGTTTGAGCACCATCGGATTGAAGAGGTGCCAGGTATCAATAAACACGGCCGGTTTGTTCATTAAGGCCAGTAGTTTGCTCAGGTCCCACTTGAGGTAACTCTTGTGGTTGTTGAGCACCACGACCGCATCTGCATTGCGAAACGCCTCTTCCAGGCCCACCGCCTTAACGCCAAGTGCCGTTAACTCAGCGGCATCTACAATTGGATCGTAGGCACAAACGTGCTCCTTGCTCTCCAGTGCATTGAGCAGCCAAACCGAGGTGGACTCCCGCAGATCAGACGTTTCCGGATGCCCTTTGAACGCCATACCGATCAAGCTGATTTTAGCCGTTAGGGGATCTTTGTTGAGTTCGTTGAGTCGGGCATAGAGTTTTTCTTTGATCAGTTGTGGGCCTGCTTCGTTGATTTTTCGGGCCTTGAAAATCATGGAAGAATCAAGGCCGTTTTGTTCAAACACATTGCCCAGGATGTAAGGGTCTTTCGAGAGGCACGGGCCACCCACGCCCGGAGAGGGTACCGGAATTTCATTGCGGCTATACCCGTAGTTCACTGCGCGAATCAGATTGTTGAGGTCGAGGCCCAACAGCTCGGTGAGGCGCGCCACCTGATTGGCAAAACTGAACAAGTGATCGCGAAAAGAGTTGTCGATCAACTTGCACAACTCTGCTGCTTCCAGCGACTCCACGTCGATGACGGTAGGAGTAAACGTGTGGAACAGGCGCGAGGTGGTTTCAAACGAACGTTGGTCCAACGCGCCCACAATTTGTGGGTTGTGTTCCAATTCCTTGAGGGCCACCCCTTCGGCGGTGCGTTCCGGGGCAACGGCCAACATAAAATCTTCTCCGGCTTTGAGCCCAGAAGCTTTTTCCATCGCAGGCAAAACTACATCGCGGGAGCATCCTACCGGAACCGTGGAGCGTAAAATCACCAGGTCTCCCTTTTCCAGGATGGAACCAATGCTGGCCACCGCAGCTCGGATGTATTCCAGGTTGGGCAATTTTTCTTCGCTTACCAGGGGTGTTCCCACCGTGATGATGTATACATCGGCCCTGGCTTCGTTGATGGAAGTAGTGAATTTGAGCCGATTGCCCACCACCAGGTTGAGGTAGCGGTCGAGTCCCTCTTCATAAAATGGAGGCTTTTTCTGCCACAATTGCTCTACCATCCGCTCGTTGGTATCGAACCCACAAACGTTGAAGCCCGAATCGGCCATCAAGGCACCCAGGGTAAGGCCCACATAGCCCATGCCCAAAATGGTGACCCGTTTGTTTTTAACATTTTCGTTTTCGTGAACCTGCTTGTAGCTGTAGTAGCCAATCACGCGGTTGTCGGGCGCTACCACGGGAATAATTTTGAACTTGTTGGACAACAGCTGGTTGGCTTCCTTTTCTGACATCTGCTCGGTGATGAAGGTCGGATCGTTGTTCATCACCAAAGCCACTGCATCCTTGATCGTTAGGCCCTTCATGAAGCCCCGGCGTAGGTCGCCGTCTACCACCGTTCCTTTTAGCCGTTGCCGATCATCCACCACGATCAACGCCTTTTTGCGGGTTTGGTCGAGTTGGGTCAGCGCTTCCAGCACACTGGCACTTTCGTGAATCAACAATCGGGTGGCATCTTGCATGGCAAATCGGATTAATCAACGGCTACGCCTGGCAAATTTTGAATGGTTTCAAAGCTGGTTCGAATGGCCTCCAGACTTTCGCTGACTTCTATGGTTAAGACTTTCCCGGTGAAATCATGGTTGCCCAGCTGGCCCACCAATTCGCTGTTGGGGTAAATGGCCTTTCCTTGGTCGAAGCGTCCATCGTTGTCGCTCACATGCACGTAATCGGTGAGTGGAAGCAGGGCCTCTAATTCTTTTTCAAAAGATAATTGCCGGCCATATTGGGCATTGTGCGAGTTGACGCTCACCTTCAAATGCGCGACATCCACCAGAGGACGCATGTCGAGCGCACCTTTCAGCAATTCCCACTCTTGTAAGTGCGTAAACAGCAGTGGGTTTTTCTTCGCGTAAGTAGCTGCGTTTCGAATGGAGAGTACATTGTTTTCTATATAAACTTCCACCAAGCCCCGATGTTCTTGCAACCATTCCCAGCCTCTGCGAAAGGTTTGCAAGCAGGCTTGCTCATCGTTCAACTCGTGTCGGCTGATCGGTTTGCCCAACTCGCTGGCGCGGAAATTCATCAGAAATCCGGCATGTACCGCGTATTTTTTGGCTCCCAACTTTTCCGACAGCACCAACGCAGCTAGCGCCAGTTCGGTGGATTGACGGTAGAGCTGAGGGGCTTGGGCAGCCAGGTTGAGTACAAAATGCTCACTCGGTGGGGGAAAGTAGTTGTGGCAGAGGTACCGCAAGTTGTGTTTTTCCTGCAACTCCAGCAGGTCCGATACCAATTCGGGATACGTTTCTGTGCCGCCCGAGAGTTCGATGTTGCGGTATCCTTCCGCTACCAGCATAGCAACTGATTCTCGAATCGAAGGGGTACGCACACAAGCCGTGGAAACGTATATCATAGGGCACTTAAAGATACACCTTGTCGTCCGCACACCAAGCGGAGAAGCAGAATCAACCGGATTTTTGCACCCGTTTGGCAGGCGTTCCCAGGTACACGCCTGGTTCGGTCAAATCGTGCACCACCGTAGCTCCGGCTCCGATGGTAATGTCACTACCGATTGTGATTTTATCAATGATGGTTGACCCGGCACCAATGAAACACCGGTCGCCGATTGTTACCCGACCACACACTATTGCGCCAGTGGCCAAAAAATTATCGTTCCCAACCACACATTCGTGCTCGATGACCGATTGGGTATAAATGAGGTTATTGTTGCCCAAACGGGCCGTTTTGCTCACAAAGGCTTGGGCCATGATTTGGTTGGCCCGTCCGTATTGCGCTCCCGGTTCCGACTGTGACATCGGATGGAACAAGGTATCGGTAAAAAGTTGGCTTTCGAAACGCTGGCAGGCAACAGCCCGGCGTTCGTTGGCGCCAACGCACACAATTACCGGGTGATCGGCAGGTAGATCTGCCTCCGTTCCGAGAAGCGCATAGCCGTCAATTCTTTCGTCTTTGTCGGCCACGTAATTGTTGTCGAATACTCCTAAAATTGGCCAGTCGAGTTGTTCCAGCAAACTGATGACCGTTCGGGCGTGGCCCCCGGCACCTACCAGTGCAAAGGCTTTCATGATTCGAGTTCAATGATGTCGTCAACGCCAAAATCGCGGCTGGCGGTTTGCCCCAACACATCGTAGTAGCGCATGGGAGAAATGCCCCGGCCGCCGGTGCGCTTGGCCACTAGGTTTTCGGTGGAAAAGGCCTCGCCCTTGGCAATGGGAGCTTTGGCTACCAGGCACTTTTGCAGCGATTGACGGGTTTTTTGTTCCGAAGCAGTGGGCTGCTTCACAGTGCTGCCCAGGTATTTTTCAATTCTCCTGACTTCCGTCACAAATTGCTTCAATTCCACGGGATCGAGTGACGCTAAATGATCCGGGCCTTCAAGCGACTTATCGAGCGTAAAATGTTTTTCTACCACTTTAGCGCCCATTGGCACCGCGTAGGGAGCTGCCCCAACGCCTACCGAATGATCGGAATAACCCACCAGCAAGTCGAACTTTTCCTGGAAAGTGCGGATCACGTTGAGGTTGGCTTCTTCATCGGCAATGGGATAATTAGCAGTGCATTGCAGCAAAATCACCTTCTGGTTGATGGGGTGAATTTCGGCCAGTGCCCGTTCTACTTCTTCCATGTAGGTCATTCCGGTGGACAGAATGATCGGTTTGCCCGTTTCGGCCAATTTTTTAAGAAATGGCAGGTTGGTGGTGTCAGTAGAGGCCACTTTGTAGGCTTCCACTCCTACCGATTCCAGTTCTTCAATGCTACCTTCATCAAAAGGCGTGATCAAAAAGAGGATGTTTTTGTTTTCGCAATAGGCTTTCAACTCGCGGTAGTGCTGTTGCGACAATTCCAACCGTTTCAGCATTTCGGCTTGCGATTCGCTGCTTTCGGTAGTTTGGGTTTGATAGGGTGCCTTTTCCACATTGCTGAGGATCAGGTTTTTTGTGCGGAAAGCTTGAAACTTTACGGCATTGGCGCCTGCATCTGCGGCAATGTCCACCAGTTGCCTGGCCACTTCCAGGTCGCCTCCGTGGTTGACACCTGCTTCGGCAATTAAAAAAGTAGGGCTATCGTCGGAAAGTGGGAACTTTCCCAAGGTAAACGACCGTTCAAAATGCATCATTCCGTGTCGGATTCGAGAATGTTTGCGAAAGCATCCAAATCGTGCTTGAGTTTTTTGCCTTCCACCAATCGAAAATCAATGGGTGCTAATCCCGGAACGGTGTTTCGGATGAATTTGACATCGCTGCGGGCAATCACTGATCCCGCCTTGAGCGGATGAGCCGTCACCACACTTTTCTTCTGGAATTTCCGGTACTTCAGGTCGCTGGTGCTGAAAGGGCGTAACTCTTTGCTGCCGTAGGCGATGTGTGCCCGGTGCAGACGCGCCACAAATTCCGCGTATTCGTCGGGTTCCAATGCCGCCTGGTAATCCGTTCCTTTCGCGCTGCGGTCTATGGTCAGGTGCTTCTCGATAATGTCGGCCCCCAAGCCCACCGCAATCAGGTCTACCATTTGGGCAAAAGGATCGTCTCCGTCGGTATGGTCGTGGTAGCCCACCGGAACTCCAAAAACATCTTTCAGCAAGGTGATGCGCGAAATGTTGAGGTCTTCGGTACGGGTAGGAAAATTTTGTACCCCGTGCATCAGCACGATCTCTTTAGCGCCATGCGCTACTGCCAATTGCAACCCGTTGTTGATTTCTTCGAGTGTGGAAGCACCCGTGCCCAGCGTAAATGGAATGCCCGATTGGGCCACACGCTCCACTACTTCCGGGTTACTAAGGTCAGACGAATTGAGTTTAATACCATCAGCCCCCAGTTTAATCGCCAATTCAACGCTGGGCAGGTCGTAGGTACACACCCAAACGTGAATGTCTTTGGTACGGGCATAGACAAATAACTCGGTCCACTGGTCGGGCGAAAACGTGATGGTCTTCAGCAAGTCGAAAACTTCGTGGTGGGGGGTTACCACTTCATCGAGGTCGAAAAACTGTAATTGTACTGCATCGGCCTTGGCATTGGTTGCTGCATCGATCAGCGCTTTGGCGCGATCGTAATCACCATCGTGTGCACAGGCAATTTCAGCAATGATGTAGGGTCGGCGGTCTTTCCCGATGGTTTCGTCACCAATGGCAATCTGGTTTTTGAGCACTTCCAGCATGATATCTGAATATTAAAGCCAGCCGTTGTTCGACAGCAGGTTTTTGATGGTATTCATGTCGGCTTCGCCAATCTCTTTGAGGGGTGCCCTTTCGTGCACAGGAATGAGGCCTTTAGCCGCCAAAGCACCTTTCAGGCCGGGATGCCATCCGATGGAAATCATTTCTGAAAAGAAAGGCGCTTCAATATCGTGTACAATGTTGAATGCCTTGTCGTAGTCTCTGGACGTCATGGCTTCGAAAAATTCCAATTCCAGCTGAGGAAAAAAGTTGCCAATACCGCCCAGAAAAGCTTGTGCTCCCAACCAGTAATCCCTCAGGTAACGGCTCATACCACCGCCAGCACCAATCACCACGGCTTTTTCGCTGATGGCTTTTACCACCTTGTTGCCATATCCAATGTCCAGGCTTTCTTCTTTAAGGCCCACAATGTTTTCTACTTTGAACAAACGGTCGAGCAGCGGAAGAGAGTATTGTACGGTACCACCGCCCAAGCCGTTGCGCATGGGCATTTCATGCAGTAGGATACCGGTTTTCACCGATTGGGCTACCGTATTGAAAAAGTCGAAAATATAATCTTCGCCATAGTTGCGGTCCGGATAGATACAGAGGTACAAATCGGCACCAATGCTTTCGGCGTGTTGGGCAAAATCGACGGCTTGAGCAGTGCCTCCAACTGGTGGGTTGGCCACAATGGTAATGGCGCGTCCGTCGGCAGCGCTCACCACCGCTTCATTTACTTGTTTCACTTCATCGGCCGTCAGCAGGTTGTAGCGGCTGGTGCCAACTGTGGTCATCACATTGCGAATTCCGTGCTCAATCAGCCAGTTGACATAACTGCGCATGGCATCTAAATCAACCGAATGATCCGCTTTAAAAGGAGTAGGAAGTGGAATTACCGGTCCGGTAACTTTGTCCAAAAATGGGTTCATGAAGAGAGTTTTTGTGCGATTATTTCAGCCATCTCAAATTGCTCGGGGTAGTCGATGTCAAAAGACCGAAGGGCCGGCATCTCGTGCGTGAGCATGGTTTCGTTGAAAAAAGTGCCTTTTCGTTGAAAGGCGGGAACGGTGGCCATGTAGATGGAACCGTTGGGATGGTACATTTTGCGTTTGTCCTGGCTGCGGGTTTGTTGGTAGCCCTCTGGAGTTTCCATGGTGGCCACCTGATGCTCGTCTAAACTCAGTGCAAACTGAATCGGAAAAGCATATTCCACCACACCGATCAGAAATTCGTATTTGTCCTGATTGACAAAGCGTTCATAAGCCGTGCGAACATCTTCTGGGCTTCGAAACGGACAAGTCGGTAGCACAGCCGCCACGATATCGAAGTGTTCTTCGTGGCCCCGGCGTTCGAGGTATTCTTTAATCACTTGCACTTTGGTCACCCGATCGCCGGCCATGGCTTCAGGACGGTCGTCTACGTCTACGCCTTCTTGCAAAGCCACTGCCTTAATTTCGGCATCGTCGGTAGATACAATGATTTTGTCAAAAACACCGGCTTCTTTGGCCGATCGTATGGAATAGGAAATGAGGGGTATGCCGTTGAGCGGCAATATGTTTTTTCGTGGGATGCGTTTTGATCCGCCTCGGGCTGGGATAATACACAGCGCCTTCGCTTTTTTTGTCATTTAAGAATCAGTCAGTGAACAAAAAATCGGTCTTAATAAGGCTTATCCCCAGAAAAACGATCGGAAATAGCATAGTAGTACCGAGCGAGGTTCAAGGGCGACTCTTGTAACCACTGCGAAGAAAAGAGTTTTGGTCCATATTTTGGCATAGGATCGGGACGACAATGCCCACGCATGATCATTCTGTTCTTACCAGGGTCTACACTTCCAGCCCGATGATAGGCATCGGTGGTAAATACAATCAACGAACCTGCCGGTGCCGCCATGGGTATTCCTTTGTCCAGGTGTGGCGGTAATTTCCGGTTGGGGAGTTTCACCAATTTCCAGCCTCGTTTGCGGTAAAAGTCCATGATCTGACGTGCCAACTTGTGACTCCCTGGAACGCATTCGAAGGCTCCATTGGAGGCATCGATGTCGTTCAGGTATAAGAAAAATTTGAGGGTCGACAAGCGGTCGTAGTGCATGTCGTTGAGTGCATTGTGGGGATGGTGCTCGTCTCGCGCTACGAATATTTCATGGTTGAAGTGGTTGGGTGTTCCCAGGTAAGCATCCGTTACCTTGCGCATGAAGGCAGCATTGAAGACTTCCGTAGTAATCGGAAATTGGTCCGTGGGCAGCTTGCTGAAATCGATGTTGGTGCCTTTGCCTTGTGGATAGGGCAGCACCTTTACGAAGTTGTTTTCGAGTTCCAAGAGTTTTTCGTATTCGCCAATGAGGGATTGCAATTTGCTTGCATCCAGATAATTGCGAATGATCATAACCCCCTGTTCATCCAACAATTGCAGCGTTTTTTGCATCAACTGCGGGTGGTTCACTTCAATGGTTAAATCTCGGAGTGTAGCAGAAGTCGACATAGCGTCTTGATTAAGGATCAAATTCTGTACGATAAAGAACAAAAATACGGGAATTTTGATAACCTTTCACTTGGAGAATAAGTGCAGTAGATGATAAATGACAGGTTCGTGACTGTCCGAAATCAACTCAGGGAGCGAATGAAATCGTAGTAGCGTTGGGTGGTGGCCCCATCAATTTTGAAAACCCGCTCGGCGATGAAGCTGGCCCGGCGTTCCGGGGCACAACTGAAGCCTTGGTGCAATACCTGGGAGAGATTGGAGGCCAGTTCCGAATAGTTGCGGGCTTTCAGTGCGACTCCATCTCGGTAATAGCCCGCCAGGTCTTCGTCCGTGGGGTCGATGGTGAGCAAAGGTTTGTCAAAGAAGACCGCTTCAGCTCCTACCGTGCTAAAATGGGTAATCACTACATCGCTCACGGCCAGTAATTCATACAATTCAGACCGTAGAATCCGATAGTTGTTGCTTTCGAATTGTGCAGCAAAGCGATGGAAATAAGCATCGTCCTTTTCCAAAGGATGTGGTTTGATGATGAACACATGATCCGGGTGTTGAGCAGCGAGCTGGAGAACATTACTAACGATCGCATCTCTAATAGGGCCATTGTTGCCAATAGTAGGCTGGGAGGCAAAGAGTACCACTTTTTCCGAGCCCTCCAAATCGATTAAAACATCGGTTTTCTTCCGGTTTTTCAATACCGAAATGCAATCCGTGCGCAGTTGCCCTAGTACTTGAATGTTAGCCGCAGGATAGGCCGAGCGCTCCACCAAAGTGCCTTTGGTTTGCAAGCCCCGGGCGATGGTGAAATCAGGAAAACGGAGCCATTTGGGGTCTTGCTTGGAGAGGATATAGTTGATGTTTTTTTGGTTGATCCCGCCATGAAGAATGCCGTAAGTCTTCACTGCCAAGGCTTGGGCTGCGTCCAGCTTGGGGCGGTTAAACGGGGCTGTTTCATAGGTTCCTCCCATGCTTTTCGGCCGCAGCAATTTGGTGAGGAGGGTAGTGGCAATTTCCCGATGACGCGCCAGCAACATGATGCGGTGGGTACGTTTCACTGTTTGAATTAGCGCCCGGTTCACCGGATCTGAAATGTTATGTTGCAATAACTCCTCATGGGTGCTTCGCAGTGCCTTTCGCATGGTGGCTAAGTCGCGGTATAGCCTTGGCTGCAAGAAGGCAAACACTAAAAAAGGTTCGAAGTGAAGCGTTTTTTTCCAAAACTTCCGGTAGAAAAAGTAGCGCCTGAGTTGCAAAGACCATTGCTCGCCCAAATCGGGAGTGTTGGTGTCGGAAACGAACAGAAAATCGGGGTCGGATGCTGCTTTTTCCAAGAGGTATTCCAATACTTCATCGCCCGACTTTAATTTTCCCGTAGCCAAATCCACAATGGGTTGCTTCCGAAATTCTTGCGTGAGAATGAGGTGTTTCCCGCGCCTGAAATACAGAGGCCACTGCAAAAGACCACTCAGCACCCGGAGCAAAAAGATCAGCAGGTAGGGCAGGGGACTGGGTTTGGACGAAGTACCAACAGCAGGAAGTACCACCGACAGGTTTTCCTGCTCGGGAAGGAATTTCAAAAAGGCATTGGAACTAGCAAAAACGACCAACGAGGCATTGGGATGTGTAGCTTGCACAGCAGCAATCCGTTGGGCCTCCAAAAAATCATCTTTCAGCGAAAAATAGAGCTTGGGTCGAGCATAGGCCCAATAGGACTTTCCCAAAACGGTGTACCATTGGTACAATGGTTGGCCACCCACCTGCAGGTGACCCAATTCCACAATGCGTTGGAAATAGTGGTCGAGGTGCGCTTTTTCTTCTTTTTCGGAAAGCGGACGGGCCTGAAAGCGACTTGAATCAGCAATCCCTTTTACATAGGAAGCCGATTGCGTGTAGCAGGTGCCACCTTTTTGCGAGGACGTATTCCATTTGTCCCACTCGGCAGAGGAGATGGACCGTAATGCTACAAAAACCTGGGAGTGATTGGTCATCGGAAAAGGAACATCCCGCTTCCAGGAAAATGGCTGAGGGATTAAAGTTTCGCCATAATGCGCCACAATACCTTTTGCAGGAAACTGCGCTTTACCTTGATTTTAACTTCTTCAGAATTGATGTGTTGAAACACGTTTTCGGAAGAGGAAGGGTCAGGTTTTTGGCAAACAATGAACAAGTTATCGTAAACCGGTTTGACCGGAAATTTTGCAAAATAGGGCTGAAAAACCCGGTTGCTGTATCCTCGATAGGGTTGTGGCCTTTCAAAAATCGTATCGTCCGCTTCTTCGCCATCCTCGCTGAAAATGTAGGGCAAAATGTCCATTCCTGCGCCATATGCGGCACTTTCAAATTCAGCGATTCGGTAGTTGTGGTCGGAGTTGTCTTCGACCTTTACGTTGTAGCTCTGATCACCATAGAGGTTTTGGGCCCGTTTGGTCCCAATTTCCTTGGTGTTGTCGGCTATTTGTTCGCGAATGGTGTAGGAGTTGGGGTGACAATGTTCAACCGCCAGCAGGAAACCGCCGGGCTTCAAAACCCGATAGGCTTCGGCAAAGGTGGCGTGCAGGTTTTCGCTGTGGTGAATGGCTCCGATGGAAACAATATAATCTTGAGAGGCATCTTTTAGGCGCATTTTGTTGTAGCTCCCTACCGCCAATCGAATTTTGTCCAATTGGGCATCGAGGTTGCGCAGCACGATGGGAACCAAAGAAGCCACCGAATAGCGATCATAATCCATGCAAATGACTTGCTGCACTTCGGGTAGCTGGCTGAGTTTGGCTGAACACCAACCGGTGCCTGCACCCACTTCTACCACGTGGCCACTCAAAGGCCGTCCAATGATCTTTTCAAACTTTTTGAGGCATTGCCACCGCCAGAAGGTCCGGTCATTTTTTACCTGTGCCCCTGCTTTTTCAGGGGTTTCATAAAGCTTGACATACATGTTCTCCGCTACCCGGGCCCGCAATTCGATAGCACCTTCGCGAATATTCTCCTGGTCTGCACCTATGTTCCAGTCTTCGATCTCCAATTCCTTGGTTTCTGACATTTCGATGGCTTTAAATGCGCTTTTTTTACGTCCAAAATCTCGGCTAAACTAAGGAAAATTAGGCGATTCGGTTCAGAAGGCAGTGCGCCTGTTTCAATTGCAGGACCGCCTTAGGCCAACAACAGACCTACCGTTTTTTTGACTAACATTGTGACCGCACAAAAACGTGTTTGAGTGAATGCTAAAGCCCGTATTAAGCCACTTGATGGAGTCCGCGGTATCGCCGTGATGATGGTTTTCCTTTCGCATACCTCGGGGCGCGATCAGGTGTTGGTGGAATGGCTCAACTTCGTAGGAATTGGTCACGTTGGAGTGTACCTCTTTTTTGGCTTATCGGCATTTCTGTTGGGTTTAGGGCTCTTTACAAAGCCACTGGACGGGGAGGCGATCCGCAAGTTTTTCATAAAACGGTTCCTGCGGATCATACCACTTTACTACACAGTTGTATTGGGCACTTTCGCTTTCCAGCACTTTTCCGGTACTTACAACGACCGCTACCTCCACGTGAGTGAAGGTTTTACCGGCTTGTGGCAACACCTCATTTTTTACCGTGGAGACGGTGTGTTTTGGTCCATTGTGAGTGAAATGCAATTTTACCTGTTGGTTCCCTTAGTGGTATGGGCCTTGGTGCGGTTTCAGCGCAAAGGTTTGTTGGTTTTGTTGGCCATTGCCTTGGTCAACTTTGGTCTTTATCTGGCCAAATACGGGCTTAAGCTCGATTGGATTGCACACATCTCACCCAATACCTTGGAGCGAGGGTCGTTCATCGATGTTTTTATCCCTGGGGTGATTGCTGCCTGGTTGGCCACCGTACACAAAAACTGGCTGTTGGAACAAAAAGAACGGCTCACAAAATGGGCCACTGCAGCATTTGTTGTGCTCATGGTACTGACCTTTATCCTGGTTTGTAAAAACTTTCTTGGCTTCAATCGACCCTTGTACGAATTCCGGTTCTTCTCCATGATCTACGGAATTGGCTTCTCGGCTTTTATTTTGAGCGTCTACATCGGAAACCCACTTAACAAGCTGCTGAGCAACCGATTTTTAGGGTATATCGGAGTGGTAGGCTTTTCTTTCTACCTGCTTCACATGGGCGTTTTTAGGGCCATGAATACCTTCACCGATTGGACAGGCTCTGTGAAATTCTTCGTATCGTTTGCCCTAGTTCTTGGGGTGAGCACGGTCACTTATCGCCTGATCGAAAAGCCATCGGTCAATTTGGCCTATTGGCTCATTGGCAAACTGGGTAAGAGAAAGCCTGCTTAAAACGCCCGGTTGATGCCTACTACGTAGCGAAAAGCAAAATTTTCGGAATCGATGGCCGGTGGGCGGTTGATCCACAAGGGCATGTCAAAACGAATCGTAAAGGGCTTGAACAAGCCCTTCTTCTTAAAGGTGATGGCCGTGCCCAAACCGGCATCGGCCCGCACATCGGCCACGGCAAAATCTTCAAAAGATTCGTTGTAATTGATCAAGCCTACATCTCCGAACAAATAGGTGCTCATTCTCAAATGCCGCCTCAACAGGCGGGGTCGGAAGCGGATGTAGCGGTCAAATTCCAACTCACCATTAAAAGCGGCACCCGACTCCCCTTGGTAGGTCAGTCGCGTGACGTCATCGGGGTCGAGGAAAGGCGATAGGTAACCGCTATACCCTCTTAGGTTAAGGCCTCCTCCCATGTGTAAATGATTGATCTCGGAGCCGTAACCGTACCACTCTTCAGGAAAGGCGGTCCGGCTTCGGGTCAGGGAATTTTCCATCAGATCTTCGGGGTTGGCTCCCGCAAGGAAAAGTTGGGATTCAGGTGCCCAATTGCTGCCCGTCCCGTATTGCATAAAAAGTCGGGTACGGAAACGCAGTTTGCCCAATCGGTTGTCGTTCGTCACCTTCAGGTGCAGGCTATAGTAATCATAGTCACTGCCCAGGGCGGTCGACCGCATGCCCAATTGAAGATCACCACGGCCACGTTTGTACCGGTAAGCGTGGTCTACACCAACATTCAAAGTGTTGTTCCATTTGTCGGCGGTCCATTCGTTGGGGTAAGCGAGGTAATTGATGTCGAAACGATCGTTGCGGTAAAGGGCTTTGAAGTAGGCATAGAATCGACTGCTCCCTCCATTTATATTTTGTTCCAGGCCAAAAAGGTGATGCGTTAAGCCATCTAAATCGCGGGAATCCAACCAAAGTCCGGCTCCTTTGTTGATGCGGTGGAGTGGCGTTTTGTATTTGAACCAATACGACATCAAGTTGAAGTCGTTTTCCAGGTCAGCGCGTTGCGGATCCTGAAGTAAGCCGGTGTTGTACCACCATGTAAACTCCATCTGGTGGAGTTGTTTCATGTAATTGCCGTTCAGGTGTACCCCCGTTTTAATACCATCGTAGGCGTTGTACCACAAGGCAGGGCGAATAAACGTTTCATAATTTTCTGCCTCTGGCAGGTTGCTGACCCGGTGATCAAATTCCAGCGAAACGTTGAGTTTCGATCGGTTGTTGAGCTGATTGGCATCTGCCAGACGCCCGCTTGGATCGATGATCACTTCTTTTAAACCGCCCGGAATGGTCACTTTGGCTTCGTAGCTCGGTTGCACTTTGTCCCAGCCAATCCAGCGCGGCAGGATGGTCGCATCTGTCTTTTTTTCAAACCAGGTATTGGGAATGTAGAAAGCATGGATTTTGCCATCGCGACCTACCACTTCAAAGTCCAATGGCATTTGCATGCGCCCCTTGCGCTCGAAAGTGATCAGGTATTCGTCTTCTTCTTTTCCTTTACGGACCTTTTTGACCGCATAATCAATGCGTTTGGTCGTTTCTAACCATTGATCGAAAAACCAGTTGAGGTCGGCTTTCGTGTACCGAATGATGCTGTTGCGAAAATCTTCAGGATAGGGATGCGCTATTTTCCATTGGCTGAAATAGTGCTGCATGGCTTCTAAAAACAGTTCGTCTCCCAACACATATTGCAGGTTGTAGAGCATGGTGGCCGTTTTGTAGTAAACATGTCCGTAGCCGCCACCATGCCTAAGAGCCCCATGGAAACCATCGGAGTGGGTATTGAGTGGCGGATCTTTGTAAACGGCTGCATCCCGGAGGTAGCCGTAATATACATTCCGGTAGCGGGTATTGCTCGGTTTTAAAAACTTTCGAACGTAAGCGCTGCGCGGTATTCCGGTCACCATGGTGTCTCCATCGATACGGGCAAGGCCCCAAGCAGTTAAAAACTGGGTGAAACCCTCATCGAGCGAAGCACGATAGGTTTCGTTGTTGCCCACCTGACCAAAAAACCAGTTGTGGCCCACTTCGTGAACAAACAAGCCTCGATAGCCCGGGTCGCCACCACCGTCTAACGTAAGCATGGGATATTCCATGCCATCACGGGCATCGGCCACAATCATTTTGTGGTAGGTGTAGCGGCCAAAGTCTTCCGAAAAGACACGAATGATGTCTGCGGTGTAGGCGGCCGCATTTTGCCAACGCGAAGCATGCGGCTCTTGCACCAACGCGATGGTTGTAATGCCCTCCCAGTTGGACTCCCCAATCCGGTAGGTAGGATCGGCAGTGAAAGCAAAATCATGAACGTTTTCGGCGTGGTATACCCAGGTTTTAGTTTGGGTAGAATCGTAGAGAGTAATGGTCGAAGGCTTCGAATTCCAAGGTTTTCGGGCGAAATTGCTGATGTCGAGCTTTTGGCGCAAATCTTTGGGAAGTACTTCATCCCGGTTGACCAGAAAACCGGTAGCGCCAACCACATAATTAGAGGCAAAGGTGAGTTCCACATCGAAGGTGCCGAAATCACCGTAGAACTCCCTGCCCAGGTGTTGGTCGGTGGTCCAGCCAAACTTGCGGTCGTAAACTGAAATGCGCGGGTACCAGTGCACTCCATCATAATGTTTGTTGCCGAAAGCATTGAAGGTTTTCATGCGCCTGCGCACATTGCCTTCACCATCGAAATAAGTTTTGAAACGAATGTTGAATGCCACTTTCTCACCAGGCTTCAGGGGTTTTGGAAGCCAAACTTTTAGCAGCGTATTGTCCAATTCTGTTTTTACAGGTTGGCCATCAACGGTCAATTTTTCAATCTCAGTGCCTTTGGCCACACTTTCGTAGCGACCATAACGCTGCTTGCGCAAGTTGTTTTCTTGTAAGTTGTCGTAATAAGATCCCGGTTGAAAGGCATTTTGATAGAGGTGGAAAAACACAAAAGTCAGCTCATCGGGAGAATTGTTCCAATATTCGAGACGCTCTTCTCCGGCGATGATATCGGTTTTCTCATCAATGCGGGCCTTGATGGTGTAGTGCACATCTTGTTGCCAGTAGCCCTCAAACGGAGGGCGATTTTTCCAATAGTTGGGGTTTTCTGCTGATCGATAACTGTTGGGCGCATGCAAGGGATCGTATTGTTGTCCACAAACCTGCGCCATCGGCAGCGTCAGCAAGAGTAACAGCCAATAGAAGTGCTTCATCATGTTGGGAAAAGAGGGCTAAAGTACGGCTTTTCACGCAGAATGGCAGACGCTACAAACTGAGCCTCAGGGAGTACAGGATTCCGATTTCACGAAGATGTAACCTCCATTTTCGGCTCCCCAAACTTGTTCGTGGGCTGCGTTCCAGCCCCGGTCCCAACTCATCAGCTGGCCGGCTTTTATTTCTACTTCAGAGGTAGCATATTGGGCTTTCCCCCAACTGTTGATACAAGCTCCTTTTTCGGTGCTTCCGATGTATTTCTTCCCTTTTTTGGTCAATGAAATGGCACAACCTGGAAGCACTTCCAGGTCTTTGGGCCTCAACTGCTGAAACGCTTCTGGTCGGTCTTGCGCTCCGATGTAGGCCTTAGGATCGGGCAAGGCATAAATCGTGCTTTGAAATTGCTGAAGATCGAGTTGTTCCAGGTGATAGACCCGTTGCCGGTAGGGACGGTCGAGTTGGGCGGTAGCCGCCTGCTCTACATACAACCACACACCATCGGTGCGTTCTGGCCAAATGCGTACCATTATAAGGCTGATATTCAGGTAGTTGGTGTCCTTTGTAGCCTGTTTCGCAGAGTTGTAATTGCCACACATCCAGTTAGCAAGCTTTTCCAATTCTGATTGGGTGGCTTTTTTCGCAGAAGTGCCTGCCAAGGCATTACCGCTAAGCATAAGTCCGAGGAACAAATAAAAGAAGTAGCGCATGTTTAATTGAACTACGTGGTTGGAACAGGTGACGGATCGCTTCCCAGGTGATTTTGCCTTCGATCACGCTTAGCGCCCATGATGCTGGCATTCAATTCAAAGCCCATCAACAAAATGAGGCAGTTGAAGTAGATCCACAACATGATCACCATCAAGGTACCAATAGAGCCGTACAACTTGTTGTAATTGCCAAAGTGGTTGACGTAATAAGCAAAACCGTAAGAGACCGCAATAATGAGCAGGGTGGCCAGGCTGGATCCGGCTGAAAAGAAGCGAAATTTTTCTTTTCGGCTCGGACCAACGTAATAAATGAAAGACACCGAGAAATAGAAAAAGCCAAGAATGACCAGCCATTTACCAGCAGTAACTAACCAAATTTCCAGGCCTTCGTGCAACAAATCGATGGCCATTAGCTTGTCGATAATGATGTTGGAAAAGATGATTAGAAACATGGCGATGATGGCCAAAAACAGCAGGATAAACATCAACGCCAGTGCGGCCAGTCGTTGCATGATGAAGTTGCGCTTCTCGGCGAGTAGAATCGATTGATTAAACGCTTCGATCATGGCGTTGATGCCGTTGGTAGCCAGGTAGATGGTGAACAAAAAACCAAAGGACAATAGCCCTTCTCGTCGGTTTTCTGCCAAATCTTCAACGGTATCTTTCGAAAGTTGGTAGGCCTCTTCTGGCAGCATGAATTGCAGCTGAATCAGCAACTTGTCTGTAAAATCCTCAATCGGAATGTAGGGCAACAAGGTGAACAAGAAGATCATGGCGGGAAAAAGCGCCAGAAAAAATTTGAAGGCCAGGGAAGAAGCTCGGGTTACCAGTGCCCCCTGTTGTAAGGAGCGAATGAAAAAGGCCAACACATCATAGAGTGGCATGCCGTCGAAGCCCGGGATAACGAGTTTACGGCTGATACGCACCAAATGGCGCACCGAGCTCTCCTCCAAAATCCAGTTGACCAAGCGCTTGACCATGGACCTAATTTACAGCTTTTAGGCTGAGGTCGAGGCTTTTTACACTATGGGTAAGGGCGCCAACGGAGATAAAATCAACGCCACATTCCGCATAATCGCGAATGGTTTCTAAGGTAATTCCTCCTGAAGATTCGGTTTCGCAACGGCCATCGATCCAGGCTACCGCTTCGCGGGTGGCCTGAGGCGTAAAGTTGTCGAGCATCAACCGGTCGGCGAGTCCGCTGTTGACTGCTTCTTTTACTTCGGTAAGGTTGCGGGTTTCGATCTCTATGGCTAATTCTTTTCCTTTTTCTTGCAGGTAGGACCTTGCTTTTTCGAGGGCCAGGGAAATACCTCCGGCATAATCCACATGGTTGTCCTTGATCATCATCATGTCGAACAAACCGATGCGGTGATTCACTCCTCCGCCAATAACCACGGCCATTTTTTCCAGAAAACGCATTCCAGGGGTGGTTTTGCGGGTGTCGAGCACCTTGGCTCCGGTTCCGTCGATGCGGTCTACAATGGCGCGGGTTTGCGTGGCAATGCCACTCATGCGTTGCATTACGTTGAGCACCAGGCGCTCAGAAGTGAGGATGCTCTGGGCTTTACCGCTGATAGCAAAGGCGATGTCGCCCGGTTGAATACCCATGCCGTCTTTGAGCAAAGGCTCAAAATGCAAAGTGGGATCCACGGTATGGAAAATGGCCGGGGCGATTTTCATACCGGCCAAAATTCCTTTTTCTTTCACCATCAACCGTGCCGTTCGTTGTGTATTTTGTGGAATACAGGCCAGGGAGGTGTGGTCGCCATCGCCTACGTCTTCACGCAGGGCGTTGGCAATAAATGCTTCCAATTCGCTCATAGTTGCGAAACCAAAAATAGTTGCTTAGTTGGCGTCTATCCGAAATTCTTTGATGAATTCTCCGTTGTCACCTTTGCGAACGTAGTAAGAGATTCGGAAAGTTCCTTTGGAGGTCGTAAGGTTGCCGATGGCATATTGCATGCCCAACTTGGAGGCTCCTTTGTGGACCAGTGAAAAATCAGTGGGTTGGTGCTTGGCGAAGAAATTTTTGAGGACCTGTTCGGCTTGTGGTTTTGAATACACATTGCTCACCTCCAAAATGGCCATGTCTACGGTTGGGCCAAAAAAGCTAACCAACACTTTACTATTTCCAGTCTTCAAGGCGGTGCTCACCTTTTCATTGATGCCCTGACTCCACCCGTTGGTAAGGGTAAATAAGCTCAGCACGATCATCAAAACAAAACCCCTCATGGTACTTTTTTCTCCGAGTGTTTTCAAAAACTGCGCCAAATCCATTCCAAAAAATGCCTGGCTTATCCACAAATTTATTGTTTTTAGCTTTACGGCTTTCGAAAGTGAATGCGGATCAAACTGATTTTTGTTGGTAAGAACGATGATTCCTGGGTGGAGGAGGGCTTAGAGCGCTACCACAAACGTTTGAAGCGTTATGTCCCTACCGATCTCGAATGCATACCCGCATTGCGCAATACCCGCAATTTAAGCGAAGGAGAGGTGAAAAAGAAGGAAGGCGAGCAAATTCTTGCGAAGGTTCAGCCGGGGGATGTATTGGTTTTATTGGATGAAAAGGGCAAGGAAAGGACCTCTGAAGGTTTGGCCAAATGGGTGCAAGGGCACCTAAATTCCGGCACTCGCTATCTTGTGTTGGTCGTTGGAGGACCTTACGGGTTTTCAGAAGCGGTCTACGCACGGGCCAACGAACAAATGGCCTTGTCTAAGCTCACCTTTAGTCATCAGATGATTCGTCCATTTCTAACCGAGCAGCTCTACCGGGCTTTTACCATACTAAAAGGGGAACCTTACCATCACCGCTGATTGGCGAGGTGCTGTTGCCACTTCCAGGCAGAAGCCATCATGGTTTCGAGCGAATATTCCGGTTGCCATTTCAATACCTGAGCCGCTTTATCGGCATTGGCATAGATGGTTTCCACATCGCCGGCCCTTCGAGGCGAAAAGCGGTAGTTGAGGGCAACTCCGGTTGCCTGCTCAAAAGCTTGAATGATTTCCAGTACCGACATGCCTTTGCCGGTTCCTAAATTGAAAACCTCAAACCGTTCGCGTTGGTCCGATTGCTGAATGTGGAGTAAGGCCTGAACGTGCGCCTTTGCAATGTCGACCACGTGGACATAATCCCTGATGGGCGTCCCATCCGGGGTGTCGTAATCAGCGCCAAACACCTCCAGACAGGGGCGAAGGCCAATGGCCGTTTCGGTGATAAAAGGAACCAGGTTGTTGGGCTTGCCAAGGGGCAGTTCACCCAATTTTCCAGAAGGGTGCGCCCCTACTGGATTGAAATAGCGCAGCGAAATACCGGAAAAACTGGGGTGGCTATGGATGTGATCCCTAAGGATCTGTTCCCCCATCATTTTGGTATAGCCATAAGGTGACTCGATGTTGCCTACCGGGCTATCTTCATCCACTGGCTGATTCCCCGGATTGCCATAAACGGTGCAAGAAGAAGAGAAAACCAAATGTTTTACGCCCGCCAGGGTACCAAAATGGAGCAGGTTGATGGTAGAGTTGAGGTTGTTTCGGTAGTAGACCAGCGGTTTTTCTACCGATTCGCCTACTGCTTTGCGCGCAGCAAAGTGAATGATGGCGGTAATGTCCGGGTGCTGTTCAAACAGAATCTGGCAGGCCTTCACTTCGGATAGGTCCAGATTTTCATTGACCACTTTTTGGCCGGTAATGGCCTCAATACGTTCAAAAGTCTCGGGAACCGCATTTTGAAAGTTGTCGGCGGAAACCACTTCCATACCGTGATCTAACAATTCGCAAATGGTGTGGGAGCCGATGTATCCCGCTCCTCCGGTTACCAGGACTTTCATGCCTTTCACTTAATGGGGCAAATAAACCAATTTGTGGGTGAAGCATCAAACTTGAACAGCAAGTTCCTTGAATCATGCAAGGGCTGGTTTTTGTAACTTCGTGTGCTTAAAGCCTGACTTTCCTTTATGAAGACCACCTATTTCGGCGAAATTGGATTCCAGGCCTGGGAAATACTTCTGCTTCCCATCTTGTTTGCCACCATTTTTGTAATTGCGGCTCAAATCAAAAACCGCAACATTCAGACTGCGCCTTATTTTCGCTTTCTGTTGCCAGGCATGTTTGCTAAGGTATTTGGTGGCATTTTCTTCGGTTGTGTCTACGTGTATTATTACCAAGGAGGAGATACCGTTTCGTACTACGAATCCAGTTTAGCTTTCTCTAATTTGATCCAAAAGTCGCCTTATGAGGGTTTGGAAGCCCTTTTTTCACCCTACAGCAAAGAGGTTAGAGGGCTGTTTGATCATACAACCGGGTACCCCTTAAGCTACATTCACTCCGACATCAGTACGTTCACCGTTGTACGCTTTGTAACCCCTATTCTAATGCTTTCCATGGAAAGCTATCTCATCACTACAGTACTGATCGCCTGCATTTCATTTGTTGGCATTTGGAAAGCTTTTGCCTTGTTTCAAGGCTATTATCCCCAACTCACCCGACAGTTGGCCATTGCCTTTCTTTTTGTGCCTTCCGTCATTTTTTGGGGCTCAGGTATACTTAAAGATACCATCACCTTATCGGCGGCCTGCTGGTTTATAGTAGGGATACATGGCGTTTTTATTGTTCGAAGACGGGTTTTGATGAAAATCGTCAGCATTCTGGTAGCTTCTTATCTGCTCATTGCCATTAAGCCTTACATCTTCATGGTACTCATTCCCGGAACCCTCATCTGGGTATTATTCAGATGGCTACAAGGCCTTAAAAGCCGATTTGCCCGGATTTTGCTGATCCCGTTTATCTATTTGGCTACTGCCGGACTTGGAGTGCTGCTTTTCTCGGTTTTGGGAAATGTTTTAAATGAATATTCGCTTCAAAACATTGTAGATAAGGCGATAGTGACCCAAACGGACTTAAAGCAGGATTACTACGGACAAAACTCTTTTGACATCGGTGAGTTGGACCCTACCTTCATCGGCATTGTTTCCAAAGCACCTATCGCCATACTTTTTGGATTGTTCACTCCCTTTCTATGGAACGTCAACAACATTGTCATGCTGTTTTCAGCATTGGAGAATTCCATTTTGCTGGTGTTTGTGGTTTGGATTCTTTTTCGGGTAGGTTTTGTAAGAATCGCACGGTACATTTTTAAAGATCCGGTGTTGATCTTTACGCTATCGTTCGCAGTGCTTTTTGCCCTTGCTCTCGGACTCACCACACCGAATTATGGAGCTTTGGTGCGGTTTAAAATCCCTTTGATTCCCTTTTTTGTTGCCAGCCTCTTTATTCTCCAACACTTACGGGAAAGAAAGTTGAAAAAGGTACCGTTTGTACCACGGCCTGCGAATCCAGTTTCTGAGCCGCCTCAGGCATAAAGTTCCTGGTAAATTTTTTCGGCAATGTTGAAGTGCCGGTATTGCTGGCCCACGGCTACGATGCGTTTTCGAAGCGCCAAACGGTCCTCTTGTAGCAGTTGGTCCATTGCTGCCATGGCTGGTTGGTAGCTCTCAGGTTGTAGCGTTTCCACCACTACTCCAATCCGGTGGCGAGCGATGATTTCAGAATCATCGGAAATGCCTTTGGGAAGCATCACGGGTAACCCCATGGCCCAATATTCACCGTCTTTGATGGAAGTACAATACCGTTTGGAAGGTACTGGTCTTACCGGGTTGAGGGCGATATCACCCATCCTCAGGTAGTTGGCCACTTCGTGATGGGACTCAATCTGCGTGCTGACTACGTTCTCGGGAATGGCTTTTTGGGCGCACCACCGATCTACCTCTGCTTTGGGGTTGGGGGTGAGCAATACCGCACGAAAACGGTCGCCCCAGTAATCGAAGGCGGCTTTTAGCCAATCAAAGACTTCCTCTTCCAGGTAAATGCCGCCCAGCTTGCCCGCATAAACCGCCACCACTTTATGGTTCAGCTCGAGCTTTTGAACCAAAGCCGGATCGCGGGGAGCCGCATGGTCGAATTGATCAAAATCTACGCAGGCCGGTTTCACGAAATAGCGATCGAATCGAGCCTGGTATTTTTCCAAGGCATAGCGCTGCATGCCTTCGGTAAGGGCAATGACCGCTGTGGCACGTTGACTTTGCCATTTTTCTAACCGGAAGAGAATGCGAAATGCCAAACCGTTTTCTGACCACGTGCCGTTTTCTACCATCGATTCGGCGTGTGGCTCGTAACTGTCGACCACCAGAGGCCGGCCCGTAAGGCGAGAGAGCAGGTAGCCCAAACCACCTGCTGGGGTGCACCATGCGTGGAGGTGCGTCACTTTTTCGTGGCGCACATAGCCGGCCAGGCGGGGAATAAGTCCTAACCAACCCAACAAAGAGCGTATGCCAAAAGGACGGTATTGATGTGCCAACCACGTTATGCCTTCCGCTTTTAGGCGCTCTTGCTCCATGGCCATCAACTCGGGTGGCATGGGGTCTTCCGCCTTTTCAAGGGTAAGTAAAATGACCTCACTGCCCTGTGGTAGATGCTTGAGTAAAAGGCGCACGTAGGGTAGGGTATAGGTTTGTACCAAAGCCTCCCGATACTTCCAATAAGTGAGCACCATCACCTTCTTCATGGCTTTCCTCCCGTTACAAATCGAAACCAAAATAGGGGACTGGACCAAACAGATAGGACCAGATAGCGCAGAAACGGACCGGTTTTACCGTGTTCCCGAAAGGCACCCGCACAAATTTTGAAGATTCTGGCTTTGAATTTTGCCCTGGAGTGTTGCTCGAACAAACCTTTCTCCGTTAAAACGTTTAAAAAACGAAGATAATCGGCCTCCATCAAATCGAGGTTGCGGTGCATGCTGTTTGGATGCAGACGATAGTAAAGATGAGTTTGCTGCAAACACACCACTTTTGAGCTGCGCCCAAACTCAATGAATAACATTTTATCGGCTACGTTCGATAGGAGCGGATGGAAACCACCAATGGAATGGTAGACGGACTTTCGGCAAAGTAGGTTGGAAGGTATGGTCACCTTGGGGGCAAACTCTAAAATGTCTCGTACCACATGGTCACCATGGCCCTGGTATTGATCGGGTAGTGGTTTAGAATCGGGGCCAATGGTAGCTACTGCACCGTTGACTAAACCCACGCTTGGCTGAGTGTCCAATACTTCTACCCGGGCTTGCAAGAAATCGGGGTGCCAAAGGTCGTCGGCGTCTAAAAAGGCAAGGTATTCTCCCTTAGATTGTTGAAAGCCATTGTTTCGGGCAACTGAAACTCCGGCATTGGCCTGGTCGATGACCTGGAAACGGGCATCCTCGGCTGCGAATTTCCGGGCAATTTGAAGCGTATCGTCTTTGGATCCGTCATTGACCACAATAGCTTCCCAATGCGAATACTTTTGCTGAAGTACCGAATCGAGGGTTTCGCGCAGGAAGTTCGAAGCGTTGTAGGCCGGAATGATGATCGAGACAAGCGTTCCCATTGCTTATAAAGTCAGCTTACAAGTGCTTATTTTTTGGCATCCTCCAAAGCAGATCGGTACAATTCGATGTGGCCTTTCCACATGTTTGAAAATTGGAGGTTGTCTAGTGCATGTTGATGGCCCGCATGGGCAATTGTTTGGCACCGCGAAACGTCTTCCCTAAAAAAGCGCAACGCTTTCACAATATCGTCCACATTGTTTTCTTCCAAAATATAGCCTTCCTCCTGGTGTTTGATCAGGTCTACCGATCCGGTAGGACAAGCTGCCACTGGCACCTGGTTCATCAGAGCTTCTGAAATCGCAAAACCAAAAGGCTCGCGCAGTGCCGGATGCAGGTAAAGGTTCATGCAGCGGTAGAGGGAAGGCATTTGCCACCGTTCGATCCAATCGAGCATTTGTACGTGGTCTTGCAAGCCTGCAGCATCAATTTGTTGTTGGAGCTCAGCCTTGAATTGAGGATCGCCCGTTCCGGCAAAAATAAACTTCAGGTCGGGGTAGGTCATCACCAATCGGCTGGCCGCCTCTACAATGAAACGGTGCCCTTTCCAGTCGATGAGTCGTGCTACGGTGCCGACCACAAAGCGATCGTGCAATTGAAAGCGGTCTTTCAGTTCGGCGACATCCTCAGGCGTCCAGGCCGTCATTTTATCATAGGGAAAACCATTTCTAATCAAATGAACTTTGTTCGCTGGTGCTCCTTCCTTTTCCAAAATAAATTTGCGGTTTTCCGTGGCAACGGCATGAATATGAGTCGCATTTCGGTTGTTGAACCGATCGAACCGAACGTATTTCGGCTGGTAGTAATAGTGGTAAGTTGTGTCTTGTTTGGTAATGACCCTTACCGGAACTCCTGCCATCCGTGCCGCCAGTTGCGCAGGTAAACTGTCATCAAAAAGGTGCGAATGAACCACATCGGGTTTTACTTTCCGAAACAGTTTCAGCAACTGCGGGAAGGCCCGAAGCATGTCTCCCTTGCGCTTGGCATCGTTGAATGGAATCCAATAACAGTCGGCCCCACGCGCTTGCATGTCATCCAGCATATTCGGGCGTTCCCGGTGCATGGCAATGAACGACATTTTTACCTCCGGGTCTTTGGCTGCGAATTCGGCAAACCAATTGAAATAAGGCACCGAAGAGTTGTTGGCCATCAAGTGTATGACGTGCATCAAACGGTCGAGTTAAACAAAGTGGTATGATAAGATTGATTCGCTCGGGGGAGGTTGTGCCCCTCAATAGGTTGCTCGTTATTGCTTTGGTATCTAAGTCGGGTCAAAGGGTTTGAATGAATTGGCCAATCCGGTCGATCAACTTCGGATAAGCAAGTTGCTGGGCGAAATCGTACCGCTTTTGACGTATTTCCGAATCATCCGAGTCGTTCAGCGATTGGGAACAAAAGTATAAAAATTCGTCCTCCGATTGTGCGAGGTAAAGCAAGCCTTGCTGTGCGGTAGGCTCCTGGTCTTTCAACCAGGTGCTCACTACCGGGCGGCCCAGGCTTAGGTAGTGGTTGACTTTGAGCGAATTGAGTTGATTGCCCAACTGGTTTTGTTTCAGGGCCACCAGGCAGAGCCGTGCTTTTAGCAAGTAGGGCTCTAATTGCCGCCATGGAAGCGTGCCCGTCCATTCTACTTGAGGTAATGCACGCAGCGCCTTCACGTTTTCCTGGTCTTCTGCACTGAAATGTTGCTCCAACACCGGGCCAATGAGTTGTAGGCGGTAGTCGGGAAAGGCCTTGGCGACTCGCAACAAGAGCTTAAAATCGATGCGCTCGTTGAGGGTACCCATAAGCAGCATGCACTTTTCTGGTGCTGTGGCAAGCAGGCTCGAAAGCGAACTGCTCGGAGCTGCAATTCCATGAGGCACCTGCAGTTTGGGAATTGAATTTTCTGAAAACTTGGCCTCGATATCGGGGCTCACAGAGAGCAGGCCATCTACTTCCTGCATCAGCAAGGCTTCCCGTCGGTTCTTGTAAAAATCCATGCTGTGGTACAGCGAAGTGGTAGCGCCCAATTGCCTGGGAAAAACCAGCCTAAAGGGATCAAAGCTCCAAAAAAGCAGGTTTTTCACTTGCCGGGCCAGTAGCTTGTTTTGAATGGCACCGGCGGTCAATTTTTCGTTGAGGCGAAACAATTGGTCCTGAGTTCCGGTGAAGGGCAGGACATTGCGGTAGGAAATACGATGGAGCCGGTCTTTGATCCGGTGAATCTTGACCTTAGGTCGGAGTAGGTGGCCGGGCCGAAAAGGGGCTGGTGGGTCGATGAACCAAACCCGATTGTGCTGAGAAAGAGCGTACGCATAATGGTGTTTGCTGTACCAAATGTCGCCCCAGGCTTCGTTGGAGATGATAACGATGTCTCGACCGGTGAGCGACATCATGAAACGTTAAACCATCACCTCCGAGTACCACGCCACAAACTTTTGCAATCCGGTATCCAGGTCGGTTTGCGGGCGGTAGTGAAGCAAACGCCCCGATTTTTCTACGTCTGCACAGGTGCGGGGCACATCGCCCGGCTGTTCGGGGTGTTGCACAATGTTGGCTGGCTTTCCGGTAGCGCGTTCAATAGCGGCAATCAAATCGCGCAAAGCTACCGTTCGGTTGTTGCCCAAATTGAACACCTCAAAGGTGCTACCGGTGTAATTCATCGCTCCCTGGATGCCGGAAACGATATCGTCAATGTAAGTGTAGTCGCGCTCGGTGCTACCATCGCCATACATGGTGATGGGGTCACCGTTTAGAATCGCACGGGTAAACTTGTGGATCGCCAGATCGGGGCGTTGGCGCGGACCAAACACCGTGAAAAAGCGCAAGGCCACAAACCGAATGCCGTAGAGGTGGGCATATACCCGACCGATTTGTTCTCCGGTAATTTTGGTGGCGGCATAAATACTGATCGGCCGCAATACCGTATCATCCTCTTTCCAGGGTACCTCAGGACTAATGCCATAAACACTGCTTGAGGAGGCGTAAACGATGTGCTTGATGCCTTTTTCCTGTGCGTAGTGCATGAGGTTTTGTGTGCCCAGCACGTTGGTGCGTTGATAGGCTTTGGGGTCGAGAATGCTCGGCCGAACTCCTGCCTTCGCTGCCAGGTGAACAATCTGATCAAAATTTTCATGCTCCAGCTGCTCCCAAGGCGCTGCTTCACGAATATCACCTTCTATCAGGCGATAGGTGTCGTATTTTTGATGCCCTCGAATGTTATTTTCTTTGATGCTCCGGTCGTAGAAGTTGGAAAAACTGTCGAGGTTGGTGACCGAATGACCCTCGGCCAACAGCCGGTCGATCAAGTGGCTACCAATGAATCCGGCTCCGCCGGTTACCAGAATGTTCATGCTTTGGAAAGAAGTCGATTGCTGAAGTTGCAAGCAAAAATAGTGGTTTCTGGTGCGTCTGCGGTGAAGCTGGATTTCGACTTTTCAACCTGTGTTTGTGATTTGGGAATTGGCGCTGTGGCCGGAAATAACCTCAAATCATTAATCGGTTATAAATCTGGTTGATTTTTCGCAACGATTCCGACAATGCTGCACCTTCATAGGCGCATTCGAATGCCCTACTGCTTCTTATGGCTTGTTCCTTTTCAGAAGCTTGTAACACCTTCAGTAAGGTGTTTTTTAACGCTAACGGGGTGTCCTCTTCGGTGCGCCAAACAGCTTCCGGAGAAAAAAGGTCGTCGTCGTATCCAATGGCACCCATCACCAATGGCCTGCGTAGAATCATGCTCTCCAAGGCCGTATTGGGCGTACCATCGGATTGTGGCAGCATTACCACTACTTGAGCTTCCATATAAAGTTGCACCAGGCCCTCCAAATTCTGTTGGGGCACAAAAGATACCCGCGATTCCAGGTTTAGCGATTGCACCAAATCCCGCACTTTTTGTGCATAGGGCGTACCGGGCCGATCGTCGATCAGGACCAACTCCAGGTCTTCGTTGGGCAAATGCTCGCAGAGCAGTTGAAAAGCCTGGACGATCAAATCCTGGTTATAAAGCGGGGCCATTGCCCGCGGTGAGAAAATCCGAAAATTGCCTTTGGGAGCACCATCGTGCTTTTTTGCGGCTGCCTGCAATTCATCTACCGGAACTCCTGTTCTGATCAAATGGAGTTTCGCAGGATCGGTAAGCTGGCGAAGTACTTCCTGTTGCCGTTTGGAGGTAGAAGTGATGGCCGAAGCACTTGCAATGGTTTTTTCAAAAACCTGCTGCAATTGGCGATAAGCCAAACGCTGTTTCCAGTTTTCAGGGTTAGAAAAAGTCTGTTGGTAGTCCACCAGCACATCACTGCCACGCGTAGTGATGACGTGCCGGGGAAAGCGCAGGAGCCAAGGATAATAAGCATGTGGATAAGCATACATGCTGTGGGCAATGTCTATCCGATGTTTTTCAAACACTTGTCGAAGTTGGCGAACGATGGCTTTTCTTTTGAGCGGGTTGCTGTGTGGATAGAGGGCTGGAAGCAAAGGGTAAATCGGTCCATCGAAACCGTCGGTAAGCCAGGTTTCAGGAGCAATGTTTTCGGTACAAAGGAGAATCACCTGGTGTTCTGCAGCTATTCTTCGAATCCACTTCAGGTTGTGTTTGCCGGCCGGATTGGCAAAAAAAGCGATGGAGTAGGAGGCGGAACTCATGGGTGCAGGTATTGCCGCCTCCATTCGTTGAGGCACAGCAAGGCCCAAATGCGGTTGGTGTGGTCTTGTGTGCCTTTGAGGTGTTCATCTACTACTTGTTGCACTGCCTGGGGCTTCAGCCAATCGCCGATCAACAGACCATCACCTATCAACTGTTCTTGCACAAAAGTTTTCAAATCGTGGCGCAGCCAATGGTGGAGCGGCATTCCAAACCCTTGCTTTTTGCGTTTCAAAATTTCAGGATCCACGTGTTTCTGCGCCAGCTTTTTCAGCAGGTACTTGGGTGTACCCTTGTGCAGGTGAATGCGGTTATCGACCTGGCGCGACCACTCCATTAATTCCACATCGAGGAAGGGGGATCTCACTTCCAGGGAATGCGCCATGGAAGACCGGTCTACCTTCACCAGGTAATCGTTGAGCAAACGGGTTTTCAGCGAGGCGGTAAATAGCTTATCAGCGATTCCGTGACCTTGGGCGCAGTTCCAAACCTGGCTCAGATGCTGTGCAGCAAAATGAGGACTAAAAGGACCATCGCTTTGATAGAGGTTTGTTTTTTGTTCCGGGTGAAACCCCATTTGACGGTACAACCGCAACGCATCTGGCATCTCCGCATAAGTTTGAGTGTTCCCCGGGTTTTCGGCAGAAAGTCCTAGCCGGTGGAGGCCTTTGCCTATCAACACACTGCCTGCTTTTGCCAAGGGTGCTTGCTTGCGGGATAAAAACAGGTCTGCTTGATGCGCCCAACCGTACTCGTGGTAGCCGCCAAATACTTCATCGCCTCCATCTCCTGAAAGGGCTACTTTCACCTTTCCGGCGATTTCCTGGCAGACCAACCAAGAAGGAATTAGGCTAGAATCGGCAAAAGGCTCTCCCATGTGGGCCACCAGTTGCGGCATCATTTTTATAATGTCAGCTTCGACCACAATTTCATGGTGGTTGGTGTCGTAGCGTTGCGCCAAAGCGCGTGCAAGTGGCAGCTCGTTGTAAGTTTCATAATCGAAACCTACCGAAAAAGTATCCAGTTTTCCAATCGTGTGTTGGGCTAAAAGGCTGGTAACCAGACCTGAATCAACGCCTCCGCTGAGAAAAGTACCGATCGGCACATCCCCGATGGTGCGTTTTACAATGGCTTTTTTAAGTTTCTCTTCCAGGGCTTCCAAGGCTTCCTCGGGCGAAAGGTCCAAGCGCTCCGCTGTGGAAAGTGACCAAAAGGGAAATTCCTGGTAATCACCGGTTTCGAGCTGCAATTCAAGGCAATGTCCAGGCCGAATTTGTTGCACCTCTTTCCAAATGGTCTGCGGTTGAGGAACACTCAGTTCCGTCAGGTAATAATCCAGCGCCTGAAAATCGGGGGTAAGTTTTGGGAGGACTTTATTGAGGCCGGGAAGCTCTGAACTAAAGTACCACGAGTCTTGGTTCAAGGCACTGTAAAGTGGCTTTTTGCCGAAACGATCACGGGCTGCAAAGGCAATTTTTTCTCGATGGTCTACCAACACGAAGGCAAACATCCCCTCAATGCGGTTCAACAAATTTTGAATGCCCCATTGGCGGTATCCGATGAGTAGTACCTCGGTATCGGAACTGCCCCGAAAATGATTTCCTTTGGCTACCAATGCATGCCGCAACTCACGGTAATTGTAAATTTCACCGTTGAAAACCAATACCAATGCACCGTCTTCGGTTAGCATGGGTTGGTTGCCCGTTTCGGCCAAATCCACGATGCTCAATCGGCGGTGCGCTAATCCGATGTTGTCTTTGATCCAGGTACCACCTGCATTGGGGCCCCGATGGTGAAGGTGTTGCTGTAGAAGGGAAAGCTGGTTGGGGTCTACGGATTGACCTTTGAAATGGAATATGCCGGCAATGCCACACATGTACTGCGGCAAATATAGCGCAAAAGCCGAGCGACTGCTGCAAACCATTTTACCTTCTCAACATGCATCTGTTTGTGTGATTATTACGTACAAGCCTTGGGACAACAATTTAATGCTCATTTTGCGACTCTGAAGCTTGCTTGAGGCAACTGAATTGCTGAAAAAGAGCAAATGATTAATCTTAACTTTGTGCAAAGGCTGCTTTCATGGCATTCATGAGTGACGTTTTAAGATGGTTATTAGTGGGGCTGGCAGTGCTTGCCGGTGGAATAGAGGCAACCAGCCAATGCCTGGTAGCTGACTTTACGGTGCTCGACACGGTTTGTCCCGATGCGGCTATTGTTCCTACCAACAATTCAACTGCTGGTTTGACCTATGTGTGGGATGCCTGTGCTGGCGACCTCCAACAAACCCCTACCATTACCAATCTTGGCGCCTTACAAAGTGCCTTCAGCAATCCTCGGAGTATTTCCATTGGCTACGATGGCAATGAATGGTATGGGTTTATCAAAAACATCGGCGGAGGTGGTTTGATCAATTGTATTCGCTTTGGGAACGACCTGAGCAATCCACCAACCGATACCAGTTATGTGCTAGGCACAGGTTTAAATTCCGTGTTGGGACAAATTCGATTCCGGGAAGAGGGCGGCAATTGGTATGGCCTCACCACCAACCTTGGAGGTAACTTACTGCGCCTCGATTTTGGAAACAGTTTGGGCAATGTACCTACCCTGGTAGATTTAGGAGATTTCAATGGCCTTTCGGTTGCTGCTGCCAGCCTTCAGATCAAGCAATGGGGCGATACGGTGTTTACGATACTCACCAACCACAACACCAATACCCTCACGGTGGTGCAGCAAACCCAATCCATCCTGGCTCCGGTAGATACGTTCTACAATGTGTCGATACCAACAGCTATCGTCAATGGGGCCACCAACATTGAGTTGGTGCGCGACAGTTGTGGCTGGGTGGGCTTTACCGGATTGCAGTTCAACAGCCGACTTCTTCGCATCGATTTTGGAAGCAGCCTTACCAATACTCCGGTTGGAACCGATTTTAGCAATCTTTTAGGAACGATTAACACGCCTATCAATGTGGCGGTGGCTCAGGACGGCGACCAACGGTATTTGTTTGTTCGTAACCGTTTTGCGGGTGTCACTAAAATTAACTTCGGTGACAGTTATCGGAATCCGATACAGTCCAGTACCAGCCTGGGAAACTTTGGCGGGGTCCTCAGTGGTAGCAACGACTGGATGGACTACGCCAAGTTTGGAAGTCGGCACTACGTTTTTACAGGCAATGGCTCCAACAACCTGCTGCGCATTGATTTTCCGGATACTTGCCTGAATTCACCAGCTACCGTCACGGGTTTTGCTCCCGCTATTGTGATCGGCAATCCAGGAACTACTATCCTGGAAATGGCAGCCATTGATTCCAATGGCAATGCCGTATACGCTGTAGATACCTTGGTACAAACCGCTGGTCCTGATGCTCAGTTTGCGGTAAATAACCTTTGTGCCGATCAAAATTCTGCTTTTACGGATGGTTCAGTGCCCGGTTCGGGTACCCTCAATTTTTGGAAATGGCAATTTGGCGATGGCGACAGCTCTTCACTGACCGATCCCATCCACCTCTACCTCAACCCTGGGGCCTACACCCTCAGCTTGGAGGTAGGCAATTCTTTTGGTTGCCGCGATACCGCTACGCAAAATCTGCAGTTACAGTTTTCGCCCACCGCGGCCTTTTCTGGTGCACCTGCTTGCGAAGGAGATACGGTAGTGCTGCAAAATACCAGTGCCATTGGAGGTGGCAGCATCAGTACTTATGCCTGGACGGATGTTGAGGGCAACCAGTTTAGCGGAGTGAATCCCGCGATCACTTTCGATACAGCGGGAAATTTACCGCTTCAATTGATCGTTACCAGCGATTCGGGTTGTATTGATTCGGTGACCAATGTGCTTTCCAGCCTGGCGCGACCGGCAGCTCAATTTTCTGTGGAAAGAGGATGTGAAGGCGACACCACCTTATTGCTCAACCAAACCACCCTCGATGGGTCGGCCACTATTGCGGGCTATTCCTGGGATTTGGGCGACCTTACTACCTCTACTTCGGTTTCTCCCGAGCACCTTTATGCAGATACCGGCAATTACCTGGTCACATTCGTTGCTACTTCGAACAATGGTTGTGCGGACAGCATTGCCTCCTTGATTCGAATTGCCAACCGGCCCGATCCAGACTTCTCCATCATGCCTGATTTGGTATGCCTGGGAGACAGCATTCAATTCAACGATTCTACAGTGGCCGCCATAGATACTTTAACGGGATGGAACTGGAATTTTGGTACCGGAGACAGTTCTTTGCTCCAAAATCCGCTGATGTCCTTTGATACCGCAGGCGTTTTTCCGGTAACGCTCACTGCAACCGTTGGTTCTGGTTGTGATTCTTCCATTACCAAAAGTTTTGAGGTGCGTCCCTTACCAGTACCCGCCTTTTCGGTGGCCAACCGCTGTTTGAACAGCGGCACGTTGTTTACCGATATTTCTACTGTGGCTTCGGGTGATTCCATCGTGGGATGGAATTGGAATTTTGGCGATGCACAAAGCGATACAGCCCAAAATCCGATGAACAATTATTTGCAATCGGGAGATTATGCAGTGAGCTTAGAGCTTACTACCGCTCTGGGTTGCTCTGCTGTAGATTCGGTTCCCGTTTACATTTTCGGTCTGCCAACGGTAGCCTTTTCCAATAGTTTTCTGTGTTCGGGCATTCCTGCCGATTTCTTCGATCAAGCCGTGGCCGATAGTGGGGACGCTTTAAATACTTGGCGTTGGCAGTTCGATAACCTGGTTTCGGGCAGTTCTGATACGCTTTTCGGTCCGTTTACCACGGTTACTTTCGATACCGGCGTGGTACATGTAGTGACCCTAACCGTAATTTCGGATGAAGGCTGCGAGAATTCTGCTCAATCTACACTTACCGTCAATCAGAGTCCCACTGCAGGGTTCGATTTTTTGCAGGCCTGCGATGGGGAGGCAACCCAATTTGTCAACGAAAGCACGGGCAATAACCTCAACTACTTGTGGGATTTTAACATCGGGCTCAACAGTACCCTCGAAAATCCTGCTTTTCTGTTCGATTCCAGTGGTACCTATCCGGTGCGCCTTATCACTTTTGATGTTGGAACTACCTGTTCCGATACGGTAAGTTTGCCCGTTTCGGTTTTTCCGAGTCCGGTAGCCAACATTGCAACTACCAATTCGTCTACCGCTTGTTTGGGCATCCCAATGATGTTTGCTGACTCCAGTTTCGTGCTGGGCGATAGCATCACGCAAGTTCAGTGGACGGTTTTTAGGGGCGATACCTTTGTGGGGCCCGAGGCTACCATCACCTTCAACGATACTGCCCTGCAATTGGTGAGTTTGTTGGTAACCACCAGCAACGGTTGTCAGGATTCTACCAGCCAAACCGTGAGTGTTAGTCCTTTACCTACCAGTGATTTTACCTTTTCTCCCGAATTTGGTGTGCCACCATTAGATGTGAGCTTCACCAACCTTTCTACCGGAGGAAACAGCTACAATTGGAATTTTGGCGATGGCAATCAAGCCAATGGTTTGGCGCCATTGTACCAGTACACCGATACCGGAATTTTTGACATTCAACTCATCGTTACCAACGCTTTCGGGTGCCAGGATTCTAATAGCCGTATCATTAAAGTCATTCAACCCGTATTGGACATTGCGGTCACCAATCTGAAGACGCAGGTGCAGAACGGATTTTATACCTTAAACGCAGACCTTTCCAACCTTGGAACGCGTGAAATCACCACGGTAGATTTATTGATAGAGCCGGCCAATGGTTCCCGAATCCGGGAGCAGTGGGTAGGCAGTCTGGCCAGTGGGGAGCAGATCAATTATACGTTTGCCGCCAGTTTTGCGCTGGTTGATGGCGAGACTCCGGTATATGCCTGTGTTACAGCAGTAGACCCCAATGGCGAAACGGACGATGTGCCCGAAAACAACCGACAATGTGCCTTGGAAGTAAGCACCTTATCCTTGGTTAAGCCCTTTCCCAACCCTGCAACCGATCAGGTGACCCTAAGTTTATTTTTGCCCTTTCGGGAAACGGTTGAGGTGCGGGTATACAACCAACTTGGGCAGTTGAAAACCATTGTTTTCGAAGGTAGCCTAAGCGAAGGACGAACTGATCTGCTGCTACCATTAGCCGACTATGCAGGAGGCACGTATCATTTTGCAGTGTATTACCGCGACCAGGTAGAGGTGCTCCCCTTTGTGAAGGTTGAGTAATGGGCTCGTGTGATGGATAACCTATCTTTAGTGCGCTTCCATAGCCTGACATGTCGGTAAATCGCAACATTTTCTACACCTTCTTTTCTCAGATTCCAACGCAGATTCTGAGTTTTCTTTCCGGCCTGTTTTTGGTCAACCTCATTGGTGCAGAGGGCAGGGGAGTATACGGAATCATCTTAGCCAACATCGATCTGTTTGCTTTTTTCATGGGTGTGAGTGTGAATAGCGGTCTCGCTTATTTCATTCCCAACGAAAAAATTCCCCGCCGAAAAATGTTTGGCCTGTCCCTGGTCATTGTCTTTTTGGGGTCGATTGTAACGGCAATCCTATTGTGGGCCCTCTATGGAAGCCGATTTGCAGCTTACGTTTTTACGGAAAATCACGCTACCGCCTATTTCTTTGCCATTGTTTTTGCGGGTTTTGGATTAACCGTCATCAACACCCTGTTTACCGGCTTGTTTCAGGGCCTAAAACGGTTCCGACTGATCAATCAGGTCAACATTGGCAATTCAATCCTAAACCTTACAGTATTCGGCGGAAGTTTTGCATTAGATCATTACGGCTATTTGGAGCTGACGGTCAAAGAAGCTTTAGATCTAACCATTTTTATTTTGGCCGCTAATACGCTGATTTGGTTGGTGGCCTACCTGCGATCCGTGCGTTGGCTACCCGATTTTCGCTTAGACCTCAAAAGCGTTTGGAAACCCTATTTTGCTTACATCGGTCCCGGGCACCTTTCGGCGATGATCAACTTTTTCAACTACCGGCTCGACCTTTGGGTGTTGGAATACTATTACACCTCGGCGGATGTTGGTATTTACGCCATTGCTGTTGGTTTGGCACAACGGCTATGGATCTTGCCCAATGCCATGAGCTTGGTCTTGATGCCGCACCTTTCGGGAAAGCAGCCGGGCGAGGCCCTCGACGAACTTCGTTTGCTCACCAGGGTCAACAATAGCCTTTTGCTGCTCGCGATGTTCATTGCAGTGCCCATCAGTTTTATCTTTTTTCCGTTGGCCTACGGGGCCGAATTTAGTGCTTCGGTGTTGCCGTTTCAACTCTTGCTACCCGGGATATTTTTCTCTTGTGTGGCGCGAATTTTTTCCGTCTACCTCTCTGCTTGCGGTTTGGTGCGTTTCAACCTCAATGCCACCGTCATCGGATTGGTTGTCACATTTGTATTTGACTTTTGGTTGATACCGCTTTACGGTGCCATTGGAGCCGGTTTGGCTACTACCGCTACCTATTTCTCCATGTTTGCATACACCTATTATCAAATTCATCGGCATGCGGGTATCGGCTGGGAGGGCCTCGGGGTTCTTGGAAAAGCTGATTTAGGCCGGATGAAAGGCTTTTTTCAAGGGAAAGGCATTTCCGGTAAATCCAGTAATTAAGTCCTTGAATGGAGGTTATTTACAATTGATGAAACCTCGTATCTTTGCGAACTTTGGAGGAGTAGCGCATGACCATTCGTTTTGGCATTGTAGGGTGCGGATATATTGCCAACCGGCACGCCCGGCACATAGTAGACCATCCCGGGGCACAATTGATTTCGGCATTCGATATCGATGCAGATAAGTGCGAAAAATATTCCAGCGAATACGGAGCAAAGCCATCGGCCACCCTTCAAGAATTGGTCTCCCATCCGGAGATTGATATTCTCACCATTTGTACTCCAAATGGCAACCACCACGAAATCGCCATTCAAGCATTGGAAGGTGGAAAGCACGTGTTGGTAGAAAAGCCCATGGCCCTTAGTAAGGCGCAATGCCAGCAAATGATTGCTGCTGCTGAATCCAACGATCGTTTGCTGTTTGTGGTCAAACAAAACCGCTTTAACCCTCCGGTACAAGCCCTCAAGCGGCTCATTGATGAGAATCGCCTGGGTAAGTTGTACATGGTGAACCTCAACTGCTACTGGAACCGGAACGAAGCTTATTACACTAACTCTGCCTGGAAAGGCACCAAAGACTTGGACGGCGGAACGCTGTTCACGCAATTCAGCCATTTCGTTGATATCTTTTATTACCTCTTCGGCGATATCGAGCCATTGAGTGGTGTCATTGCCAATCAGAATCACCAGGGACTGATTGAGTTTGAAGATACCGGGTGTTTTACATTCCGTTTCAACAGTGGAGCCCTTGGCAACTTTGCTTATACTACTGCTGCTTACGATCGGAACATGGAAGGTTCCATCTCGGTTTTTGCTGAAAATGCTACGATAAAGATCGGTGGAAAGTACCTCAACACCATCGACTATCAGGCCACCAACGGTTTCAACATCAGTGATCTGCCAATTTCTGGCCCGGCCAATAACTACGGGCACTACGAAGGATCCATGTCCAATCACGATAAGATCATTCACAATGTGGTAGAAACCCTCAACGGGCGCGAGTCAATCATGACCAATGCCCATGAGGGAATGAAGGTGGTAGAGATCATTGAGAAGTTTTACCGGATTGGTGAACTGCGGTCTTGAGGCATCCTTTTCTGTGAGGTCGATCCCCAACTTTCAATCGCCATGAAATCCTTTGTTTTTGCCACCAACAATCCAAACAAGCTCTCCGAAATTCGATCTATGTTGGATGGGCATTTTAAGGTGCTGAGCCTAAAAGATGTGGACATTCAAACCGAAATTCCCGAAACGGGCGATACCCTGGAAGCCAATGCATTGGAAAAGGCGCGATTCATCTACGATCGGGTGAAGCTGCCTTGTTTTTCCGATGATACCGGCCTGGAAATCGATGCCTTGCAAGGGCGCCCGGGGGTGTATTCTGCCCGCTACGCCGGACCGAATTGCTCGCCCGATGACAACATGGAAAAAGTGTTGGGCGAAATGCAAAAGGCCACGCAAAGAGCTGCGCGGTTCAGAACGGTCATAGCACTCATTGAGGACGAGAAGGAAACACTTTTTGAAGGTGCGGTCAATGGCGCTATTTTGACCGAGAAGCAAGGAGAGAAAGGCTTCGGCTATGATCCAATCTTTCAACCCGAAGGTGAAACACAAAGTTTTGCTGAAATGTCTGCCGAAGCCAAAAATGCCATCAGCCACCGCGGAAGGGCCACCCGTAAGTTGGCCGAATTTCTTCTGGCGTCCGTCTCTTGATTAGCCTTTGGTAACCAATCCAGTAAACAGCTCTTTTAGAGAAATTTGAGCGTACTCCGCTTGTTTGGGAATGAGACTTGCCGCGCTCAATCCGGGAATGGTATTCACCTCAATGAGGTACAGTTGATCTTCCTGCAAGATGTAATCGATGCGGATCATACCCTGGCAATCTAACTTATCGTAGATGAACTCGCTCAAATACATGCATTCTTCGTACAAGTGATCGGGAATGCGCGCAGGAGTGATTTCCTGGGTAGCATGATCATGGTACTTGGCTTCGTAATCGAAAAAGTCGTTGCCCGTCACAATTTCGGTGACCGCTATGGATTTCACCTTGCCTTTTATCCGGGCTACCCCACAGGTGATTTCGGTACCGGCTACAAAATCTTCGATGATGATCTCATCGTCTACTTGCATGGCCTTGCGAATGGCAGGCTCTAATTCGGTATTCTCAGAAACTTTGCTGATCCCAAGGCTGGATCCACCGTTGTTGGGTTTCACAAAACACGGCAAACTCACCTTCGACAAAATGTATTCGGTGTTGATCACGTCCCCTTTTTTCAATACCACAGCATTCGCGCTCAAAACCCCGTATTGCCGCAGCAAGGTATTGCAAAGGCCTTTGTTGAAAGTGACAGCCGAGGTGAGTACTCCTGAACTGAAATAGGGCAAACCAATCAGGTCGAAGTAGCCTTGCAGCTTACCATCTTCGCCCGGTGTACCGTGGATCACAATGAAAGCCGAATCAAACGTGACTTTCTCTCCTGCATGAAGAAAACTAAAATCGTTGCGATCGATGGGGGATTGCTGACCAGCAAATTCTGCCACCCACGCCGAGCGGGTGATATCCACCAAAATGCATTGGAATTGTTCGTTATCGATGTGTTCCATGACTTGCTGCGCACTTTGGCGAGCAATCACGTCTTCGCCGGAAAATCCACCGGTGACGATGGCCACTTTGGGCCGAAGGGAGATTGACTTTGACAAGAATTGAGGAGCTTGAGAAATCGATGCTAAATAATGAATTTTCACGTTTAAATCCGAACCGGGTTTAATTTTTATCTTTGCCCCGTTTGGGATGGATCGGCCAACATTCCCACCAAAATTCAATGAAGCATCTCTTTCGTTTTTTAATCAGCCGGACCTTTTTTCTCAACCTGGTTTTGGCAGCCTTGGTCGTGGCCGGCGGCCTTTGGTTTACATTGAACCGGTTAGAGATTATTACCCTCCATGGCGAGTCCATCAGTGTGCCAGATTTTACGGGTTTTAAGCTCGATGAGCTCGATGATTTCGTGCTGGATCAAGACGTACGTTACGAGGTGGTAGATTCAGTCTTCGACCTAAAGAGACCCCTTGGCACTGTGTTAAGTCAGGTGCCTCCCGCCGGTTTTGAAGTAAAGCCAGGACGTAAAATTTACCTTACCGTCAACAGTTTTCGGGCACCTACGCGCGAATTGCCCACGGTGAAAGATCGAGGATTCAAAGACGCGGTATACGAACTTGAATCCCGCGGATTTCGAATCAACGAGATCATTTACGAGCCGAGCCCGAGCCGGGATGTGGCCCTTCGAGTAGAACAAAAAGGGTCTGAATTAGAGCCAGGGACGGTTTTAGACATTGGAACCAAAGTAGATTTGATTGTGGGTGCCGGAATCGATCGTACCAAACCGGTTTATCCTCCAAGCTTGTACGGGTTCACTTTGGAAGAATCTAAAACCATGCTGGAAACCCTTGGCCTCAATGTGGGAACGGTCGTCTTCGAAGATTGCCAAACCGAAACCGATTCTAATCGGGCAGTCGTCTTTTTTCAGGAACCTGTACCCAGTCGAAAAACCATTCTTTATGCCGGCGATGCGGTAGAAATTACCCTTTCGACCGACCGTAGCAGAGTGCCAATTCGACAAATGGAAATCACCGACACAATAAAAGCGACTATTCCAAGTTTACCCACCAGTCGCGGATCAAGTAAATAATCGAGAAAAGACCCGATGAAACACTGCTTGTCCTTAGTTGTATTTTTCTTTTTGTTGGGGCACAACAGTTGGGCCCAGGGGCAGGAAACATTAGAGCCCTTGCGCTTTAACACTGTGCTGCAAGAGCAAACCCAGCAGCGCGTCTCCTCCCGAAACTCTACGACCTTTCTATATGAGGTTGATACCCTCGCGCTACCTTTTGAAGATGACTTTTTCGTTGATCGTCAAAAGCGCTACGATGCCGATTCCACTACTCCCGGACTTCAAACCATTCTCGATTGGTATTTCCGCGTGAATGGGGCGGTGGTAGATACGCAGCGCATCTCTAATGTCCCTACCTTTTATTACACTAAGAATGGTTTGGGTTTAGTAGATACCACTCCCAACGATACGCTTTTCATTGTCTTTTATGAAGATCTTTTACCCATAGATACCATTGGGCCAGTATGGACCGCTTCCAGTGCCTTTATCAATGGTACCACCGTTTCAGTCACTCAATTACCGGCCGATGCGGTATACATTAATCAGGCAGATACGATATGGGTGGCGCCCGACAACGACAAGTCGCTGGACGTGATTGATGATCCCGAAAATTGGAGTACTGGCGAGGGAGCTTATGTTAACAACCATTATCCCGTTAACCCTCCGTCGGTCGGGGTGGCCACTTTCGATGGGGTAGATGGTTTGGGAGACCCCTACGACTATCCCAGCGAAACGTCTTATGGAATTGCAGATTTTCTAACGTCTAAACCCATCAATTTGGAACGGAGTCCGCTCAATATTCCTTACACAGCAGCAGATAGCATTTACTTTAGTTTTTTCTATCAGGCACAGGGCTTTGGCGAAAAACCAAACTCAAGGGATTCGCTCGTGCTGGAGTTCTATGCGGTAAATCAAAAAGACTGGATACGGGTATGGAGTACTCCTGGCGATACCCTGGCAGATTTTGAACAGGTACTAATTCCGGTTACTGATACCGCATGGCTACAGAATGGGTTTCGTTTTCGATTTAAAAACTTTGCTTCGCTGTATGGAAGCCTTGATCATTGGCACGTGGACTATATTCGAATAAATGAAAACCGTAATTCGCAAGATTTCTTTAAAAAAAGGACAACATTCATGTATCCAAATGGGTCGCTACTCAAGGACTTTCATTCAATGCCATGGGAACACTATAAAAACGATACCTTATTTTGGATGAATGATACCCTTTTCGTCTCAATGAGGAATTTATGGAGTAGTACTGAAAATGTTGCTAACGTTTATAATGTATTTGACGAAAACGGGGTTCAGGTTTTCCAGAGCTCAGGAAGCTTTGCAAGCTCAGGAGGTATACCAGTAAATAGCTTTGAAATACTTAAGGCTTCTGTCAAGGATCCACCAAACCTCTTTTTCTACCCAATCAACAATAGTTCGAGGCGACAATTTACCGTGGAAGTAACATCTGTAGTAGCCGGTAATAACCCAGAAAAGGTATCCTTCCTACAAGACTTCTCCACCTTCTACGCCTACGACGACGGTACAGCCGAAAAAGCCTACAGCTTACCTGCTCCGGGCGGAAAGGTGTGCATGGAGTTCAATACGACCTACCCAGATACCCTGAAGGCGGTCTATTTCTACTTTCCCAAGCTTGTCGAAGACTTGGCACTGAGCCCGTTTCGTTTGAAGATTTGGAGCAGTTTGGCCCCGGAAACTGAAATCTATGCCAACACGACGACCTTTTCTCCGGTGTATACCAATCGGCTCAACAAGTTGGTACGGATGGAACTGGACAATCCCATTGTAGTGAGTGGCCAATGGTATTTGGGATTTGAGCACGTTGGAACTACCCTCAAAATTCCCATTGGTTTCGATGAAAACAACGACAATCAATCCAAGATTTTCTGGGACGGAGGTTTGGGTTGGCGCCCCTCTTCATTTACCGGCTCGCTGATGATTCGCCCGGATTTTGGCATTCCACCAGATCCTCCCGTTTCGGTTGGCCCTGAGGTAGAGTTAGCCACTAGCTTTGAAGTGAAAGCATTCCCCAACCCAACTACCGGACAAGTTCAATTAGAGTTGAAAGGTAGCAGTGGCAGTAGCATATTGCACCTGATGGACCTGCAGGGCAGAGTGTTGGAAAACCGGCAAGTGATGGGCGACAGGGCCCAATTGGAGTTGGGGTACCTTCCCAATGGCATTTACTTATTGCAAGTGATGGATGCCGGCACCAGCGCACAGCAACACTTGCGTTTGGTGGTGAACCACTAACTTCGCGCCATGAGCGCAGCTTTGGAGCCCGAAGAAGAATCCGACGAAAACAATTATTACGAACACCACCGATTACAAACCGATCCTGGGCAGCAATTGATGCGGATCGATAAGTTTTTGGTGGACCGTTTGCCCAACCTTTCCCGAAACCGTATCCAAAATGCAGCAAAAGCTGGTTGTATTCTGGTAAACGGCAATCCGGTGAAACCCAATTACAAAATCAAGCCCCTGGACGACATTTCCTTGGTGATGCCGTACCCCAAGCAAGAATTTGAATTGGTGGCAGAAGCCATTCCTTTAGAAATTGTTTTTGAAGACGCCGATTTGCTGGTCCTATACAAACCAGCTGGCCTGGTGGTTCATCCCGGGCACGGCAACTATTCCGGAACCTTGGTGAACGGTTTGTTGCATCACCTCGATGGCCTTCCTCATCCCGATGCTGATCCGGTGCGGCCGGGTCTGGTGCATCGCCTGGACAAAGATACTTCCGGGGTGATGGTGATTGCTAAAAGTGAATTGGCCCACACTCATCTTGCCCGGCAATTTTTCGATCGAACGGTAGACCGAAGGTATACCGCTTTGGTTTGGGGGGAGTTAGAAGAAGAGGAAGGAACCATTACCGGACACATTGGTCGCAGCCGCAAAAACCGAAAGGTGATGGATGTTTATCCCGATGGTAGTTTCGGCAAGCATGCTGTTACGCATTATAAAGTTCTGAAGCGCCTCGGCTACGTTACGTTGGTGGAGTGTAAGCTCGAAACCGGACGGACCCACCAGATTCGGGCGCATTTCCGTCATTTGCGCCATCCACTTTTTGGTGACCTGACCTACGAAGGTGACCGCATTTGGAAAGGAACTTCCTTTACCAAATACAAGCAGTTTATTCAAAACTGTTTTCAAGTGCTGCCACGCCAGGCCTTGCACGCCAAAACCCTTGATTTTACCCATCCTAAAACCGGAGAACGCCTTCATTTTGAAGCTCCAATGCCCGATGATTTTCAAGAGGTATTGGACAAGTGGGATACCTACGTGCGGTCGGTCAAATCCTAAGGACGGTATAGCAAATGCCTTGCAAGCCTTATATTTGGGCAAAATCCCCAATAGATATGTATTTCCGCTGGATTGTTTTTTTCGTTAGTCTCCATTGTTTCATGAGTGCCTGTGGCCCTGTTTCAGAAGGGGCGAAGGAGACCGAAACACCTGCTCAGGATAGCCTGGCTCCAAAGGTGCTAAAGGACATGCAAGAGTTCTATTTCGAATCGGAGAAAACCTTTAAAACCAAGGCCGACGGAGATAAGATATACGCTGAGGTATTCAATACAAAAGAGCAGTTGGTTACGGTAAGAAACTTTCGGGATGGAAAAGTTACCACGGGCATCAAATACGTTTATAACAGCAAAGGTCAGGTGATCGAAGAGCAGAGTTTTGTGGGCCGGCAAGGCGTGCTCAAGCGGAGCAAACTGCTGGAATACAACGAAGCAGGAGATGTGGTTCGGGAAAAATTTATGCAAGTAAAAAATGGAAACTATCTGCCAACAGCAGAAATTTCCAAGACGTATAATGAGCAACAACAATTGATTGAACTCATCGAAGCCGACTACAGTGAAGCTACCGGAGATATGGAGCCCAAAATGGGCGAAACATTCGAATATGACGAATTGGGGCGCGTAAAAAAGGTAGTCAAAGAATCGAAGGCCAACTTTGGGCAAGGCGTCAAGGTGTTGCTTAAAGAAATCAAAATGTATGCCTACGAAGAGGGAAAAGAGGAAGTAACGACCAATACCGTTTTTGATGATTTTGAACAACCGGAGAACCTCTACACCGATTTGAAAACCTTCACGGCATCGGGTGAATTAGAACGTATTGTCTCCAAACGGAAAGGGGAGGTGATTGCTATCCGAACCCATCGCTACGATGAAGCTGACAATCTGATTGAAACACTGATTGAGTACCCACAAAGGAAAAAACAGGAAAAGAAGGTCTACACCTATGACGCATCCGGTCGAAAGCTGTCTACAGCGAACTATGAGGAGGTAGACAGCGTGCTGACTTTTAAATCGGGAAGTCATTTCCTCTACCACTTTCATTAGTGTTTTGTGGTGCCCTCTCTGTGATTCGGCAACTTTAAACTCGGAATTCCGTACCTTTTAGCATCGAAATGGTGCGTCATTACTGGCAACGAAAGGCAACTGAAAAAGTAGGGTCGGGCAATCGATTCCTCAGGTGCTTCGCATCCTCATGTTTTCTTCTTTTTGCCCTTACTTCGGCCTTTGCGGGAAAAGTGGACAGTTTGGAACAAGTGCTGCAAACTGAAATTCCCGATTCTACCCGTTTTCAGGTAATGAAAGAAATAGCATGGCGCTACCGAAACATCGACATTGAGGAAGGGGTTCGAAAGGCCAACGCATTGGTTGAATTTGCCGAAGGCTCGAAAAATACGCTTTGGCTTGGCAAATCACACCAAACCTTATCGCAACTGCAACGCCGAAGCGGAGCTTACAACGAAGCTTTAGACAATGCGCTAAAGAGTGTTGAATTATACAAGGAAGCTGAAAACCCTATCAGCTTAGGCAGTGCCTACAATTCTATTGGTCTTATCAATAAAAGTCAAGGGAATTACCCGCTGGCGCTGGATTTTTTCAAACGTTCACTGGCCATCGACCGAGAGTACGGTACTCCCTCGGATATTGCCGTTTCCCTCAACAACATTGGCTTGGCCCATTACTATCAGGGAGAATATGATTTGGCACTTGATTCTTACCTGGAGTCGCTAAAAATTCGGGAAGAAACCGGTGATCTCAATGGTGCTGCCGGTTCATTTCTTAATGTAGGGCTGATTTATCACGAGCGAGAGGAATACGATCAGGCCGCATCTTACTACCAACAGGCTGCGTCCATTTTTGAAGACCTGGACGAGATTGGCAATGCCGCGGTGTGCTACAACAATTTGGGCATTCTCTTTTTTGAACGCGACAGCAGCGATCAGGCGCTGGATTTCTATCGGAAATCTTTGACAATAAAAAAGCAACTGGGATCTAAATCGGGAATAGCAGGAACCTACAACAACATCGGCGACATGTTTCGCGACCTGGGTCAGGTCGATAGCGCGCGCCACTACATGGAGCAGAGCCTCGCCATTCGCAAAGAGATCGGCGACAAGGCGGGCATAGCCATGATCAACAACAGTATTGGGAGGCTTTACCTGCGGGAAAAAGAATATGCTACCGCATTGCCCTACCTGGAACAATCGTTGGAGTTAGGCCAGTATTTGGGTGCTCCCGAAATTGTGAACACCTCCGCGGTTCACTTGTCGGAGCTGCATGCCGAACGCGGTGAGTTTGAAAAAGCATACCGTTACCAGGCATTGGCCGAAACCATGAGCGACTCGCTCGACAACGAATCGAGAACCCGCGAGATTTCCCGCATTGAAATGAAGTACCAGCTATCAAAAAAGCTGGCAGAGCGTGAGCAACAGGTGGCTGCAACCCTTAAACTGCTTCAACAACGGGAAGAACAACAGGATCTGATCATTGGGCTATTGACCTTAGCACTGTCACTGGTAGGTGTGCTAATCTTGGCGGCTATCGGATTTTTTGTTCTTCGGAAACGCTTCATCAAAAGAACCAAAGAGCAAAAAGAGCAGATCAGTAAAATCGTTGAGGTGGCCGATGACATCATCTATCGCGCTGATGCGATGGGGTACTTTATCTATGTAAATCCCCGGTCGGTGAGTTTAACCGGATACCGGGCGGATGAATTGGTAGGCAGGCATTTCAGCGAATTGGTAATACCCCATCAACGGGAGCAAGTGGTGGCCTATTACCGGAAACATTTTCTGGCCAATACCGAACCAGAGTACTTTGAATTTGCTATTCATACAAAAGCAGGAAAAGTGGTTTGGCTCGGGCAAAAAGTGCGCGTAGCCCGAAAGGGAAATCAAATTGTGGAGTTTACTTCGGTGGCCCGTGACATCACCTCCTTTTGGATGGCGAAAGAAGCCCTTAAAAAGAGCGAAGAGAAGTACCGTAGTTTGGTAGATACCATGAACGAAGGACTGTTGATGGCAGACAATGAAGATCACATTGTATTTGCCAATCGCCGGTTTAGGGAAATGGTAGGGTTTGGAGAAGGCGAACTTTCCAAACTACACTCAACCGACCTATTGATTGTTCCTGAGGCAGAGCGCAAGCGTCTTGGAAAAGTTCACTTGTATCGAGAGCCCAGCGAACAAGACGGTTACGAGGTTCAATTTCAAAACAAGGATGGGTCCTCTTTTTGGGCTTGGGTGAGCTCTTCTACTACTTACGACGAATTGGGCAAGCCCACCGGTTCTATAGGAGTGGTGACGGACATTTCGGAGATCAAAGCGGCTGAGTTGGCTTTGCTGGAAGCCAAAGAAATTGCAGAATCTTCTACCAAGGCCAAAGAACAGTTTCTTGCCAACATGAGCCATGAAATTCGAACACCGATCAACGGTATTATGGGGATGGCGCACTTGTTGGGCCAAACCGAACTCTTTAAAAAACAACAAGAGTATTTGGAGTCCATCCAATTTTCGTCGGAGCATCTTCTACGGATAGTAAACGACGTGTTGGATTTCTCTAAAATTGAAGCAGGCCGTATCATTTTTGAAACAGTTCCATTTTTTCTGCGTCAGCAATTGGAACGTACCCTTCAACCACTTTTGGTAAAGGCCAAACAGAAAAAGATTGCATTAAACCTCGAAATTCTCCCAGAAGTGGAAGATCACCTTATGGGAGATCCACTGCGGTTGCGGCAAGTACTTTTTAACCTGGTCAACAACGCCATCAAGTTTACCGACGAAGGAGAGGTGAGGCTGGTGGTAAGCGCGGAGGCCGAATCGGATGCCAGCAAAATGGTCGGCGATATTAGTTTGTGCTTTGAAGTGCGGGATACCGGCATTGGCATTCCAGAAGATCAACAAGAATACATTTTTGGCAACTTTACGCAGGCCAACAGCGATACCACCCGAAAATATGGAGGTACAGGGCTCGGACTTGCAATTGCACGCGAATTGGTCCAACAACAAGGCGGAGAAATGTGGCTGAAAAGCGAAAAAGAAGGAGGAAGCAGTTTCTTTTTCTCCATTGGATATTTCAAGGCTCCCGAAGCGCTCAAGTTAAAGGCGGTGCAGCCGGAACAGGAAAATCAGGTGTTCTCCCTGGAAGGCATTCGGGTATTAGTTGCAGAAGATAACCCTACCGGACAATTGTTCTTGAAGCGTTTGTTGGAATCTTGGGATTGTGAATTGAATTTGGCCGGCAATGGGAAAGAGGTCATTAGTCAATTGGAGAAAAGTACTTTCGATGTGGTGATTCTGGACATTCAAATGCCCATAATGGACGGTTATACCACCGCGAACCACATTAGGAATCAACTTAGTGCTCCAACCTGCAACGTCCCCATCCTGGCTCTCACTGCACACGCCATGCCCGGAGAAGAAGAGCGTTGTAAGGAGGCGGGCATGGACGGTTATTTGTCAAAACCTTTTCCACCAGCAGCTTTGCGCGATCATTTGAGATTGCTGCTGGGCAATCAGAAGGTACCTCCAGCGTCCAAGGGAGCAACGATGCGTATTGAAAATGCAGTTGAACCAGATTTGTCTTACCTTTTTGAAGCTGCCGCTGGCGACCCTGAGTTCATGATCGATATTATTGATTCCTTCCTCAAGCGAAACAACAATGATTTAACCCAACTTGAAGCGGCTATTACAACTGGTGAGCACCAGGCAATCCGAAAATCGGCTCATTACATTGCACCAACTTATGAGTATGTAGGTTGCCAGAGTTGTTATACCTTAGCGGAGTCTATAGAAGCGCTTGCCGACCATCTTGCCCCTCTTGAACGTATAAAAGAACGCTTCCGACAACTTAAAATCGCCTCTGAAGAAAGTAAAAAGCATCTTCGAAAAAAGTGTGAGGAAATCAGAAGGAAAGAACAACCCGAAAAATTTTCAAAATAACCCGAACATGTAAGTTTACATTTCGTTAGAGAATTACCCGACAGAAATTAGCACTACACCCGACCTTACCATGCTAAAAACCTTGATCGCTGACGACGAACTACTCGCCAGAAAACTCATTGGACAGTTTTCAGAGCGCTGTGGCAAGTTGGATGTCATTGGATCCTTCGCCAATGGAATAGAAGTCAGGGAGCTCTTGAAAGAAGAGCAGGTAGATCTGATTTTTTTAGACATTGAAATGCCTGGACTTTCTGGCATAGACCTCCTTCGATCTACGCCTGTACTTCCGCAGGTTATTCTCACCACCCACCATAAGGAATACGCTCTTGAAGCTTTTGAATATGACATTACCGATTATCTGGTAAAACCGATTCATTATTCCAGGTTTCTTAAAGCTGTGGAAAAGGCCGAACGCTTGCATGACTTGAACTTAGAAAGCGCAAAGAAGGAAGTTCAAAAAGAGTTTTTTGTCAAAGTAGATTCAAGGCTACTGAAAATAGATGGAAAGGGAATTTTGTTCATTGAAGCCTACGGAGATTACGTGAAAATTCACCTCCACGACAAGAAATTACTGGCCCACACTACAATGACCAGTTTCGAACAAACCCTTCCTCAAACAGAATTTGTTCGGGTACACCGACGATACATTGTGCGGTTAGATCAAATCAATGAATTGCGGAAAACCAGTATTATGGTCAACGATAAGGAAATCCCTGTGAGCAAATCCTATCGTCAGAATTTGCTGGACAAACTGCGTTTTGTTTAAAAGGGGAAATTCAAGTAACCAAGGTTACTCATCCAAACGAATCAGATAGAAAAATCCTCGCAGGGCTTCCTGTATCGGTGGTAGGGACAGGCGGAAAAAATACCGGTCGCTCGGTAAAAATGACCCGTCGGTAGTAGCCCCTTTCCAAGTGTTGTTGTAAAGTGACCACTGACCGACAAGTATCCCGAACTTATCGTAAATAAATAGTTGATTCTCAGAATAGTGTTCTAAACCCTCAATAATGAAAGAGGTTGTGGAACTGTCGGCACCTAAAAAAAAGTATTTAGGAATTCTCACAAGATGTCCAAACTGGTCTTTCCAGAAATAAACAGGAGGCTCTTGTTCGAGGTCTACTTCGAGACGGAGATCACTAAACTCGAGGCTTCTCTCCGCCCAAAAATCGTTGTCTTCCTGAACCATTGCCTTTAACATGCCGTTGCGATGAATCTAAATAGGTTTTGTTAGAAAAAGATCGGCGGGGGAGCACCCAAACAACTCCCCCATTCGCCGATCGATCTTGAAGTCCGACGGGCTCACGCCCATGAGCCTGCCGAACACCCTTACCCTTCTTACTCTCTCGTCGGAGCAGAAGGGCTACCCGACTATGATTACTTTTGTTATCGTTCCTTCTATCACTTTATCGCTCTTCTTCAAATCAAGATGTCTTCTTCTCTTCGATAACTTGATACCAAAGTAAGGGCATGTGCAGCCCTTACCATAATTTTATCGGTGACTGGACAAATTCGAGGGTTGAAGTGTGGCCTTTACACCGTGGGCGATTCGTCCCAAATAGTGCAGGATTGGGCGTCTTAGGATCGATTATCGGCTGCTTTGCCCATGCCGGCTCGAGGATTAAAGGGACGGATGATCAGGCGAATTCCACGGTCGAAATTCAAGTAACTCCATGCCCAGTTGGCCAAAACGATGAGTTTGTTGCGAAAACCTACTAAGGCAATCAGGTGGATAAACATCCAAACAAACCAGGCGAAAAAGCCCTGAAAGTGGAGTTTAGGCAGGTCTACTACGGCCAGGTTTCGCCCTACGGTTGCCATGGAGCCCTTGTCGCTGTAGTTAAAAGCCTTCCATTTTTTGTGTTTCAGCTGAGCTCTAAGGTTTTTGGCAAGCAGTTTTCCTTGTTGAATCGCAGGCTGGGCCATCATAGGGTGACCTTGTGGCCATTCTTCACTCTCCATAAATGCGAGGTCTCCTATTGCATAGATGTTTTTAAGGCCTGGAATACGGTTAAATTCGTCTACCTGTATGCGGTTTCCTTTTACCAAAGATGCTGCGGGTATCCCTGGCAGGCTAACCGCCTTCACACCAGCAGCCCATATCAAACTGCGGGTTTTGAAAGAGACTTTGGAATCGTTGGTGGTAATGAGCTGTCCGTCAAAATCAGATACCAACGTATTGAGCCAAACCTGCACGCCCAATTGCTCCAAAAACCGAAGTGCTTTTGCCGATGATTCCTCCGACATGGCCGCCAGAACTCTTGGGGCTCCTTCAATCAAATGAATGTTCATCCGGCGGATGTCCAAATCAGGGTAATCGTTGTGGAGCACGTGTTTTTTGAGTTCTGCCAGTGCCCCGGCCAACTCTACACCAGTAGGGCCACCACCGGCAATTACAAAGTTCATTAGACTCTCTCGCTCTTCCAGTTGGTTGGTGAGCAAAGCAGCTTCAAAATTTTGCAACATCAAACTCCGCAAATCCAAGGATTCGGGTACCGTTTTCATGCCCATGCTGTACCGCTCTAACTGAGCATTACCAAAAAAGTTGGTGGTAGAACCGGTAGCTAAAACCAGATGATCGTAGTGTAAGGCCCCAATATTGGTTTTAATCTCGTTGGCTTCAATATCGATGTGTTCCACTTCTGCCATTCGAAAGAAGATGTTCGATTGCCTTTTGAATACTTTTCGCAAGGGATAAGCTATACTATCTGGCTCAAGACCAGCTGTAGCGACCTGATAGAGCAAGGGTTGAAAAGTATGGTAGTTGTGGCGGTCGATCAACACCACTTGATAGGCTTGGCCGCGGAGTCCTTTGGCCAATTCTAAGCCTCCAAAACCTCCACCCACGATTACTACGCGGGGTTGGGTTACATCAGGAATGTTCATGGCAGAATGCCTTGTTGGTAGAAGCTAAAATTATCAAAAATCGACCTTATGGAGACCAATAAAGCAAGTTTTCCGAAGTAAATTTTTCGTAACGACCCAACTGTTTGCTGGCAGTAGAAAGGCGCAGGTTTTTGTTCAGTCAGAAACAGGCCAAAGCAGACGATATAGAAGACCAACCCCTTGTTTTGTCAAGGATCAAATGGTGAATAACCTTGTATTTTATCACAAGAAAAAATTCAACACAGCGATTATTGCCGAAGTGCGGCCAGGCGCTGAAGTAGTGGCGGGTGGCTGTAATAAAAAGCCACATAAGCCGGATGAGGGTTGAGGTTACTCAGCTGATCCACCGACATTTTTGTGAGTGCAGTTTCCAAAGCCTCCCCATCTGCTGTGGATTTGGCAAAAGCATCTGCCTGAAACTCGTTCCTACGGCTCCAACTGTTCACCGCGTAGCCCATGGCAGTAGAAAGTGGACTGTACAACAACCCAAATACCACCAGTCCAATATGAAAAGAAGTGCCTTCAGTTCCCAAAGCCTCGGAAAAGGCAGGGTAGGTAAGTACTAAGGATAATACCCAAAAAGTAAGCCCCATTTGGGCGATACCAATGACCATTGAGCTGAGGGTGTGCTTCTTCTTGTAGTGTCCCACTTCGTGCGCCAACACGGCCACCACTTCATCAATGGTATGTTTTTCTATGAGGGTATCGAACAATACGATTTTCTTGCGTGGTCCCAGACCACTGAAAAAGGCATTGGCTTTGGAACTTCTTTTCGAGCCGTCCATCACCATCAGGTTCTTCAAGCCAAAGTTTTCTTTTTGGCAATAGGCTTCGATCGCCGTTCGTAATGGACCGTATTCCAAGGGGGTAAGCTTGTTGAAAAGTGGCATGATCAACGAAGTGTAGAACATGGCCATGAAAACCGAAACTACCGTAGTGCATGCCCAGGCCAGCCACCAAAACCAATCGCCGGTATTGAGCCAAATAACCATGATAAGCGCCATGAGCCCACCTCCTAAAAGGGCACTCATAATGCCCCCTTTGATGCGGTCGAGCCAGAAAGTCTTGGGCGTAGTTCGGTTGAATCCGAAGCGCTCCTCCACCACAAAAGTGGAATACCAGGAGAGCGGAAGGCTTAATATGCCGGACACCAAACCCAAGGAACCAAAAAAGAGCAATGCCAATACAATGGGGTGACTCGAAACGAGTAACAATTGCTGGTTGAGCCACTGAAACCCTCCCATAAATAGCAACAAGACAATACCGATGAGCGACATGACAGAAGAAATTATGCCCAACCTTCCTTTGGCCCGATCGTAAGCCAGCCAATTGGCGTACTGCTCTGCATTGTAAATGCCTTCTGCTTCTTTGGGTAACTCCGGTTTTTTCCTGCTATCGTTGAGGAAGTCGAGTGCCCGGCTGAGGATAAAATTGAAAAGCAAGATGGCGGTGATGGCCCAAAAAATATGTGTGCTTTCTAAGAGCTCCATATCGCAAAGATACCTACTTCAGGCGTGGGCTCAAGTTAAACTGCTGAGAGGGTAGGCAATTGGGAGTGGTGCTCAGGGTTGTTGTCCTTCCTATCCAAAGCATTGAAATGTCAGGTGAGCTTGTTCCTTTTTGGGAGTTGCGGTATTTCAACTTTAAACCAATGCTTTTCAGTATGAAATACTTGATTCTTGGCGGTTTACTGGTGCTTTTGGCGGCACATCCCGCGACTCCCGATCATCAATCAGATTACCTGAACCTCTGCCAAACCATTGAAAAAAATAGAATAGCACTGGCCGAAAAATATGTGCAGGCCGAAAATGAAGTAGACAAAAACCGAGTTTTAGACACCGCAGAGGCCTATTTGTTAACCGTATTTCAGCAAAAAATGCTTCCCGCCTGGATGGGGACTCCCTGGGATTTCAATGGAATTAGTGCAATTCCCGGAAAAGGAGAAATTGCCTGTGGCTATTTCGTTTCCACCACCTTAAAACACGCAGGTTTCGAACTCAACCGTTTTCGATTGGCCCAGCAATATTCGCATAGCATTGTAAAAAGCCTCTCCCTTGGGCAAGAAGTAGTGGTATTGAGAAACGCTCCCCTGGAAAAGGCAGTCGCTTATTTTGAATCGCGGAGCGAAAACCTATACGTTGTGGGGCTCGACAACCATGTGGGGTTTGTGGAGCGACTTCAAGGGAAACTGTTTTTCACCCATAGCAATTACATCGATCGGGAAGGAGTGGTAAGAGAACCGTTGACCCAATCCAATGCTTTTGCCAGCTCTCAAACTTTTGTTATTGGAGCGGTGATGCCCCAACGCGAGTTACTCAAGAGGTGGCTGATGAAAGAAAGCATCCCTATCGTAACATAACCGGGTAGTCAAAACTATGGTTTGTGCCCGCTCACTGCAAAAGCGAAAGCCCGCCCGTCAGAAAGGCAGGGCTTTCCGAATCGGGGCGGGCTTGTAGTAATTGAGGGATCAGAAAATGGGTTTAGTAGCTGAAGAGGTCGTGTTCCATGTTGAACATTTCGTCGTGTAGCCGTTGGGCCTCCAACAAGGCATCGATGCCTTGCTTGTATTCGGAGATTTCCCTGCCGTAGACATTGCTTACCTTGATGATGGTACTACTAAACCGCCGTTTGTAGAACAAATCGTCGTAAGACAAGGGCGCCATATCGTTGCCACCGAGGAACACTTCTGCATTGGAAAATTCAAACCGGGCCTGTGGAAAGTAAATCCAAAACAGTGGCTTTACACCTCTTACTTCTCCATAAGCGTCTCTTACCTCGATGTAAGGACAAATACCTACAATCCGGCATTCCATTACTCCTCGCGCTTTGTCGATGAACCAATCTTCTTTGAGTTCATAATAAATGATGTCTTTGGATTCAATATAAGTTTCAACCATTGTAGGTTCGGGTGGACCACCGTTGATGGGTTCAGTCCAAACGGTATCGCGTTCGATCAACAGGTTTTCTAAATCTTGCAAGGTCATGGCTGTGGTGAATCCATCGTCGAGGTTAAGCGGACCAGGGCTATAAGCAGTGATGGTTCCGGTTTCGAGTACTCCGGATTTGATCACATCAAACAAACTTTTGCGAGCGTTTATCGGCTGATCGGGGTAACGCAATGGATGGTTTATCTTTTGCCGCAAGTCGATTCTGCGCCATACCCTCCGGGTCCACATAAGGTCGGCTTCGCGCATCAGCGACCCTTGCGGATAGGTGATCGGCCTGCGGTTGGGCACATTGTCTCTTACGTAGATGCCATCAAGAACATCGGATTGTCCCGCAGGAGAAAAGGAATTGGAGGATGAAAATTGAACGTTGATATCGCCTTCATCAATTTGGGCGAAGGCAGAAGTGAGGAAACTCCCGAACAACACCCACAAAAAAACTTGCTTCATGGTAGAGTGGCTGTAGGTTAAACATGAGCCGTTCCAATGCAGAAAACGGCAAAAACGTAAATAAAAAACAGGGTTCCCTCCCGGAGGAAGGAAAATAGAGGCAAGAAAAATCCTGGAAAAGGATGGGGTTCCGGAACAAACCGGGTCTTCGTCAACCCCATTAACGAAGCAGGATAGAAGATATTGTAATGCGATTAATAAGACCAGAAATCGGCCTCTAAAAATTGCACCTGAGTAGCGGCCGCTTCCGATTTTATCAAGGCTTCACGGCCGTTATAGGGGGTGAGAAAGCCTTTGGGGTTAACAGTGGATTGTTCTATGACGGTACGGTTGAGGTAGCGACTTTGAAACAAGGCATCGTAATTGGCCAGGGCTGGGTTGTTTCTTGATACGCCGTGAACCTGAGCATTGGCCAGTATGCCTCTGGCTTGTGGATAGTAAACCCAAAACAAGGGCTGATATCCTCTGAATATACCTTCTTTATCGTAGCGGGAAACCATGGGGCACAAGCCAATTACCCGGCGGGTCATCTCATTGGTTCGGGAGTCGAAAAACCAAATTTCTTTCACCTCATAGATCACCACATCCTGGGTGCTGATGGGGCTATCGTCTCCTTTGGGTTTAGAGGCAAAACCAGCAAGCGTATCCGATTGGCGCATGATCATGGTCATCACCTGTTGAGGGCTGAGGGCTACCGAAAAGCTTTCATCTGCTCCGGTTGGTCCTGCCTCATAGGCGGTGAGCGTACCCTGAATCACGATGGCGCACAACAAAACATCAAATAGGCTTCGGGTAGAATCGGTCGCGATGTCGGGCAACTTCAAAGATCGGTTGCGTTTTTCACGCAGGTCGATCCGGCTTTTGCCCCGTTTCATCCACATCACATCGGCCTCTCGGGTTTTGGGATAAGGTTCCGGGAGCACAATGGAGTCTTTTACACGCATAGCACTTCCCGGGTCGTCTACACCTGCAAGTGGACCACAAAAAGACTGACTTTGTGCTGTGAAAGGGAACAGGAGAATGGGGAGCAGCCAAATTGCTGACCTGAAGGTAGTCATTGGGTGAAAAACTGAGAGAAGCAAGAAACGTGTTACAAACGCATTACTGCACCACTTCAGTATCCCGCACGTTTTTCCAAACCATCCAACCGTAGAGCAAATTGAGAACACCGGGGAGGTAAACCAGCCCAGAATGCAAAGAGATGTCGAAATCTCGCCGGATCAAGGTCACCAATAAAAAAAGCAAACCGGGCGCCATGAAGTTCAGCAACTTAAACTGTTTGCCCAAAGCCCGGATACGCGAAGAAAATTGCAAAAAATAAAGCAGGTTCAGCCCACAATTGAAGACAGTAGCTGCAAGGTAAGCCATCAGTGGGGGCATCAGGATGTCGCCATTGTCCGGGTCGTTGTTGGAAAAAATCACCATGTCGCCCCTGAAGGCACCTGGATTGAGCAACCGCACGACGATGACCATTACCAACAAAAAGAAAGGAACCGAAATAATAATGTACTTCAACAACCCGCTGGCCAACTCTTCTTCTTTCAGTTTCCGACTCATTGGGGCAGGTTCTTGGTTAAAATTTCGTGTACGTTCCCTTTAATTTTCAGGCTCAGGCCATCCGTATCCAAATCGTTGGCATCAGTTCCAAAAGGGTCCTCAATTTCTTCGGCAATCAGTTCAGTACTCACCAGAATGTAGAAAATGAGCAGCACGATGGGGATGGTCCACCAATGAAATACCGGTGCAAAGCCCACAGGCAGCGTGAGGATGTACAAAAAGATGAATTTTTTCATGTACATCGAATAGGAGTAGGGGATGGGCGTGTGCCGAATGCGTTCACAGGCACCTATGATATCGGTCAGCGCTTTCGCCTCCTTGTCCAACATCAACAGTTGATCTCCCTGAATGGCTCCTTGAGCAAACAATCCCTGAATGCGCTGGTAAATCAGGCCGGCAATGTAGTTGGGAGGATGCTCTTTTTCATCCATTTTCAACTCCCAGTCATCGTCTGAAAGTTCCAATTCGGTCAGCCGGGTACCTTGGCGTAAATGATCTTTCATGGCCATGGGATAGTTGGAGATCATACGGGCAAAAAAAGCTCGATCTTCCGTGGCCGAGGGCGGTAGAAAGGCCGAAAGTTTAATAGCCAGATTGCGGCAATTGTTCACCATGGCGCCCCACATTTTTCTGCCTTCCCACCAGCGGTCATAAGCCGTATTGGTACGAAACACCAGAAACAATCCCAACACAATGCCCAGCAGGCCATGCACCGTGGTGTTGAGCTTGATATCGAAATGAAAAATATGGTCCAGCAATAGCGTGACCAGGGCTGTCCAAATGGCCACAAACAGCAAACTCGGCAACAGTGTACGCATCACCGAACGGCTGTAGGAATGGAAAATAAGGGAGACCCAGGCTTTTGGATTGTATTGAATCACGGTTGAAAATTACAAGTCAAAGGTAGCCAATTTGCCAGGCCAGACCTCGTAGGAAATACAAAACCCGGCAAAGCAGCGGAGGCTGCTGTGGCCGGATTTTGCTCCTATGCAAAGTTTTAAGAGAAACTCTATTCTACCGCACTTACACTGTAACCTTCCGCTCTTAAGAGGGCAATCAAACCTTTTGTTCCGGCGAGGTGTCCGGCTCCAACGGCAAAAAAGGTTGGTTTCTCTGCGGACTGATTTTGAATGCGATCGACCCAGTTTTGGTTGCGCTCTATCACCAGGGGCTTAGTCATGGCTGCGCCACCAGACGATTCTTCCAGCAGGTCGTAGAGATCGGTAATGTTTTGCTCGGCATATAAATCAATCATTTGTTTGAAAAGGGCCTGCATTTTAGTCTCATCATAGACGATTTCTTTCAGCATTTCGGCTTGCTCCTTTGGCGGAATATTCGCCATTGCCATGCATTGCTCCTTCACTGTTTCTAATCCAGTAATTTCCAACTCCCGCGATTGAGCTTCCTGCAACAATTTCATTTCGTATGATACGGCGGGTTCATCCAACAAGCGCGGCAATATAAAAGTGGTAAGCAACATCGGCTGCCAGGTGTTGAATTTTTCAACGCCAACACCCACGGTACTTTTAATCCATTCGTCAATTTTTTGATATTCCTCTTCGGTGTATAGTTTATCGAGCGACTGGCCTTCTTCCATGTTGGTATACTGAAGCAACTCCTTCTGAAGGTTAGGGTTTGTGAGGTCCAACTCAAAGGTGATCCGTTCCACACCATCCAAGACTTCGGCGGTAGCCCGGGGCAAGAAAAAGCTGGATTCAGGAAAGAAATGTATGGTGCCAAACAGGTAGGAAGGGTTTTCCAAACCCTTGCCTTCAATCTTCCAAAGCAAGCTGTTGGAGAGTTGGGGAGCAGTTTCCTGCGGACAAGCTGCTACCTTGGGTTGAGCGTTGGAATGTAAAACAGCAATAGCCTTACCCATCATGATTCCAAAACCAATGGAGAGGCCAAAAAGGAAGAGTTTTTTGTAGACGGATGCTTTTTTCATAATCGGAATGCGCAGTTTGGTTGAGTTACCTGTTCAGTGGATGCCAGGGAACCTTTGTTCTTGTAAAAATCCGGCATCTGAAAGGTTAGTAGCGCTAACCAAACATTTCTTTCACGGGGAGGTGATTTTTTTTGAACGAATAATTTATTGACGGGGATGAAAGTCAATATGATTTTTTATTTCCAGGCGAGCAACCAAAATTAACTTCAACCTATCTATCGTTCATTGAGCCGGAGAAAGGATCATTTAAACGGATAGGTTGCTGTAGAAAGATCGACCCTCCAAAGCATCGAACCAAACCCCAACTACCCCACTATGAATTGGAAAAGAACCAGTTGTTAAAGGAAGGTGTGGCCGGTTCTGCCATTGAGGTAACTGGCAATACCGTGAACGATGTATTGAAGCATCATTATGTAGAGGAGAAGCCGAACCCTCGAAATTTGGTACTGCTCTCTTTGCACCGAAGGGCCAATCAGGGGGCCAGGTTGCATCAATTGCTAGAGCAGGTAGCGCAAATCACAAAAGCCTATCCGAACCTAAAGTTTACGTGGCTCATGCACCCAACCCCAAAGGTGCGCGCGGCAGTGTCCAAGTATACCGACTGTTTGCAGTTGTTGCCTAATCTGCCGTATCCCGAAGTGGTTAAGCTGTACAGTCAGTGCCGATTGGTCATTACCGATTCTGGCGGCATTATGGAGGAAACTGCGTTTCTGGGTATTCCAAGAATCATCATAAGAACCCACAATGAAAGAATAGGCCTGCTTCAGGCCAAAGATACCTTTGTGTACCATCCAAGGCATGGTAACCTGTCCCGCATATTTGATCAGGCACTGCGCACAGAAGGTGCAAAATCCAAGGTTTACGGAGAGGGAGATGCTTCTATTAAAATTGTAGATGCTTTGATCGGACGGAATGTGCTGCAGGTGCCCGACAGAGTTGCCTCTAAGGAAACGGTGAAGTTGGTTTCTTGAGATCACCGGCACGAGGGAATTTTCAAGCCCCTACTTTTTGACAAATAAGTAGCGAGTACTAAGCGCATGGTCAAGTATCTTTGTAGAACAACATCCGATTATGAAGTACAACCTCAGCGAAATCAATGACGTAATTCGCAACCGCAGAAGCATCTATCCCGAACAGTACAGTGAGCGGAAAGTCCACCGTGAAATGGTGGAAGTATTGCTTAAAAACGCCTGTTGGGCACCTACCCATAAAATGACTCAACCTTGGTACTTCAAGGTGTTTATGGGCGAAGGAATCCAGAAGCTGGCCACTTTTCAGGCCGAAACTTACAAGGCGATTACTCCCGAGGAGAAATTTGTGGAGCGCAAATACCGGAAGTTGCAAGAACGACCGCTAAAAGCATCAGCCATCATCGCCATTTGTATGAAGCGCGATCCCAAAGAAAGCGTACCCGAGGTAGAAGAAGTGATGTCAGTGGCCTGTGCCGTTCAAAACATGTACCTTACTGCTACCACCTACGGGCTGGGAGGATATTGGAGCACCGGCGGACTCACCTTTAAAGACGAGATGAAGGCCTTTCTTGAGCTGGGCGAAAAAGACCGATGCTTAGGATTCTTTTATGTAGGCTACCCGGATATTCCCTGGCCTAAAGGGCAAAGGCGGCACCTTCAGTACTACACCGATTGGGTAGAGTCTTAAAAATCCAGTCAATGCCTTGATTAGCGCTTGGCCGTTATGGATACAGTCAGCAAAAAATCGTCGTCGATGGTTTGATCGCCGAGGTTATCAAAGAACGACCCGGAACCATATCGAATGTTGTGTTGGGTACGATCGACTGCAAGGTCGGCAGTAGCGGTCACCATATCCTTTCCCATTTCTACTTTAGCCATAAAGGTCAATTCCTGGGTCATGCCTTTGATCTCCATTTTGCCCTTTAGCGAATGGGTGTATCCCTGGTCATTTTTCGATGCAGGAGTTACCTTCGTGAGGGTAAAAGTAGCGGTTCCAAAATCAGAGATAGAAAAGAAATCGTCCGATTGGAGGTGCCCCAGCAATTTGGATTTCATTTTACCTTTCAGGTCGGTGATCTCGATGGTATTCATATCGGCAACGAAGGTGCCGCCTACCAATTGATTGCCCTCCAGCATCAATTCTCCGGATTTTAATTGCACCGAACCCTCATGTTGGCCCGTTACTTTTTTACCTGTCCACTGAATGGAACTCTGGGAGGTATCTACGCTGAGTTTGGTGGCTGCCGGACCAAACGCAACCAGTAAAAAACTGGCTATTGCCAGGAAAGAAGTGTAAGCAAAGTATTTCATCATTTGTTGGTTTTGATTGGGCGTAAAATTATGTTTAAACAATATATGTATATACACATATATAAGAATTTTTTACTTTTTTAACAACAATTGGTGAGGGTAGATGCCAATGAATGGGGTTGAGGTACGACCACTTGCTATATTTGCCGTCGTGGAAAAAGAAAATCCAGCAGCAATCTATGCCAGCCGCGCAACTCAATTTGAGGGGGATGCCGAACGTGCCAAGGAAAAGGTGAAGCTGCTCACCTGGTTGCGGTTAATGGCTTTTGTGGGTGCCCTTGCCGGCCCTTATTGGTTGTATGATTACTCTGGGAAAATGGCATTTGCCTCAGGCTTGGTGTTCTTTTCCGTTTTTCTTTGGTTGGTACGGCTACACCAGCGACAAAACCGCCATTTGTCTTATTTAAAGGCATTGGTGGCCGTCAATCAGGAAGAGCAAAAAGTACTGAAAGGAGACTACACACATAACTCCACCGGCGAAGCGTATTGGGAAGCCAATCACCATTTTGCCCACGATCTCGACCTGTTTGGAGACGGTTCACTGTTCCAATACCTGGACCGTACGGCGAGTTTATTGGGAGCTACCCGTTTGGCACATCGGTTGAAAACACCGTGGCAAACACCTGATAAAATAAAGTCGCAGCAAGTAGCGGTTCGTGAGTTGGCAGCATCCCTCGATTTTCGCCAGGAATTTTTGGCCCGTGGCCGTTTAGCACAAGAAAAACCAGATGACCATCAACAATTGGTGGATTGGTGTGCCGACGATCGTGAAGTGGCAGCTGGAACCATTTATGCCGGCTTGTTGGTGCTCGTACCCGTAGCAGCGTTGATTTGTCTCGTTGCCGTAATTGCCGGTTGGTTGCCCGAAATTTCGATATTCTATTTCATCCTTTTTCCCTTGGGAATTACTGGTCTTCACGTTCGCACCATCAACCGCATGTACTTGCGCACCCACAACATGATGGCCTTGCTACAGAAATATGCTACCCTGCTTTCATTAATTGAAAAACAAATATTCGAAAGCCAAGACCTCTCCAACTTGCAGGTTTTGCTGAAAGCCGATGCTGCCCCGGCAGGGGCCACTATTAAGGCTTTGAGTGACTACCTTTCGTCGTTGGACAACCGCAACAACTTTATTGGCGCCATCCTACTCAACGGATTTTTGTTGTGGGACATTCGCTACACCCGAAAGGTACAGGCCTGGCGCAAGGTCCATGGCAAGCATTTGTTGCAGTGGTTGGACGTGTTGTGGGAATTGGATGCGCTCAGCAGTCTGGCGAACTATGCCTACAACCGTCAAGATGCTATTTATCCGAAAATAGAAGCCCTCCGAACTCCCATAGAAGCCCACGGTTTGGGGCACCCACTTTTGATCACAAACCAACGGGTTGACAACGATTTCAGCCTGGACTACAGGGGGAAATTTGTGATCCTCACCGGTGCCAATATGGCTGGTAAAAGTACTTTTCTGCGAACGGTAGGTGTAAATCTTATCTTGGGCATGATGGGTGCTCCCATCATTGCCCAAAGCGCCTCATTAGCTCCGGTGGCTTTGTTCAGCAGCATGCGCACCACCGATTCTCTGCAAGACAATGCCTCGTATTTCTATGCTGAACTTAGCCGTTTGCAGCAAATGTTATCGGTGGTTGGCCAGGGTTTTCCAGTCTTCATTATCCTCGACGAAATTTTAAAAGGCACCAACTCCAAAGACAAAGAACAGGGGTCTAAAAAACTGGTGCGCAAATTGGTGGAACTGGGAGGAGGAGGCATTGTTGCCACGCATGATTTAGCCCTTTGCCAACTTGCCACTGAACTCCCCGGAAAAATTGAAAATGCCTGTTTCGAAGTAGACATCACCAACGATGGGTTGCAATTCGATTACAAGATGCGGCCCGGAGTGTGTCAAAACATGAATGCTTCTTACCTCATGAAAGAAATGGGACTCATTGACTGACGATGTTCTAACTTTTATCTTTGGGGTATTCTCAAATACCGAACTGCTGTGATTTTCAACTTCATCATCTTAACCATTTCCATTGTGCTGGCCATCGTATTGGTTTTGGCCGGACTGTTTGCTAAAAAGCGGATGCTTTGGTTGTCAGGCATTGGCTTTGTAGTGGTAGCCGTAGTATTCGGAGCGCTGCTGTTGGCCCAAACGGTAGAAAAGGCCCAACAACTTGCAGCTGAAACTTCAGCAGTATTTTCTAAAAAAACAGATGGTGCCGTAGAAATGAGCGGAGAACTGATTGGCGAAGGGTTTGGAAAGTTCGTAAACGGATTATCAAAGGGCCTGGACAATACGGTAGACGCGGTGAAAGTGGCTCCCCATGATGACTTGATTGAAAAAGGGCTAAAATTTCAGGTGGCCGAAAGTTACAATGGCGAACAGTGGAACGACAATTTGTTGGTGGTGTACGTTATATACGAGAAAGATTTTGCCGGAACCTTGCAAATGAAACTCTACAATCACCAAAACCAGGAAATTGGTCGAACCAAAATTTGGGTAGAAAACGGTGCCGGCGAAGCAGAATACCTCGAATTTCAATTCAATAAATACACCGATTACCTGCAAGGTGGTTACGCCACACTGGTTGAAGTAGACGATCCGAAACCAACGGAGACCAAGAACAGCGATAACGCGGAATAATGCAATACATTCTCCGGTATCGAGTTTTAAGGGCAAACCGCTAAGCCATGAAGTCCAGCTCGCTACTGTTGTTCCTGTATCTTCTTCCTATTCTTTTAGTTGCGCAAGCCTATCAAGGGTTCTCGGAAGGCGACATCATTTTTCAAACCTCCAATTCCAGTCAAAGTCAGGCCATACAATTGGCTACCGGGTCTCAGTGGTCACACGTTGGTATGCTCATGCAAAACCAACCAGGAGAATGGGTGGTCTGGGAAGCGGTTCAACCCGTGAAGGTTACACCTGTAGCGGCTTTTATCGCGCGTAGAGCAGGGAAGGAGTTTCAAGTAATGCGCTTAAAAGAAAATGGCCTTTCTACCGAAAACTTATCCCGGATGCGGCAGCTGTTTAACAATTGGAAAGGGCTGGATTACGACTGGAAATTCAATTGGTCAGATCAGCAATTTTATTGTTCAGAGCTGGTTTGGAAGCTGTATAAACGGGCAGCAGGCATTGAGTTGGGAGCACCACAACCCTTGAAAAACTACAACTTAGCCGATCCAAGAGTGAAAGCTATTGCCGAAAAACGCTGGGGCGAATTGCCCCTGAATGAGTTGATGGTGGCGCCATCCACGATATTTGAATCCAAGCTGTTAAAAGAGGTCTCCATAACGGTATTGACCAACTGAGCTTACAACCCTTTATCTGCGAAGCATCCCTTATTTTTGGAAGATGGATGAAACGCAGAAACAAGCCCACTTTTGGGTCGATCAATTCCAATTGCAACCGCACCCTGAAGGAGGGTTTTACAAAGAGACTTACCGCAGCTCAGAGTCTGTTCAGGTGGAGGCGCTTCCCCAACGTTTTACTGGTTCACGCTCCATTGCCACGGGCATTTATTACCTTTTAGAAAGCGGACAATTTTCTGCTTTCCATCGTATCCGCTCCGATGAAATGTGGCATTTCTACGCGGGGCATGAGCTTACCATTTACGTGTTGTTACCTGATGGCCAACTGACCGCTATTCGTTTGGGAGCCGATCCTATCAAAGGCCAGGTATTTCAAGCGGTGGTTCCGGCGGGTTGCTGGTTTGCCTCCCGGGTAGAGCCGGGGCAAAGCTATGCACTGGTAGGTTGCACAGTGGCTCCGGGATTCGATTTCGCAGATTTTGAAATGGCGGAGCGCCAGGACTTGATCCAAACCTTTCCACAACACCAACAATTGATAACCGAACTCACCCGCGAGGGTGAAGTTTAAAATACCGTTCCAATGGCATTAACACCAACCACTCAAATTCCACTTGGCTTTGAAGCGCCTGATTTCAAACTCCCCGATACCGTTACTGGAAATCACTACTCTTTTCACGATTTGAAAGGAGAGAAAGGTACTTTGGTCCTATTCATTTGCAACCATTGTCCGTACGTCATTCATGTGCAGGAGGAACTGCTCCGAATTGCTAAAGATTACCAACCGAAAGGCATTGGTGTGGTGGCAATAAGTTCCAACGATGTGGTGAACTATCCGGCAGACCATCCGGATAAGATGAAGGAATTGGCTGAATCACTGGGGTTTACCTTTCCCTATTTGTACGATGAAACCCAGGATGTGGCCCGGGCCTACGATGCAGCTTGTACGCCAGATATTAGCCTTTTTGATGCGAAAAACAAGTGTGTCTATCGTGGGCAACTGGATGGTAGCCGACCGGGAAATGGTGTACCCAATGATGGAGCAGACCTTCGAAAAGCCATGGACGCTATGCTGGCCGGAATTTCTATTCCTGAGCCACAATTGCCCTCGGTGGGCTGTAACATCAAGTGGAAAAGTTAGTACAAACAAAAACCGCCTCTGGAGAGGCGGTTTTTGCTGAATCGACATTCTGTGTACAGGTTCGTAAACCCCTTACATCAAATCTACATCTACCAAACATCCTTCCATTGAAAAGGTTTACAGCGGGTGAAAAAAAAGTCAATTTTTTTTCAAATCATCTTCTGAAGGCAGTTCAGGCGGCTTTATTTCTTTCCAATCATCAAGTAGGTTGGGTGTTGGGGTGGTGGAATCGAAAGGTTGCAATCGTTGTTGGGAGGGTTGCCAAAGCAACAAAACATCAAATAAGAAGTGAGCGGTGATGGCGGTGAACGGACCTACCTGCTCGAACAAGTAGCCCAACAACGCAATGAAAAATACCATGATGCCCCCATACACCGAAATCCTCCAATCCAGGGGATTGAGGTACCCGTGAATGGCTACAAAAACAATTGCGGTGAGCCAAATACCCAACCAAGGTTGAACCGCTCCTCTAAAAAGGCATTCTTCACCAAAACCTGCACAAAAAGATAGAAATAGCACCTCTGCCTTTCTCAGCCGTAATTGGCGGATCATACTGAGGTATTCTACCCGAACAGCCGCCATAAATCGAGCGGCAATGATCCATTTGGCCAGCATACCACCTGCCCATCCTACTACAGCTCCGAGCACAATTTGCCAGTACCAAGCCCAACCTTGATGGAGCAGATCGAGCAACGATCGGTCTTGTGTCCATTGCAGGATGAGTTCTCCAAGGCCGGTAAATCCAAGTAGTGTGACCCAACATAACAAATTTATTAGCCTGCGATTGGGCATGTAGTAAAGGTCTGGATTCCACTTTGAATGACCATAGCGGGGGCTTCTCGCAACCATAAAAAAAGAGGCCCGAGAGCCTCTTTTACATCGTTTAAGCTGTTCCGATTTAAATGGGGAAATATAGATCCGTTTCCACTTTAGACTGATCTTTTTCCTCCATTGGGTCGGTTACGTAAATCTCCCAGGAAGGGCCACTCAGTTCAATGCCTTTTCGTTGAAGGTCGGCAAATAGCATTTCGTAGGTGGGTTCCATAGCGTCATAGGCACCATAGTAGCGGTACATCATTGCTTTTTGAGCCGGTATTTGACACATGTTCATGCCTTCGCCTACTGCAATACTATCTGCCACAGGTATGGCCAACTCCAGGTCGATAAAGTTATTTTTTGGATCCCAGCCATGGTTCACGCAAAGTGGCTTATCGGCAATCTCGATATTATTTTCCGACAAGAAAGTGGCAATTTTACCGTAGCATTTTCCATGAATGGTAGCCATTTCGTCTATTGAGATGGTATCTCTGATGGCAATCGCCCATCGGGGAGCATCTATGGTGACTTCTTCCCAACTGATGGATGGCTTTTTCTCAGCAATTTCTTTTATCGCAGCCAATCCCATGTCATAAGATTTTTCCACCGTGCCCTGCATGAGGGCTACCAAAGGACGAAAAGGCAACATGGCGGGAGCACCGTTCATGCTCCAAGTAACTTTCGTGCCTCCTTCAACTTCTTCGAAAGTCCAGGTAGCAAAATTGTCTCCCGGCCAATCGGAAAAATTGAGTTTGGTAACGATCTTTTCATTCTTCACCATTTCAGTAATGGTTTGCAGGCCATCACCACTTTCGGTACTGGTCCATTTCATCACCGTATTGGGACCTAAGTCGGAATGCTCATAAGCGTTTACAATGGTAGGGTCCATTTTTATCCATGGGCTCCAGGCTTCCCATTTTTCAAAATTGGCTACCTCTTCGTAGATCGCATCGGGTGAAGCGCTCATCACCAAAGACCGTTCGAATTTCATGCGGTCTGGAAAAAACAAACTCGCTACTACCACGAGCACAATCAAACCCAAGAGGCTGATTCCAAGTATTTTTACAATTTTCATCGATTCAGATTTAAAACTACTAATGCTTGATAATCAAATGTATAAGATTGTTTAGAAATTAAAAAGGGCAGCAAATACCTTGGAGAAGAGCAAGCCTATTCCGGTCACTCCAATACTTGCCATAATGAGCATTCGCCAAAAATTACCGTACCCACGCCGGGTATTTACCTTGGCAATGACGTAGCTGATTGCGGCAACAACCAGCCAGAAATAAATCCATTCACTTCCGTGGAAAGGCATAAGGCCTCTTTTTAAAAACCGGGGTAAAAGTAGGTCAAAAAAGAAACCGGAAAATTTCTTTTTGGCGGCTCAATAATTACCTCAAGTGACCGTTTTTGCTCTCATATTCCATGCGCATCGCCAAATAAACCAGGAATTTTTGGTGTTTTATGTATTTTAGCGGTTCTGTTTAAAGGACCGAAAATAGCCTTACCTGCGCCAGAACCATGTTGCCCGTTTCAAAATTGAAGCATTTTATTCTCGTTATCGGAATTGTCCTTGGCGTGCTGCTTTCATGGCAAGTACCCGCTGTATCGATTAAAAATGTGGAGAATGGTTCCAACCGCGATACCGTTCAGGCAATTGTGACTTATGGCTCCAGTTTTCTTTTTGATGCCATAGAAGACCTAAGTAAGGAGGCCATATTGGCTTACCGTGATTCGTTGATTTGTATGGGAAGTCCCTACGATCAACTGGTACCACAGGTAGACCTCTTTCTTAGTATCGAACAAATGGAGGAAGAGCAGGTAGTAGAACTGATTGATTCTTTGTTCACGCTCGATCGGGTTCCCTACGCCTTGGTAAATGAGATCAACCGCTACATTGCCAACCGGCCACCATTACCCAAATACGGTCCATTTGCTTACGTAGATACGTGCGAGTTGCCGGCCGATTGTTTTTATCCGGCCTGGGACACGCAACTGCCCAATCCATATTCCACGAAAATTACGGATAGTGACACGGCCTTTGAGTTGTTGTTGCAAGGCACCGAGCGCTTGGGGCAATTCTGCATGCCCGTAGACGATGTGTTGACCTCTCCTTTCGGCTGGCGAAACGGTAGAATGCACAACGGCATCGACATCGATCTTCAAGTATGGGATACGGTGGTAGCAGCTTTTCCAGGAATGGTTCGAGTCGCGAAATATTACGGCGGCTACGGTCGCTTAGTGGTGATCCGCCACTACAATGGATTGGAAACCACTTACGCTCATTTACACCGGATCAAGGTGGAACCGGGCGATGTAGTAGAGGCAGGACAGTTGATCGGCCTTGGGGGCAGTTCGGGAAAATCTACCGGCAGCCACTTGCACTTTGAGGCCCGCTTTAAAGGTGTGGCGCTCAACCCCCTATCCTTCATCGACTTCAAAGAACGCGCTTTGCTCAACGATACTTTGGTGATCCGCAAAACCAAAACGGGTTTTGTTGCCTACCCTAAGGGCACGCTTTTTCATACTGTAAAGCGAGGTGATTGTTTGTATGATATTGCACAACGCTACGGAACCACTACCTATGCTTTGGCTAAAATCAATGGGATCCGTAGAAACAGCAAGTTGTGGGTAGGGCAGCGCCTACGGGTAATTTAAGGAAAGCAGGTGATGGATACATTTAACCTCACCAACTGGAGGCCACATCCACAAGATTCTAAATACCTCGTTTATCACTTCGCTGAGGTAAAACAAGCCGATTACTTTGAACAACTGCTTGTAGGTAAAAAGATTTACTACAAACGGTTTCATGAGCAAGAAAACGATCAGGATATCCATTATTTCGCTGTGTTGAGACGCGAAGAAATGGAAGCTCGAAAATTGAATTATCTGGCCATTGGGCGTTACCGTGAGAAGTTTATCCCAAATGCTGGCTTTCGTTGGCTCGTGTTGATTGTGTCCCTCGGTATCCTTGGACTAGCCATCGCAGGATGGATAATGTCCGAGTTGGCCCCTCTCAACGAGTAAATTCAGCCATATAACTCGGAATTAATACCGGTAAATCAATCCCAAAGCCCATCCTTGGGTAATCCTCCTTTTTTACGGATTTTTGTGTTATGCCTTCTGTTTCCCGCTCCTTCCTAACAAGCTTTTTGCTCATAGCAAGTTGGTGCATTTGGGGATTCGTGACACCAGCCTCCGGTCAAGAAAAAGTGCTTACTGCAGGTTTTCAATTCAAACCCATCGTTCCGACTCAATTGGTCAATACCGGACCTTCCTCCACTTTTGATGGCAATTTGCAGTTCGGCTTAGAGCCGCGCATGGCTTATTCACTTGGTATGGTCGTTCGAAAAGGGATCACCCGCTGGTTCTCATTCGAGACAGGTATCAATTATGTTACTCGTAATTACAACTACTCACTCCTGGACGCGGAACGTAATATAGACATCACCAATTCCCTTCGTTTGGTGGGTTATGAGATTCCTGCACTGGGCTTGGTTTATGTCAAACTGGGGGAGCAAATCTACATGAACGGAGCCTTTGGGTTGTCGTTTGATATGGTTCCAACAGATATAGGTAATGGAGATACGCTTTTCAACGGAACAGCGATCCGTTACGCTTGGTTGCAAACTGCGCTATTGGCCAATACCGGTTGGGAATACCGTTCCAGAGACAAAGGCTATTTTTATTTTGGGTTCTCTTACCACAGGCCTTTTACTCCTCTTGCCCAAATGCAATACCGATACAACACGCCAACCCAGGAAGTAGTTGCGGCTACCGATTTACTTGGTAATTATTTCACGGTGGATTTTCGGTATTTCTTTCACGAGGATCCTTTGAAAAAGCGCAAACCCAAGCCCAAGGAGAAAAGCCGTCGACAGAAAATCAAGGAGTTCGAGAAAATGAAAAAAGCTTCTGAAAAAAGTCAGTAATGCTTTACCACATTTGTTCATTCGCTGAGCTTATTACCGCACGTGAGAACGGATTGTACCATCCACCCTCTTTGAACCGAGAAGGATTCATTCACCTTTCTACTGAAAAACAAGTGTTGGCTACTGCCCAAAAGTGGTTTGCCGAACAAGATGGACTCTGGTTGCTTCAATTGGATGGCCTGCCCATCGATGCACTTATTTTTGAAACTCCCGAAGGTTACACCGAGGCGTTTCCCCATTTTTATGCACCACTCTCCTGGACCTTGGTACAACACATCGCTCCTATAGCAAGGAACAAAAAAGGAGTTTTTGAGTTTCCAACTACCTGGTTGAAGCGCGATAGCGCAATTTGATTACAAATCGATAGAATTGGTATAGTGCTGGTAGCGCTGAAGTACTTCCTTCACATACTTAAAGGGCTCTGCACCACGGCAGTAGCCAAACTTAACGACCGGGTCGTTGTAAAATTTGGGCAGTGATTTTTGCTTGAGGTAAATGGCCACATTATCTTCCCACCGGTTGGGGTCGGCTCCATACTTTTCTGCCAACCGCTGTGCATCTATGATGTGGCCGAGGCCAACGTTGTAAGAGGCAAGCACAAACTTGGGCACTTCCAATGAATCCGAAAGGTGTTCGTTCCAATAAGAAGTCAGCCGTTTGATGAGTCGTGCCCCTGCCACAATGTTGGGTTCTGGTTCCATCAACTGAGTAGAATCAACTTTGTATTGCATTGCCGTTTCCGGTAAAACTTGCATCAGGCCCGAGGCCCCGGTCCAGGAACGGGCGTCAGGGTTAAATTGAGATTCCTGATAAATCAACGAAGCCATAAGTCGCCAATCCCAGCCTACCTCCTCACTGTACCTGCGAATCAGTTCGTCGAATTCAGAGATTTTTCCTCCTGCAAGAGACGAATAGTCGCTCCAAACTCTGCGTTTGTGGGCTTTTCTGGAGCGAAAATATTTGTTGTAAATAGTTACGTATTCTGAGCTGCCGCGGTGTTCTATTATCCACGCATCAATGGCCGATTTCAGTTCCGGTGAATCTTTTCGCACCGCCCAGGCAATTCTCTGGGGAAAACTCACCTTGGTTCGAATGTCAAGGTTGGAGTAATAGATTTGACTTAGCCGGGCCACATTATGATCGGCAATGGTGAACTCAATTTCTCCTTTGGCCACCATTTCAATCAGTTGCTCCGTCTCCACATCCCCAGGCACTTTCACAATGTTGATGGGCGCCCCAATTTCGTCTGATAGGTGTTCCAGCCGGGTGAAAAACGAAGAGTTTTTGCGAACGTGAATGGTCTTTCCCGCCAGTTCGATGGGGTTTCGGATCAGCTTACGCTCAATTTGATGCGATTTTAACCGACGGGCGTTTTGGGGCAACCGTTGTACCAACACCTGTGGCGTAAACAAGTGATGCTCGGTAAATGCAACGCGCTCTGACCGTTCTTTGGTTACCGTAATGTTGGCCGCAACGATGTCTCCCAGCTTGTTGTTGAGGTCGTCGAAAATATCGTCCATATCCTGCACAACGATGATTTCCAGTTCCACTTCCAGGCTTTGAGCCAACCAATGCAACAGGTCGTACTCATAGCCCATTGGGCGGCCTTTATAGATGAAATAACTGGTAGAGCTATTGTCGGTGAGTGCAACCAGTTTACCCCTTTGGCGAATTTGTTCGAGGTCTAATCCGGTGGTCCGAATCGAAGGTGGTTGTTGGGAAGGAGGCGGGGGAGTAGAGGATTCCGTTTTGCAGCTGATGAGCCACAGGCCAATAGCCAAAAAGACAAACAACCGGTTTTTAGCAACCGCAAAGAAGGCAGAAAATGCCAAAATGTGGGAATAAAATAATGCTCGATGGAAGCAGTCTGACCGCAGTTTAGCCAAGCAGCTTTACCGCAATATAAAAAATGGCGAAGGTTACTACAATAGCTCCGAGTATTTTGTAGCTTCCTTTGAAGTAATCGGGGTTTTTTCGAACGTCTTTTCGATATTGTAAAATCAACACAATAGCAAAAACAGCTAAAAAACACAGTGCAAAGATGATTCTACCGGTAGTAAACAAAGCCTTCTTGTTAAATGATTCACAAATTTAGGAAACAATCATCGATTCGAATGGCATGTCTCTTTTGCTCCTACCAAAAGCGGGTATTTACTATATTTGAGGCGTTACCTGCTTCGATTCTCCTTATCTGTACATGAAAACATCCATCATAATCCCTTTGGGGCTCTTTTTGTTGGCTCTTTTTGTTGGTTGCAAGCGAGCAGAGCTCAACCGTGAAACTTCGACTACCGAAGATCATGCTTTGGCAGAAAGTATGGTGAACGATTTGTACTCGGTTTGTCTGGAAGCCATTGCGGTTAACGAATCAGGATTTCACAAAGAAGAGACGCCCCTGTTCTTTTTAGGGGATGGTGCTTTATTGAACTCCTCGCAAGAAGACAGTACAGATTACCCAAGGGTATTGACCATTTCCTTTGATGAGGAAGGCTGCCTCGGCAGCGATGGCCGTAGGCGTTATGGAGCAGTAAGCATTACCATTGATGGCCCTTATGAAACGCAAGGGACCCGGGTGTCCATTACTCCCACAGAATACCGGGTAGATCTAATTGGGCTTTCTGGTAAACAGTGGTTGGAAAATTTGGGGTCAAATACGGCTGGAAATCTCGAATTCAACCACCTGGTACGTGAAGTGCGGGTAACCGAAGACGGATTCGTTATTTCCTTTAATGCGACTTATACCCGCGAGTGGATCGCTGGCCGGAGTACAGACTTGCTTACCAACGGCATTACTGCCTTTTTGGATGATGATTTCAGGATAGAAGGATTTGCCGATGGAGTAAGTAAAGACGGTCAGATTTACCGCACCGAGATAGAGGAACCTATCTTGCACCGAATTGGTTGTCGGTGGATTCTCGAAGGAGAAATTGACTTGATCCCTGAGCAAATCAAAACCCGCCATATTTTTTACGGTTCTGGTCGGTGCGATAATGAGGTGGAGGTCGAAATTGGCAGTAACTCCTTCGACACTACCATGCGCTAAGCCGGCTTATTTGGCCAATACTTTGAATTCGGTTCGTCGATTTTCCTGGCGCCCTTCTTCTGTATCGTTGGTGGCGATGGGCGCTGTTTCACCATACCCTTTGAAGCTCATACGGTCTGTGGTAATGCCCAATTCAAGTAAGTAATTGACCACTGCTTGGGCGCGCAGTTCACTCAAAGATTGGTTCGCGTTGTTGGAACCTACGTTGTCTGTATGTCCACTGATCTCCACTTTCAAAGTAGGATTGTCTTTCATCAACTCATAAACGTTGGTGAGCTCAATGGTAGATTCAGGCCTGAGGTCTGATTTGCCCGAGTCGAAGAAAATATTTTTCAATACAATGGCTTTGCCTACCTCAAGTCGCTGCAATTGAATGGTTTTAACTACTTCTTTATAGGCGGCTGATTCGGGGATAATGAAGTTTTCGGAGTGAAATAAATAGCCCGGTGCTTTCACCGCAATGCCATAGTTTTTGCCAGAAGGCAAGGGCACCAAAAACTTACCGCTGGTACTGTTAGAAGCAGCTGAAGCAATTCCCGCCAGTTCTCTGGTGGTTTGTGCATTGTCGTATACCTCAATCCGGGCTTCGATCGGTTCTCCGGTAGCTGCATCTGTCACAATGCCCTTGAAGATGGTCACTTTTGCAGTGCTTACTTCTACTGTCGGCTCAATAACGACCTCCCGAACAGGTTCTGCCCGGCTGGCCAACAGGTTGTCTTCGGTGTTGAGCATCACCTGTTTCTCCGGACCCAAAAAGGTAATCAAATACAGGTCTCGTTGTCCCAAACCTCCAAGGGCGCTGGAAGCGTAGTAACCGTGTTCTCCACTGGCGGCCATCACAAAACTCAACTCATCTCCTGGTGTGTTGATAGGATGGCCAATGTTCTCAGGGGCGCTCCAACGACCATTTTCCAACACCGACTTGAAGATGTCGTAGCCACCCATGGTGCTGTGGCCCTTGGAACTAAAATAAAGGGTCTTCCCATCCGGATGAATGAATACCGATTCTTCGTCAAAGCGCGTATTGATGTTGGCTCCCATGTTTTTTGCTGGCCCCCATCCCGTTTTTTCATTTATCCATTCGCTGAACCAAATGTCGCGCCCACCGAAAGAACCCTGAGGACGCTCGCTAATAAAGTACAAGGTTTGGCCATCAAAAGAGAGGCTGGCAGACGATTCATGGTGCTCTGAATTGATATTCTTGTTTAGCTTTTTAGGTTTTGACCAATTCAAACCCTTCAGGTAACTGGAATTAATGTCACCATCCATAAAAGTGAGCAATTGCTGACCATCAGGAGAGAGGCCAACCGTTGCATCGTGGTATTTGGTGTTCACCGGTTTGCCCAGGTTTTTGGGATTGGTCCAGGTGTCGTTCACCTTTTCGGTGTAATAGATGTCTTCGTAAAACTCATTGGTAAACTCATCTACTTCTCCACCGGTAGTAGTTGCCCTGCGGGAGGTAAACATCATCATGGATTCGTCGGTAGTAATTACCGGGCTATACTCTGGGAATTTGCTGTTGACCACCCCACCAAGGTTATCAATGAACACGCGGGCCGGATCATCGGCCAATTGTTTCCCCATCTCACATTCGGCAATCACCTTGTCTGCCCACTCGATTTTACTTAGCGAACTGTTGCTGGCTTTCAGTTGATTGCGATAAGTTTGGTAATGGTCCACTGCCTTGTCCCATTTGCCACTCAACTGGTAGACTTGTCCGATGCGGTAGTGAATTTCAGGGCTTACCTTCGGGTCTAATTCCAAGGCGTGTTCAAAGTAGCCTATGCCGCTGGTTTTTTCGTCTTTGCTGTTGAGGTAGCACATGCCAATTTTGAAATTCAGATTGGCATTGTTGGGGTTGAAAGCCTGAGCAAGGAGAAAAAGCTCCAGGGCTTCATCCATCTTCCACGCTCCATTGGCATAGAGCTCTAAACCGTTTTCCAGGTTTTTAACGGCCTCCTTAAACTCCGACTTTCGATCGGGGAAGTTACTTTTTTCGAAAGCTACATTTTGAGCTTTCACAGCTATGGAGGCCAATAGCCAGGCGCCAATAAGGAGAAGGTAGCGTTTCATAGATCAGGGATCACAACTGGATTGCACATAGGTCTGGGCATTCTTAACGCCAAGTTCGGCGGCCTTTTTCCAATCTGAGCAAGCGCCCTCAGCATCGCGGATCATTTCACGGGAGATGCCGCGGTTGAGGTAGGCAAAACCATAACTCGGATCAATGGCAATCGCCTGCTCAGCATCGTCAATGGCACCTTGGTAGTCGCGCAATTTGTAGCGGGCCGCCGACCGGTTATTGTAGGCAAAAGCATAATCGGGATTGAGTTGAAGGGCAGCATCAAAATCCTTTACTGCAAGGGCATATTCTTCCAATTCAAAATAGGTGCTTCCCCGATTGTTGAACGCCAAAAAATATTCTGGATTGAGTTCTAAGGCGCGACTGTAGGCCTTTACAGCCCCTTTCAGATCGCCTTTCTTTTTCCGAATACTTCCCAGGTTGTTGAAGGCAATGGCCAGATTAGGGTTGGCTTGCACCGCTTTGAGGTAGTCGTTGAGGGCCCCATTAAGGTCACCGGTCATCTTTTTAGCACTGCCTCGATCGTTGTAAGCGTAGGAGTAGTGAGGGTCGAGGCGCAAGGCAGCATCAAAGTCAACGATGGCCCGTTCGAAATCTCCGTCTTCAAAAATGAGCACGCCACGCTGGTAGAAGTAAACTGCAATTTGAGGATCGTTTTCAATGGCCAGGCTGTAGTTCTTCATTGCCTCTTCCCGTTGCTTCAAAAAGAAATGCGAACGGCCTCGAAGGTAATAGGCGTTGGCATGGTTGTTTCCGGTGGTGTCTTGTTGTAAGTAAAGGGTGAAGTCTTGGATACACTGGGAAAAATGGCGCATTTCGAAATGAACAGACGCACGGTTGTACAATGGCGATAAAAACCGGGGCTCAATGGCCAATGCAGAATCGAATTGCGCAACGGCTGTTTCCAACTTGCCGGAACGAAAAGCGGTGACCCCATTGTTGTAGAATTGTTGTGCTTCGATAGGTATCAAAAGCGTATCGGTGAGAACACTCGCCCTGAGGGTATCTACCGCCTCTGTGGCCGCAGTGTCCGGGCGCTCCTGAGCGGTTAGAATAGAGGTGAAAATCAGTGTGAAAACAATGGTAAAAACCCAGTGGCGCATGGTATCAAGTTTTGGGCTATTAAACAAAGATAACCTTCCCATAACCCAAATTAAATAGGTAGTTTTACAGGCTATTAACGCCTATTTGTGGATAAACCCAACTACCTGCGATGAGCGAATCCAGCATTATTACCAACGAGTCCCTTTCCTTTCTAGAGCGCTACATCAACAATCCTTCGCCAACCGGGTTTGAAACAGAAGGTCAAAAGTTGTGGCTGGATTATGTTAAACCTTATATCGACGATCATCTGGTAGATACCTACGGGACTGTAGTTGGGATCATTAATCCGGAAGCAAAATACAGGGTGGTGATTGAGGCACATGCCGATGAGATTTCATGGTTTGTACATTACATCACCAAAGACGGCTTGATCTATTTGCGTAGAAATGGAGGGAGCGATCACCAAATTGCACCTTCTAAGCGGGTAAACATTCATACGGCCAATGGCACCGTAAAAGCCATATTCGGTTGGCCAGCCATTCACGTGCGCGACCGGGCCAAAGAAGAAACGCCCAAAACCAACAACATTTTTCTCGATTGTGGCTGCACCAGCAAAGATGAAGTGGAAGCTTTGGGGGTTCATGTAGGTTGTGTAGTGACCTACGAAGACGAATTCATGGTGCTCAATGATCGTTACTACGTGGGACGAGCACTCGACAACCGCATCGGTGGATTTATGATTGCGGAAGTGGCCAGGCTCCTTTCGGAAAACAAAGTGAAACTACCTTTCGGCTTATACCTTACCAACTCGGTACAGGAAGAAATTGGCCTGCGGGGTGCACAGATGATTGCAGAAACCATTCGGCCCGATGTGGCCATTGTGACCGATGTGTGTCACGATACCCAAACCCCGATGATCAACAAGATTGAGCAGGGAGATTTGGCGTGTGGCAAAGGGCCCGTTTTAACCACGGGGCCAGCGGTTCAAAACAATCTTTTAAGCCTGATATCGGGAACAGCCCAGGAAAACGAGATTCCTTTTCAGCGCATGGTTGCCTCCCGGGCTACAGGAACCGACACTGATGCTTTTGCTTATGCAGCGGGTGGAGTTGCTTCTGCCTTGATCTCGCTGCCCCTTCGCTACATGCACACCACTGTAGAGGCGGTGCACAAAGATGATGTGGAAAATGTGATCCGCTTGATTTATGAGGCACTTTTACAAATCGAGGACGGGCAGGACTTTCGTTACTTGAACTGATCTTCCGGACTGCTTTTCGACTTCCTATTTGTTGATCATACCTCGGAGTACAGTTACCTTTTTGTGAATTTTAGACAGCGTTTCCTCTGAAACCTGACCATTTATTTGCTGATCTATCCCTTGGGTCCTGTATCGGACTTTCACCTCTTCAAACTGTTGATTCAATTCCTCCATCTCTTTTAGAATGGGAAGCACCTCGCCTTGGTATTCGAAATAGCGCAATAATTCCAACAAGCTTTTGAGATACATTTTCTGTTGTGCAATCAAAGCTTGGTAAGAGGAGGTTTGTACACCTGCAGAAGTGTTAATGCTGATGTGTACACCTTCTATGTAGCAGCCTACCAGAATGAGCAAACCTACCCCTTCCCGTTCTTGGGCTTGAAAATAGCTGTGCGCCTCTGCATATGAATCCAGGATCAATCGACTTAGAGAATCGGGGTTGTTTTCTACTTCCTGAAACTTGCGAACGATTTGCTGATCCTGATTCCCAGCAATCCCCAATTCATTTTTAAGCTTACTGGTTTCTTTGAGATAGAGCAGGCTGTTTTGCCGTTGGTTGAACATGGTGGTGTAACCCAGGTCAACCATGTAGGCACCCAATTGGATGGCTTTGATGAGGTTGGTATTGCCTTCTAAGCCCATAGGAAGCATAAGGCTTTCATCGAAAGCATAATCACCTGCCTTGAGTACTGCTGCGGTTTGAACCGGTGTGGGAAGGGTAAACAAGCGAAGATCGCTTTGTTCTTCAGTAAGGTTACTCCCATAGGCTGCATCAGCCTCTTCCTCTTCTTCAAAACCAGTTGCAGCCGCAGCTCCATGAACAGGCACATTGGCGTGCTCCTGGCAAGAAATCAGCAGACAAAATAACAAACAGGCTCCGAAGAACTTGTGAAAATTAAGGGGCATAAAAGCGGGATAACTTGGGCGTTACTGGACTACCGTTCGGTTAACGGTTGTGTTTTCATGAGCAATACGAACGAGATAAACTCCAGGAGCCATGGGATCTGAAGTATCTACGCTGTAGTGAAACCGAGGTGAACCTGAGGGATAGGAAATGGTTCGCTGCGTTTTCATGCCATTACCATCGTATACGTCGAGATAGATGGTTTGTAGTTGGTTTAAGTTGCAATTTTCCAGTTTTAAAAGACAATTGCCAATGCAGGGATCGGGAACCACCTTAACGGAACAATTGTGACTACTTTGAGCCATAGCGTTGCTTTGTTCGGAAGATTGTGAGGAGAGAGGCACAAACATTAAACCGATACCAACGCATGCTCCAAAGAAGAGAGGGAGAAGTTTCATTTGAAGGAGTATCTAAAATCTGGGAGGTCTACGAAAATTCCACCCGAGTGTTACACTGTTGAGATTTTTATTCTCCTCAATTCTTCATAAAGGGTGGAAACTGAATGTTGCCTTTATTTTCACGGTATTTCACGGCAAGGTAGTTGAGCATATTGCTGAAGGTTTCCACCGCTTCTTTGGTCCCGTCACTGATTTCTTTTTGCTTCAAGCGTAGCATCAGTACACCATAAATTCCGTTCAGGCACAACTCAATCTCGTTGCGTACCAAGCCGCTGGATCGTTTGCGCAATTCAGAAACATTGGGCTGCGCGTTGGAATACAAGTTGAGGTATTCACGGTCTTGCACCACATTCACCAAAGAGTTGTGCAGGGTAGTTAAGTCCTGAACAATCACCTGTAGTTCTTTTAAGTGCCCTTTACGATCGAGCTTTTGTTCCTTCATTCGCTTGATCAACTCCACATACCATTCCCGGGTTTCCAGTTTGTTAATGGCTGGAATTTCGGTAGGAGTAATGATGTATTCCTGAATGAGATCGATGTCGAATTCATAGGTGCGGATCACATCTTCGATGTGCCACATGTAGATCAGATATTCGACTACATTTTTGTCTTTTTGTTGCCCCGAAAGTTGCATCTATGGTTGAACGTTGGCATTTTGTTCGGCCTTCCACGCGTCATAATCTGCGTTGAGACCAGTTACCACTTCGGCCGTAATGTCGAGGCTGCTGTCAGCGTGCATCACTCCGCCGAGGCCTTGGTAACCTAATATAAAATCGTATTTGCGTTCTTCGTTAAGATCTTTCAAATAGTTGATGATCCGCTCGTTGGCCTTGCGGTTCAAGTTGTTGGTCATTTCTTGCAGGTCGCCCAACATGTTTTCTCTTTTTTGGAGCAATTCCTGTTCCTGGCGTTGGAGGCCACGTCCAATTTCTTGTAGACGGCTATCCGGCAAAATTCCAGCTTCTGCCTTATACTTGGCATCAGCATAGTCTTCTTCCAATTTTTTCTGATCCGCCACCAGCCGGTTTTGAAGTCGTTGTTCTTCAGACTTGATCTGGTTTTCGATGTCACCGAAATACTTGTACTTGGAAAGAATGCTGTCTGACTGAATGTAAACGATACGGGCTTCCAGTGCATTTTTGGTAATCACCGGTTGGGGCTCCGGTTCCTCTTCTACCATTTTCGCTTCCATGGCGGTCAATTGACTGCTCACGGTAGACCATTGATAAAACAACACCCCGATGGCCAGGGCCAGTACTACATTTATGATTAAAGAAAACTTCGCCACTATTTGATATTTAACGCGTAAGAATCAAAGATAGATTTTCTGGATTTTCTACCACCTATTCCGAAACGGCAATAATTGATCTCCGGTATTTTGTCGGTAAAAAATTGGGAATCCTCCTCTAAAACCAAAAAGGACCACTCCATAAGAGCAGTCCTTGAGTCGCAATAAAAACAAAATAGAATGGGGAAACCCCTGAATAGAGTAGAGCGTTGAGTGTTAGGGCCTTAAATCGGGCAACGATCGTAACCGACTTGTGATTTGCTCTAATTATTGTGGTATTCCGGTGTTGGGGTCGGTAGAACCTGGTTCAATGTGAATCATTTCAAAGCAGGTGACGTGCCCCATGGTTCGTGGTACCAATCCTGGTCGAAGAACATCACAGTCTATATAATTCTTTGTAGCTACAAAAGAAAGATAGTAGGAGTTCCCCTCAATCAAGTCACGCTCCAGCTGTGGATTTATTCCCGTAAGTCGAAGCTTTTCACCGTTTTCCAGGTCAAAGTACGAGCCGTAGCAGACATCTTCACCTGCATAAACTGCTAAGTGTTCACAATGCTCTACACCGCAATCAAGTGCGGGCAGTATGGTTACTTCTTCCTCTTCCTCTTTGCTACAACCACTTAAAATAGCTAACAAGGATAGTAAGGTTACGCTGGCTTTCAGAAATTTCATCATAGTAGTCGATTTTTAAATTTTGGAGTCGACTAAATTGATGGTGCTCCTTAGAAAAGGGTTGCACGAAGGCAAAAAAGAAGAATTAGTGCGCGAGGAGTACTTCCACCAGCTCCTCAAACTCATCGGCACGGTCGAAGCGAGAGTCTTGGTAAACTTGCGCCATGAGCTTTAAATAAGAAGGTTGGCGATCCGTCCAAACGAGTTCGATCAGCACATTTCCATAGAGCTGGCGCGTAATGCCCGCAGCATTTCCCGGAGGCTTGAGGTAATGCCGGTGAGTAGTAATGATCTTTTCCCCTTTTTCTTCCGCTTTACGGTCCGAAACGTAGAGGTAATAACCTTTACTCAACACCCGGTCGCGCATCAAATCGAATAGGAATTCGATGGAGGTTATCCCCATATCGGGCTGGTAGGTAAAGTAAAAACCATTGGCTTCCCGGGAAGTGTAGCGGTGGAGGTTGATGGTATTTTGAAGCCCTGCAAGATCCATGTGGTAAGCATGATGTACCTTTTTCAAGAGTGGCAGATGCTCGTCATTTTCTTGCCAATGGTTGTATTCTGCGATGTCTTTGGCGCTTCTTTCCAACAACCCCGAGTCTATTGGAACTTTGAACCCTTTGGTTTTGGAAGGAAATAATTTTCTAAAAAGATCGTCGGCGAAAGACATGTGGCAAAGGTATCTTTGCTGGCACACTTGACCAACCTTTGTGGCACTTCCTCCTCCATTTGAAGCACTTCGCGATCCCAATGTCAGGGATTTGGCTTGGGTGTTGTGTTCACCATCGTTGATGCAATACCGCAATCATTACCTTGAAGCTGCTTTTTTTCAGGAAGAATCGGAAGCATTTGCCGATACCCTTTTTCAGCTTGACCTCAATCCAAGGCCCCTTCAGGCCTATTTGCATCGTAAGTCTCCCAACCGCTTGGGACGCTACTTTGAGCGTTTGATTCAGTTTTGGCTAAACAAAACTGTGCGCTACAAGGTATTGGCTTTCAACCTTCAGGTGAATGAAAACAAGCAGACCATCGGGGAATTCGATTTTATAACTACTGAACACGAGAGTGGTGAGAATTTACATTTAGAGGTAGCGGTTAAATTTTACTTAGGAGTGGGGGTTACTCGCCGTTGGAGCCAATGGGTAGGTGCCAGCACACGCGATGACTTGGGGAAAAAGTTAGCCCGTCTCCACCATTGGCAACTGCACCTCGGTAATCGGTCGGCTGGTAGCGCCATGCTCCGGGAAATGGGCATTCAAAACATCACCTCCAAGGCCTGGGTGAAAGGGCGATTTTTTTATCCCAAGGCTTTTGAAAAACATCCATTGCCTTATGGTTGCAACCCATATCATGAGCGCGGGACCTGGGTTTTTGCGCATGAAATGGAAAAGTTGTTGCCCGCTGATCAACCTTATCGTTGGGTAGAGCGTGCAGATTGGTTTGCCCCATTGCGGCAAGAGCACGAAAAAGAATTGGTGAATCTGCGTGGTATCCTGCAACAGATGGAAACCGTAGTATCCCTTCCGGCACAGTTGGTCCGGTACCATTTTCACGATAATGAATGGCGGGAGGCAGAGCGCATTTCAGTGGTGCCAAAGGCCTGGCCCAACTCCAATTAGAGGCTCATCCGCTCTTTCAGTTTCACCGCCTGCCGGCGGGAAATTTCGATTTCTTCGCCACCTTTGAGGGTAACCCTTAATCCGCCGTTGAACCAATTCTCAATCTTATCAACCCACTGCAAGTTGATGATGTGCTTGCGGTTGGCACGGAAAAACAAGTGGTCGTCAAGGCGTTTGTCCAAATTGTTGAGCGACTTGAGGATCAAGGGCTTGTTTTTTTCAAAATACACCCTAATGTAGTTGCCCTCCGACTCAAACAACCGGATGGTTGTAAGCTCTACGAACCAACAACGCTCTCCATCTTTTATAAACACCTGACTGCCCTTGGTCAGCACTTCCTGGTTCGCCTCAGTTTCTGCGGGCACCGATTTTGCTTGAAGTTCCTCCATCACCTTTTTCAAAGCCTCGGCCAATCGGTCTTCTTCAATGGGTTTGAGCAGGTAGTCCAGCGCATTGACATCAAAGGCCTGGATCGCATATTCATCGTAGGCTGTAACAAAAATCACCATGGGCACCTCGTCTAAGGCTTCTAGGAGATCGAAGCCATTTTTGCCGGGCATTTGAATGTCTAGAAAAATCAGGTCGGGTCGGAGGGTTTTGATGCCTTCGATGGCCTTGTCGGGATTGCCGTATTCGTCAACAATGTTGACTTCCGGATGCACCTTAAGCAGGTTGCGCAACTCCTGTCGGGCCAGGCGTTCGTCGTCGATAATGAGAGCGTTAATCATATCAGGCTAAGCTTAATTCTTGAGGAATACAGACCTCGGTGTGGACCACCTCAGGGCTGACGTTGTAGATGTGGAATGTACTGTTGGTGCCGTAGAGCAATTGCAGGCGCTGACGGGTATTGATGAGGCCAAAGCCAGTACTTTTTCGGGTGGGGTAATACTGACCACTGTTGCGGATCACGATGTAGAGTTTGGCTTCTTTCACGGACGTGATGATTTCGATAAAACCACCCTCGGGCAAGTTGGAAATGCCGTGCTTGATGCCATTTTCTACCAGGGTTTGAATCATCATCGGTGGTACTTTAAACCGCGATGTTTCCCGGTGGATGTTCCAGCTTACCGAAAGGCGTTCTTCGTAGCGGGCCTTTTCAATTTCCAAATAATCCTTCACCAGGCTGAGCTCTTCATCAAATGGAATGACCTTCTTTTTTCCCATCAAAAGCGTGTTGCGCAAAATGTTGGCCAGCTGGGTAATGGATTTCTTTGCTTTCTGAGGCTCTTCATCTACCAGTGCCCGAATGCTGTTCATCGAGTTGAAAATGAAGTGTGGGTTGAGTTGTGATTTGAGTTTGTTTAGTTCAAACTCGTTTTTGTTGGCTTCCCAGGTAAGGTTCTTGATTTCCTCTTTGCGGTAGTTCTCAAAAAAGTGGAACAAGAAATAGAGCAACGACCACATGAACAGGATCGTGGACCAGCCCAAAGTGTTTTCGAGGTTTTCCCGCAAATCGAAAACCACTGCACCTTTCAAAAGAAAAGCCGTAGTGAAAAAGTAAACCAACTGAAATAGCAGGCCTAAAACCACAATGGCGGGCAGCAATCGGGGAATCAACTGAAAAATGCTGAGGCGCATCCAACCCAAGCGAATAATGCCCTCGCGATAGAGGTGAGACAACCCAACGCCGGTAATCCAGGCGATGCCTAAACCCACCATGATGCGCATGCCAAGCGGGCGCTGGCTGGATAGATAGTTAAAGATGCCTGCTACGGTGATGTAGAGGCTCCAACCGGAGAGCTGCGCAATCCAATACAGGCGTTTTTTGTTGAACAAGTCCAGGCTCACGTCTCCAAAAATAGGAGAAAGGCCAGCCTTTAACCAAGAGAATTACATCAATGGTTACCACAGCGGTTTATTGGTCATTAGTGTGCGCAATGATGTCATAAAAAGTAGTTACACCCACTTTGATCTCAATGCCTTCAATGATTTTCCATTGCGGCTCATGGCATACCCAAAGGTCGTAATCTCCGGGAGGCAAGCCCTCAATGCGAGTAGGGCCATCGAGCACCGATTGCGCTATCGTCCAAACCTTGCCTTTGAGCAAAAGCATGAATTTTATACCACCAACCGGTTGGCGATTCGAATCCTGAATCTCTGGAACAAATGTTCCCAAGTCGGGGTAAGCCGCTCGAATGGCTTCTTTTTCTTTGGCGGTATACGACTTTAAGTCGGCGAGGGAGCACTCGGCCTTTTTTATCACTCGGATCGTGCCCGACTTGCCTGATAAAGCAGTTGCGACAGGGGATTTGGCTTCAATTACTCGTTTGCTCTTGCAAGCCGTAGTAAAGCAAAAAAGACAGCTAACCGCCAATAGGCTCACTGAAAAATACCGCAACCACATAAGTACATAACGCTAATGACTGTGAAAGTGACAGGGCCCTGTAAAAAAATATTACCCTGTGGATCGCCATTTCTATAATTGGCGCCTTTACAAAAGCACTGAATTCTGAGGTTGTTTTCTTGCACCATTCCTCGAACGAATTCGCAACCTTTTCCTCAAGGAGACTGACCGAATACCGAAACGTCTATTTACGACGGATCACTTGATAAACCGCTGGATCACCACTTCCTTCGTTTGAAGCTACTGAGGTCTTTTCTACCGCTACAATGTGTTTCACCTTCTGGTGAACCGCTTCTGAGATGAAAATGCCGTTGGGCGTTTCTTTGGTAAGTGATTCTAACCACTGCCCGGTGTTGACTGTACGGCCGGTAACGGAGTAGTTGATGCGGTCTTCAGATCCCATATTTCCGGCCACCACCGAACCGGCATTGATGCCGATGCCTACTTGTATGGGCCGCTCGAAGCGGGACTCATATTCACTGTTGAGGTCGGAAAGGCGTTGCACCATTTCCAGGGCGCAATAAACCGCGTTTTGCTCGTTTTGCGGATGTGCCAAGGGCGCACCAAAAGTGGCGAAAATCTCATCGCCTACGTATTGGTTCACTGCACCGTTGTGCCGGTGAATGATGGCAGACATGGTGCCGTAAAAGGCATTCAAAAACTGTACTACTTCATGAGGTTCCAGTTGCTCGCTGAGGGAGGTAAATCCACGGATATCGCAAAAGAGTACTGCAATGTGGCGTTCCTCTCCGTTGAAAATAGAATCGCCGGCTGCGCTCAGGGCCTGTTTAACCACCGGTTCCGGCACGTATTTCATAAACAGGTTTAGGGTCTTTTCCTGCTGTTCTGCCTGGTGTTGAAGGTCGAGTAACAACTGCTGGTTGCGCGCTTTCAACTCATAAAGGTTGCGCGCATTTTCCAAGGTCATTCGAAGCTCAGTCTCGTCCCAAGGTTTGGTAATGTAACGAAACACTTGCCCGTTGTTGATGGCTTGTATGATGGCTTCAACATCGCTAAAACCGGTAAGCACCATGCGAATCGTGTCTGGAAACTCCAGGCGCACCTGCTCCAGAAATTCAACACCAGTCATGTGTGGCATGCGTTGGTCGCTTATCACCACCTGAACATCGTTTTTGTGCATGATGTCCATGCCCTCCTGGCCACTTCCGGCAGTCAATACCTCGTATTCTCTACGAAAGGCAGCTTTAAACGAGATGAGGTTTTGGGCCTCATCGTCTACATACAGTAAAGTAAAATTGGAACGGCTCATGGCGACACCACAATGGTGGCCACAAAATTAGGGTTTTGAACTTTGGACCGGGTGCATAGGAGCAATACTTTTCGGCAATTGCCAAAAAGCCCTTGCCATCAGCAGGTTCATCACCAAATGGTTGATGTTATGAAAAAAGTAAAACTTCCAGAGGCTCAATTCTGGATCGTGGTAGATGGCTCGGGCTACGCTGTAGAACAAAAGGTTGCCGGAGAAATACCAGATCAACCCGGCCACCAGCGAAAAATTAGCCGAGGCCATTTCGCGGAAACGCATCGGATCGCGGTAAATCCAAACAAAGTAAACTAGAGCATACAGCACAATGATCGCACTTTCCATCACTTGCACGTTGCCCAACACCTGGATAGGCTCACCCGAAAATACGCGGGTGGCCACCAGATAGCTGAGAAATAAAAGGGCAGCAATACCAATAGAAAATCGAATAATGGGATGGGGCAGGAGATAATAAAAACACAAGGCCAACAAGAGCAGCTCTCCGGTACCGTAGATTCCCCAAAACCACAAATTGGGCACGTTGAGAAAATACAAGGTAATGGTAAAAGCATCCGAAAGCAGTGAGTACACGAGGTAAATCGTGAGTACCCGATATGCCATCGGTGCTTTGCGAAAGCGAACCACCCCAAGTGCTAAAGGCAACAATAGCGACACGGGGAAAAGCAATAACCAGTTGGCCGGATTCACCCGTTTCTACTTAAGAGTTAAGCGGATTGGAGTTGCCACAGGCATCAGGGCAAGGGATGGAAAGGTCGGCAATGGTACCATCTACCTGATCGTTTTCGTCGGCCGCCGATCCCACCAAAAGCAACTGTTTTTTGCCATGTTCATCAAGCGCATAGTACATCCTGATGCCCTCGCAACCCGGCTGTGCGAGAATACGTTCTATAATTTCCCGTCCAAAAAAATGGGCCAATGTTTCACCAGGGTTAGCCGTTCGGTAGTTGGATGTCCAGCCGCTTGCCGTCTCCAAAGGAATGGATGCTCCTTCTGTTCCGTTAAATGCCATAAATCGAATTTTAATTGTGAATAATGGGTTGAAAATTAGCCCTCAATTTAGTACTGTTAAAATGATGTAGCGTCTCGATGATTCAATTTTTTCTGCACATTAGGATATTTTAGGTGTTTATTGGGATTTTATTCAGGTACATTTACTTAAGCACAAGTGATATTCAATAATCGGGTAGAAGTTGCTGTATTCGAAAATTTGTGTCCAAGGCCCTCTCCATTTGCTACATTCGTAGGGTGAACTACCTGGCGCACCTGTATTTATCGGGCAATTCCGAAGAGCTACTGATTGGCAACTTTATTGGCGATGCGGTAAAAGGAAACGACCTCTCCAACTATTCACCAGAAATTCAAGAAGGCATTCGCCTTCATCGCTCCATCGATGCTTATACCGATCAGCATCCTATGGCATTGCGCAGCAAAAAGCGCTTGCAACCAATGCTGCGCAAATATGCCGGTGTTGTAGCCGATATTTTCTACGACTACATCCTGGCCCGGCATTGGTCGCGCTACCATGAGGAAAGTTTGAGGAAGTATGTGGACCGGGTGTATGCCATATTGCAACACCGGGAACAAGATATGCCTTACCGGGCCCAAAGATTTCTGAGCTATTTGCTGCACTACGACATGTTGTATCACTACCAGTCGGCCCAAGGCATCGATCGGGTGTTGAAGGGCATGGCACAAAGGGCCCGCTTCGAATCTGGCATGGAGAACGCTGTGCAGCTGCTGCCCGAACATTTAGAAGGCTTAGAATCCGACTTTTTTGAGTTTTTCCCGGATTTGGAGCACCACGTTCGTCAACACCTCGAACGATCATGAAACGACAAATCGTTACTACTTCTGATGGGTCGCACTCCCTCTATGTGCCTGAATTGGACGAACACTACCATTCTACTCATGGTGCTGTGCAGGAGGCCCGGCACGTTTTCATTGCAATGGGCTTAGATTATTTTCCTGCCGACCAAGACTTGCGCCTGTTAGAAGTTGGGCTGGGTACCGGACTCAACCTTTGGTTGACACTTATGGCGAGTGCGCAGCGAAAAGGAAAAATTCATTATCACGGAATAGAGGCATTTCCTTTGACCTTGGAGGAGGCGCAAGCCCTCAACTATCCCGAAGTACTGCAACAACCCCGAGAAATATTTCTGCAACTGCACGCTACAGCTTGGGAAACTCCTGTAGACCTGGCCCCCCAATTGGAATTGCTAAAGCAAAAAGCCTTGTTACAAGATGTAGAGTTCACCCAAACTTACGACATCGTTTATTTTGATGCTTTTGCGCCCAACCGGCAGCCCGAAATGTGGAAAATGGCCATGTTGCAAAAGATGTGTGAAGCCCTCAAACCCGGCGGAGTTTGGGTGACCTATTGTGCCAAAGGACAGCTTAGGAGAGACCTGAAAGCCCTTGGTCTTCAGGTGGAACGTTTGCCCGGCCCACCCGGTAAACGCGAAATGATTCGGGCTACGAAATAGTAGAAAAACCGTTAATCGTTTGAGAATATATAGTGGTCCATCGAAACAAGGCATTGGTAGATTTGTGCCCGGTTCTCCCTTTTCACTTCCTTATATTTGGAGTGTATTCGTAAGAAATTGCTTTTCTAAACGTTTTTGCTGGATTTAGATAGCTTCATTTTTTACGAAGGAATTCGGAACTTTTTTAGGTCTTATTCGTAAAAGGTCAATCCTCTTACTGCTGGTTCGTTATTTAGACATTCTATGCCCAAAGTCGAAAAGGTATTAATTGTGGACGATGATCCCACCAACAACTTTATTTGTACCAAGATCATCTCCATCGCCAATTTTGCAAAAGACGTACACGGATGCTTGAGTGCTGCCGAAGCTCTGGAATATTTAAAGGAACGCATGCAAGATGCCAATTTACTTCCTGATCTTATTTTCCTGGACATCAACATGCCCATTATGAACGGGTGGAAATTTCTCGACGAATACCAAAAGCTTTTGCCGGGGTTCGACAAGAAGATTGTGTTGTTTATGCTTTCTTCCTCTGTCCATAAGGAAGACATTCGCAGGGCACGGGGCTATGAGGAAGTAGCCGATTATGTTTCGAAGCCCCTTACGGTGGACACCTTGAAAATGATCGACTCCAACTATTTTCAGGAGCACGAAGTGTAATTCCACCACTTCATTTCTTCCTACTTACAATTTGATTGCCAAAGACTTTCCGTTCAATGTGCGCGTGTATGGCCTTTGGATCAGCGCCAGCCGTAAGGTGTTGGTGGTAGACGAGCAATACGGCGATCTTCGTTTTACCAAGTTTCCAGGAGGCGGTTTAGAATTTGGCGAAGGCACCCGCGACTGCCTCATGCGTGAATGTTTGGAAGAAATGAATACCCGAGTAGAGGTGTTGGCCCACTTCTACACCACCGATTTTTTTCAGGCCTCTGCTTTTCATTCCGGGCATCAGGTGATGAGTATTTATTATTTGATGCGTCCTCTTGAAGCCCTGCAAATTACCCTTTCCGACATTCCTTTTGGAAATGCTTCTCCGGGAGACAGAGGACCCGTAGCCTTTCGTTTGCTCTCCATCGATGGGTTGAAACCTGATCTTTTTCGGTTTCCTATCGATCAATTGATTGCCACCAAGCTACACGACCTTTATTAACCCTACGCAATAGGTATTACTTTTGTGGCGATGCAGCAGATCAAAATAGGAATATTGAGTGCTCTTTTTTGGGGTCTCTTGGGTTCAGCATTGGGCCAACAACAAGTTCCTGATTCTATTGGAGTAGATACCATTGGTCTAAAGAATTTTTTGGTGCTACCCATTGGGTATTACACTCCCGAAACCCGCATTGCCGGTGGCTTTTCTATTGGTGGAGTCTATCGTCCAGTAGGAGCTTCGCTTCGGGAGCGTCCCAGCTCGGTCAATCTCATTGCGACTTACACTCAAAACCGTCAAATCATCTTTTTCTTGCCTTTCTCGCTTAGCTTGCAAAGTGGCGACTACCTAGTGAATGGTGAACTTTCTTATTACCGCTACCCCTACTTTTTCAATGGTATTGGCCAATTGGAAGAAGCACTGCCCGATGAAGGTTATACTGCTCGTTTTCCCCGGTTCAAAGCCTCGGGCTTGCGTAGGGTCAAAGGCAACTTTTATTTGGGTGGCCAATACTGGTTTCAGGATACCAAAATGTTAGAAATTGAAGATGGAGGAGCGTTGGACGTGGGGGAAGTTCCGGGTAGTGAGGGCAGTAGGGTAGGTGGTTTAGGACCAGTTATTTTGTGGGACAAGCGCGACAACTTTTTTGCGGCACGCAGTGGATTTTACCTTAACCTTTCCATGCGGCTGAATGCTAACTGGCTCGGGAGTAACTTCGATTATCAAGACTATCTTTTTGATGCCCGCAAGTATTTTTCGCTTGGTAAGGGGCATACGCTGGCCTGGCAAGGACTGGCGAATTTTATGTTTGGTGACGTACCTTTTAACCGAATGGCCATGTTGGGCGGAGATCAACAAATGCGCGGGTATCGCCGGGGTATTTTTCGCGATAAAAAGATGATGACTTCCCAGGTAGAATACCGCAGCGCCCTTTGGCGAAACCGGGTTGGCTTCGCCTTGTTTGGTGGTTTAGGCAGTGTCGGGGAGGAGACGGAAGATTTTGCCTTCAATCGAATGGTGCCTTCTTATGGAGGAGGTTTGCGATTCGCGTTACTTCCCGAGCAGCGTATCCATGTACGAATGGACATGGGCTGGGGCGCAGAAGGTAATGCCTTCTACCTGCGCGTGAATGAAGCGTTCTAAATACTGACTCTCAATCTACCGGCATCCCCAATCTGCGGGCGACTAAATGCTCAATTTTTTCAAACAGTTGCCGTGGCTGAAAAGTGCGCCAACCCACTTCATTGAGTTTGCCACCCATAACGAAGTATTGGTCGATGTTTTCGCGCTGAAAATCTTCCATCACATGATCTCTGAAATTGAGTAGCGCAATCCAACCGTCTTCCACTTCCTCAAACCACTCCTCGTAGTAGCTGTCGTCCGAAGGGTGAAAGTTCAGCACGTTTTCACCAATGAGAATGTATTTGTAGATGCCCGATTCCAACATCATATCGACAACATTGCGTTTCAGCATCATAATGTCGTTGTACAGGCAATCGTTCCACTCCCCGATAAACTCTAAAACAGCGTAACCGTCATCGTAGTCGGCGAAGAGCACTTTCATGAAAAGGGTAGGGGAGTCGATGTTGTCCCATTGAGGGTGGATATAGTGATCGTAAATGCGATCCGTAAACTCAAATTCGGAGTATTCTCTTCCGAAAAATGGGCTCAGTTCGTCTTCCTCAGCGGTGTAGAGGTTGCGCCAGTTGAAATAAGGCTCTAATTGATGCAAAGAGGCGTTTTTAGTGCGGATGAATGGAATATGGTATTACCAATATTTAACGCACGTAACCGGTCTCCTGTTTTCCAGGAATTCAACTTTTTTGGAGATAATTTTGCGCTTTTAAATGCGGTTAGGAATTGCTCTCCCATCGAAATTGAAACTTTTCCCAGAGGTATTGTGGTGTAACCGGATGACTGGCGTAACTGAGGTAAATACCGTAAGCCCCTAAGTAGCAAGTCAGTCCCAGCTTCAAGAAGATTCCGGCAGTGCGGTATTTTGCGCTAAATCCACCCTTCAGAAAGTCCCTTCGCACAAACCAGGGATAAATAAACAAAGCTCCGAAAAAGTAGTAAAGCTTTTCCAGTGATGAGAGGGAAGCACGGTGCTTTTCCATTACGACCAACTCTTCCAGAAAATCATCTTCTTCGATGCCCCTGGAGTTGATTTCTGCATAAGCTGCAGCTACCGCTTCCGACTGGTAATGCTCTTTTTGACGAACTACGAAAAAGAGCTCTGCATCGGTCAAATCTGCCATTTTTTCACTGAACTTATTCATGCTCATTGGTTAATAACTCTTGGAACCCTAAAAGTGAGGTTGGAAGAATGATTGTACCTTCAATTCATTTCTATACCCCAAGTTTAATTAATAATGTAAAATTATGAAGCGCAAAATTATTACTTGCAGTCTGGCAATCGGCCTCTGCTTTGGCCTTAGCGCCCAGGATATGGTCTCCAAGAAAGGAGTAAGTATCCTTCCCGAATCAGGAGACATTGGATTGGGAGCCGATGCTACCCCGTTGTTGGATTACGTTGGTAATGCCTTCAATTTCAACGACAACAACTCTGTAAACTCGGCTTTTCGGACCAATGATCAGTCGATTTTCCTAAAGTATTTTCAAGATGAGTCTACGGCTATCCGGGCGCGCATTCGTGTTGGGTTAGACAACACGGCTACCAACAATTTTGTGGTACAAGATGAGCAATCCGATCCTACCGTTACTGTAGAAGACAAGCGCAGGGTTCGGAATACCAACATTGTGATTGGAGCAGGTTTGGAAAAACGGCGTGGTTCTGGTCGTTTGCAAGGCTTCTACGGAGGTGAATTTTTCCTCGCGCTTAGTGGAGGTAGCACCACTTTTGAGTATGGCAACACCTTCAATCAAAATAATGTTACGCCTACCTCTACCACCGATTTTGACGCTCAAATTACCGGACCCGCTCCTTCACGGCTCTTGGAAACCTCTAACGGTTCTACTTTCGGCTTAGGCTTGCGTGGATTTGTGGGTGCAGAATACTTTTTCGCTCCTAAACTCTCCGTCGGAACGGAGTTTGGCTGGGGTTTTGGTTTCAACAGCACTGGCGAGGGTGAAACCAAAGTAGAATCATGGGATGCTGGCAACAATGCCATTTCTGAAACTACTACCAAAGTAGCAGGCGGCAGCTCCCTCGATTTGGATACCGATAACTTGGGTGGAGCCATCTATGTGATGTTCCACTTCTAAGAAAGAAATTCGCTTAAGGCGATGAACGCCTTCCGTGCTTCGGCCGGGAGGCGTTTTTTATGTCTTACAATTATCCAATCAGCCCCGACCCAGGTGGGCGTCAATGGCGTTCCGAACACTGCCTTTGGTTTGCAGCAGCGATTTTGCGGCTGCATAGTCCAGGCCGGTGCCCTCCATAACCATACGTGTGCCACGGTCTACCAGTTTGTGGTTGCTGAGGTGCATGTCTACCATTTTGTTGCCACGCACCCGGCCCAAACCGATCATGACAGAAGTAGAGATCATGTTGAGCACCAGTTTTTGAGCTGTACCGGCTTTCATGCGGGTGCTGCCGGTCACAAACTCGGGTCCTACTACCACTTCAACAGGATAGTCTGCTGCTTGTGCCAAAGGAGATCCTGGGTTGCAGGTAATACAACCGGTGGTGATGCCGGCCTCCCGGCAACGCTGTAGGCCGCCTACCACATAAGGAGTAGTGCCGGAAGCTGCAATGCCAACAACTGTATCGGTGGAGTTGATCGAATAGGCTTGGAGGTCTTTCCAACTGCCTTCGGCATCGTCTTCTGCAAATTCTACTGCTTTACGAATGGCCTCATCTCCACCAGCGATAAGGCCTACCACCAAACCGTGTTCAACACCAAAGGTAGGAGGGCATTCCGAAGCATCCACAATGCCCAACCGGCCACTCGTGCCTGCTCCAATGTAGAACAACCGACCACCGTTTTGCATCTTGGGAACAATTTGTTCGATCAAAGCCTCAATGGCAGGAATTTGCTGGGCTACTGCTTTGGGAACTTCATGATCTTCCTGGTTGATGTTGTGCAACAACTCCGATAGGGGCATGCTTTCCAGCCCGTCGTATCGAGAAGCGGATTCGGTGACTTTGTCAGCCATGGTGGGTTAGAAGGTCTTGTTGTCGTTTTGAAACTGGCGGTTGAAGTACCAGCCCAATTTCAAATCAGCAGTGAGGGAGTTGAAACCGGTATTCACCACTTCGTTGATGTTAGCATCCACCGGGATGGCCCGGTTGAGCTGTCGGCGGAAGGTCGGGTGAAGGCCTAAGATCATGCGCGAACCGATTTGCTGCGTGATACCAGCTCCAAGATTGAGCCCTACATATACCCGGTTGAAAAGGTCGATGTTGCTTTTACCATTGGAAGTAACAAAAAGGCCATCAGAGCCTTCTTCCTCGGGCAAGAGGTCTTTTCCATTAACGGTTTGCGCCAGCATGTAGCCGGTAGAAAGACCTCCGGTTACCATTAAACTCGTGCGTTTTCCTACCCGAAAATGAATGCTCAAATTGGTCGGAACGGTGAGGTATCGCGCTGCTCCAATGATAATGCCTCCGCTGTTGGTACTTTGTACCAAACCGGCATCATTCTGGATTTCGGTGTTGCGGAATCCTTTGTTGTTGTATTGTAAACCCGTAACTACTGCTAATCCCGGAGACAAAAACCCACGGTACTCAATTCCGAAATTGTACGAATATTTTGATCCAAAAATGTCGTTTTGAGCATTTTGACCCCGAAATTGTAGCCATTCATAGGAGGGAGCAAAAACACCCGTGATCTGGAATTTGTCTTGCGAAAAAGCGGGCGATGCCAACATCCACCCACTCAATAGCAACAGCCATCCGATCCTTCCTAACATAGCTTAATACAGTGATGGGAATTGCTGCGGATCAGTTTCGTGCATGATGCCGTACACGGTTTCGAAAATATCTTCGTTGCTTGGTTTGGAGAAATAGTCACCATCGGAGCCATAGGCAGGCCTATGATCTTTAGCCGTGAGCGTGGTAGGAGCAGAATCCAGGTGGAAATAGCCGCCTTGTTTCTCCAAAATCTGTTGCAAGATGAAGGCAGATGCACCACCGGAAACATCTTCATCAACCACCAGCAAACGGTTGGTTTTCTTCACCGATTCCACGAGGTCGTGGTCAAGGTCGAAAGGTAACAAGGTCTGCACGTCCATCACTTCAATGGAAATGCCTACTTCCCGAAGCTGTTGGGCAACATCTTCTACCATACGTACCATGGAACCGTAGGTCACCACAGTGATGTCGGTGCCTTCTACAATGCGCTCGCACTTGCCCAGTGGAATTCTGTACTGGCCGAGGTTGGAAGGTTGTTTTTCTTTCAGGCGATAGCCGTTGAGTGATTCAATCACCAGACCAGGCTCTGAGGCTTCCAACAAGGTATTGTAGAAACCAGCCGCTTGCGTCATGTTTCTGGGCACACATACATTGATGCCGCGCAAACTGTGCAGAATGGTGCCCATGGGAGAACCACTGTGCCAGATGCCTTCGAGGCGGTGCCCACGGGTACGGATGATTACCGGTGCCATCTGGCCGCCTTTGGTGCGGTATTGTACGGTAGCAAGATCATCGCTCATTACTTGCAGCGCATAGAGCAAATAGTCGAGGTATTGAATTTCTGCAATGGGCCGCAAACCCCGCATGGCCAAACCAATGGCCTGGCCAAGAATGGTAGCCTCCCGAATGCCGGTGTCAAACACCCGCATCTCTCCGTGCTTGGCTTGCAAGCCTTCCAAACCTTGGTTTACACCACCAATTTTTCCGGAATCTTCACCAAAAATGAGCACTTCGGGCCGGTTTTCCAGTTGCCAATCGAAGTTGTCGCGAATGATTTCGCGACCATCTACCATTTTGGCGTCTCCTTCGTATGCGGCCGGCAAAGTGGCAACTTCACCAACGGCGTGTTTGGTTTCGGAATAGAGGCTGGAATTGTAACGGTCATGATTCGCTTCCCGACTGTTGTTCAACCACTTAATAAGCGCTTGACGCGCAGGCAGGTTTTCGCTTCTAACGTACCGTAAAGCTTTTCGAGCCGCCGAAACAATGTCTTTGCGAATGGGTTCTGGATTGGCTTTGAGTTCGTTCACCAACTTGCCAAAAAAAGCTCCGTTGGCACTTTGATTCACCAGGTCGGTGAGCAATTCCAAAACAGTTTGCTTTTCGGCACTAATGGGCTGTAGGTAAGCACTCCATGCCGCTTTTTTGGCATCACGTACTTCCTTTTTCGCCTCTTTTTCAATGTCGGCGAGCACATTTTCTTCTACCATGCCCAGGCCCAGAATCCACTTACGAAACTGCTGAATAGGATCGTATTCATTCTCCCATTCGAGGCGTTCTTTCGACTTGTAGCGTTCGTGCGAACCTGAGGTAGAATGACCTTGTGGTTGGGTTACCTCTTCCACGTGTACCAACACCGGAACGTGTTGTTCACGGGCTACCCGAGCAGCCTCTTCATAAGTGAGCACCAGGTTGGGATAATCCCAGCCTTTCACCTTAAATATGCGGTATCCGGGTTGATCGACCGAAGCCGCAAAACCCGAAAGTACCTCGCTGATGCTCTCTTTGGTAGTTTGGTACTTTTTTGGAACCGAAATGCCGTGGCCATCGTCCCATACCGACAATACCATTGGCACTTGCAGCACACCAGCTGCATTCACCGTTTCCCAAAACAATCCCTCAGAAGTACTGGCATCCCCAATCGTACCAAAAGCAATTTCGTTGCCTCCGATCGAAAATTGGGTAAAGTCTTTCAAGGCAGGATTGTTCCGAAAAAACTTACTCGCATAAGCAAGGCCCAACAAACGGGGCATTTGAGAAGCAGTAGGAGAAATGTCGGAAGAAGAGTTTTTTTGATCAGTCAGCTTTTTCCAGCTGCCATCAGCGTTCAAAGAGCGAGTCGCATAGTGGCCGTTCATTTGGCGGCCCGCCGATGAAGGTTCTGCCTCCACATCGGTATGCGCATATAGTTGTGCGAAGAACTCCTGGACCGAAAGTAAGCCAGCCGCCATCATCATGGTTTGATCGCGGTAGTACCCCGATCTAAAATCACCATTTTGCCATTGCTTCGAAAGAGCAATTTGGGCAAGCTCCTTACCATCTCCGAAAATGCCAAACTTGGCTTTTCCGGTCAACACTTCCCGACGGCCTAAGAGGCTCGTTTCACGGCTCAAATTGGCCAGTCGGTAATCGTTCAGCACTTCCTGAATGCCTTCTTCTTTTGAAAAAGTCATAGGCTCTTCCGCAGTTGATTTTTCCTGGGTCATATACGGAGAAATACGTTAATTTTTGGGGCTGCAAAGATACGAAAAATCGGCTACCGGAGGTTAGCCCGATAGCCGATCCGCGGTGGGAACCGCTTCGCCTAACTGTAGAAAAATACCTTTGGTAACCTGCCTTAATTAAATTCTGTAGCTGCTTCCTCTTGCTCGGTTTTTTCGCAATCGGTGCATTCCAATCCTCTGGAAGTCATCTTCCAGTAGTGATTGACCATGTTGTGATCGTAGGTATTGGTCACATTGTCGATGTCGTAGATGATCCGGTCCATCCTTTTGCCCAAATAAATGGAGCCGCCTACCGGAACGCTCAAGTATACTTTTACCCGTTGCTTACGGAAGGGATCGCCCTGCCCCAGCATGTAGAAAGTATCGAAAAATGCCCGGTTGGAGTCCAGTTCATAATGATAGCGAATGGCTTCCGCCGACAAGTTTGCCCGATCGGCATCCGGTCCCTGGCTGGTTTTGTACACCTCAATTTCAAACTTATCGTTGGTGCTGGTGCGCACCATAAGTTGAGGATGCCCAAGCATCAGGGCATTGTTCTTATACCGAAGCAAAACATCTTGCGGTGCAGACCGTCGGGCGCGAGGCGATAAACGGAACGGGTCTTTGTTGATGTCCAAGTGCAGGGTATCAGTAGTAGCCAGGCCCAATTCTTCCGATTGATCGAAATCGCCCGTACGCTGAAATTCAGAGCCTACCTGGAAACCGACACTGAGGCAAAGCACCAGCGCAGCAAACCATACTACCAGTAAAATGATACCCAGACCACGAATCTGCCGCTTGAAATTGAAAATAATTCGGGAACCATAAATGATGAGTGCCAACAAAGGAATCAGGAACAAAACACCTACCCCAATCAGGGCCATTATGCTTTGTGAAGGAGAGGTGAAAATAAATTCTGAAAGCTGGTTGAATGAGGCACTGGAAGGGCCAAGGTTCGAAAAGTGGAAAACCGGGCTGTTCCACTGCAATAGGGCGAACACGAAAGAGAGGACCAGGATAACGGCCACAATGAGTAGCAGTAGCCCAATGACTTTTCCAATGATTTTCGTCAGGTTAACGATAACGATGCCCAAGGCATCGAAAAATTTAGAAACCGATTGATTGACGCGGTCGGTCGTTTCGCGGGTAGAGGTTTTTTGCGTGAAGTCGTTAAACTTTTGTTTCACGTTCTCCATCTCATCCTCCACCGCTTTGCCAATGTTTTCGTAGTTGACGGGCTCTCCCCGCATTTCTAGCTTCTCGGCACGGGTGGATGCCGGTGGCAATACTGCCCAAAGAATGAGGTAGAGGTACAATCCAAGGCCGCCAAAAAATAGCGTGACCAAAAAGGCAATGCGCAACCAAGCCGGATCGAAACCGAAATAGTAGCCAATACCACTGCAAACACCGCCAATGGTTTTGCCTTCGGTGTCGCGGTAGAGCCTACGACGGTTGTTGGTGCTTGAGCGTTGGCGCTCATTGGCGCTCTGCTTTTCCGCTTGCGCTTCCTCATCGATGTAGGCTTCAGGTTCGCCCATTATGGCGATCACCTCTTCGATGTCTTCTTTGGAAATGACTTGTTTGCGGTCGTTCAGCTTTTCCGAAAGCATCTCAGCAATTCGGGCTTCGATATCCGACATGATTTCATCCCGGCCCTCCGAGTCGCTGAAATACCCTTTGATCGTATTGAGGTATCGGTTGAGCAGTTGAAAGGCCTCCTCGTCGATGTTGAATACGATTCCGCTTATGTTGATGGAAACAGTTTTGTTCATGAGTGAAATGGGGTTATCAGCTATTGGTGGTTCGGTTAGTGTTGATTTGATTGACAGCCTTTTGCAGTTCCTGCCAGGTGTTGTCCAGCTCTGCGCTGAACTTTTCGCCCAACTCGGTTAGGCGATAATACTTGCGGGGCGGCCCCGACTGTGATTCTTCCCAGCGATAGGCCAACAAGCCTGCATTTTTTAGCCGGGTGAGCAGAGGGTAGAGGGTGCCTTCTACCACAATGAGCTTGGCCTCCTTCAGTTCCGAAATGATGTCGGACGGGTAAGCCTCCCTTTGTGATAAAATGGACAGAATGCAGAATTCCAGGATTCCTTTCCGCATCTGAGCCTTGGTATTTTCGATGTTCATAGATCGATTTTCGGAGGTTTGTGTTAAGCAAAGATATATCTAAAAGAAGGTACTATGCAATACATAGTACTTGATAAAAAGGAAGTTTGATGCTTAATTGTCTGATTATCAGTTGTATAATTTTTTTAAATTTTTTTGCTTCCAATCACCGGATGGAAATGACCACACTATTTTGAAGCTGAAAAGCAGGTCCTTTTCCGATAAATAGTTATCGAAACACCCTTTTGACACCTGGCCGACGGTTCATTGAGCAAAGGCTTTTTATACTTGAACCCTAAATCGATTGCTATGAACTATTGGATGATTATGATAAGTTGGATCGGGCTACTGGCTTGTGGAAGCCAGGCCCAGGAAATGCAATCCGAGCCGGTGGCGGTAACTACCGGATCGCTCGAAGCCGTTGCTGTTGTAGAGTTGTTTACCTCCGAAGGCTGTAGCTCCTGTCCTCCGGCAGAAGCCGTTCTCAATCAATTGGTGGCCACGCTGGAAACCAGCGACCAACGCATTTTCCCTTTGGCCTTTCATGTAGATTACTGGAACCGCCTGGGATGGACTGATCGCTTTTCGAAAGCTGATTTTTCGCAGCGCCAATATCAATACGCCGAAAAGTTTGGCGGCGGCCGGGTTTACACGCCACAGATGATCGTGAACGGCAAAAAAGAATTTGTTGGGAGCAATCAGCGCACCCTTGATGCTGCCCTAAAGACCTCACTCAGCCAGCCGGCATCAGTTGGTATACTGGCCAATTGTCAACAATTATCTTCCGGCGAATTGCAAGTAGGCTACGGGCTCACCAACCACCAATCGGGGCAGATCTTAAATATCGCCTTGGTGCAACAGGATTTGGAAACGGAGGTAGCCAGGGGAGAAAACCGCGGCCGAAAACTTGCCCACCAGAACGTGGTGCGTCATTTTCAATCGATTCCATTGAAAGCAGAAACGAAGGGAGAGGTAAAATTGTCCTTAACCGAAGAAGAACTTGGCAACTGCGAGGTTATCCTCTACGTGCAAGATCAAAAAAACTGGGAAGTGTTGGGTGCGGTGCGGTGGATACCAGCCACTTAAAACTTGAGCCCTCCCGAAAAAATCACTTTCCCATCTTCCAGCATGTATTGGGTCATTCTCTTTTCGAGTTCGGTGGAAATCAAGACTTTGTCTTCAAACTTGCCTTTCGCTTTGTTGTAAATGCAGCCTTGACTCTCGTTTAGAATCTGCATGATGAAGTAGACATCGTTCCAAAAAAACTGCTTCTCAATTTCAAAATTGCTGTATTCACTTATGTACATGCTGTCGCTTTTGCCCATTTGATAGGTAAGGTCCAGAACCCGCTGTTCATAGAGTGATTTTTTTCGGACGAAATACTCGTTTTTTTCCTTTTTCAACTGTTTTTTGAAGCGGGTGATCTCCGATAGCAACAGGTTTTTGTAACGGTTAGCCTCGAAGTAAATGATCACTTCTTCGGTTTCGTAGACACCAATGCGCTCGGTAGGGCAGTTGGCCAGGTCAATTACTTCAGGCTTGGCCTCCGCGTTTTGCGCCCATGCATGGGCACCAAAACTCAGCATCCAGATAAAAAATAACAGAATACGCAAATTGAGACAAATTACTGGTTAGAAACAGCCGCTATAGCAAGCTGCATACGAAGTTAAACTTCTTTCACAGAACTATCTCTCTCAAGTCAGGCTCTTGCAACTGATGAGAAATTTTAGCTGGGAAGGGCAACTGACTCCCCTAAAAATCGAGGTTGGGTGCGCAAAACCCAAACATCGAGTACAGCTTTGAATTTTGCCAAGACCTCTCTAAAACGGGTTTTTAACGAATACCTGCCCGATACATCGCGTGCGTTGAAACCAATGGCTTTAATACCTTTTTGCCGCGCTAAATACACAGCGCGTTGGTTGTGAAATGCTTGACTGATGATGGTCAATTGCGTTTGGCCAAAAACTTCTTTTGCCCTCACCACCGATTCGAGGGTGCGAAAACCAGCATAATCCAGCGTGATGGCAGCAGCAGGCACTCCCAGACGGATGAGGTACTTTTTCATTTCGCTGGGTTCGTCATACCCCTTTTGGTGATTATCTCCACTCAGCAACAAGTGATTGATTTTTCCGGCTTTATACAATTGAGCGGCAGCCTCCATTCGATAGCGGAAATAGAGGTTGGTTGTTCCAAAGCGCGTAGTAGGCGAGGCGCCAAGCACCAGACCGACCTTTCCCGATGGAATTTGATTTACTTGACTGTAGAGTTGAGCAGCGGTAGAATGAACAATCCAGTAATTGGAGCCAATTACCAATAAAGCAATCAACAATGCAGAGAGGCTGGCATACAACACTGTTTTCTTTCGATACAACCAGCGAACGATTCGGGGTAAGGGCATAGCGTCAAAGGTAACGATCAGGTAGCCTGTAAATTGTCGATCCGCCCTGGTGTTATCCACTTCCGTAGTTGGGAAACAACGAAATGCCGTAGAGTAGCCCAAGGCCTATCAGCAAGGCCATTCCGATAAAGGTCCACCATTTCAACCACTTGTCCGGTCGGGCTTCTTGGGGAATGTCGGGCAAGGTTACCGCCTTGTAATTCATCCAGGCTAGTACCGGAGCCAGCAAAAAAGAAATGGTGGTGGCCAAATCGACCATGGCCCGCATGTTGGATAAAAATTGGAACAACAAGAGCACCGTGCCGGCTGCTGTGATGCCGAGCCAAAACCAGTAAATGTTACGTTCTTTCTGAAAGCCTGCCATTTTTGGAAGTAAGAGGCGGCTGGTTTGAGCCAAAACTCGGGGATAAGCATCCAGCACCGTAAGGGTAGTGCTAAACATGGTGGTAAAGGCCGCAATGGCGATGATCCACCAGGCCCACTGGCCAATACTTGCCGTGTATAGCTGAATGATCTGGCCTGCGAAAGCCGGCCCTTGCCGAGCTGGTTCCTCTCCACTGCCATACATCACCATCGCACCCAAAGCCACAAAACAAACGGCCAATAGGGTAGTGCCCCAATAGCCAATTTTGAAGTCAAATAAGAGGTTGGCCAAACTGGCCCTCTGGCCCGATTGCTGATTGCTGGCTACACACCAGACCGAATGCCAAACCGCAATGTCAATTGGGGCAGGCATCCACCCCAACAGCGCAATAAAAAAAGCCAGGTGCTCTGCTTTGGCAAAGGAAAAGGCGGTCATGGAAGCTTCTGATACTTGATGTTCTCCAAAAAAGGCGGAGAAAAACGCCACCAAGGTGGTGATGGATAAGGTGATGATGATGACCTTCATCAATCGGTCTAAAACCCGATAGTTGCCAAGTGCCAAAATGCCGATACAGATGGCAAGCAACAGTAAACTCCACTGTTGCGGAGTCCACTCCCAACCCAACAGCCGTTCTGCCAGACCGGCTGTAACTACGGTGATGGCGGCTTGTATGATGAATACGGTGGCGATGGTAATGCCAGCAAACAACCATAGAAATCCTTTGCCCAGCTTAAGGTACCCTTCGAGCAACGTTTGACCGGTAGCACCGGTATACCGGGGGCCATATTCGAAAAAAGGGTACTTGAGCAGGTTGGCTCCCAATACTGCCAGCACCATCATCATCCCGAAAAGAGCACCTGCCCGGGTAGATTGCACCAAATGAGAAACTCCAACCGCTGCTCCGGCATAAAGCAGGCCAGGGCCTATCAATTTCCACCATTGGGTGGAGGCTTTTGAATGGGAAGGAGATGATTCCGAAGAATCGGGCATAGATCAGGCGTAAAGCGCCAAGATAACGAAAATCGAAAAGACGAGGCTGGCAATACCGTTGGTGGTAAAAAAGGCCAGATTGACTTTGCTCAAATCATTGGGGCGCACCAAAGTATGTTGGTAGACCAACAGGGCATTGAAAATACTGGCTCCGATCCAATACCACCATGACATTTGACCGTACCATCCTGCCAGTATAATGAAACTCCCCGCCATTAAGTGGAGTATTTTGCTCAACAACAATGCACGCTTTGGGCCGAGCATTGCCGGTATGGAATGCAGCCGATTATCGCGATCAAAGTCCGCATCTTGCAGCGCGTAGATGATGTCAAAACCACTTACCCAGCACAACACCGTGAACGAAAACAACAAGGGCATCCAGGCAAACTCACCGGTTACCGCCAGGTAGGCTCCAATGGGCGCCAACGACAGCCCTAACCCTAAGACCAGGTGACAAAGGGCCGTAAAGCGTTTGGTGTAACTGTAGCCCAATACTACCAACAAGGCAACAGGCGAAAGGGCCAAACACATTGGGTTGATGAAGTAGGTACAAACAATGAATAAGACCGAGTTCAGGATGACAAATCCCAAGGCCTTAGGTGCAGGAATAACCCCAGAGGGAATTTCCCGGACTGCGGTTCGTGGATTGAGAAGGTCAATTCTGCGATCCGTATAGCGATTGAAAGCCATGGCCGCACTACGGGCAAACACCATGCACAGTACCACCAGGCCTAACAACTTCCAGTTGAGTTCTGCCGGAGTCAATTCTACCGCAAGGAAAAAGCCAATAAGCGCAAAAGGAAGCGCAAAAATGGTATGGCTGAACTTGATTAGACTCAAGTAGTTTCCTATCGCATCGCTGGATTTCGCCATAGTGCAAATTTACTGAGAAATCGATTAGAAGACCCTCCTGTAAAGGGGGTGAAATCCAGGAAACTGAGCCGCACTTGGTTTTAATAGTCAATTCTGGTGGTATCTATTTAGGAAATCTGTATTATTCAGCTATGATCAACCCTGGGGGCAGGTTTTTCGAGCGTAGGCATTTAGCGTGGTATTGGGCATTGCTCTTCCTGTTGGCGCTTCGTCCGAACTTAGCTCCTTGTCAGGAACTCAATTTCAAGCAGTTTACCCAGGCAGAAGGGCTTCCGAGCAACACGATTTATTGCGTGGTGCAGGATCGCCAGGGCTTTCTATGGTTTGGTAGTGATGGTGGTTTGAGCCGTTTTGACGGCAACACGTTTCAAAACTTCAATGTAGAAGATGGGCTGACCGACAATGAAATTTTCGAAATTTTTGAGGATTCTGACGACCGACTGTGGCTGCACACTTACAATGGTGTTCCTTGCATCTATGACCATGGAACAATTCGAAATCCTCAGAATACTGCCTTTCTCAATGAATTGAAAGGAGACCGTTGGATCACCACGGTGAGGGAGGACAGCAAGGGGAGCCTCTTTTTCTCCTGGTTTGGTTCACAGTGCCGAGAGTTGAAACCCGATTCAACTGTGGTTGACCGGTCTTTCGCCAATGTGATACCTGCCTATCCGGTTCGCAACATCTGGACTTGGAATGGGGATTTGTGGGCCGGTCGAGGCCCCGATAAGGTGGACAACCTTAGCCGAGGCGAATCGTATTGGTTGCCCTTTGAGACCAACGGGTATCGATGCCGGTATTATCCCATTGGGGACCGCATTGTGATGTCCTACAGCACCAGTTTGGTGGTGCTCGACCGGGAAATACAGATTTTAAAACACCACTTTAACCTTTTTGAATCTGAGGTCATTACCCTTTACGCAACCAGCGATCCGGATGTCATGATGATTGGAACCCGAAACGGTTTGTTGAAGGTGAATATCATTTCCGGAAAGATCTTAGACCGCTATTTAGCCGAGGAAGTAATCACTGGTTTTCAAGTAGATCATGAAGGGGGATGGTGGATCACAACACACGAACACGGTGTATTTTATTCGCAAAATTCAGATGTTACCTGGTGGGGCGAGAAGTACATTCCCAACCTTCCGGTCACTACTTTAGGACAATACCAAGGAGAATTGTGGTTTGGTGCCGACAACTACACTTTTGGTCACATTGATCCATCAGGCCTTCAATGGCGTCAACCTAAACGCATCCATGAATTAGGAGGCCGAGGTCGGGTATTCCAGTTTTATCAACTCAATAATCAACTTTTTACGATTGCCGAAAATCTACTTTTTCAACTGGATCAAAGTCAGGATTTGGCGTTGATGTCAATGGATAAAAAAGTTCGGGTGCTCCACACTACTGATAGTGTCACCTTGATCGGCAACCTCAATGGCATCTATCACTGGAAGGAGCCTACGGTCGATAACTTGCAGGAGGCCGGTGATGTGCTGTACAGCATTCGGGTGAATGCCATGGCCAATAACGGCAAAAACCAGCTTTGGGCTGGGACCAACACCGGTTTAAGGTTGATTGATAAGCATTTTAATAAAGTCATCTGGAGTGTGCCAGAACTGGAGGGCAAGCGAATTACCAGTTTGGCTACCGTCGATTCCAATACTTTAATTGTAGGCACCGGTGGCTGGGGCATCTACCAATTGGAACACGGTCAGGTGAAATTACACCTGGAAAAACACACTGGACTGCCGGCTAACAGCATCAACCGGGTGTATTTTGATGATGAGGGCTTGTGGATGCTCACCCAGGGCGGGTTGTTGCATCAGGCAAAATGGGAGGGGGATATTGACCTTTCAAAAGCCCGATTGTTCTCCAGAGGTGAAGGTTTGCCTTTTGATCAGGTGTTTGACAGGAAACTGCTGAACGATACCCTCTACCTAGCCGGAGCTACCGGGATTGCTCAACTGCCCTGGAATTCGAGCGATGTCAAACCGTTTGCCCCGGTCCTACAAGCGTTATCGGTAGTTGCCGGAAAAATAAAGGTAAAGGAAGGAACAACACTGGATCCGGACAACAACAATTTAAAAGCCCAACTATCCGCGGTGAGTCTCAGCTCCTTTGATGTTACTTTTCGCTACACCTTATCGCCGATCGAAGATTCCCTTTGGTTCGAAACTTCGTCTCGGGAGCTCCTTTTAGATCGAATCTATCCGGGGAATTACACTTTGACAGTACAAGCCCGAAATTCCCTCTCTGATTGGTCCGAGCCTCAACAGGTATCTTTTAGTGTTCAAAAGCCCTTGTACCAGCGGAGTTGGTTTCAATTCTTGCTGTTAGGAGGCTTGTTGAGCATTATCTATGGGCTCTTTCGCTTAAAACTCTTGCTCTTTGACCGCAAGCTGCTTTGGCGCTATTTGGTGCGTTTGGTCGACCGTACCCGCAGCGAAGACAAGATTTGGTTCCGCGATGCCTCGGGAGATGTCAATTTGCCTTTGAGTAAAATCATCTGGATCAAATCCGACGGGAATTACTGCCAAATTCAAACCCCTGAAAAGACCTATCTGGTATTGGCTACCTTAAAGTCGTTTGAAAAGCGGTTGTCCAAATGGCCCAACTTCTATCGGGTACACCGCTCCTGGATCATTAATGTACGTCACATCGCCAGTCGTAACCGTACCCAGGTAACCCTCCAAAAGACCCGAATCCCGATTGGGGAAACTCATCAAAAAGAATTTCGGGAGTTTATCGAGCGGCTTGACGCTTAAGTAGCCGTTCCGGTTCATCATTAATTCGTGCCGGTTCGTCAAAAATCGGCCTTCATTTATAACAATGAGGGTTTTCTTCCCGTCATTTGTGAAAGCGACTTCATAACGAGTCACTCACCAAAACCCACCGACGATGAAATCCCAAGTTACACCAGTTTTGCTCTCCGCCTTGCTCTTTTGGAGTTCAGTTTCGGGTCAAAACACAGAAAATATCTCCCTTGATGACAATGCAGACAATCAACTCAGCTCCCCACGGTCTTTAGAGGCTTCTCAGCGTTTGGGGTGGAAGTTGGTTTGGGAAGACGAATGGGATCAAACCATACCTACCACTACCGTAAACATACCTTCTCCCTACGAGTCTTACATGACTTGGGAATGTACCACACAAAACAATTGCTTCGACCCCGTGCCACTCATTGGGATAATCAAAGAAGAATAGTTGGTGACCCTCCCTTGGGAGGATGAGCAACTATAACAACCAACCGATTAATTACCCCCGCATTTCCGGCATCGCGTCCCGCCACTCGTATCATATCCTTAGGGATTGGTGCGGGTGGCTTTTTGGGTTTTGAAGCCTCTTGCTGACCATCGATATTGGGTGCTTGTTGCGCTGTATTTCCTGATGGTTTGGGTTTGAAAGCGGCTTTTATTGCCTGAGATGACCTACTTTTACGTCACTATTAAACCCTAATTAATTTCCCATGTTTTATCAAAAAACCAAGCTTTGGGCTAAGGTAATGTGCGGGGCATTGGCCCTTCTATGCAATTTTTCACTGTT
>ERZ1740068.8-NODE-8-length-112103-cov-26.008452_pt1 | contig 112103 bp, 89 predicted proteins | sample MGYA00581735_ERZ1740068 | MGnify/ENA primary metagenome ERZ1740068 (study PRJEB43018, sample SAMN04849740) | marine metagenome | isolation source: floating plastic debris | place: Pacific Ocean | collected 2008-08-30 | study: EMG produced TPA metagenomics assembly...
GAACCGCCCCTGCAACCAGCCCACAGGCACATACCCAACCTCCTCACCCCTCACTATCCCCTGCAACTACTCCAACGCCCCCTATAACCCCTTTAGATCCGCCGATCGCTCCCCATCCAACCCCATCTCATAACCCCGCACCACCCGATTGACCCCCTTCAACGCCCCACGCAACCCCGCAAAAAACGGCTCAAACCGCCCCCAAAACTCCCGCTGCGCCCCATTGCGATCGTCCACCGACAACACACCCCGATCCAAATACGCCCCATACACCCCCTCCAACTCATCCAACCCCGACCACGCCGACCGCAACCCCGCGATCGCCCCCGCGCCCGACTCATCCAATAACCCCTCCGCCTGCGCCGCCACCGTATCCACCCGCGCCCGATTTTCCGCCAGCGCCGCCATCCCCGCCGCCAAATAGCGATCGACCAACCCCACAAACTCCTCGCGCCGCCCCTTGTGCAACCGGCCGATCGTCGCGATATTTTCGATCTGCTCCTCCGAAAACTTCCGGTGCGCCCGATCGATCTGCGTGAAAATATTGCGCGCATCGATGAACAGGATGCGATCGTCCGTCTTGCCCTTATCGAAAAACCACAGCGTCGCCGGAAGCGTCACCGTGTAGAACATATTCGACGGCAACGTCACCATCGCGTAAATCAGATTATTCTCGATTAACGTCCGACGAATCTCCGCCTCCGAATGCCGCGCATCCGACGCCGAATTCGCCATCACCAACCCCGCACGACCCCCCGGATAGTTCCCATCCGGCTCCTTCAACGACGTGGCGAATAAATTGATCCAGAGATAATTCGCATTCGGAACCGTCTCTTTCGCGTCCTTCTCCTTGCCCTTCTTCGTCGTCTTCTTCGTCTTGCGCTGCGGCACACCGTAAGTATTGAACCGGCGATCGTTAACGACCCCATCTAGCGACACATCATCCACATTAAACGGCGGATTCGCCAGCACGTAATCAAACCGACCAAACGAATCAAACACATCCGCGTAATAGGTAATCGCCGGGGCAATCTCGCCGCGCAACCCGTTGACCGCCAGGTTCATTCGCGCCAGCTTCACCGTCTCGCCCTGCTTCTCCTGACCGTAAACATACAGACTCGTATCCTGCCCCGCCGCCCCTAGCTCCGCCCGCCGCTTGGCGATGAAATCCGCCGACTGTACGAACATTCCCCCCGACCCGCAGGCCGGATCGAACACCGTCCCGCCGTGGGGCTCGATGATTTCCACCATCAACCGCACCACCGATCGCGGCGTGAAAAACTCCCCCCCGCCCTGACCTTCCGCCAGCGCAAACTTACCCAGGAAATACTCGTAAATCTGGCCGAACACATCCCCCGTCGCCTCGTCCGGGATGTTGTCGAACTTCCGCAACAGCTCAATCAGAATGTATTTCTTGTCGATTGAGTGGCCGCCTTCATCGTTCCCAAAATGGCGTTTGTACTCTTCTCTCGGTAACACCTCTTCGAGTTCGGGTTTGTACTGCTCGATCGCCTCCATTGCCTTTTCGATCGCTCCGGCAATGTCCGCACTTTCCGGCAAATCCAGCAAATACTGATAGCGGGCACGATCGGGCAGATAGAACCCACACTTGGCGATCGCGATCTCCTCGATCGGCTTTTCCAGCCAGCCGCCCTTCAGCTTCTCGAACTCCGCGTTAATCTCGTCCTCATGGCGGCGATAGTTGATATCCGCAAACTTAAGGAAAATCAGCCCCAGTACCGGCGTTCCGTACTCCGACGCCTTCAGATCCGAGTTTGCGCGGAGACTGTCCGCCGCCGACCAAAGATCCTGTTCGAGTTGCTTGAGTTGTTCTGCGTTCAATTCTCTTACGGTAGATAAATCTAACGGCTGCATGTGGCGTGATTTCTACCGTATCAAGTTCGACGCCAGCCGATATACTCGATCGCCTAAGGTTTGTCTCTTGCTGAAACTATGAACGTCATCCCCGCGATCGATCTGCTCGGTGGCCGCTGCGTCCGCCTGTACCAGGGCGACTACGACAAGTCGGAAACCTTCGGCGAAGATCCCGTGGCGATGGCGCAGCAGTGGGCGGCGGCGGGCGCGCAGCGGCTGCACCTGGTCGATCTCGACGGCGCGAAGGAGGGTAAGCCCACGAACCGCGAAGCGATCGCGGCGATTGCTTCCGCGCTCGATATCCCCATCGAGCTGGGCGGTGGCCTGCGATCGCGCGACGATGTGGCAGCACTATTCGAGACCGGCGTGCAGTACGCGATCCTCGGCACGGTGGCCGTCGAGCAGCCGGAACTGGTCGAGCAGCTCTGTGAAGAATTCCCCGGACGCATCATCGTCGGTATCGATGCCCGCAATGGCAAGGTCGCCACGCGCGGCTGGCTGGAGACCTCCGAGGTGATGGCGACCGAGCTGGCGCAGCGGATGGCGGGCTACGGCGCGGCGGAGATTATCTACACCGACATCCAGCGCGACGGCACGATGTCCGGGCCGAATCGCGAGGCGCTGCGGGAGCTGGCGCAGGCGATCGACGTGCCGGTGGTGGCATCGGGTGGCGTTAGCTCGGTGTCCGATCTGTTGGGATTGATTGCACTGGAGCAGTATGGCGTGACGGGCGCGATCGTCGGGCGGGCGATCTACACCGGCGATATCGACCTGGCCGAAGCAATTCGCGCCGTCGGTAACGGTCGCATTCAGGACGTGCCGCCAGATCTCGGGTCATCGGCGCTGGCGTAGCAACAGCGAACGAAAAATTCAGACGAAAAATCAGAAATCTACGATGCGGGCAATTTCCGCTCGTCCGGATCTCGTATTGCCGCCGTGCGCTTGGGGGATTTGCAAACCTCAGCGCACGGCGTCGCCGTACAAGGTCTGTGCCAGCTCGATCGCCGCATCTTGCGTCTCGACTTTGCCTTCTGCTCGCGCGATCGCCAGTTCGGTCAGCAGCTCGCCGACGATCGGGCCGCGCGGTAGGCTTAGCGCCTCGACGAGCTTTTGTCCGTTGACGAACGGGGTCGGGTGGGCGATGTCGTGATTGGGGGTGCGGTACATCTCCAGCAGCGGCGCGATCGCGTCGTCGTCGATGCCCTGCGCAATCGCCCAGACGTACCAGGCGAGAAACGTTTCGCCCAGATGCTTAAACCAGAAAAACAGCTCGCGCACTGTTAGCGATCGTACGCTGTCGGCGTCGGGAGTGGCTGAGGTCGCTTGGCGCAAATCGAGCACGGAGCGCCACTCCAGCTTGGAATATTTCAGCGCCTTGAGTTCGCGCTCGACGGTGTCGCGATCGCCATCGACGATCGAGGCGAGTTTCGCGATCGTCAGCGGTGTTGTTTCCAGAGTAGATCGAAGAGAAGTCGCGATCGAAGTGTAGAGCTGCGGATCGCGGTTTCGGATGGAGGTGGCCGCGCGATCGAGGTTAACGAGCCGCGCGGCGCGCTCTGCCGTGGCGCTGGGCAGGTGCTGGCCGAGCAGTCCGTCGGCGATCGCGCGCCGGAGCCAGTGCGTGCCGTTGGGTGTTGCGAGCAGGTAGCCCAGTTCGGTGCAAATCCGCTCGGCGGCCACGCGCGAGAGTTCCGGTGCGAGCTGGCGAATCGTGGCGCGGGTTTCGGCGTCGATCTCGAAGCCGAGCTGGGCCGCCTGACGGTAGGCGCGCAGCAGGCGCAGCGGGTCGTCGTGGAGGTTGTCTGCCGAGACCATCCGCAGGTGACGGCGCTCCAGGTCGCGGCGACCGTCTAGCGGATCGATAAAACGCTCGGCGCGCGGGTCGTAGGCGATCGCGTTGACGGTGAAGTCACGCCGGTGCAGGTCGGCTTCGAGACTCATGCCTTCCTGCATAGCGAAATCGACGGTGGCGGAGGGGAAGACGACGCGGGCGATTTCGCGGGCTTTGTCGAGAACGACGAAACCGGCCTCGTGGCAGACCGAGACTTCGCGGGCGATATCGATCGCGCGGGCGGGCAGCACGAAGTCGAGATCGAGCCGTTCGACGCGACGCTCGAGTAAGGCGTCACGCACGGCTCCGCCGACTAGGCAGGCATTGCCGGGAAGTTCTTCAAGGGCAAACGGCCAGTTTTCAGGCGAGAGCGGTGAGGTAGCGAAACGTTTCAAAGCCGAATGTAGTGCGATGTAATTCGTGGATAGATCGAGCGATTTCGACAATCTGCGATCGAGGTGATTAGGATAGGAAGAAATCGAGCCTAACGTTTATATCACGGGAACCTATGTGTATCTGTGTGAACTGCCGCTACGTCGATCGCTGTACGACTTATCACGCTGTGGAGCATCAGCACGGCCAGCCGCACCTGACGAACTGTCCGACGTTCGAGGCCACCGAACCGACGATCGAAGTGAATATCCGTACCCACTCGGAAGAGATCGAAATGGAGTGGGACGTGGTCGGCTGCGCCAGCTTCGTGGAAGAGTCGGGCAAGTGGTCGAAGCTTCGACCGGGTGAGCTGGTGCCGACCTAGAGCACACCAACAAAATAAACATCCAGTTTGTAGGGTAGGGGCCACGCGGCAGTGCGCCCGCGATATCATCCGCTCGACATCGACACCCGGACGCATTGCCATGCGTCCCTACGACCGAATTAGCTGCTTATTTCCAAGGGCGCTAACAGTTTGTAAATCGATCGATATCTTCGTTGGAACCAAGGATTACCATCAGCTCACCGGCGTGGAGCTGGTGCAGCGGGTCGGGGTTGATATCGAACTTGGTCTCGTCGTCGCCGACGGCTAGAACGCTGATGCGGTACTGCTGGCGAATATTCGAGCCGACGAGGGTTTTGCCTGCGAAGCGCTCGGGAACGATCGTCTCGACGATGCTGTGTTCGGGGTCGAGCTCGAAGCGATCGAGGATACGCGGGCGGGTGAGCGATCGCGCCAGTTCGCAGCCCATCTCGCGCTCGGGAAAGACGACGCGATCGGCTCCGACTTTTTTCAGCAATTTGACGTGAGTGGCCGACGAGGCTTTGGCGACCACTTGGGAGACGCCGCCCTCTTTGAGATTGAGGGTGGTGACAATGCTTTCGGCCAGGTAGTTGCCGATCGCGACGATCGCCGTATCGAATTCAAAAACGCCCGCCTCTTTCAGCGCAGAGGGCTCGGTGCTGTCGAGGCGGACGGCGTGATCGGCAACGCGATCGGCGATCGCCCGGTCGACGAGCTTTTCGTCGCGGTCGATCGCCAGCACCTCGTAGCGCAGCCCGTGCAGTGTCGAACAGACTGCCCGACCGAACCGCCCGAGACCGATGACGACGAACTGTTGGTTGACCGTCGCGTCCTGCGACGAGCGAAAAAGATTCAGCGATCCGATGTTCATGTGTTCGTGGGCAAGCTGGAAGTCGGGCGTGGGGCGCGGGCTACCCGACGAGCAGGTCTTCCTCGGGATAATCGACCGTACTCGGGCAAGGATCGCCGAGCATCGCCTCCATTAGTAAAAGTACCCCGACCCGACCCACGTACATCAAACAGATCAGCACTACCTTCCCAAAAGTCGAGAGCTTGGCGGTGATGCCCATCGACAGCCCCACCGTCGCAAAGGCCGAGACCGACTCGAAAAATACTTCGACGAAAGACAGATCCGGATCGGAAATCGCGATCGCCACGACGGCCACGATAACGGTCGTCAGCGAGCCCATCACCACGGCAAACGCCTTCATCAGCATTTCCTTAGGAACCTGACGCCGATACAAAATCACGTCGTCGCCGCCACGCAAGACGGTGTGGGTGCAGTTGGCCAGGATTCGCAGCGTCGTGGTTTTGAGGCCGCCACCGGTACTACCGGGGCTCGCGCCGACAAACATCAGCGCGATCGTCAGAAACAGCCCCGCCGTGCTCATCGCGCCGATTTCCATCGAATTAAAGCCCGCCGTCCGGGTCGTCACGGACTGGAACAGTGCCAGCCAGAGTCGATCGCCTGTGCTTTCGCCAGTCATCGCGCCGGTGTGCAGCTCGGTGCCATAGAACCCGAGAAAGCCGATCGCCAGCAGAAAAGCCGTGGTGCTGGTGACGGTCTTAAAGTGCATGGAAAACCGGAAGCGGCTGACGTTGGGGTTTACCCAGTCGCGCAGCCATAGGAAGCCCTCCATAATCGCCTGGTAGCCGATGCCACCAAAAAAAATCAGTGCCGAGATCGTCAAGACGATCGGCGGCGAGACGGCGTAGCCCACCAGGCTGTCGGGAAATAGACTGAATCCGGCATTATTAAAAGCGCTAACACTATGGAAAAGCGCCTGCCAGAGCCCCTGGCCCCAGCCGAACTCCGGTACGAACTTCGCCATCAACAGAAACGTCCCAGTGAGCTCGAAAATTAGCGTTAGGGCGATCGTCGAGGTGACGAGCTGCGAGACGCTGGAGAGCCCGGCAGCGTCGAGGGACTCCTGAACGGCGACGCGGTGGCGCAGGCGCGATCGCTTGCCCAGCAGCAGCAGCAGAAACGTCGTCGCGGTCATATATCCCAAACCGCCGATCTGGATCGTCAGCAGCAGCACGGCCTGCCCGAATCCGGAAAAATACGTGCCGGTATCGACGATCGCGAGGCCGGTGACACAGGTGGCGGAGGTGGCGGTAAACAGCGACACTAGCGGGCTACCCCAGCTACCGTCGGCGATCGACCAAGGCAGCATCAGCAGCAGAGCACTGATGGCGATCGTTCCGAGAAAACCCAGGCAAATAGTACGAGCAACGGTCATAGGACGGTCGTGGGGCGAGGAAAAAAAGTCGCGCTCGATGGGCGATCGTTAAAGCTTGTTAAGCCGCGATCGGCGTTCGGAGCGTTTGCCGCGCGCCTTCGTGACAGATGCGAGCAAGCCGACTACATTAAAGAACTGTAAACCCTTGAAGTTTTCTGATGTAGTCGTGGCAGTCGAAACGATTAAGAAGCGATCGACCGTTCGCAAACACGCTCCTCAATATAAGGTCTTGCTCCATAACGACGATTTCAATTCGATGGAGCACGTTGTCGAGACCCTGACGCAGACCATTCCCGACCTCAGCCAGCCTCAGGCCGTCAGCATCATGATGGAGGCTCACACAAACGGGCTGGCGCTGGTGATCACCTGCGCGATGGAACATGCGGAATTTTACTGCGAAACCCTGCGCGGTCACGGCCTGACCAGCACGATCGAGCCGGACGAATAGCCCCCCACTCGACCCGTCCACTCGACTCGAGCTTGCTAGCACGAGCGCAACACGGCGCTCGTGCTAGCTTTTTGGGACGCTGTTTCGCAACGGGTCATTTCCATGCCCTCTAAGCCCCCAGAGGCTTTGCTCGCCCGGCTGCCCGCGATCGCGCGTATTGCCGCAATGGCGATCGCGCTGGTGCTGGTGTGGCTGCCATTTGCCGTACCGATTTATCGCTGGGTCGAAGATCCGGGTGCGGTGTCGATCGCCTCGATGACAATCCTCTACGCCGAGTTTGTGATGCTGTCCTGGTTTTGGGGGCGGCGCGTGTGGGGCGAGGCCAGGCCGTTTCGGCGCTACGGCGTCGTCTGGAGCGGGCAAAGCGCGATCGAGCTGGTTCGAGGTCTCGGACTGGGCTGGGCGATCGTGATTTTCGTTTTTAGCGTGCAGACCGCTTTGGGCTGGGTGGCGTGGCCGGGGTTGGCCGACGCTAGTCTCGATCGACTGTTGGGCCTGCTGCTCGAAGGGGGCGCGCTGGCGATCGCGGTCGGCTGCGCGGAAGAATTCTTGTTTCGCGGCTGGATGTGGGACGAGCTTCGCCGCGACTACCGCAGCGCGATTGCCTTGCCGTTGAATGCGGGCATCTTTGCCGCGCTGCACTATATCCGCCCGCTCGAGCGAATCCTGGCGACGCTGCCGCAGTTTTTTGGGTTGTTCGTGCTCGGGTTGCTGCTGGGCTGGATGAAAGAGATCGGGCGCGATCGACTGGGTGGCGCGATCGGGCTCCACAGTGGTTTGGTCTGGGCCTACTATCTGGTTTCGGCGGGCAGCCTGGTGCGCTACACCGGCGCGGTTCCCGAATGGCTGACGGGCCTCGACGGCAATCCGCTGGCGGGGCTGCTCGGGCTGTCGGTGCTGGGTGCGGTGGGCGTGGTGCTCGCGCAGCGGGCGCGATCGGTGGCGATGTCATCGAACCTCTAGAGGGTGTCATCAATTAGCGTCCAACCCTTTGCGGGAAAAGCAGTTGAGCGCCCGACCCAAAAATAAAACTAGGGGCTGGAACTCTCGCTGTGTAAGGACTGCAAATTTAATTGATGACAGCCCCTAGAGAAACGGCGATCGCCCTTTGCCTTAAACGGCCCAACCGCCCCAATCCGCCCCAATTCGCCCCAATCCGCCGGAGCGTATGGGATGTATGGGACGATAAATCCCCCAGCCTGCTTCGTTTAACGACCTAGCAGTGACGCTGCGGCTTTACATCCGGCTTTTCCGCTCCCGCTCCTCAATCATGGCTCCAGACTCTCAGCTCGATCTGTTCGGCAGTGCCGGTATCGACCCAGTCGTGCCCGCCGAAGCCGTGGACTTCGACGCGATCCCCCTCAGTGCCAGCGTGCCGATCCCGCCGGAAACTTACGACAGCATCGCGGCGATAACGGCCCACTGCGATCGCTGCCAGCGCTGCGGCCTGAGCGAAGGGCGTACCCATGCCGTCGTCGGGCGCGGCAATCCGTCGGCCCCGATCGCCATCATCGGCGAAGCGCCGGGGCAAAACGAGGACGAGCAGGGGTTGCCGTTTGTCGGGCGATCGGGCGAGCTGTTGGAGAAAATTCTGGCGTCGGTGAACCTCAGCACCGATCGAGAGATTTATATCTGCAACGTCGCCAAGTGCCGTCCGCCGGGAAACCGCAACCCGACGCCTGCCGAGATCGCCGCCTGCAAGCCTTTTTTCCTGGAGCAAATCCGCCTCGTCGACCCGCAGATCGTTCTGCTAGCGGGCGCGACGGCGGTTAAAGCGACGATCGCCGACAAGCGCGGCATCACCAAAATTCGCGGCCAGTGGTTCGAGTGGGAGGGGCGGCTGTGCATGCCGATCTTTCACCCGGCCTATCTGCTACGAAATCCGTCGCGAGAAAAAGGCAAGCCCAAGTGGCTGATGTGGCAGGATATCCAGGCCATCCGGCGCAAGCTCGACGAGCTACAGGCTCCGTCTGTGTAGACCGGCGCGTCAGGATGGAGAGCTGTTATCGATCGCATCTGGAGCGCTTGTCTATAGCAAAACCCAATTTGCTTAGGACATTCGCCAAAAAACTTAAGGAGCGTTGAGCGGAGTCGAAACGCGGTCTCCAGTACTCGGTGTCTCAACCCAATCGATGATTGCTATAGACCCGGCGATCGCCTCCAGCACAGTTTGGCGATCGGACATTCGATCGGCTGCCCTGCGCGGGTTTTGACGCGAATTGCTAACAGGCTCTGGCATTTTGAGGGTCTGTTATCGAGCTAATTCCAGGGCCCGTTTGAAGAAGACTCGACTTGGAAGAAAAGTGGCTGTGGCCTTTGTCAGGCAAAGACTGCAAATTTAACGAATGGCGGCTCTTCGCGCGATTTGCTAATTTTCTGCGTGGATTCCCCGTAGAAGTCGGGCCTCCTAGAAATCTGGTGCAAGCTCGAGAATCGCGTTATCTTAACTGAAATTCGCGAAAAATATTAAGAATCTGTAAAGCCAAGGATTAAGCGAGGATTCGATCGCAAGGGGCGCAAAACCCCGGCAAAAATCGCGATCGCCGTCGTAAATCCGCAAAGCAATTTGCGAGAATAGAGGTACATCAACCGAAACGGCGATAGCAATAACGCTGGGAAATCGCTCGGTATCCGCGATCCCCGGCCGAAATTCACACGAAATTTCCCGCCCGACTAGATCTACACTCGAAAATTTTTTATGAGCGTTAAATGTCATTTCATTGTTGACGGTAACCCAGCGATCCTGTTTGCAAGCCGTAACGGCCTGCCGGAAAAAGTCTTGCCGAAGCTGACTCGTCTGCTGAACAATTTTTGGGACGAGCGCGACACGGCGGGCGAGCATTCCTACACGCCAGAATGCCTGCTAGCGCAGCTCGTCGTACGCTTCGGGTTTGAGATCTGCGAGGACGATTTCTCGAACCTGCGCGTCGGTCTCGAGTACGACCCATCGGTGGACTACCTTTATTGGATCGGCGGCGATCGCAGCGTCAGCGTCTGGACGCCCCAAGATTCCTATCGCCAGGATGCGACGGTCGGTTTGGCCGGTTGTCGCCGCATGCCTCAGGATGTCGCGGTAGCTTAGGCCGCGCTGGTAAAGAAAGCAGAAGAGGGAGCCGATCGCGCGATCGGCTCCCTCTTTTCATGACGAAGAATCGGTCTCTCCGATGATGGCGGAGAAGTAGGGCTTTTTGGAAAAGTTGGAAAAGCCGGACTTCTGAAGCGGCTGAAGTCTTTGCCGGGGACGGCCCTAGTTCATATCGTCCAGGTTCAGCAGAAACGGCAGCGAGCCCGACTTCTCGCCCATCACCAGCACTTTCGGCATCTGCGAGCCGCCATCGCGCCACGCCTGGATCGCCTCTTTCTGCAACACCAGCTCGCCCCCTTGGGCTTTCAGCGTTTCGGCCAGCAGCTTCTGCGCCTCGGCTTTACCGCGCGCGCGGTTGATGTCGGCCTGGGCTTCCTGCTCGGCCTGCTGCGCGACGTAGACGGCGCGGCGGGCCTGCTGCTCGGCGATTTGTTTTTCCTCGACGGCTTTGGCGAACTCCTTCGAGAAGTTCAGGTCGATCACGCTCGTGTCGAGGACGATGATGTCGTAGTTTTGCAGGCGATCGGTCAAGGCGATGTCGAAGTCTTCTTTCAGCGCAGCCCGCTCGGTGATGCTCTCTTCGGCGGTGCGGCGTGCAGCGGCGATTTTGAACGCCTCCTGGGTTTGGGGCGCGACGATTTTGGCAACCAGGTTCGAGAGCGTGCCTTGGGTGCGACGGATATTGACGATTTTGGCCGGGTCGAGGCGGAAGTTAATCGCGAAGCGCCCGTTGAGATCTTGCAGGTCGCGTGTCGAGCTTTGAGCGGGGACTTCAAACTTCTGAACGGTCACGTCGTACACATCGACCGCCGAGATGAGGGGTGGTTTGATGTGGATGCCTTCGAGCAGTGCGCCGTCGCGGGCTTTTCCGAGGATGCTAATCACGCCCGCTTGGCCGGGGTTGATAATCACGAAGGAGCTAAGGGCGAGCAGGATCGCGAAAGCGATGACGACACCGCCGATGAGGGCGGATAAGTTCTGAACGGGGGGCTGAGCGTTACGCATGATAAGTGGGGTAGGGAATGGGAAACGTGACGATCGTGGGTCGGCACAACGACCGTTTATCAGGCTAACAAACTCACTTCGCGATGGTGCAGGCTGGGGGTGGCTGGGATTGGCGGTGAGATCGGCGACGGGATCAGCGGATCGACTCCGTACGGCGCGATCGTCTGGGCGGTTGCGGAGGCTTGGGTGATTTGGGCGATTTGGGCGATTTAGGCGACTTCGGCAGTTTGGGGGGGTTAGGCGACTTGGGCGGTTTGGGCGGCATCGGGCGTTTGGGTCGATCGGGCCGGTCGGAGCTGCTAGAGCGCTGGCCGGGTCGTCTGGTTCGATCGGTTCGTCGATCTCGCTTGGAACGATCGGAAAAATCGAGCGGCTTTTGGAATTCGGGAATGGAGGGGAAGACGGCTTCGGTTTCGGAGTCGGCGTCGAAGACGTACTCGGTGTCGTGGAACTTCGTGTAGTCCAGGTGGCGATCGCCGTTGGGCTGTAGCTTGATGACATCGACAAACCGGCGGTTCCATTGCAGGTCGTCAACGGCGTAGAAGTGGCTGGCGTGGATAGTTTGGGAGACGGTTTCGTCCAGTCCGGTGAGCATCACGACGATCTGGGTCTGCCAGGCAATTAGCTCCTGGGGCGAGACGCCGTAAAGCGGGCTATCTTCGTCGATCGGGTGCATAACCGTCATCGACATCGAGAACACCGGCGTCTCGGAACGGACCAGCTTCAGGTCGTGCAGGCGTCGGATAACGTGGCCTTCCGGCGAGATTTCCGGGCGCAGGATGGTGACGCGGAAGACCGCTTCGACGATAAAGTTGCTGCGCTGGTTGGCGGCGCGAAACATCAGGGTCGGAACGCCGTTGTAGGAACAGATCACGGCATGGCGGCTGAACATGACCCGCGCGGTCGGCAGCGTAAAGCGGGCAAGTACCAAACCGGTTGCGACCGCTGTCCACAACATGCCGATTAAAACCTCGATCGTTACCAGAGTATGGACGTAGCCGCTGGTGGGATACATCGCGCCGTAGCCGATCGTCGCCATCGTCTGCACGCTGAAGAAAAAGGCGTTGACAGCGCTGTCGCCGGATTCAGCGATGCCGCCGAGGTCGAAAACATAAAAGAACGTAAAGACGACGTTGATCGCCAAGTACGCCAGACAGATCAGACCTAAAAACGATCCCCAGCCGATCGTCAGCAGCCAGTGCGATAGATCGCTCCAATCAAAAGCAGGCAGACCCTTCTGAATCAGACGATATTTACCCATGATGTGGATTCTTCCACGGTGGGGACGCCACTTTTTGCGATCGCGCTTCAGCAGGCGATCGAAGAAATCTGTCCAGCTCAATCGAGGTTGGGTCATTACGGTTTGGGAGTGGGTCGAACTTTCCTGATGGCCTACAGGCGCGGCGTTGCAGGCAGGCTGCGAACGTTTTCCTCGGTCTCGAGGGTCGATTCTGCCGATTTGGCCGGTTCTGCCGACTTTACCCGACATCACTCAACTTCGCTGGTGGTGTGCTGCCCCAGATTTACCTAGCTTCGCTCGGCGGCTCGACGTCGCTCGACTTTGCTTCGTCCGGGTTTGGGCGCTGGCAAATGGCGGCAAGCAGCGCAGAATCTCCAGAAGCGGCAGTACAACGACCACCGAAATCCTGGCACGATTTGGTAGATTGCCGACAGTGCAGATATCTCCTAAAAACGGTCGTGTTGTTTGGCGTTGCGTCAGAAAGATGCGGGGCAACGGTACGCGGTTTAGATTCTCGGAGCTTACTCCGCCGATCTAAACCGCAACCGCAATATACGCGACACATTCCGCGCGATACACTGCCGAAGTCGATCGCTATTCACCGTAAAGCTAGGATATCGCCGCGCTGAAGGGCTATGCTCGAACGAAGGCGAGATGTCCGGGTTTGTCCAAATCTGCCCAGGTCTGCCCAGGCTTGCCCGTCTGCTCGTACGGGCAGGATGTCCGAATTTGCCTTCGCCGCGATCGGCGCTCGATTTTCCGTTCGTTTAGTCCTTTGCTCGATACGACTGTGGTGCCATGCCCTTAACGCTGCGTACGCTAACTAAGACCGTCTTCAAGCAACGCCCGCTGCAATCGACCGATCTCGAAGAGGCGGAGAAATTTATCGTCGAGGCGAACCGCGAGTTTTCGATCGACACGTTTACCGAAGAGCGCCGCCACCTGCGCTTTGCTCTCAGCGACGGCCCGATCGATGGGTTCGACATCTGGTACGGCTTCGAGGAACACGTCGAAATTACCGGCAACGCCAAGGGGCCGGACGGCCTGCTTTACCCCAAACCGCGACCGCGCGCCATCAAGCTCGAAGTGCCGTATCTGTCGCAGCTCGACAACTTCGAGAATCCGACAGGCTCGTGTAACGTCACATCGCTGGCGATGTGTTTAAAGTATTTCCGCGTGCCCCAGCGCACCCGCGCCGCCCAGTTCGAGGACGAGCTGTATCGCTACGCGATCGCCAACGGCTACAGCCGCCACGATCCGTACGACCTGGCCCAAATCATGAACGACTACGGCTGCAAGGACGACTTTCGGATTACGGCGACAATCTCGGAGGTCAAAGACTGGTTGGCCGATCGCAAGCCCGCGATCGTCCACGGTTACTTCACGTCCTTCGGCCACATCCTCGTCTTGGTGGGCTACGACGAGAAGGGCTTCTACGTCCACGACCCCTACGGCGAGTGGTTCGCGAGCGGCTATCGCACCGACTTGCCTGGTGACTACCTCCACTATTCCTACCGCCTAATCGAGGACGTGTGTATCCCCGACGGCAACTTCTGGGTGCATTTCGTCGGGGTGTAGCTGTCTCGTTAATCTCCCAGACCTTTGGGGTTTCCAAGACCTCACAGGTCTGGGGAGCGGCGGAACCTAGCGGGCGGGCCGTACCTCGAATTCGATGCGTTTGCTGGCGATCGTTTCGCCATCGCGAGTCAGACTGTATTCACCGCGCCAGGTTCCCGGCACGATCGGGCGATTTGGCGTGTTGCGCTTACCGACGTAGCCCAGGCCGTTGATGCTGTTGGCTTCGATGGTTTGCTCGTAGTCGGTAATTAGGTTGCCCGCGCCATCGGTCAAGCGATAGTGCTCGATATCGCCTGCCTCGACGCCGTAGTAGTGCGCCCAGAACAGCAGTACCTCGGCGTCGGTGTCGATCTGCGGCGCGTCGAAAACACCGTCCCAAAGGTCGTCTACCGTCGGCGGGCGATCGGCGAAACCGAGGCTAATAATGCCTGTCTGCTTATAAGTTTGGGCTTCGGGATCGAGCCAAAGGGATTGCCCCGCTTGGTTGCAGCCGTTGGCGGTCGGTTGACCGGAGGCTGGGTCAATAACCTCGCCGTTACGGCTCAGGGTGAGGTGAACGTGGGGGAAGGTCGTCTTGCCGGAGACGCCGATCTGGCCGATCGGCTCGCCGCGCCGGACGCGATCGCCCGAAGCGACGGCGACGCTGCCCTGCTTGAGGTGGCAGTATTGGCCTTCCCAGCCGTCACCGTGGTCGATGACGATGCCGTTGCCGCACTCGATGCCCTGTGCGGCGATTTCATCGATTTCGGCGGCGGTACGCAGGCGGCGATCGGGCACGCCGTCGCGCAGCCGCAGCACCGTCCCGTCGGCGACGGCTAGCGCGTTCACGCCGCGATCGAGTTCGGCGACGCTCGCCACCGCGAAGTCCGTGCCCTTGTGAGTGTCGTAGGTTTGCCCGCCGCAGCCCGAGTCGCGGATACCGTCGCTGGGATCGACATCTGGGTACAGCAACACGAAGCAGTCTTCGCCGAGGTCACAGTCGATCGGCAACCCTAGCTCGATCGGGCGATCGGTGTTTGCATCTGTTGCGGAGGCTTGGGCGACGGCGATTTCCGGCGTCTCGGCTGTCTCGGTGGCACGATCGGCCTCGTTCGGCGGCGTTGTCGCGCAGGCCGTCGCGAAGGCGAGCGCGAACAGTACCGGCAGGGCGCGCCGATCGCGCAGTCGAGAGAGCAAACCGCGAAATGGGTTCGTCGCGTTCATGAAATTGTGGCTCCGGAGCGAGCTGAACTGTCGTTTCACAATTCTATCGACTGGACAAAACCGACAGAAGAGCCCCCTGCGTTCGGCGTCGTCCGGCAAATGCCGTCATATCGATACCGAACCTTTGCACCCGATCGCGCGTAATCTGAAAGTGAGAGACCGAAATCCGACCGCAACGACCCGCATACGCCCCAAATCGCGCGACGACACCATGACCTCGAACATTCCCGCCGACAGCCCCACTCCGTTCCAGCCCTTCGAGGTGCTACCCGCCGATCGCTACAACCAAACCCTGCTCGATCGCGTTCACCCCGCCGACTGGACGAACCCGACTCCGACCGGCCCCTACGACCTAGTCGTGATCGGCGCGGGCACGGCGGGGCTGGTTGTCGCGGCGGGCGCGGCAGGTCTCGGCCTGGGGTTGAAGGTGGCGCTAATCGAGCGGCATTTGATGGGCGGTGACTGCCTGAACGTGGGCTGCGTGCCGTCGAAGTGCTTGATTCGCTCCTCGCGCGTAGCGGCGGACATGCGCGCTACCGAAGCGTTCGGCATCAACCCGCCGGAGAAAATTGACGTAGATTTTGCCGCCGTGATGGAGCGCCTGCGGAAGATCCGTGCGGGCATCAGTCACCACGACTCCGCCGATCGCTTCACTGGCATTGGCGTGGATATGTATATCGGCAGCGGCCGCTTCGAGAAAGACGGCAGCGTCACGGTAGCGGACGATCGCGGCGAAACTTCCTCGCTGCGCTACAAAAAGGCTGTCATCGCGACCGGAGCCCGAGCCGTCCGCCCAGACGTTCCCGGTCTGGAAGAGGCGGGCTATCTGACCAACGAGACGGTGTTTTCGCTGACCGAGCGTCCGGCGCGGCTGCTGGTGGTTGGCGGTGGGCCGATCGGCTGCGAACTGGCGCAGGCATTTTCGCGGCTCGGTTCGCAGGTGACGCTGATCCATCGTGGGGCGCACCTGCTCGATCGCGAAGACCCTGACGCCGCTGCAATCGTCCAGGAGCAGTTCAAAGATGAGGGTATCGAGCTGATTTTGGCCTCGCAGCCGAAGCGAGTCGAGAAGACGATGCTGGGCAAGACAGTCGTCTTCGAGCGCGATGGTGAAGAAGCCAGCGTTACGGTCGATGAAATCCTCATCGGAGCCGGTCGCGCGCCCAACGTCGAGCATCTGAACCTCAATGCCGTCGGCGTCAAATACGATCGGCGCGGCGTCAAGGTCAACGACTTTCTGCAAACCACGAACCCGAAAATCTACGCGGCGGGCGATATCTGCCTCGACTGGAAGTTCACCCATGCGGCGGACGCAGCGGCACGCATCGTCATTCAAAACACGCTGTTCGCGCCGTTCGGAAAATTCCGCGCCAAGTTTAGCGACGTGACGATCCCTTGGGTGACGTTCACCGATCCGGAGGTGGCGCATGTGGGGCTGTACGAGCGCGATGCCAAAGCGCGCAAAATCGCCTATGAGACGATCGTGATTGCGATGGAGAACATCGACCGGGCGATCGCCGATGGTGAAACCGATGGATTCCTCAAGGTCATCCACGCCAAGGGAAGCGACAAAATCCTCGGCGCAACGCTGGTGTCGCGGCACGCGGGCGAGACGATCGGGATGATGACCAGCGCGATCGTCAACGATATCGGCCTCGGCAGTTTGGCGAGCGTCATTCAGCCCTACCCAGTGCAGGCGGACTGCATCAAAAAAGCCGCCGACGCCTACAAGAAAACGAAGCTGACGGCCTTTACGAAGCGGCTGCTCGGCCTCCTGAATCGACTGGCGTAGTTGCAATTACACATCGTTCCAACGCTCTGCGTTGGAATGCATCCCCAGACGCTCTGCGTCCCGTCAAAGCTCGACGCAGAGCGTCTTTCAGCCCGTTACCACGCAGAGCGTGGGAACGATGGATAAGGTAAGGGCAAGGCAATCGTATAGAGTGTGCTTGTTCTTTTTCCAGACGCCCCCCGTGTCGCAAGACCCCCCCGATAAAGCTCAAAAGACAGGCCGCTCGATCGCCAGCATTGCCAGCATCGTCGCCGCCGCCACGCTGATCAGCAAAGTCTTCGGCCTGGTGCGCCAACAGGCGATCGCCGCTGCCTTCGGGGTCGGGCCTGCGGTCGATGCCTACAACTACGCCTACGTCATACCCGGATTTCTGCTGGTGCTGCTGGGCGGGATTAACGGGCCGTTCCACAGCGCGATCGTCAGCGTCGTCGCCAAGCGCGACAAGGAAGACACCGCCCCGCTCATCGAAACGATCACGACGCTGATCGGCGGCATTCTGCTGGTGGTGACGATCCTGCTCGTCATCTTCGCCAACCCGCTGGTCGATCTCGTCGCGCCGGGACTCAACACCACCGACGCCGGACTGGAGATCCACGCGATCGCGGTGCAGCAGCTCCGCATCATGGCTCCGATGGCACTTCTCGCTGGCCTGATCGGCATCGGTTTCGGCACGCTCAACGCCGCCGACATGTACTGGCTACCGTCGATCAGTCCGCTGTTTTCCAGCGTGGCGCTGATTGGTGGTCTCGGCATCCTGGCGCTGTCGCTGGGCGGCGCGATCGTCGAGCCGCAGTATGCGATGGCGGGCGGTCTGGTTCTCGCCTGGGGGACGCTGATCGGGGCGCTGTTGCAGTGGTTGGTGCAGGTGGTGGCGCAGTGGCGATCGGGGCTCGGCACGCTGCGGCTGCGGTTCGAGTTTTGGCGACCGGGCGTCAAGGAAGTCTTGAAGGTGATGGGTCCGGCGACGTTTTCGTCGGGGATGATGCAAATCAATGTCTACACCGACCTTTGGTTTGCGTCGTTTATTCCGGGGACGGCATCGGCGCTCGGTTACGCCGGATTGCTGGTGCAGACGCCGCTGGGTATTCTGTCCAACGCGATTCTCGTGCCGCTGATGCCGATTTTTTCGCGGCTGTCCGACCCGGAGAATTGGGACGAGCTGAAGCGGCGGATTCGGCAGGGGTTGGTGTTGACGGCGCTGACGATGTTGCCGTTGGGGGCGTTGATGGTGGTGTTGGCGATGCCGATCGTGCGGGCGGTGTACGAGCGGTTTGCGTTCGATCGCGAGGCGACGGAGTTTGTGGCGGCGATCCTAGTGGCATATGGAGCGGGGATGTTTTTCTATCTCGGTCGGGATGTGTTGGTGCGGGTGTTTTACGCGCTGGGGGATGGCGATACGCCGTTTAAGATCAGCGTCGCGAACATTTTCCTCAATGCGCTGCTGGACTATCTGTTGATTAATGCGTTTGGTGCGCCCGGTTTGGTGTTGGCGACGGTGGGGGTGAATATTGTTTCGATGGTGGTGCTGATCGTGTTGCTCGATCGCAAGATCGACGGGCTGCCGTGGGGTGAGTGGTTCGTGCCGTTTGGCGGGCTGACGGTGGCGAGTGCGATCGCGGCGGCGGCGAGTTGGGGGACGTTGGTGGGGTTGGAGCGCGGGTTGGCGATGGATGGATTTTTTGGGGCGATGTTGGAGCTGGGTTTGGCGGGGACGTTGGGGTTGGGGGTGTTTGGCGCGATCGCGATGCAGCTAGGGTTGCCGGAAGTGGACTTGTTTGTCAGTCGGATTCGGGCGAAGTTGGGGCGTTAGCTCAGTCGAGATTGCGGTAGAGGCGTTCGAGATCGAATTCGAGATCGAGGCTGGTGAGGGTGACGCGATCGCCTACGGCATAAATTTCGGTCTCCCAGGTGTTGTCGGTAGTGCGACGACGGCATTCGACCTGTTGGGTTTCTTGAGAAATCAAGATGTATTCTTCAAGGCTGTCGATTTTTTGATAGTCGAGAAATTTTTTGTCCCGATCGAAATCTTGGGTGCTTTGGGAGAGTACTTCGACGACGAGTTTTGGGTGACGTTTGATGTAGCGGTCTTCGCGATCGCGTGGGTCGCAGGTGACGAAGGCGTCGGGATAGTAGAAGAATTCGTCGGCGTGGCTGACTTTCATGTCGCCGTTGTAGAGGCGGCAGGGCGTGTCGTCGAGTTGAGGGTTGACGAGGCTGAGGAAGTTGACGGAGATGCGGGAGTGGTTGCTGGTCCCGCCTGCCATGGCATAGACGAGACCTTGGCGATATTCGTGGCGGACGGGGTTGTCGCGATCGAGGAGAAGATATTCTTCAGGGCTGAAGCGGTTGGGGACTGCAATCATGGCTTTTTCTGCTGTCGCTTTTACTGTTGGATCTCCTTCTTCAATGTTTTTATTTTGCCCTGAATCAAAATTGTCTGTGGATTTATTTATCAGTCGGATTCGGGCGAAGTTGGGGCGCTAGGCGGCGCGAGGATGCCGACCAAAATCGAGACCAGTTCTTCGAGATCGTCGGGAACGCGAAAGCCGCCGATGTCTTGGACGATCGAATGCCGATCGCGATCGAGACAGCCAAACACCCAAAAGCTCCCTATCGTCACGGCTCCATAGATAACGGGCGGCGCGCCTTCTAGCATCGACAGCGCGATCGTCTCCACCGCAAGTTGCGTAAACCCGCGCGTCAGGTCGTCCCGTTTCGCCTCTACGACGACGACTTGGCTTTGCGATCGCAACAGATAATCCAGCGAGCCCTGAAGCCAGTTGTTCACTTTAACTGGATATTCAAACCGCAGCGTTTGCTGGCACAGCCGCGCGACCAGCAGCAAGACGGGCGCGACGAGGACTTCGCGTTTAGCGGCTTCGCTGGAGAGTTGGGCATAGGGCAGGTTGGCTTCGATTTGCGATCGCAGTGTGGCGGCTTCGGTCGTTCCCGTACTGTTGCGAGGCAGGGTCAAACGCTGCTGGGCGTAGCTGTAGCCAAATTCGGCGAGCACTTCATCTACGTCGTAGGGAAGCTGGAAAAACGAGCTAAAGGTGTAGTTGGTGTCGCGATCGAGCAGCGCCATTTCAGTCGAGGTTGCGGTAGAGGCGAGCGATATTGAATTCGAGATCGAGGCTGGCGAGGGTGATGCGATCGCCTGCGGTGTAGATTTCAGTTTCCCGAGTGTTGCCAGTGGTGCGGCGACGGCATTCAACCGGTTGGGCCTCTTGTGAAGTCAGAGCGTACTCTTCGAGACTATCGAAGAATCGATAGTCGAGGATCGTCGGGGCTAAAACGCTTCGGGACTGCAATCATAGCTTGGCGAACTAACCGTGGGGGGTATGCGACGGCGAGTCGGGAGTGCTCGTGAGCTTGGAGCACAGTCTGATGATAGATGGAGTCTTCGGACGATCGCGACGCGGGCGGCTGGAGGTGTCGGCTCGTTCGCCCGTCGGGTGCGGGCGAAGATGTTGAGCGACGTGGCGATGAGGCTACAGCGCCTTTACGAATATGGTGTCGCCCTCGATATTGCGAGCGGGTGTTCGGCAGCGAGATCGACGAAGAGATCGATATCGCCCCAGCGCAATCTCAGCGGGTTATCGATAATCGGCCAATCATCTTTCTTGTGGAAGCGATCGCGGGCTCTCGGATCTTCATGTGAACCTCACTGCAATCCTAATCGCCGGGAAGCAACCTCGATCGCACCCAGATCGCCCAGATTGCGATCGCGAAACTTAACGCTCTGAATCTACCAACCTAATTCCGCAGGTGTCGCTCGTTCGTTAAACTAATAAACCGAGAAGCATCCTTTTGACGCGAATTAACTCTGCCCTCGGATCTAGCGCTTCGCGCGCGTATGGCGGCAGAGTTTTGTTTGTTTATCCCGACATGGCGCTTGCGAACCGGAGGCAAGCTGGCATGAAACGAACGTCCACGTCTGGCTTGCCACACACAACGTTCCGAAACTCGTTCCGAAACGAACTGTCATGCTCAACCCAAATCTGGACGAGATCCAGTTAACCCAAGAAGATTACGAGCGCTACTCGCGCCACCTGATTCTGCCCGAGGTTGGCGTCGAAGGCCAAAAACGCCTCAAGGCCGCTAAGGTGCTGTGCGTCGGCACGGGCGGACTCGGCTCGCCGCTGCTTCTGTACTTAGCCGCAGCGGGTGTCGGCACGATCGGGATCGTCGATTTCGACGTGGTGGACTACTCCAACCTCCAGCGCCAAGTCATCCACGGCACGTCCTGGGTCGGCAAGCCGAAAATCGAGTCGGCGAAAGACCGCATCCACGAAATCAACCCCCACTGCAACGTCGAGCTGCACGAGGTGGCGCTCAGCTCCGAGAATGCGCTGGAAATCGTCGAGCCTTACGATCTGGTGGTGGACGGAACCGACAACTTCCCGACGCGCTACCTGGTTAACGACGCCTGCGTCCTGCTCGACAAACCCAACGTCTACGGCTCGATCTTCCGCTTTGAAGGCCAAGCGACGGTCTTTAACTACGAAGGCGGCCCCAACTACCGCGACCTGTATCCCGAGCCGCCGCCGCCGGGAATGGTTCCCTCCTGCGCCGAGGGTGGCGTTCTGGGCATCCTGCCGGGAATTATCGGCGTCATCCAAGCGACCGAGACGATCAAAATCATCCTCGGCAAAGGTACGACGCTCAGCGGTCGCCTGATGCTGTACAACTCGCTGGATATGACGTTCCGCGAGCTGAAGCTGCGCCCGAACCCAGTTCGCCCGGTCATCGAAAAGCTGATCGACTATCAAGAGTTCTGCGGCATCCCGCAAGCGAAGGCCGCCGAGGAAGAAAGCATGAGCGAAATCCCTGAAGCGAGCGTCTCGGAGCTGAAGGCGGCGCTAGATAGCGACGCTGAAAATATTCTGCTACTGGACGTGCGTAACCCCCACGAGTACGAGATTGGCTACATTGACGGCTCGCTGCTCGTGCCGCTGGGTGATATCGAGGCGGGTAGCGGCATCGCTAAGGTGAAGGACGCGCTGGGCGACAAGAAGCTCTTCGTTCACTGCAAACTGGGTGGGCGATCGGCGAAAGCCGTGGCGCTGCTGCGCGAAGCGGGCGTTGAGGGCATCAACGTCAAGGGCGGCATTAACGCCTGGAGCCAGGAAATCGATTCGTCGATTCCGCAGTACTAGAAGACCGGACTAGGCGACCCGCCAAGCGAGCTACGATGAAGCCGATCTGACATTTCAGGTCGGCTTTTTTGCGATCGGAGTGACATGAAAAAACGCACTGTTCGGCAACGGTTTTGGGCGATCGCGGTCGCCCTCTCGCTGCTGGCGACGACGATCGCCGTCGCGGCGTTCGGTATGCCCAATGCGATCGTGACTCTGACTTCGGAAGTTTCCTCGGTGGCCGCGATCCCTGAAATTGCGGCCACCGATCTCAAAGCGGCGCTCGATTGCGATCCGGACGGCATTTTGCTGCTGGACGTGCGGAATCCCGATGAATTCGCGATCGGGCATATCGAGGGGGCGCAGCTCATTCCAGTGAGCGAACTGCGGGAAAAGCTCGACGCCGTGCGGGACGAACTGGGCGATCGGCGTCTGGTGGTTTACTGCAAGCTGGGCGTACGCGGCGCGAGAGCGGTGCAAATCTTCGATGATGCGGGCATCGCGGCGACTAATCTCCAAGGCGGGATCGACACTTGGAGCCGCGAGGTCGATCCGTCGATTCCGCGTTACTGAAAGCTTCGCTCGACGACCGTAAAACAGCAGCTATGAAACATACCGATCTGAATCAAATCGCCGAGACGGGCGTTTCGCACAATCCGAGCATCCGAAAGCGCGTCATGCTCCGCAACGACGACCTGACGAATCTGACGAATTTCGCGCAGGCTCGCTTTGCGCCGGGGGATGTGGCGGCGGCGCATTCGCACGCGGACATGAGCGAGGTGTTTTTTGTGGAGGTGGGGACGGGGAATATTTGTGTGGATGGCGAAGATATCGCACTGGCCCCGGGTGTTTGCGTGGCGATCGGGCCCTCTGAAGTCCATGAGGTCAGCAATACGGGCAGTGAAGTGTTGGTGCTGACCTATTTCGGGATTCGGGCGTAGTCTACACTGGGTCAGCGCTTGTGGAGCCTGTGTGCAACTTCCATCACTTCAAACGAAAAGCCCGAGAAGTTTTTGAGTACGCAAATTCTTTGTACACATCTGGGTAAGCCTCTTTCAGTGCTTTGCGATTTAAGTTCTCCCGTGACTGAGTTTTCCAAGTGGCAACTCCCTGGATGCCGTCCATCTTGCCAATCTTCAACTTCAGTCGTCTTTCCAGCATTTCTTGCTCTAACTCAAGCTTGGCAATATTTCGTCGCACTTCCAAAATCTGCCCATATAACTGCTCCGCCTCGGGATCTGGATCGATTTCTTCACCAGTTGTTTCCTCGGATGCTGCAAGCTCTTCGCTGTCTCGCTTGAGGTTGATGTACTCGTCAAGGAAAGCCCTGGCTTCTTCGAGGCCAGATTTCAGTCTGTCGGGCTCGATTTCAAAGTATTCGGTTGCGTCTCCGCCACGTATGCGATAAAGATCGAACTTCTTGTGTAAGTAGTTCTCAACGGCATTTGCTTCGTCAGTCTCGATTAGGTCGAAGACACTGATAGGGTGAGGATTACCTGTTGAAAGTTCTTTGCGACGCTTCTCGGGATCTTTCCTCGTCATCCCAATCTTGAAGAAGTTGCCGTCTCCACTTTGGAAGATATACACAAACGCCATGATGTGAGCCCTGAATCCAGCGCCTGGATCTTAACCAGATGCTGGCCTATTTGTAAGGTGAGGCAACTAAAGTCAGGCAGAATCTCAAAGACCCTCGAGCTGCGATCGCACCGCCGGATCGTACAACCGCATGTAATTCCAATAATTCCCAAACACCGACGACACGTAGCCCCGCGTCTCGTTAAATGGAATTTTGCGGACGAACTCGTCCGGGTCGCCCAGCCCGAAGCGATCGACCCAATCTTCCACGTTCCCCGGCCCCGCGTTGTAGCTCGCCACCGCCAGCATTGAATTGTTGTCCCATTGCTCGTGAACGTACTGGAAGTAGAGCGTGCCGATGCGGACGTTGTCGCTCGGGTCGGTGAGGTCGATCGGCGGCGGCTCGCCCTTCTCAGCGGTGATCCAATCCGCCGTGCTGGGCAGCACCTGCATCAAGCCCACCGCGTCGGCGACGGAGCGAATGTCGCTGACGAAGCGTGACTCTTGGCGGATTAGCGCGATCGAAAAGAGTGGATCGAGGCCGCGCCGCTGGGATGAGAGCGTGACGACGCCGCGATAAGGAAACGGGTAAAGCGCCAGCCAGTAGCCATCGCTCTCGCGCAGCTCTTGGAATTTGGCGCGATCTTCTGGTTCCTCAAACTGGTTGAGGCTGGTGAGCATGAAGATTCCGTCGAGGTAGTCGCCGACCGCCGTGCGGAGGATGCCGTCGGTGTACTGCTCGTCGAAGCTGGGGGTCTGCACCGCCTCGAATTCCACTTGCCACTGGGCCCAGGCGTCACGATCGAGCCCCATTGCGTATAGCTCGCTGAGGGTGGCCGACCCGGCGGGCAGGGCGCTGCGATACTCGGGCAGCTCGATCTGTGAGATGCGATCTCGCACGGTTGTAAAGTCGCCCACATCCCAGCCGAGGAGCGCTGCCGATCGCCATGCGTAATACGACCAGGGATAGCGTTCGATAACGTTCTGGAAAGCAATCTCGGCGCTCTCGGCGTCGCCTATCTTGGCGCGCCACTTCCCGAGCCAAAAGCCCGCTTCCGGCGCGAGTTCGCTGTCCGGGTTGGCCTCGACGAGCTGCTGCGCCCAGCCGATTGCGGTGCGGGCGTCGCCGGTCTTTGCCGCCTCGTTGGCGTAGCTCCAACGCAGTTCCGCTGCCGTTTCCGACTCGCTGTACTGAGTGAGAACGGACTTTTTCGCCTGCTGCGCCGAGGTTTTGCTGTTGAGTTCTTCGAGGGCGAGGGCGCGCTCGTAGAGGGCTTCGGCGGCGGAGTCGGGGAAGTCGGCGATCGCGCGATCGAGCAGCGGCAGCGAGTTGCCCTCGGGGACGAGGCGCGATAGATGCAGCAAACTGCGAGCGGTTTCGGGCTCGGTAGGGTAAGCGGCGATCGCGTTGCGGTAAGCGGCGATCGCCGCGTTTTTCTCGCCTCCAAGCTGAAGCGCGCGCGCCTGTCGGTAGCGGCTCTGCGAGGTGCTCGGCGCGTTGGCGTAAGCAAACCCAGCCTTGCGGTAGCTCAGCTCTTCCCAATAGCCGAAGGCGACATGCTGCCAGTCTTCTGGGGTCAGGGCATCTTTGTGGGCTTCGACAGTGCGATCGAGCCAGTCGGTGATGTCGGAGCGATAGTGGTGGCGGATCAGGACACGCAGGGCCGGTAGGGCAGCGGGTTTGTCCGCGCCCGTGGCGGCGATGCGGGCGATCGCGGCGTCGGCGGCACGCGGGTGAGTCGGGAAGCGCGCGAACAGCGCCTGCCACGCTTCCGATTGAGTGGTGTCGCCGTTGCCGATCTCGAACAGGGCTTCGGCGGCAACTGGGCGATCGCCAAAGCGGTCGAGCAGTTCTTGCAGCGTCTGGCTTTGCGCCTCCAGGTCGCCGAGCTGGCGCTGGGCGCGGGCGCGCTGCCACAGTACCCAGTCGCTGAGCGAGCTGTCGTCGAGCGAGCTGAGATAGTCGAGCGCGACTTCCGGCTGCTTATCTTCGATCGCCAGCAGCGCCAGCAGGTAGCGAGCCCGATCGCGATCGGGCGAAGGCGCACCCTCGGCGATCGCTTCGAGAGCAGAGAGGCGGGTTTCGGGCTCGTCGTCGATTAGCGCCGGAATATCTGAATCTTGGAGGGCGCGATCGCCTGCGTTCCCGCCGCTAAGATCCAGCAGCGACAGCCCCGCGCCGAGCGCCAGCGCCGCCGCACTAGCGACGCCCACCCCGATCGCCTGGTTGCGACTGAGCCCACCAAACGGATTACCCACAGACTGCCACCATTACTGAATTCGGTCTCACAATTAAGTTTCGCTCCCTGAATCGTCCAGTCGAGTTACGCTCGCGCCCGATTGCGTCGGCTCTGGCGCGAGCCTGCGGATACGAAAGTCAAATCAATCTGATTTATCAAATCGGGGCGAGCGGACACGGCAAAGGCGACCTTAAACCAAGCGAAGCCCCGATTTATCGTAACAACTCTGTCCGCTGCCAGTCGATTGGGGCGAGTGCGACCGCGCGGTCGAGGCCGAACGGGTGAAGTTCGCACCATAAGGCGATCCCAGAAGCCTGTACATTAATACAAATGTAAGGTTCGGATTCGATATTGAAATCATGACCACCATTCCCCTCACACCACTCGACTGGCCGATCTCGCCCGTTGTGCCCCTGCTGGCGACGGCAACTGAAGCGGCTGAGGCCGAAGCCGACAGCAGTCTCGTCCTCGCAGGGGTTCTACTTAGCCTGGTTGCGATCTACTTTGCCAGCAAACTGTTCGGCGAGCTGTGCGCGCGCATCAATTTGCCGCCCGTCCTCGGCGACCTGATCGGCGGCGTTGTTATCGGCGTCTCGGTGCTCAATATCCTGGTCTTCCCTGAAGGCGGCGTCACGGCAGATAGCTCTGCCGTGATGAACTTCTTGCAATCGACCGCCGACCTGACCGCCGGGAGTCTCGAGGCAACCTTTGCCGCCCAGAGCGAGGCGATCTCGGTGCTCTCCGAGCTGGGGGTGATTATTCTGCTGTTTGAAATCGGCCTCGAATCCGAACTCGAAGAGCTAATTAAATACGGCCCGCAGGCGGCGATCGTCGCGGTCGTCGGGGTCGTGCTGCCCTTTGCTTTGGGTACGGTCGGACTGATGTCGCTGTTCTCCGTCGAAGCGATCCCGGCCATCTTCGCCGGTGCGGCACTGACGGCCACCAGTATTGGTATTACCGCCAAGGTATTGGCCGAGATTGGCAAGCTCAGCTCCAAAGAAGGTCAAATCATCATCGGCGCAGCAGTACTCGATGACGTCCTCGGGATTATCGTCCTGGCCGTCGTTGCCAGCCTGGTTAAAACGGGCGAAATCGAAGTTACGAACATCCTTTATCTGACCGTAAGCGCGGCGATCTTTCTGGTCGGCACGATCTTCCTCGGTCGTTTGCTCAACCCCTACTTCGTCAGTCTGGTTAAAAGCCTGAAGACGCGCGGCCCGCTGATTATCTCGGCGCTAATCGTCACCTTTATCCTGTCGTATATTGCCTCGGCGATTCAGCTCGAAGGCATTCTCGGCGCGTTTGCTGCCGGTCTGATTTTGGGTGAGAGCGAGCTACAGCGCGACCTGGAAGAGCAGGTCGTCCCGATCGCCGATATGCTCGTACCCGTTTTCTTCGTGGTGGTTGGCGCGCGCACGGATGTTTCGGTACTTAATCCGTTCGAGCCCGCCAATCAGGAAGGGCTGATTATCGCGGCTTTCCTGATCGCCGTGGCAATTATCGGTAAGGTCGCCACCAGTCTGACGGTATTCCAGTCGGGCATCAATCGTCTGGCGGTCGGCGTCGGCATGATTCCTCGCGGTGAGGTCGGTCTGGTGTTCGCCGGGGTTGGCGCGGCCAGCGGCGTCCTGTCCGAGTCGCTCGACGCGGCGATTATCGCGATGGTGATCGTAACCACCTTTATCGCGCCGCCGTGGCTGCGTAACGTCCTGGAGAAGGGCGAAGCCGCCGAGGCAACGGAAAAAGAAGAAGCCGCGTAATCGCCCCAGTAACATCGCGACCGATATCTACGTAATCCCGCAGATGCATCGAGACCCGCATCTGCGGGATTATTTGTATCGAGCGTTCTGTGAGTGCAGCGATCGCCTGTTTTTTGGGTGCGATCGTCACTTTGCCAATGCTTGCTGTCAGGATTTTGCTTCACCATGTATTGTTCTCTTCCGCCTGAGTACGTTTCGCTGCGGCGCTCCCTACGCGAGTTGCAAGATCTCGATTTCGCGCTGTCGCTGATGTACTGGGATCGTCAGACGTATATGCCCGACGGCGGGGCGATCGCGCGCGGAGACCAGGCTGCGACGCTCCAGCGCTTGCTCCACGAAAAGGCCACCGCACCGGAGCTGGGCGACACTCTCGAGGCACTGCGCGACTTCGAGGACAGTCAGCCCTACAGCTCGATCGAGGCCAGTACGATCCGCATCGCTCGCCGCGACTACACGCGCAAGGTCGCCGTTCCCAGCGAGTTCGAGGCACGCCTCGCCGCCCACCAAAACGTCTGCTACGCGGCTTGGGCAGCGGCGCGGGAGGCCAGCGACTTTGCGATCGTCCGTCCGGCGCTGGAAAAGACGCTCGATTTGAGCCTGGAGTTTGCCAGCTTTTTCCCGCAGGCGGCGCACCCCGCCGACCCGGCGATCGACGCAATCGATCCGGGCGCGACGGTCGGTCAGTTGCGCAGGCTGTTCGGACAGTTACGCGAGCCGCTGGTGGAGCTGCTCGGCGCGATCGAGGCGTCGGGGCGATCGCGAGACGACACGCTACTACGCCAGCCTTTCGAGACGAACATTCAGCAGGATTTCTGCCGCAAAACCCTCGAGCGCATCGGCTACGATTTCCAGCGCGGTCGCCTCGACGAAACGATGCACCCGTTCACGGTCAGTTGCAGCGCCGACGACGTGCGCCTCACCAACCGCGTTATCCCCGAAGATCTGAGCGAGTCGGTGTTCTGCTCGCTTCACGAGATGGGGCACGGACTCTACGAACAAGGTCTCGACCCGGCGCTGCGCGGTACGCCCCTGGCGGCGGGGACTTCGTCGGGGATGCACGAAGCCCAGGCACGCCTTTGGGAAAATACCATTGGTCGCAGCCGCGCCTTTTGGGAGTGCTGTTTTCCCTGGTTGCAGGGCGCGTTTATTCGGCAGCTCGGCAAGGCGTCGGTGGGCGAGTTTTACAGCGCTGTCAACGTGGTGCGCCGATCGGCCCAACGCACCAGCGCTGATGAAGTCACTTACAACTTGCACGTGACGATCCGCTTCGAGCTAGAGCTGGCAATGCTGGAGGGCAAGCTGGCGATCGCCGATCTGCCCGATGCTTGGAATGCGGCCTACGCGCGCGATCTGGGCGTGACGCCGCCGAACGATCGCGAGGGCGTTTTGCAGGACGTGCACTGGTACGGCCATCGCATCGGCGGGCAGTTCCAGGGCTACGCGCTCGGCAACTTGATCGCGGCGCAGCTCTACGAAACGGCGCTGCAAACGCACCCGGAGATCCCGGTCGATCTCGAGCGCGGGCGGTTCTCCACGCTGCTCGACTGGCTCGGGCGCAACGTTTATCGTTACGGGCGCAAGTTTACGGCGACGGAGCTACTAGAGCGGACGACGGGCCGCGTGTTGCAGATCGAGCCGCTCGTGGATGGTCTAACGCGCAAGTACGAGCAGGTCTACGGGCTATAAGTCCCGGTATCGTGCGGGGTTGCGAAATTCGGGACGATCGAGACGGTCGCGGCAGGGCAAACGCATACAAAATTCCTGAGATCGATTGAGTCGGGATTCGAGCACTGAGCCCGTCGTTGGCATCGCCTCTGCGCAGCAGATCGTGCGTCACTTTTCGCGGACACACCCAGGCTAACGGCGAGGCCGACGCGATGCGAGCGACAAGCTCCGCCTTCTACATATCGACTTTGTGCCTGAGAATTTTAAATATGCGTTCGCTCTGGTCTGCAAGGCGAGAAGATCGATTTCGCCCGACCCAGGCAGCTAGAATCAGAGGAACTGCGCGCTGTTTCACCAAGACTGGCAAGGCTCGCGAACACTCGCTCGTTTTCACCGTTGGAGTTTGACTGTGGCTTCTGAAGAAATCGTCCGCTTCTTTATCGAGGAAGGCAAAGAGCACCTCGATACCCTCGAAACGGGTCTGCTGGATTTGCAGGCCACCGTAGAAGACAGCGAGCAGATTAACGAACTCTTTCGCGCGGCTCACTCGGTTAAGGGCGGGGCAGCGATGCTGGGCTTTAGCAGTATTCAGAAGGTGGCGCACCGCTTTGAGGATTACTTCAAGGTTCTCAAAGACAACACTTCGATTCCGATCGATCAGAAGCTCGAAAGCCTTTTTCTGAAGGGGCTCGACGCCTTGCGCGACCTGCTGGAGATGCTCCAGGGGCCGTTCGGGCTGCGGGACGAAGACGCCGCGAAGGTGATAGACGGGGTCGATCCGGTGTTTAACGATCTGAAGGAACACCTAGACTACCTGATGGCCGGAGGCGCGCCGGTGAACGCACCGACGACGGCGATCGCCCCGATCTCGCCCGCGTCCGGCTCGGCGCTGCCGGGTGACTTCGTCGCGCAGGTCGGCGACGCGCTCAAGCAGATGCTGACGGTATTTCGCAAGCCGGACGGCGATGAAACGCGCCAGCGCCTGGCGACCTTTTGCAACCATCTGAGCGAGATCGGCGCGGCGAACGAATCCTGGGGCGCGCTAGTAACGGCGGTCGATCGCGCGATCGCCAACCGCAACAACCCCTACACCGTGCTCGCACCGTTTGCGATTCGGGAGCTGCGCGAGGCGAGCTGTCTGCTAGCGGAGAATGCCAGCGCCACCGTTGCGCCCAGCCCTAGCTTGGTTCAACTCGCCGAGATCGAAACCGACGAGTGGGACGCGATCGCGATTGTCAAGCAAGACCTGCGATCGGCGGCGGATATCCTCACGAAAACCTTCGAGAAGGCGCAGCTCCTCAAGCTGGCGAAGGTGCTCTACAAAGCCGCACAGTAGTTTCCCGCTGATTTGTCTCGCTGAGTTTCGCCGCTGAGTTTCGCCGCTGACTCAGCCACTGACTCCGAACACGGGAGCGGAACTCGCGGCGCGATCGCGAGTCTGTAGTCTGAATATGGGCGTTCGTGCCGATCGCCTGCCCGTTTGCGCGCGTCCCGCACTCCTATTCGCTCGATTTCGCCGCCATGTCTTCCCAGATTTCTGCCTCTATCGTTTCTAGCCCCAGCCCCGACGCGACGTCGATCGTCCAAACACCCCGATCGCGCGTTTCGATCCCGCAGACCGACCCGGACTTTGAGAGCTATGTCGTCGCCAGCGATGTCTACACCGGCGTCGTCGGCCTGAGCTTCGACGGCTCGATCGACGCGACGGGCGCGATGCTCTACAACGGTCGGCATATCCTCACCGCCGCTCACGTATTCGACAACGGCGACGGAACTGCCAACCTCAGCCCTAGCTCGGAGGGGTTGTCGATCGTTTTCGACCTGCCGACGGGACGCGTCACGCGCAGCGATATTAAGAAAATTACGGTCAACCCAGGCTGGACAGACCAGCCGAACTTCAACAACGACATCGCCATTATCGAGCTGGAGTCCCAGGCTCCGGACGCGGCCGAGCGCTACCAGGTCTACGGCGAAACCAACGAAATCGGGCAGGTGTTCGATCGCGTCGGCTACGGCATCAAAGCGACGGGCTTTACCGGCGAGGTAGATAGCGACCCCAACCCGACAAAGCGTAACGGCCAAAACCGCTACGACGCCCTCGGAGAGGTGTTCGACAGCCGCCCGGATATCGCCCAGCCTCTGGGGATTTTGCCCGGAACCCAACTCGGCTACGACTTCGACAACGGCGTCGCGCAAAATGACGCCTTCGGCCAACAGTTCGGCATCGTCGATCTCGGCATCGGTCAGGTGGAGGTGGGCGTCAGTCCGGGAGATTCCGGCGGGCCGTCGTTTATCAATGACGCGATCGCGGGTATCGCCTCCTACGGGCTCGATCCGGCGATCGATCGGGTGGACTTCACCGGCTTCCAGAGCAATAACTCTAGCTTTGGCGAATTTTTTGTCGATACGCGCGTGTCGGCCTACCTCGGGTTTATCAACGAAACCCTGGCGCTGGCCAATGCAGGGCCGACGGTCGAAAACGGCACGACCCGCAACGATACGCTGACGGGCAACGAGGGGGCTGACAGTCTGCGCGGCGCGGCGGGAAACGATGCACTGGTGGGCGGTCGCGACGACGACCTGCTGTTCGGCGACGACGGCGACGACACGCTGTTCGGCAACAAGCAAAACGACGCGCTCGATGGCGGTGCGGGTAACGACGTGCTGTTCGGCGGTCAGGACTCGGACACGCTGGGCGGCGGCGAGGGCGACGATCGCCTGTCGGGCGACCTGGGAACCGACGTTCTGACCGGCGGCGCGGGTAAGGACACCTTTGTTATCGGCGCGGGCGATGAAGTGGTCGATCGCGAATTCGCCGATATCATCACGGACTTTAGCGTTGCCGATGAAGAGACGATCGAGCTGGGTAGCGGCCTCACTCCCGCGAACCTGCGACTGGAGCCTGCGCTAATTGCCGGACTGGGCGTGACGGTGCGCGTGCGATCGACCAACGTGGCGCTGGCCTTTGTTCAAGGCGTTACGGAAGAGGATTTGTCCGGTCGCTTCGTGACGCCGTAGCGATTTGGGTAACGGGCTAGCCGTCGTCCGGGCCGTTGTCGGGGACGGGCTGCGCGCCGCCGCCCGGATCGGAGGCCGATCGCGACTGGCTGTAGGCGAGCACGAACGAGTCGTCGAGCAGCGGCTCGAGGGGCAGCACGCTCCGAATAAACCCGACGTCCAGCATAAAGTCTGCCGTTCTGCGGGCCGCGAAGGGCAAGCTCTGCATCGTGTCGCCGTCGCGGAAGGCGGTGAGATTGTCCTCGATGGTGAATAGCTTCGTTCCGTCCTTGAAGCGAGCGAGGTTTTCCAGGGCGACGTTGGCCCGAGCCGCAAGGATTTCGTCGCTGCGATCGGGATTGGCGTCCATGAACGCCAGGATGTCAAACCAGGTGGCGACTAATCCTTCGACGATCTCCGGACGGCTGTCGATCAGGGTTTGGGTGACGACGAGCAGGTCGGGAATCGCGCCGGGAAACTGGGCCGACGACACGATTTCCCGGCTGCCCTCGCGCGTGAGCGCCATCGCCCAAAATGGCGGGAAGGCTCCGACGGCGTCTACTTCTGCGTCGATAAAAGCCAAGGCGGCGTCGGCGGTGTCCATCCCGACGATCTCGATTTCGTCGCGGGACATGCCTGCGTCTTCGAGCGCGAGGGCGAGCAGAAAATCGACGACGACGCCTTGCTCGATCGCCACCTGCTGGCCGCGTAGGTCTTCGAGGCGATCGATGCCCGCTGCGGCGACGATTTTGTCGTTGCCTGCCGAGTTGTCGTTCACGAGTACGGCGACTTCGCCCTCGATCGCGTCAGCGGCGAAGGAAATTGTATCGCTCAGGGTTTGGCAGTTTGCGTCGAGCTGACCGGCGGCCAGGGCTTCCATCGACGCGCCGTAACTGTCGAACCAGAGGAGCCGAACGTTGATGCCGTTTTTTGCAAACAGCCCTTCTCGATCGGCAATCGCCCAGGGCCACCAACCGGGCCAACTGCTGTAGCCGAGGGTGATGGTAGGCAGATCGATCGCGGGTGGAGCGGCTTCTTCTATGGGTGGCTCGGAGGGCGCGCGGGCGCACCCGACGGCAAAGGCGAGCGCTGCACAGAAGAGGGCGATCGTCGAAAACCAGGTGCGGCGTTCAGTCATGGGTCGGTCGTGAGTCGGGGGCGTAAGTCTGGAAAACTGTGGGTCGTAGCGACAGAGAGAACGCGGCAACGCGCTATCCGCCATGCATAAGCTTAGCGAGGCGTCCGTTCGATCGCCTGTCGATCGCCCGTCGATCGCCGATCGACTTTCATTGAACCGTACTCGTGCCGGGTCTCTTTGCGATCGCCGAAACGCGGGTTAGTATAGACCCAAGATCCCCACTTGTCGGTCAGTTGAGCGAGATGAGCGGGCGATCGACTGCGATCCGACGCACGTTGGCGAGTGCTATGGACTCTCGAGAACTGAAATTCGTCCTCAAGCTTTTGGGCGCGCCGGACTACCGCGCCCCGATCGCCGAGATTAAGCCGAACTTGCGTACGAAGGCCGCCGAGCGCGACAGCATCTGCCGGGTTCTGCGCGATCGCGGCTTGGTGGACTGCAACGAGCAGGTGACGCGCTTTCGGCTGACGCCTGCCGGGAAAGCGCTACTGTCGCTGGACGTAAAGCGGCTGCCCGTTTCTCCGGATGAAATCGAGCTACTGCATGCCGGTGGGGACGCTCGCGTTGACGTAAAGGATATCGACCTGCCGAGCGATCGCCTGCAAGCCGCCCTCGAACGGGCGATCGGGCGCGGCTTTCTAAAGGTCGAAAAGGCGACGATCGAGACGGTCTGGCTGACCGAGCGCGGCCTCGACTATTTGCGCGACGAGTTTTCCCCCAGCGGTACGGCCCTGGAGCTGAGCCTCGATCACCTGTCGGAATATTTGCGCTTTTTGCGCCGCTCCCAGTCCCGACCTCAGCCGCAGGCACAGGCGTCACTCCAGAATGCCGCGTCTGTCGTCGCGAACCCGGTGACGCTCGAGCCAAACGAGTTGGCCGAGCTGTCTGAATCGCCCGAGCTGTCTGAATCGCCCGAATCGCCATCACCCGTGCCGCAGGTTGCAATCGCGACCGAGAGCCCGCCAACCGCCGACGAAGTTTACGCCGCGATCGTCGAACTCGATCGCGAGTACGCCACCGATAACTACCTGCCGCTCTACTACCTGCGCGATCGCTTTGCCGCCCTCGATCGCGACGGTCTCGATCGCCTGCTGTACGCGCTCCAGCGCCAAGACCGCATCGAACTCAGCTCTCTCCAGGAAGCGGCCTTCTACAGCGCCGAACAGGTGGCGGCGGGCATTCCGCAGGATATTGGCGGGCCGTTGTTTTTCGCAATCCGCACCTGATTTCCGCTGCGGCTTTCTGCCGAATCCACCAAACCCGCCAAACCCGCCAAGCCCACTAAACCTGCCGAACTCAACGCTCCCGCCAGTCTCGACGACCTCCGCGCAATCTAACCACCCCCCCGCTCGTTATGCTCTCGATCGATCGCATCATCCAGCGCGACCCCAACCCCTTCGACACGGAAACGTTTTGGTCGGGCAACTTCTGGCAGGAGGAGCAAAACCCGGATCTGACGGTGGACTCGATCCACGCCGAGACGATCCGCGAGCTGGAGGCGATTCTCGATCGCGTTCGGGCCGATCGGCGCACGCGGACAGTGATACTCGAAGGCGAGACGGGCTCGGGCAAGACGTACCTGCTCGGACGCATCAAGCGCAAGTTCAACCCGAAGGCGTTTTTCGCTTACATCGAGCCGTTCACTGCCAGTGACTACATTTGGCGGCACATCTTGCGCTACACCGTCGATAGCCTGCTGGAAACGCCGGAAGGGCAGAAGCAGTCGCAGCTCTTGCTCTGGCTCCAGGGGCTCAAGGCGTTTAAGCAGCGATCGGTGCTCGATCGCCTCCGGGGCGAGCGGCAGGTGTTTATCCGCAAGCTGATGGAGTCGTATCCGTCGGGCATCTACAATGCCCAGGAGTTCTTCGGCGTACTCTACGGTCTGACCGATAGCCGCACCTACCTCGAAGCCTGCGAGTGGCTGCGCGGCGACGACCTCGATGACGAGACGCTGCGACGGCTGGGGGTGCGATCGTGCATTGACACCGAGGAAGCGGCGCAGATGATGATGGCGAACTTCGGACGGATCGCCATCGAAACGAAGCCGATCGTCCTTTGCTTCGACCAGCTCGACAACATCGCCCGCAACCGCGACGGCCAGCTCGATATCGAGGCGCTGTTTCGGGTCAACGCCATACTCCACACTCAGAAGCTGAAGAATTTCTCGATCGTTATCAGTGTGATTACGGACACCTGGCGGCAGAACTGCGAGCGCATCCCCCAAACCGATCGCGATCGCATCGACAACTTCCTCAAGCTCAAGCAAATCGGCCTCGACCAAGCTGAAGCGCTGTGGGCCAGCCGTTTGTACTTGCTGCACTACCAGGCGCGGCCCCAGCCCGAGTCGCCGATTTACCCGCTCGATCGCCAGCATCTGGAAGCGAAATTCCCCGGCGGCAAAACGCGACCGCGCAATACGCTGATTCTCGGGCGGCGGCTGTTTCAGGAAATCAAGATCGCGCTGCTCCAGGACGATCTCGACGATCGCCAGCGCAGCCCGGTGGCCGCGATCGCCAGCGGAGCCGCGACGGCCTTCGCGCCCGCAGCCAATGATGCAGAACCGATCGAGGCGACCTTGGAATCGTCCCTGGGAGCGCCCCTAGAGCTGGCCGAGCCCGACCATTCCGTCCTCGGCGACCGTGACGACAATATCGTCGAAGCCGAGATCGTCCACGACACCCGCGAGACTGCGCCCGTCGCGAGACCGATTGCCCCGGCCAACCGCAACCCCGAAGCCGACCCCCGCGTCGCCTTCAAGCTGGTCTGGCGCAAGAAGTTTCAGCAAACCCAAAGCCGTGTCGAGAAGATTCGCCAGTACGCCACACCGGAGCTGATTCAGATGTTGGCGGAGGTATTCGACGTGCTGGAGATTCCCGACGTGCGATCGCGCGTGTTGCAGAGTCGCACCTACGCCAGCTACTCCTTGAGCTATCGATCGCCCGTTACCGGCGAAAAAGTCGGCGTCGTCTGGTCGGAGGACGTCAACCTGGTGAAGCTATTTAATATGCTCAAAGCCTGCAAAGACGCCCTGGAAGCCGATCGCTGCACGGCGCTGCGACTGCTCCGCGCCGAGGGAATGGGCGCTCCGAGCAATCGCGGCTACAAGCTCTACCAGGAGCTGTTCGCGATCGATCGCCACCGGCACTTCGTCCCCGACCTAGCCTCGGTACATTTTCTGGTGACGTACCACTCTCTCGTTAACGACGCCCTTTCCGGCGACCTGGTGGTGGGCGATACAACGCCGGATTTGGTGCGCCTACAGGGACTGATGCGCGAGACGGGGCTGCTCGAAACCTGTGCGCTGCTAGAGCAGTTCGGGTTCGCCAAGCTGCGAGCCGCGCCGACCGGAGCGGCGGACGCACCGACCACTGAGGCGATCGCGGAGTTTATGGTCGATCGCGTCGTCAACCAGCAGTGCATGGCGATCGAGCAGCTCGTCCGCGAGGCCCTGACTCAGTTCCACGGCTTCGAGGAAGAGCGTGTCGTCGGGCTGATCTACGACCTGGCACGGGGCGCGCAGCCGATCGCCGTCCTCGATGCTGAAGCCGATCTGACCGAGCAGCTCGTTTACGCGACCGCCACGTCGGACACGTCGGATACGTCGGGTTGAATCGAGGATCGGGCCGAGCGCTAGGCCGGGAACGGGCCGAAAAATCGAGTTTAAAGACCGAGCCAACGCCGGGACGCTTCCGGGTTTGGCTGCAATGCGCGTGAATACTCCGAGGCGCGCTCGCAAGGCTTTCGTCCATAATGGAAGTTAGAGAAATGTTCGTGACGGGCGAAGCGATCGCACGTCTCGGCTCGCGATGTCCCCGCGCGTTCCCGCTCCTGCCGAACCGCGATCGCGAGTCAGCACGACCTTCTCCAGGGTGTCGTCTCCAAATACCTCCGACGGCCATGCATCCGGTCGATGTCTATGACTTACTGCGTCAACCCCGACTGTCCCGCTCCTGAAAATCACGATTCCGCAGAGGTCTGTGCCGCCTGTGGCTCGTCGCTGTTGCTCAACGGGCGCTATCGTCCGATTCGCGTGCTCGGTCAGGGGGGATTTGGGGCGACGTTTATCGCGCGCAATACGTCGCTGCCCGGCCAACCCATTTTTGCTGTCAAACAGCTCCGTATCGCCTCGGAAAATCCCCAGGCCCTCGAGCGAGCGCGCCAGCTTTTCGAGCGCGAAGCTACGGCCTTGGGCAAAATCGGCAACCACCCCCAAGTGCCCAGCTTGATCGACTATTTCCAGGACGCACGCCAGTTTTACCTCGTGCAGGAATACGTCAAGGGCCTAACCCTCAAGCAAGAGGTCAAGCAGTCCGGCCTGTTCGACGAAACCAAGGTCTACGATTTTTTAATCGAGACGCTGACCCTGCTGAAATACTTCCAAAGCCGCGAGGTCATCCACCGCGATATTAAGCCCGCCAACATCATCCGCCGCAGCATCGACAACCGCCTCGTGTTTATCGACTTCGGCGCGGTCAAAGACGAAGTGACGCAGACGATGCTGCTCGACGAGGAAGACAATCCCAATACGGTTTTCGCGATCGGTACGCCGGGATTCGCGCCGCCGGAGCAACTCGGACTGCGGCCCACCTTCGCCAGCGATATTTATGCCCTCGGCGCGACCTGTCTATATCTAATGACGGGGCAGTCGCCCAAGCGCTTTGGCCGCGACCCGCAGACCAGCGCGATCGAGTGGCGCGAGCGGCTGCAAGTTTCCGACGGGCTCGGCGCAATTCTCGACAAGATGCTGCAACCGAGCACCACGAGGCGCTACTCTGCCGCTGCGCTGGCCATCAACGATCTCCAAAAGATCGACCCGCACGCGGTTGCCGTGCCCGCCGATATGCCGCCCCCGCCGCCCGCCGCCCGTTCGGCGGCCCGTCCGGCTGCCGCTATTCAAGCCGCCGCCTCGCCGCTGGCTTCTCCGTCCGCAGCCCGCAAGCCTGCTGCCCGTCCGCCCGCCCGCTCGGAGGCACGTCCCAAGGCCCGTCCTGAAGTCTCTCCTGCCGCCCGCCGCGATCGCGCCGATAGCAGCACCGATACGCCGAAAAAGTGGAAGTCCCTGTCGGAGTTGCGTGCCGAGCAGCAGCAGGACGGCGAAGCCGACAGCGACGCGAGTAGCGACATGCCGCCGCTCGATCGCTCGAACCTAGCCGCCGCACGTTTTCACGTGTCCTCGACCAACTCGCGAGCGGCGTCCCACACCAGCGGCGAGCGCGTCACGGTGCGATCGCTCTGCCGTTCCTACAGCCAAGGCCAGCGCGATTTTGCCAACTGCAACCTCAGCGGCGCGAACCTCCACGGCCTCGACCTGTCGTCGGTGAACTTCAACGAGTCAAAGCTGATCCGTACAAACCTCAACGGCACGAATTTACACAAAGCCGACCTCAGTCAGGCCGGTTTAGCCCAGGCCAGCCTACGCGATGCCAACCTAATGGCGGCGTTCTTGAGCTACGCCAACCTAGCCGGAGCCGACCTGCGCGGCGCGAACCTAACCGAAGCGCACCTCAGCTACGCCAACCTGTCGGGCGCGAACCTGTGCGGTGCGAACTTGTCGGGCGCGCGGGTGACACCGGAGCAGCTCTCCAACGCCAAAACTAACTGGCGGACGATTATGCCCAATGGCAAGCGCGGCCTGTTCCAGTAGCTTGCTAAGTCTCAATGGGATACCCGCTGGATCCGACCGAACACCAGCTAGAGCACCAATAATCTTTCGAGGAACCTGTCGGCGATGCGTTACTTCTTCTCCTCTGTTTCGCTAGCTCTGGTGGGTGCGATCGCTAGCGCCGGGCTCACTTCTAGTGCCGTGGCCGAAGTTTCCGAGTCGCCTGCTGCCCGACGCTTAACGGTAGACGCCACCTGCCAGCTCGGCTCGACGATCGAGCGCAATCGCCGCCTGGAGGTGTCCGTGCCCCAGCGCTGCTTGGACGATCGTCTCGGTCTGTCGCAGCTTTTGGCCGACGCGCGCGATCGTGCTAACGAATTCGCCCAGAGCGCTGGAAGCGTCCCGCTCGAAGTCCGCTCGATCGCCTACCAACCGATCGTCGGCGGCCTGCAGGTCAGCGCCGATCTGGGCATCGACAACCCATTCCTGGGCTTCCTCGACTTTCGCGTCGTCCAGGACGTGATCGCCTCGGTTGACAGCGGCAAGCTGAGCCTGGAGGCCGGAGCGACGCGCCTGGTGATGGACGTGCCGATTTTCGGCGGCGGCGATCTGGAGGGCATCGCGCGCGGCGTCGTCGATCGTCAGCTTCAAGTCCTCAACGGTAAGCGCCTGAGCGAGCTAACCGTCGAAACCGGGCTCGATCGCATTATGGCCGAGCGCTCCGGCCTCAGCCGTGAAGCCGTCAACTTTATCGTCGCCTCCGTCGAGGACGATATCGACATCGCGATGACTGCCAGCGGCGCAATCGTGACGGTCGAATTTCGCTAACCGCCGCGATCGCGTCGCAAACAAACCTTACGCGGGTGACTTCGGTCGTAGTTGCGGCTTGGGCTCGATCGGCGGTTCGGGGCGCTTCATTTCGATCGTTTGCGTTGCCGTATTCCAAACCAGCATTTCCGGTTCGCGCGTCCAGCGCCAGTGGGAGTCTTCCGGCGGGTAGCCGCAGCGAATATGTAGCGTAATCAGTGGCTTGTCGGACAGATTCGCTATCTGGTGAGCGTGGTAGCGATCGACGAAGACCATCTCGCCAGGGGAATAGCGCTGAGCGGTGTGACGCTCGTCCAGCGTGGAATCCAGTTCGGCGAGTTCGTGCCGAATCTTATCGGCATCTTGCCGTTTCTCGACCTCTTCCGGCGTCAACAGCCAGTGGGTCATTTCGCCCTGGATCACCTTCGTCGTATGGAGTGCCGTGCCGTGGTGGTGAATGGTCGATTTCTGTCCGGGTTTCCAGGTGATGACGTAGACCGCCAGCGACCAGGTTCGGAAGACGAGCTGACGCAAAGATTCGTCGGTTTTGGAGATGTAGCGCTCGATAAAATCTTGCGGGAGATTGACTTGATTGACGAGTTCCTCGAACTCGCGACTTTCGAGATCTTCTGGCCGCGATCGCTCGACGCGCTTGACCACTTCACCGAGGACGAGAGCGCTCACGGCAAGATCTTCGTTCACCAGCCCAAAAGCGTGATTGTCTCGGACTTTCTGCAGGAATAGATCCGCGCGATCGAGCCAGGGTTCGATGCCTGTGGACTGTGGCGCGACAAGCTTACGGGCAACGTGTTGGTTGCTGTATTCCAAGCGAAGCCGAAAGTATGTCCGTATATTGCTTTGAACGCCGGGATCGAATAAATCTTTTTCGTGGCAAACCTCCATATCTTCAGGCAGCTCTGGGACACTGAAACGACCCGAATCAATCGTTTGAGAGGCGATGAAAATTTGCAAGAATCTGAATATTCCTTTGGCGATTCGTACGATAAGAGGAAAACCAGAACGTTTTAATCGATAATCCTCCTCCCAAAAATCTCCCATCGCTTCTTCACGAATTGTCTCGGAGACAAAAACATCAGCGATAGTTTCAATAAACTCTACTAGCATTTTCAAAAATTCAGTCTTGACTTGAGAGTTGTGGGCATGGAACAACGAGATGCGATCGACAAGCAGGCATCGTAGAGCGAGTCTTCGCAGACCAAGTCGAACGATTGAAAGTTTATTTTTAAAGTGCCGCTGGACTTACTTCACTTCAAACAGTTCTTAAGCACAACAGCGATTTCCCTCGATCGACGGTTTCTCAGTCTACCGATCGAGCTTAAGTATCGAATTGTGGGTCGGTAGCATCGGGCGGATCTCCGCGATCGTCATCGTCAAAAGAGAAACATTCCCGAAGGCAACGCAGGTATTCCGCACCAGACTTTGTTATCCGATAGTACTTGGGCGGCTTCCCACGCCTGATCTCTAATATCTCTTGAGATATGTGGCGATCCGCGACCTGTGCGATGTAACCCTCTGCCTCCAGAGCTTTTAGCATTGGGTATAACGCTCCTAGAGAAATCTCGATACAGTAGTGCATGGAGACGTATTTCTGGATTTCCACGCCGTACTTGTCGCCGTGCATCAACGACAATAAGGCAAAGCAATAGGTCAAGCTGCGAAAGTGATCCATCGAAGTAGATTAGTGAGAAGACATCAAGCATGCCTGCTTTGCCTCGCAATTTAACATGCAGGTTCTATTTTTAAAATCGAGACCTCGATCATATTCACCTGAAGGCTCCCCTAAAAATTCACCCACCAGTTTAGAACGGAGTTTTTATAAAAAAAACTCGATATTTAAATGCCGCTCGGCGCTGATAAAACAATAGGTATTACGCACTTGTTAAATTTATCTCTTGTAACACTATGGCTGGCTACTCTGGAAGATCTTGCCCGATTGATTCCTTCGGCAATCCTCGATGCTGTATTACAGCTCATCCCGATCGACCTCACGATAAGTTCTGCGCGACCTGCGAGAAAACCTACCGCGATGCAAATCACACTCCCGCAGTGTTTGTGTTTTTGACGCTCCTGGTGTTTGCGTGGCTGGCGTTGGTGGAACATGAATCGCGCAATCCTGAAGCACAACCTGTATCCAACACATTCCAGTCTTCCATCGAGCAACACGTGCCCATTAGCAATACTCGCGGCTCTAACTAGGTGAACCCGAGCGGCTTCTGGGCTGCACCCTGCTGAACATGCGGGAAACCGCATCACGCGAAGAGCACTCTTTTGCAAAATTCTTGCAATAAGGAGTGCTCTTCGTTTATCGTTGTGTCAGCACCAAATGACTCCCGCAGCGAGCCCCGCTCGAGTCTGGCGATGCTGCCGGGATCTTTTGTCGATGCGTCGATGCCACTTTTGAGATTCCAGTGGTTTTGCTTGTCCAGTACCCAAGAGTCGTTACGTCTAGGAGTCGGTTGCACATGTCCGAGTCAGTACGCGCGCGGGTTCGCTCGATCGAGCGACTCTCGTCGCCTCAGGGACAACGCTTCTACTGTGTTTTTCAGGTTCCCGGACGCGCGGATTTTGCGTTTTGGTCGCCGGATGTGGGTCAGTTCGCCCATCTCGAGGTGGGCTCGGAGGTTCCGCTCGTCGATAACGGTTCGGGGCAGTTACAGCTCGATCCGCTCTTTCAGGGCCTGGAATCAGAAAGGTCGAGCTATCCGTCTCGTCTGCTGTGGGGCTTGCTGTAACAGCGGTGGTCGTCGTTCGGCGATGAGACCGTTTGTTTTTCGACGCATCGCTCCGAATGTTGCAGGCATCGCGTTGCGACCGGTGAGAGCGAACTTTCCTCAGTTCGAGTCGGAAAATTTATTGGAAGCGCCGGTGGCGTCCGCAGGTCGGACGATTGCGTCAGCGGTCTTGGAGTGCTACTCACGACTGCGCGACCTGGCGGCACGAACCGAAAGAATTGGCGATCGCGCGACCCGAGATTGGTACGAAACAATTCTGCCGATCGCGGTGGCTCACGCGGCACATGCCGATCGCTGTCTTGTTTGTGGGAGTCCGATGCGGGCTTTTGCAGTCGAGAGAGCGCCGCTGGCACGCTGAATAAAACGTGCCTTTGTATTCAGCGCGCTGGCAAACGATCGTCCTTAGTGGGGTTATGCGGGTATTCGCCGCGTCTCGCCTCACCTGTAGGCCGTCATCGTTTAATCCTCAGTAAACCAAACTATCGCAGCGGGTCGCCCGCGCACGACGGCGGTCTCGCTGCTTTTTATTTCTTAATGCGAAATAGTACTAATAATTCTTGTTTCTACCACTGACTCCCCGTAGAGCGATCGAGCCAGCAATCGCCCGACGGTCGATCGCGCTTTCGCTCCTCAACCTTCAACTGCATTTTCTCACTCCGACCTATGGAATTCATCGGCCCTTCCACTCGTTGGTTTAACGACCTGTCTCTAACGCCTGTCGATCGCCTATCGATTTCCCGGCGGCTTCAGGAGCTAGCGATTGGCTGCGAAGCTAAGCAAGCTAAGCGGCTGCGCGTTTGTATTCGCAACTGTTGCGACGCGATCCAGGTGTGGAGCGTGGTGCAGCAGGTGACCGCGCCGCGTTGCGCGCTCTTGACGCATTTGGAAAAATGTTGGCAGTCGATCGACGAGAGTCATCGCGACTAGCTAGGCGAACCCGCCGCGATCGACAACGCTTCGGAACGGTAGCGGCCCCTAAAATCTTCAGCATGACAAACCGGGTGACTGCGACTCGATGGCGATTTTGCTATCCGATCGCTGGAGTCCGGTTTTTATTTGGAAATTTTTGCGCCCGCCTGGGCGTCTCCTCGAATTTGCGGCGATTTCTGCCCACTCGCGACGCGCGCTAGGACACTGCGATCGCGAAGCCCCGAACTTTGGCACAGCGCTAAGTTTGGGCGGTGTTGGCAGCGTCGGCGAGCGGGACGAGACGCTCGAAACTCTCGGCTAGCTTATCGGCAATTCCGGCGATCCATTTTTCATCTTTGCGCGTGTAGCTGCGCGGCACGTTCGCGCCGAGGAGCAGCACGCCGCGATCGCCCAGCGGCTGACAAATAATTCCCTGGGTATTGTCGGGAAAATAGTTAAATTCAATCCGACCGGGATACAGCGCCAGCTTGACGAGGTACACCGGCTTTTTTAAGTTGAGGACGCGGTTGACGATCGCTCCGGGCGTCACGGTCTCCACGTCGGAAAGAATGCCGCGCCGCAGCAGCGTCTTGCCGTCTAGATATATCGCTACGGATTTGGTAACGGTGTTGGTCAGCAGCAGGTGTGTCGCCCAGGCCAGCTCGATCTGCAGTGCTTCCGGTAGGTTCTCGTCGATCGCCAGTCCCGGCTTGCCGTTGAGTTCCACAGCGTCCGGCGGTACGGGCTGGATGCGCTGCCAGAGCAGCCCGACCAAAATCAGCACTGCCGCCGCGATCGTACCGACCACGTCCGATCGCGCCTGGGACTCGGTCAGCACCGGTGTCAGGACGCGATTGGCGAACAGCGCTACCCCGGCAATTCCGCCTGCAAAAAATGGCAGCAAGCGGACGGCGTTAACATCGCGTTCGGCCTTGTTTTTCGGCGCGCGATCGGGCATCTAGTCCTCTCCGGGCTCGACGATGCGCTGGAACAGGTAGCCCGTGCCGCGTGCGGTCAGGATTAGCTCGGGGTTGCTCGGGTCTTCTTCGAGCTTGGCGCGCAGCCGCGAAATGTGAACGTCCACCACGCGCGTATCGACGTGACGCTCGGGCGTGTAGCCCCAAACCTCTTGCAGGATTTCCGAGCGCGAGAACGGCTCGCCCGATCGGCTGACCAGCAGCTCCAGCAGGCTGAACTCCATTCCCGTCAAACGGATGCGCTCGTCGCCTTTGTACACCTGGCGCTTGTTGGTGTCGATACGGATATTGTTGATCTGGATGACGCCGGAGCTGGGGATGCCGGTCGAGCCGTTCTTATCGACGCGGCGCAGTACCGAGCGAATCCGCGCTTCGAGTTCCTTCGGCGAGAAGGGCTTGACCACGTAGTCGTCCGCGCCCAACTCCAGGCCGGTGATGCGATCGGCCACGTCGCCCAGCGCCGTCAGCATGATGATCGGCACGTCCGATTCCTTACGCAGCTCCTGGCAGACGCCATAGCCGTCGAGCTTCGGCATCATCACGTCCAGCACGACCAGGTCGGGGCCGGAATCCCGGAAGGTATCGAGGGCTTCTTCTCCGTCTGCGGCGGTCACCACGTCATAGCCGATCATCGCCAGCCGCGTTTCGAGGATGCGGCGAATGCTCGCTTCGTCATCAACGACGAGTATTCTTTCTTTCTGATTGTCCAAGATTTGTTTCGCCCCTTAACCTATAGCGCTTTGATTTTTGAAGCTTGGTGTCTTTTAAGATTCGCTGACTCATATGAGTCTAGCGCACCACCCGCTCGGTTGTGTCTTCCAAATCCTTACGCGCTATATCTTTCGAGGCTTTTGGGAGCATGGGCGTGCAAAAAGCTGGCGGGTTACTGGCGGGTTAAGAGATGATGCGAGAATCGGCTACCGCCTGCCGCTCTCTCAGGCGCGATCGTCCCGACCCTTTCTTCGCTCTCCGGCATGGCTAAATCGAAAACCACTTACATTTGTTCCGAGTGCGGCGCAGAGTCGCGGCAGTACTTCGGGCGCTGTACGGAATGTGGCAGTTGGGGCACGCTCGTGGAGTCGGTGGTCGAGTCTGCGCCACCGGCGGCGAGCAAGCGGGCGATCGACCTGGTGCGCGCGCCTGCCGAGACGCGATCGAGTGTGCCGCGCGCCGCGAAAGCGAAGGCCGCCGTGCCCGCCCGTCCGTCCCAGTCCGTGCGGCTGGCGGAGATGTCTGAGGTGGGCGTGGCGCGCACGTCGTCGGGCTATAACGAGTTCGATCGCGTCCTGGGCGGCGGCATCGTCGAAGGGTCGCTGGTGCTGATCGGCGGCGAGCCGGGGATCGGCAAATCGACGCTGATGCTGCAAACTGCCAGCCAGCTCTCCGGGACGCAGCGGGTGCTGTACGTATCGGCAGAGGAGTCCGGACAGCAGGTGAAGATGCGGGCGCAGCGGATTTTGGCCGACCTGGAAGAGTTTGGCGGCGAGGGCGAGATTGACGAGGACGGTGCGGATTCCGCAGCGAAAACGGACGCAAAGCCGAAACGAGCTCCCAAGAAAGTAAAAAAATCGAGCCAAAGCCAGCCTGCTAGCCTCGATAACGCCGATTTCTACCTGCTGCCCGAGACCGACCTAGAGACCATCCTCGCCGAGCTGGAGTCGCTCCAGCCTCAGGTCGCGATCGTGGACAGCATCCAGCGGATCTATTTCCAGACCCTCGCCTCCGCGCCGGGATCGGTGGCGCAGGTGCGCGAGTGCACCTCGGCGCTGATGCAGGTTGCCAAACGCACTGGCGTCGCGCTATTCATCGTCGGCCACGTCACCAAAGAGGGCTCGATCGCGGGGCCGCGCACCCTCGAACACCTGGTCGATACGGTGTTGTTCTTCGAGGGCGATCGCTTCGCCAGCCACCGCCTGTTGCGATCGATGAAAAACCGCTTCGGCCCCACCCACGAGATCGGCGTCTTCGAGATGGTGGCGCGGGGCTTGCGCGAGGTGACAAACCCGTCGGAGCTGTTCCTCAGCAGTCGCGACGAGCTGGTGTCGGGAACCGCGACGATCGTCGCCTGCGAGGGGACGCGTCCGATCGTCGTCGAAGTTCAAGCCTTGGTCAGCCCCACTAGTTTCGGCACGCCGCGCCGATCGACCACTGGTGTTGACGGCAGCCGCTTGCAGCAAATTTTGGCGGTACTCGAAAAGCGGGTCGGTATCCCCCTCTCGAAGCTGGACACCTATCTAGCGTCGGTGGGCGGGATGCGCGTCGAGGAACCGGCGGCAGATCTGGGCGTAGCGATCGCGGTGGTGGCGGGCTTTCGCGATCGGGTGGCCGATGCCCACACGGTGATTATCGGCGAGGTGGGTTTGGGCGGTCAGGTGCGTCCGGTTCCGCAGTTGGAGCTGCGTCTGCGCGAGGCGGCGAAGTTGGGATTCAAACGAGCGATCGTGCCGCGTGGCAAAGTCCCACCGGGAATCAAAATGGAGGTCGTGCCGGTGGCGCGGGTGCTGGATGCGATTTTGGCGGCGTTGCCACGAGGTGAGGAGCCGGTGCGTCGCGATGACGAGGTTGGCGAGCTGGAGGTGTGAGGCCGTGCCACTCTCCGCTGTCTTCTACTTCCTCGATCTGGCAGGCGTTGCGGTCTTCGCGGTGAGCGGCGTGCTGGCCGCGCGTCGTCGCAGATTGGATTTGCTCGGCGCGATCGTGATTGCGGCGATTACTGCGATCGGTGGTGGTACGCTCCGGGACTTGCTGCTCGATCGTCACCCCATTTTCTGGATCGCCGATGCACGCTATCTCATGACGATTATCCTCTCGGCCTTGCTGACCGTGGGCTACGTGCGAGTCGGGCAAGTGCCGGGGAAGGCGTTGCTCGTGGCTGATGCGTTTGGGCTGGGGCTATTCGCGCTCTCCGGGGCTCAGGTCGCGGAAGCGGCGCAGTGTCCGGCGCTCATTGTCGTGCTACTGGGGACGATGACGGGCGTTGCAGGCGGGATCTTGCGGGATGTGATTACGGCACGGGTTCCACTGATTTTGCGGCGAGATATCTATGCGACGGCTGCGATCGCGGGGATTGCGCTTTATCTGTTGCTGCAGGCGATCGGGCTGGAGCGCGCCGGGGCGTTTGCGGCGGGAATGGTGACGGTAACGGCGCTGCGGTTGATGGCGATCCGCTGGGGCTGGCGACTGCCAGTATTTCGCACGCCTTGACCTTTGTTTGTAGGGACGTCGCGATCGGGCGGGAGATGCGGCGCGATCGGCATCGTTGAGAAACCGGGTTTCTGGCAGATCGCAACGATCGACGCGGCATCGTCTCAGGAACCCGGTTTCCGAGCGGGCTGGGCTAGACTCGGGGTGACCTTTTCGGGCGGGTGACGATGGCAAACCGGGAACAGGTGGCAATGCTGCGACGGAGTGTGGCGGAGTGGAATGAATGGCGTAACCGTAATCAAAATATCACACCAGATTTTGTAGGAGCTAACTTCCGTGGCTGCGATCTGACTGGTGCAGATCTACGAGGCTCAGATATTCGGAGTGCGAGATTCAGCAAACTGAAAGAGAAAAAAACCAGATTAGGACAAGCAAACTTTGAGGGTGCGATTGCTGGAGGAAATATTAAAGTCTTGGCGGAGCAACTCATCTTAATCTGCGTTGCTTCTCTAATAGCGAGCGTATTTGCAAGTTACAGTGGATTGTGGAGCTGGGCATTAGTATTTCGCTCTAATTTCGGATTCTCTGATAGAGTCGCTATTGCCGCCCCAACCTTCATATGTCTGCTCGCTACATGCATTGTTATCTGCGTTCGAGGTCTCACATTTCACACACTTCAAGTATTGCTTGCAACCGTTACTTTAACCTTTTCCGCGGCTCTTGCGAGTTCGGGAAATCTTGATGGAGCTGTGGCGTTTGCCGGTGCTGGCTCAGTAGCCGGGGCGCTTGCAGTAGCCGGGGCCATTACATTTGCTGGGATTACGATTCTATCCTCCGAACTATTCTGTCCAGCAATATTTCTTTTGGCCGGGATTGTCGCTTGGGCTGGAGTGATTATGTTTACAAGTTCCTATACTAAGGTTGTAGCTTTTGATGAAACCGTAACTTATCTTGTGGCAGCAACCTTCACGACATTGTCGTTTGTTTTTGGTTGGCATATAGCACGGTGCGCGGGCAAGGGGGACGAAAGATTTATCGCTGTTCGCCAGAGTAGTCTCAGCATTATTGCCTTAGGCGGCACAACTTTTGAAGGTGCGGACTTGACTGATGCAGATTTGAGCGATGCCAGCTTCAAAAGTACAAGCTTCACCGACGCCACCCTCACCCGCACCAACTTCACCGGCGCAACCCAACTCGACAAAGCCAAACCGGGCAACACCTACCTCGCCCACCTCCCCCTGCTCACACTCCTCACCGACCCTAGCAGCGGCTACGAAATCGATCTCAGTGGCCAAAACCTGCGCGGCGTCTATCTCGCCAACGCCAACCTCGAAGCCGCCAACTTCACCAACACCGACCTCGCCGACGCCGACCTCACCAACGCCAACCTCAAAGACACCAACTTCCGCGAAGCCAACTGCATCGGCACCAACTTCACCCGCGCCTACCTCACCGGAGCCTGCCTCGAAGCCTGGAACATCGACCTCAACACCGTCTTCGAGGACGTTGATTGCCAATACGTTTTCCTCCGCAAAACCGCCAACACCAACGGCTCGCGCGAACGTCGCCCCCACGACCCCGACACCACCTTCAATCCCGGCGACTTCGAGAAACTCTTCAGCGAAGCCACCAACCTCGTCGAAATCCTCATCCGCGACGGCCTCGACCCCGAAGCCTTCAGCGCAACCTTCCAGGATCTAATCGATAAATTCGGCGTCACCCCTGCCGACGTGCGGTCGATCGAAAAGAAAGGCAACGATGTCCTCGTCACTGTCGAAGTCCCTAACGACACCGAAAAAGCCGACTTCGAGCGCACCGCCCTCCGCAGCTACGAAGACAAACTCGCGAAACTCACAGCAGAGCGCGACGCCGCCCGCCTCGAAGCAGGCAAACAAGAACAACGCGCCGAAACCCTGCAAAGTTCGCTATTGCAAATCGCGACCAACCTTTCCAGCAACTCTCCTAACGTTCACATCGACACCCGCAGCATAGCCATGAGTCAAAACGACGGACGCAAAATCGAGATGGGCGACGGCAGCAGCTACACCGAAAACAACGTCAGCGGCAACGCCCAGCAAGCCGGACGCGACATCGTCAACAACAACGCTGCCGCAGGCATGACCAAAGACGACGTACTCGAACTCCTCACCTTCATCGAAACCGCCATCCAAACCCGCGCCGACCTCCCCGAAGACCTCAAACAACGCTCCATGCGCTACCTCGGAGCTGCCACCGAAGAAGCCAAAGAAGCAAAACCCGACAAAGCCCTGATGGCAGGCAACCTCAAAAAAGTCGGCTCCACGATCGCCGAAGCCGGAAGCACCGTCAAATCCGCCAAAGCATTCGCCACCGAAGTCGCCCCCACCATGATGAAGCTCGGCACGTGGCTCGGAACCGCCCTGCTATAAGTCAGAACTCGATCGAGGCCAGCGAAAGCTCGCACAAATGAGCGTCGCCCACCAGCCGTCATACTTCACGCGATCGAAAGCCGATCGCAGGCTCGGGTTATCTCCGAAACTTTTAAGGCTTCGTTGTCAGAGATCGGCTAGAAGCGCGAGATCTCGTTCAAGCCTTCAAGGTCTACGTAAGTCCCGACCGGACTGATTTTAGAGCCAGTTTTCAACCAACATACTGAGAACGGAATCGATCTGCTCCGAGAGCTTATCCGACTGACGTTTGGCGACCCCGAATTTCATCTCGCTAGTGACGATAATGCTGGTGCAGACGCGATCGGGACTGACGTTCTGGATTTTGCGATAGACCTTGCCGCGAGGTTCGTATACGAGTGCTGAAACGATGTTGGTATCGAGCATGTACCGATAAGACACGTTGGCAACCTCGTAGATGCTCGATTAAGGATTGTCGTTTCGGACGGTAACCGGCGGATCGTAAATTTCAGGGAAGTCGTCTTCCGGGCCGAGAGGCTCGAGGCTTTCGAGCATCACAAGCAGCGGATGGCGGTTGCCGTGTTCGTCTAGGTGTTTCGTATCCTCCGTATCGGGCGATTGCGAGCCGTTTGCGTCGGACTCGTCCGGTTCTGGGGGCGGGGCAATGTCGGCCTGGAGCGATCGCGCGATCGTCTGAATCAAATGGAGACGATCGGCTGAATCAAATGGAGACGATCGGCGGCGGGCAGCGCGAGTAGCTGCGCTTCGAGCTGCTGGAGCGTGAGGGATTGTACGGTCATGGGCAATTGTTGGCGCTGCTAGTGTGTGATGTCGAGCTTGACTCCACCGTACGCTCGACGCATGGCCGTCGGGCGCGTCGCAAATCCCGCCACGCCACAGACAGATTCCACCGCAGACCCTACAATCTTCTGTCATCAGGGATTGCCGATCGCCTCCGACGCCTCAGCCGCGCGATCGTTCCGACCCACTTTGCCCGCCAGAGAGCCTGTCAGAAAGATCCATGTCCCACGCCTTTTTCGCCGCGCGCCCGTCCCACCACCGCTTCGAGCTACCCGGAGCTAAGCCGCAGTACAAGCCCGATCGCCCCGGCCAGGTGAAACATATCGCCCTCGACCTGGCGATCGACTTTGAGAATCAGTCCTTTGGCGGGCGCTGCACGGTGCGCCTCGATCCCGTGCGCGATGGCCTGACGTTGCTGGCGCTGGACGCGGTGGATCTAACGATCGAAGCTGTGAAGGTCGGCGACGCGGCGCAGGATTACGACCACGACGGTAAGGTGCTGAACGTGTCGCTGGCGACGCCCACCGCAACCGGGAAAACGATCGAGCTGGCGATCGACTATCGCGTCGAAAATCCCCGACGCGGCCTCTACTTCGTCGCGCCGACCGACATCGAGCCCGACAAGCCAGTACAAGCCTGGACGCAGGGCGAAGATGAAGACTCGCGCTTCTGGTTTCCCTGCTTCGACTATCCCGGTCAGCTCTCGACCTCGGAGATTCGCGTGCGCGTGCCGCAAGAATTTATCGCGGTGTCGAATGGCGAGCTGATTTCTACCGAGGAGCAGGGCGTCGAAAAGGTCTATCACTGGTCGCAAAAAGAGGTTCACCCGACTTATTTGATGACGCTGGCGATCGGCAAGTTCGCAGAGGTGCGCGACGAGTGGGACGGCATCCCAGTGACGTACTACGTGGAGCGCGATCGCCTCGATGACGTAGAGCGGACGATGGGTAAAACGCCGCGCATGGTGGAGTTTTTCAGCAAGACCTACGGCCACCGTTACGCCTTCCCGAAATACGCTCAGGTGTGCGTCGATGACTTTATTTTCGGTGGCATGGAGAACACCTCCACCACTCTGCTGACCTCGCGGTGTTTGCTCGACGAGCGGGCGGCGATCGACGACGAACGCAGCGAATCGCTGGTGGCACACGAGCTGGCACACCAGTGGTTTGGCGATCTGGTGGTGATCGACCACTGGTCGCACGCCTGGATTAAGGAGGGGGCAGCGTCCTACTCGGAGGTGCAATGGTTCGAGCACGAGCGCGGCAAAGATGACGGTGCGTACTACCTGCTGGGCGAGGCGCGTAGCTATCTAGCGGAAGACAGTGGACGCTACCGCCGCCCGATCGTCACCCACGTTTACCGAGAGGCGATCGAGCTATACGACAGCCACCTCTACGAAAAAGGTGCGTGCGTCTATCACATGATCCGCGCCGAGCTGGGTGACGAGCTGTTTAATCAAGCGATCGCCAAATTCGTTAACGACAACGCCCACAGCACCGTCGAGACCATCGACCTGATTCGCGCGATCGAGTCGGCGACGGGTCGCAACCTTCGCTATCTGTTCGACCAGTACGTCTATCGCGGCGGCCACCCGGACTACAAGGTCAGCTACGAGTGGGACGGCGATAGCAATCTGGCGAAGCTGACGATCGAGCAAACCCAGGCGAAAAAAGAAGGCACGACGCCACTGGAGCGCGGCCTGTTCGACCTAAAAATCCCGATCGCATTCGGCTTCACATCTGAAGATTTGAGTGCGGAGCCGACGCTGCAAACTGTTAAAGTGCGCGTCAACGAACCCGAGCAAAGCTTCTATTTCCCGCTGGCGAGCAAGCCCGCTTTTGTCAGCTTCGATGCGGGCAACGCCACCCTAAAAACCGTCTCGTTGAAATACCCGACGCCGGAACTTAAGGCCCAGCTCAAGTCCGACCCCGACCCGATTTCGCGGCTCTATGCGGCGCATGCACTGGCGAAGAAAGGCGGCATTGAGGTCATTAAGGCACTGGGCGAGGCCCTGACGGGCGATCGCTTCTGGGGCGTTCGCAAAGAGGTGGCGGCGGCACTGTCCTCGATCGAGACCGTCCGGGCGTTCGAGACGCTGAAAGCTGGACTTAAAGACGAGGATGCCCGCGTCCGTGCCGGTGTTGTTGCCGGTCTCGGGAAGTACAAAACACCGGAGGCATTTGCCGCTGCCGCAACGGTGTTAAAGACTGGCGATCGCAGCTACACCGTCGAGAGTGCTGCCGCCGTCGCCCTCGGGAAAATCGCCGCCGCCCAGGTGCAGAATCCGGAGCTGACCGATCGCGCGATCGCCGTTCTCAAAGACACCCTCGAAACCCGCGCGGGCTGGAACAGCATCGTCCAGAGCGGCGCGGTTTCCGGCCTCAGCAAGCTGACCACCAGCGAAGCCGCGCTGAATCTGCTGCTGGAATACACCCGCGCCGAGGTGCCGCAAGCGCTGCGCCGTCGGACGATTTGGGCGCTCGGTTCGGCGTCTGTCGGCCAAACGGAGGCGAACGTCAACCGCGTCCTCGATCGCTTCTCGCAGCTCGTTGCCGAGGAGTTTTTCCTGGTTCAGGTATCGGCGGTGTCGGGTCTGGAGAGCATGACGACGCCCAAGGCGATCGGGATTCTGCAAACCCTGCGCGATCGCACGGCGGACGGGCGCGTGATTCGCATGTGCGACGAGGCAATTCGAGAGGTGCAGGACAGTTGCAGCGGCGATCGGGCGCTCGATCGGCTGCGCGACGAGCTGGACGAGGTCAAGCAGCAAAATCGCGATCTGCTCGGTCGGCTAGATGCCCTGGAAGCGAAATCCAAGGCGTAGACGCAATGCCAGGTAGAATCTCGGGTTTACGAGGTGCGAAACTGCTCCTGGCCAGCCCGAACGTGACCCAGAAATCGGGCGATCGCGGGCGAGAACGATCTGGATGCGACCTCGCAAGAACTGCTCGGCGCGCACAACGCCTACCGCGCGGAAATAGGGTGCGTTCGGATGGGCAGTGGAACTCGCCTTTACCCGCTCCCTCTCGAAAACGGCGCGATCGCCAATATCTCTCACCCCACTATCCGTAAACCCCGGCAAATAGATTGAATAAAGTGGTAGTGAGCCGAGCGTTCCCGGCCAAACTGGGCTACGGTCGATTCAGTCGTTTAAACCTCCATTAAAATCTCATGCGCAACTTCGCCCGTTTTGGCTTGGCATCGATCGCGACCCTCGCCGCAGTTTTGATGCAATCGACCGCTCCGGCAGCGGCACAATACGCGGAAGAGGAGCTGGCTGGCGAACTGACGGCGAGCGATACCGTCCTGGAGTTCGACGGCAGCTTCTACGACACCTACGACATCCAGGGTCGCGCGGGCGAGACCGTCGAGATCTACATGAATAGTGCCGAGTTCGATACCTATCTGTTGCTAGCCGATCCGACGGGTGAAGCGATCGCGCAGAACGACGATGCCGATGACGGCAGCGGCACGACCAACTCCGCCCTCGTCTTCACCTTCCCAACAGACGGTACGTACCAGATCCTCTTCAACTCCTTCGGGGCGGGCGCGACAGGCGCGTACGAGGCGTTTATCTACTTCTACAACTAGTGCATCGTCAAGATTTAGAATTAGGGTAGACCGAAGCCAGCTTGCAGCGAGCATCGTCAATCTGCCACCCCACGCCTCGATGCTGTTCGTTGACATTGCTCGCCCAAGCTGCAGTCTCCGCCCGCAGACTATCAATGTTCGCAAAACGTCGGCCACGACAGCACTGGCGAGTCATCGCACTCAGCTCGTTGTCGGCAATGTCGAGCCAACTTCCATGCTTCGTGGTGTAGCAAAACTCGATTCGACGCACCAAAGCGATCGCTCGGGCTCGAAGGCTTCGTAAAACGCACCTCGGGATGGGTGTTGAGGTTGTCGCACACCAACTGCACTCGCTCGCAGTCGCGGTAGCGACCCTCCAGCAAGGCGGCCACTTCCTCTGCCCAGTCCACTTTCTTCCGCTGCGGGCGTACCCACACTCGACGCTAACCTGCCAGCGGTTCGGCGAATACGAACAGGCTGGCTGTCCCCGCTCGTTCGTATTCGTAATCGACCCGTTTTTCACGTTCGAGCGTCGCTGGGTGCGGCACGCGTCCTTCTCGCTGGAATTGCACCGGCTGTTCGTCCATGCAGATGAGCGGATGAGTTGGTTTGTAAGGTCGAGAGTAGGCGGCGATCGGTATCAATATGTTTGCGGCGTCTTTGGCGGTGGGCGATCTGCTGGCGCGTTTACCTCCGTATCGGGATAGACCGAACAGCTCGATCGCGTGGATCGAGTTTGGTTTGAACTGTCTGGAGTCCTTTCCAGATGAGGAGGGGGAACCGTTTCCGGTGCTTCGAGGTTGTGTTGGACTGTGAGCCTCTGTTGGGCGAGGTGGAGTTGGCGATGCGGCTGGAGGGGTGATGATGTGGCGAGGGGTTGTGTTGCGCGATGGGGTTGGCTGGACTGTCTGGCGACCCGCCGCATCGTAGCTGCTGCCCGTATGGGGATTATCCGAGAGATCCTCTGTGGTGCTTTTGGGATGGCTAGCGAGAGCTAGCTGTTACCTGAGGAGTTGGCGTTGGTCGGGGCGGAGTGAGACCGACGGTGGTTGCAGGCGGGAGCAATCGCTTCTGCCTGAGGAGATGCCGATCGTCGGGTGCGGTTGGAGATTGTACGGGGGGTGTTGAAGGGCAATGCTCTGGAGGCGGTTAGTCAGATGACGGGGCTGGCTTTGGAGGAGGTGTGGGGTTCGGTGGAGGAGGGGTGATGGTTTGTGGATGAAATAACTCGATCTTGTTTTGAGTGAGTTGGAGTCGGAGAGGCCGTGCAGGTTGGTGTTGTCAAGGCTAGCCGCTCGGAAATTGAGGCGGGGGGCGATGACTACGGGGTCGCGAAGCAGGGGCGGCGGCTTCGGTCGCGAATGAGGAAACCGAGTGAGAGATATCTTTGAAGAAGGAGGCTGGATGCATACGGATGCCGTTACAGGTGATGGCGACGCAGAGCGTCCGTTGAGGCAGCTCTACGCAGAGCGTCTACCGTGTATACACAAGTTGTTCGTCCATGCCCGAACACTCATTGATTCTCATTAAGACTGACCTATTGAAAGAGTGGTGGTGTTTCCTTCGCCCCTGAAGGGCTCTAAAAAAGGGCAGGGTAGGTTGGCTCAGAGTTGTGTATAAACCGTAGACGCAGAGCGTAGGAACGATTGTGACGACTGTGGTTGAGACATGAACTAGGCCGAGCGATCGCATCTTGAGAATCGCCGCTTCTAGCTCCACCAAGCGCGGGTCTTCGCCCAAGGGCCGATCGAATACGCCCGCCTTCATCGCCTCGACGCGATCTTCGAGCGCCACCACTGCGTCCTCTGCCGCCAGAATTTCTGACTCGAGCTGCGCGACCTTCGATTCCTGAGTTGCGATTGCCTCCGATGATGGCCATCGCTTCTCTCCCTGCCTAACGAACAAACGAATCGCTCACCGTGATTGCGAACGGCTTACAGCGAACGAGTGCTTCGACTTTCCACGGTGAATTCCCGAGAATTTAAATCGCTTGCCTCGGCAACCTTCGAGATATTTCGACAACTGCCGCAACGATTTGCGCGAGCCTCAGCCTAACGCCGATGCCACCACCGACGCGATCCGCACGCGACCTTTAAGCCCTGGCAGCTTCTGTCCTGCATGTTCGCTGCCCAGCGCCGCGATCGTCGCCATCGGAACCGGGCGGGTGGTGTCGTCGCTAACTTCCACCACGAGATGGTCGCCCGCGCGCACCGTAACGATGCCCACCAGGCCGTCGGTCTTGGCTTTGAACTGCACCGCCTGAACGCCGATCGCGCCGCGCGTTCCCAGCTTCAGCTTCGCCACCGCCAGCGGCTTGACGAAGGCCGACTTGGAGACGATCGCTACCGTCTCGTCGGTGTTCGCCACCGTCGCTCCGGCCAGTTCTTCGCTCTTCCGCAAACGCAAACCCTGGTTGCCCTGCGCCGTGCGACCCAACACCGGCACGCTTTTATCGTCGATCGTCAGCCGCAGCAGCCGACCGCCGGTAGAGGCCAACACCAGCTCTTGCCCATTGCAAACGGGTTGGGCAAGCAGAAGGCGATCGTCGTCTTTGAGCTTAATTGCTGTCAGCCCTCGCGCCGTCATGCTTTCAAGCTCCGAGAGCGCCAGTCGCTTAATCTTGCCCGACGCTGTAACCAGCAGCAGGTGGTCGGCATCGGCGGGTTCCCCGAGAACGAACTGGCACAGTACCGCATCCGGATCGCCCTGCGCTGACGGCGGCAACAGCGACACCGCCGACTCGCCGCGACTGCGCCCACTGGTCACCGGCACGTCGCCGACTTCGGTGGCGTAGGCTTTCCCGTCGCGACAAATCGAAACGAGCTGGCGATCGGTGCGGGTGTCGAAGCGTGTCACCGGAATATCGTCGCCGCTCTCCATGATGTTGGGGACTTCGGCGTTTTTGCTGCGGCTGGCGGCTTTTGCGGTCAGGCGACGCACGTAGCCGCGATAGGTGGCTTCGATCGTCGCGTCTTCAGCCTGAATCTCCAGCTCTAAGGGCATCGCAGCAGCAGGCTCGGCGTCTTTTTTATCGCTTTTAGCGCCTTTGGCACGGCCTTTTTTGGGCTTGTTGTCCGTGGCGACGGTTCCATCCACAGTGATGATGCGCGTGCGACGCGGGTCGCCGAACTGTTTCTTGAGCGATCGCAGCTCTTTCTTGAGGGCTTTTTTAAACTCGCTCTCATTGTCAAGCAGCAGGCTCAGCTGATCGCGCTCCGTCGTGAGCTGCTCGATTTCCTCGCGCAGATTTTGGCGCTCGAGTCCCGTCAAGCGGCGCATCGGCATCGCCAGCACGGCGTTGGCCTGGGCTTCGCTGAACTCAAACTCCTCGTGAAAATGCTGCTTGGCAGTCGTACCGTCGGGGGCGTTGCGGAGGATGGCGATCGCTTCGTCGAGCCTTTCCAGCATTCGCTGCAACCCGTCGAGCAAATGGAGGCGCGCTTCAACGCGCTCCAGCTCGTGGCGATATTGCCGCATTAGCGTCTCGGTGCGGAAGTCCAGGAAGTGCTGCAAGATCTGCCGCAGCGGGAGCTGGACGGGCTGGCGATCGACCAGTGCCAGGAAGATCGCGCCGAAGTTTTGTTGGAGCTGGGTTTGCTTGTAGAGCTGCGCCAAGATCTTCTGGCGGTTGGCGTCGCGCTTGAGTTCGATGACGACGCGGATACCGTCACGATCGCTCTCGTCGCGCAGGTCGGAGATGCCGACGATCTTGCCGTCGTTGACCAGCGCCGCTAGCTTCTCGAGCCAGTTGGATTTTGCGACCTGATAGGGAAATTCGGTGACGACGATCGCCTGCCTGGTCGATTTACGCTTGCGACCCACCTCAATGTTTTCAAAGTGGACGACGCCGCGCATGGTGATGCTGCCGCGTCCGCTGGTGTAGGCGTCGCGGATGCCCTTGCGCCCGATGATTTCGCCGCCGGTGGGGAAGTCGGGGCCGGGGATGATTTCAAAAAGCTTGTCGTCGGAGAGGGTCGGCCGATCGAGCAATGCGATCGCGCCATCGACAACTTCGTTCAGATTGTGCGGCGGCACATTCGTCGCCATCCCGACGGCAATACCCGAGCTGCCGTTGAGCAGCAGCGTCGGCAGTCGCGCGGGCAGCACCACCGGCTCCTGCTGCGAGTTATCGAAGTTGCCGGTAAAGTCCACTGTCGCGTCGCCGATATCCGCCAGCATGGCGTCGTTGCCGACGGGCGAGAGGCGCGTTTCGGTGTAGCGCATCGCTGCCGCCGGGTCGTTGTCGATCGAGCCGAAGTTGCCGTGACCGGCCAGCAGCGGATACCGACTGGCGAACGGCTGCACCAACCGGACGAGCGCGTCGTAAACGGCCTGATCGCCGTGGGGGTGATATTTACCGAGGACATCGCCGACGACGCGAGCGCACTTGCGATAGGGGCGATCGGGGCTCAGCCCTAGCTCGTGCATCGCGTAGAGGATGCGGCGGTGTACGGGCTTGAGGCCGTCGCGCACGTCCGGCAGCGCCCGCCCGACGATGACGCTCATCGCGTATTCCAAATAGCACTGCTGCATCTCTTCGTGCAGTGCCGTCGGAATGACGTTGCTATTCGAGAGGAAGTCGAGCTGGCTGGACATAGGAGGCGATGCCGATCTGAAGGGTGCGGAGGCGGGCGAGGTGTGTGAGACGGTCGTTGAGAACGGTAGACAGCGAAGCCTTCATCGCGCAGACTCATCTTACGATAATCGTACGAGAATCTTGCTGGTTGCGGGAGTGCCAAACGATTCGGTGGCGCGGCCGCGATCGCGGGCCGGGGCGATGCAGCTCGGAAAAGGCCAGGGCGATGGCGCGAACCCTCAAATGGCGTTAACGCTAGCATATAGGACGAATTTCGGATTGCGCAGCGCGAACTCCGTGCCGACGATTCGATCGGTGGTTCGATCGCCAGTATCGTTACTGTTGAGGTTGCCGCTGGCGAGCGTAAGGCTCGGGTGGCGTTCGCGATACGGCCTGCGAAATCTCAGTAAGGTGTTCTCGATGTCTGCTTTTCCTCTCGAGCTGCGCACGATCCCCATCGAGCCGCTCTACCCGGCGGTGGAGCCGGATATGACTCTGACGGCGGCGATATCGCTGGTGCGGACAGACTGCCGACTGGTGCTGTTTGTGGTCGAGTCGCGTGGAGATGGTGCGATCGACCTGCTCGGGATGGTGCCGCTTCTCGATTTGCTCGCGCAGATCGATTCGGGTCGGGGCGATCGGCCAGTGCGCGAGCTGGTCAAGCCCGTCGATCGCGTCGTGCGCCTTTCGGAAGTGGGCGATCTGACGGACTTGCTCGGTCGGTTCGGCGATCGCGATACGTGCGTGCCCGTTATTGGCGCGACGGGTGAGTGTCTTGGCGCGATCGACGGCTGGCAGTTGTTTGAGTGGTGGTGCGCGCAGCGCGGATCGGACGCAATCGCCCAAGGCAGCGGCAAAGCGCAACGCGAGTCGGACGCGCCGCACGCCGCCGCGCCACTCAGCAGCTACGCCCAAACTATCGATCGCCTGGAGGCCGATATCGCCAGCCGCAAGCTTTTGGAAGAAAAGCTCGCGAGCAGCTACACCCAGATGCAGGCTCTCTTCGACGTGATGCAGGACGTTGCCGCGATCGTGGCCACCACCGACGACGGCTTCGGGGTCAATATCCTCAGCGCCAGTCTCTTTGAAGACCCCGACCCGATCCGCATTGCCAGCATCAACCACACGATCGCGGCCTTTGTAGAAGCGCCAGCGACCAGCCCGCTGCACCAAAGCGTTTGGCGCGCCCTGCGGGAGGGCAAAACCACCGAATGCGCCTATGAGTTTTCGATCGACGGGCATCCCGTGTATTTCGAGGCACTGGTCTCACCGATCTTCAGCACCAGCGTTCTCTGGCTGGCCCGCGATATCACCGAGCTAAAGAATACCGAGCAGGCGCTCAAAGCTTCCCAAGGGCGATTTCGCTATCTGCTGACCTCGAATCCCGCCGTGGTTTACACCTGCTCGCCGGACGATCGCGCCCAGACGATGTTTATCGGCGACAACATTCGCGACCTACTGGGCTACCGCGTTGCTACCTGGACGGAAAACCCGGATTTTTTCTACGAGCGGCTCCACCCGGACGATCGCGGCAGTCTCGAGGCCGGATTTGCCGAAGCGCGCGCGCGCGGTCACGCCGTTCTGGAATATCGCTTTTGCCATGCCGACGGGCACTACTGCTGGCTGCGCGACGAGCTGAAGCTGGCGATCGCGGCAGACGACAACACGCCGCTGGAGTACATCGGATCGCTGACCGATATCAGCGATCGCAAGCGCGCCGAGGCTGAAGTTTTCAAGAGCCTCGAGAAGGAGCGCGAACTGAGCGACCTGAAGTCGCGCTTTGTCTCGATGGCTTCCCACGAGTTTCGTACCCCGCTGGCGATTATTCAGTCCTCGGCGCAGCTCCTGGAGCGCTACGAACTCGAGTCGAACGAAAAGCAAGAGCAGTTCGTCCAAATCCACGACTCGATCCAGCACATGAACCAGCTCCTGACTGACGTGCTGACACTGGGGCGGGCTGAGGCGGGCAAGCTGGCGTTCCAGCCGGAGCCGGTTCCGGTGATGTTTTTCTGTCAGAATCTGGTCGAGCGGCTTCGGGTGGCGCTGTCCTCGCATCAGATCGCCCTGGCCTTCGACGATCGCATCGACACCGCCACCATGTTCGATCTAGACGCCAAGCTGCTGCGTCAAATCTTGACGAACCTGGTCTCCAATGCTGTCAAATACTCGCCCGAGGCCGACAGCGTCGATCTCGAAGTGACGCTCGACGCGGATGGGTCGCTTTGCCTGCGAGTGCGCGATCGCGGTATCGGTATCCCCGCTAGCGATCTGCCTCGACTGTGCAGCTCGTTTCACCGTGCTGGCAACGTCGGTATGATTCAGGGCACTGGGCTCGGCCTCGCGATCGTCCAGCGGTGCGTCAGTTTACACGGTGGTACAATCGACTTCAAAAGTCAGGTCGATTACGGCACCAGCGCCATCGTCCGAATTCCGCATCTGCCTTAGAGCGCGTCGTCCTAATCCGCGCTGAAATCCTGAAGGTACGAGCGTTCGCGCCCGGCTCGGTAGAAAAGTCGGGGCCGTTCCCCCTGCGATGTAAGTGCTGTAGGTTTAGTTGAAAACAGTCCCCGATGGCCGCGCGTTTAGAAAGAGCGCTGCCCCTCGCTTATACATCCCTACATCGATGCTATGAAAACGATCGTCGTCATTGAAGACGAACAAGCCCTGCTCAAAAACGTCGTGCGCATCCTCAAAGCTGAGGGGTACAACAGCGTGGGCGCAGAAAACGGAAAAGCCGGAGTCGAACTCGTCCGCAGCGAGCTTCCCGACCTCGTCGTCTGCGACATTATGATGCCGGAAATGGACGGCTATCAGGTTTTAGAGGCACTGCAAGACACGCCCCAAACGGCGCTGATTCCGTTTATCTTCCTGACGGCCAAAACCGAGCGCTCCGATATGCGCCAGGGCATCGAACTCGGTGCGGACGACTACCTCACCAAGCCCTTTGAGACTGACGAGCTAATCGGCGCGATCGAGGCCAGATTCCGCAAGAGCGAGCGCGTTAAGGCCCGTATGGTCGAGCTGAACGACGAGCTGGGTCGCCTGAGACAGGTGCTCGAAGCCAAAGACGACCTGTTTGAAAGCCTGAGCGAAGAGTTGCGCCGCCCGATGTCGAACATCAACGTGGCTCTGAAAATGCTCAGCGATCGCGACACGCCGGAAACCCGCGAGCGCTACGTCAAGATTTTGCAAGAGGAGTTCGCCCGCGAGCTGGGACTGCTCGATCGCGTCTCCGAGATGAAAAAGCTGCTGACGCCGGAAAACGTCAGTCTGCTGCGCCAATTTAATATGCTCGTCCAGTGAGTTTCGGGCCTTATCGCGAACTTCGCAGGCAAGTGTGCCAAACGCCAAGGCCGTGTCGTTCGGAGACGCGCGGCCACGGTATGCTGCGCTCGGCCCCCGGCTTCGGTGCATTTGCGCGATCGCCGCTTCGATAGCGCTGCTTTTGCGCTAATTTTCAAGACAACACGACGTTTTACGCCACGATTGACCGATGAATTTGGTATCCCGCCCTTCACGACTCCGACGCAAGCTTGCGGCGGCGACTGTTTCGCTAGCCGCGATCGCGTCTGGTTTGACCGGCATCCGCGCGATCGCGGCTGACGCTCCCATCCTAGAAGTCGCTCCGTCTGTTGCCTCGCGGGTCGCTTTCCCCGAGCCGCCATCTTCCAGCAAGCCTCCCAGCAAGCCTCAATTCCGACTGCAAAAAAACGAAGACGAGCTGAACGAATTGCTCGTACTCGGGCGCGAACAGGTGGACGAAGAAGACTATGCGGGTGCGATCGACACCTACCGCCAAGCCGCCCAGCTCGACGACACCAACCCGCTGATTTTTTCGGCGATCGGCTACCTCGAATCGCTGCAAGACAATTACCCGGCGGCGATCGAGGCGTACCAGCAGGCGATCGCCCTCGACGATAGCGAAGCGCGCTTCCACTATGCCCTCGGTTATGCCCTCGCCCAAGACGGCCAGTACGCAGAGGCTGAAGCCGCCTACCAGGACACGCTCGACCTCGAGGCCGATAATATCAACGCCCTGCTCGGCCTCGGCGCGACCCGGTTTCGCCAGGAGCGCTATGCCGAGGCTCTCGAAGCCTACGAGCGCGCTGGCGAACTTTCGCCAAACAGTCTGAACATTGACGGGTTTATAGGCTCGACGCTGCTCCAACTCGGTCGATTTGAAGAGGCGATCGAGAACTTCGAGCGGGTTACGACTCGCACGCCCAACGATCTCAACGCCCAGATCAATCTCGGGACGGCACTGCTCAATGTCGGACGCGACGAAGAAGCCTTCGAGGCATTCGATCGCGCCGAGCGCCTCAACTCCGATGACGGCCAGCTCCTCTACGACCTGGGCCAGCTCCTCGGCGAGCGCGGCGACACCGAGCGCGCCAAGCGCTACTACCGCCGCGCCTCAAATCTAGACAACGACGGCGCACTCCAGCTCGACATCGGGCGCGCCCTACTGGACGCCGACGACTCGCTCTATGCCGTCTTGGCCCTGCGCGCGGCGATCGGGCTGATTCCCGACGAGCCCGAAGCCCACATTGCCCTCTCCGAAGCCCTGCGCGCCCAGAGCCGTACCGATGAAGCGATCGCCGAGCTAGAACAGGCCCGCGACCTGTACGATGCTCGCGGAAATGCCGAAAAGGTCGAAGAACTGACTGCGGCGATCGCCGACCTCGACTCGTTGTAGTCGCGGCCCTGGCGCTCTGGTCGCACCGACGACGAGTCGGTTGCGCCTCTCGTCTTCAAATTCGTCTCTCATGTCCTTCACCGCTGCCGATCGCAGCGGAAATTGCCCATGCCCACTACCGTCGTGACTGGCGCTGCCGGATTTATCGGCTCGCATCTCGTAGACGCCCTGCTCCAGCGCGGCGATACGGTGATCGGAATCGATGAGTTCAACGACTACTACGACCCGCAAGTCAAGCGCGCCAACCTCGCGGCACACCTCGACTGCGATCGCTTCCGGCTCGTAGAAGGCAGCCTAAGCGCGATTGACTTGCCCGCCCTGCTCGACGGCGTTTCGCTAATTTTCCATCAGGCTGCCCAGGCTGGAGTCCGGGCAAGCTGGGGCAGTAGTTTCGAGCTGTACACCGAGCGCAATATCGCGGCAACCCAGATGCTCCTGGAGGCCGTCAAAGCGTCCGACAGCCTGGAGCGTTTCGTTTACGCCTCCTCTTCTTCGGTCTACGGCAACGCCGCCGCTTTCCCGACATCGGAGGCCGTCTTGCCCTGCCCCGTCTCGCCCTATGGCGTCACCAAGCTGGCCGCCGAGCACCTCTGCCACCTGTATCACACCAATTACGGCGTCCCCACTGCCGCGCTGCGCTACTTCACGGTCTACGGTCCGCGCCAGCGCCCCGATATGGCCTTTCATAAGTTCTTCAAAGCTATCCTGCGCGATGAGGCTATCCCGCTCTACGGCGACGGCCTGCAAACCCGCGATTTTACTTTCGTCAGCGACGCGATCGCCGCGAACCTTGCCGCTGCGTCGCGCCCGGAGGCGATCGGGCAGGCGTTCAATATCGGCGGCGGCAGCCGTGTCGTGCTTAAAGACGTAATCGCCATGATGGAAAAAATCGTCGATCGACCGGTAAACATCGACTGGCTCGACCCTTCGCGCGGCGATGCGCGCCACACCAGCGCCGATGCGACGAAGGCGCGATCGATCCTCGGTTACGCGCCCGAAGTCAGCCTCGAAGCAGGACTACGCCAAGAATGGGAGTGGATTCAAACGGTGTACGTCTGAGTCGTTTTGCTTGGAAGACAGGCAATCCGTAAAATCTCGGTTGCGGTCGGCACGAGACTAAAGTAGCGTCCGCAGATCGAGCTGATAGAATACCTGAGTCGTTTTTGCGAGCGAGTTTAGTCTTTGAGCCCTACCACCAACACGACCGAAAAGGTCGATACTTTTCTGCAAGAACTCGCTGCGATTCAGCAGTCGGGCTCAAAGCGCATTGCAGTTCTCGGCTCGCGCCACGTTCCAATCACACACCAGAAGCTGATCGAAATGATGAGCTACGCGCTCGTCCTCAGCGGTAACCGTCTGATTACGTCCGGTGCGACGGGGACGAATTCGGCGGTGATTCGCGGGGCGATGCAGGCCGATGCCAATCAACTGACGGTGATCTTGCCGCAGAGTCTCGATCGGCAATCGGACGAGTCGCAGTCGCAGCTCGAGAGCGTGATGCATCTGGTGGAGCATCCGGAGCGCGACGATTTATCGCTGGCGGAGTCGAGTGCGCTGTGCAACTCGGAGATTATCGAGCGCTGCCAGCAGCTGATCTGCTTTGCATTTCACGATAGTCGCACGCTCCTAGAGACGGCACGCGAGGCTGAAGAGCTGCGCAAAATCGTGACGCTGTTCTATTTCGATTAACTGCCCCGAAAAGTTATCTCCTGTAGGGGCGTCACGGCAGTGCGCCCGCGATATTCTCGCGCTCCCAACACATCTGGGCGCATGGCCATGCGCCCCTATCCATGCCGGGTGCGTCGGTTGGCCGAACCGAGCTCAGGCGAGCGATCGAGTACATTGACGGTAGGTACGCACCTGCCGTTTTTTGTTGGTTGAGCTGAATTTATTCAATGTCCGATCGCGTTCCACCCCAATCGCTCGACTCATCGCTCGACCCTTCACTCGCCAGCGGCGACGAACTCGACGCAACGCTCTACAGCTTCAGCGATATCCAGGCCGACCTCAACTACCGCCAAGCGCGCCAGACCCTGCGCGACCTCGTGGCGAAACTCGACCTGAGCGATCGCGAGCGCATCGGACTCGAAGCGGAAATTGACGGCCTCGAGCGCACCCTAGAAAAGCTCGAAAGCGCGACGGTGCAGCTCGCGGTGTTCGGCATGGTCGGGCGCGGCAAGTCGTCGCTGCTCAATGCATTGGTCGGACGATCGATTTTCGAGACCGGCCCGCTTCACGGTGTGACGCAAGCGACCCAGCGCGTCGAGTGGCGACCGCAGATCGATCTTCAAGACGGCGAAGACGATACGGTTCGCGTGTCGCTGCCGGGATTGGGGCAGTCGCGCATCGAGCTGGTCGATACGCCCGGTCTGGACGAAATCGACGGGAGCGATCGCGCCGAGCTGGCACAACGCATCGCCCGCCAGTCCGATCTGGTGCTGTTCGCGATCTCCGGCGATCTGACTCAGCTTGAATTCGACGCGCTCTCGGATATTCGCGAGGCAGGCAAGCCGATTTTGCTGGTGTTTAACAAAATCGATCGCTATCCGGAGGCCGATCGCGAGGCGATTTACGCCCAAGTGCGCGATCGTCGCGTGCGCGATCTGCTCTCGCCCGATCGCATCGTCATGACTGCCGCCTCGCCGCTGGTTGCCCGCGCCGTCACCCGCGAGGACGGCAGTACCGGCGTCGAGCGACAGCCGGGAACGCCCCAGGTGGACGAACTCAAGCTCAAGATTCTCGACATCCTGCACCGCGAAGGCAAGTCGCTGGTGGCGCTCAATAGTTTGCTGTTTGCCGACAGCGCTAACGATCGCCTGGTGCGACGCAAAATGCAGCTTCGCGATCGCGCTGCCGAAAATACGATCTGGCAGGCGACCTTCGGCAAGTCCCTCGCGATCGCGCTCAATCCCGTGACAGTACTGGATTTGGTCGGCGCGGCGGCCTTCGATATTACGATGCTGGTCTCGCTATCGCGGCTCTACGGCATCCCACTGACCGAGACCGGCGCGCTGGATTTACTCAAGACGATTGCCCTGGGGATGGGCGGTATCAGCGCCAGCAGCTTGCTCGCTACGGCGGGGCTGAGCGGTCTAAAGGGCGTTCTGGGCGCGGCGGTTCCGGTGACGGGGGGACTGTCGATCGGGGGATATCTATCGGTCGCGATCGCCCAGGCCAGCGCGGCGGGCATTGCGACTTACGCGATCGGACGGTCGGCGAAGCGTTACTTCGAGAACGGCGCATCCTGGGGTGAAGCGGGACCGAAAGTGGCGATCGAGCGCATCATCGACAGCCTCGACGAAGACTCGATTTTGGCGCGAATCAAAGACGAGCTGCGCGCCAAACTGGGCACTGCGGACGCCGGGGACAGTCCTCGCTAGCCCTGCCGAGCATCCAGAAGTTGCGGACTTTCCCGAACGATCTGGCCCACGTTCGCCCGTGCGGTAATTTCGTACGTGTTTACATTCCCAAGATGGCAATCGGGTTATACGATGAGTCGGACTTCTGGCGATCGGGGTGGCGCATTCGTCGATCTCCAGGGCAAAGACTTTCAAGCTTGAGAGGCAGATCGCAATGGCGGATAAGGTTAGAGTTGGCGTCGTCGGCGCGTCGGGATACGGCGGTATCCAGCTCGTACGGCTGTTGCTCGAACACCCCAACGCCGAGGTGACCTATCTCGGCGGTAACAGCAGCGCGGGTCAGAACTACACCGAGCTGTATCCCCATCTGCAAGATCGCGTCGATCTGACGATCGAGCCCGTCGAAGCCGAGGCGATCGCGGCAAAAACTGACGTGGTCTTCCTGTCGCTGCCCAACAACCTGGCCTACAAAATTGCGCCCGCCCTGCTCGACGCGGGTTGTAAAGTTCTCGATCTGTCGGCGGACTTCCGCTTCTTCGATCTCGAGACGTACCGCACCTGGTACGGCACCGATCGCGACGATACCGAAGTCGCCAGCAAAGCCGTCTACGGCCTACCGGAGCTGTACCGCGATCGTATCAAAACCGCCTCGCTCGTCGGCTGTCCCGGCTGCTACCCCACTGCGAGCCTGCTGGCGATCGCGCCGTTGCTCAAGCAGGGTCTGATTCTGCCGGAGACGCTGGTGATCGACGCCAAGTCCGGCACGTCCGGCGGTGGTCGTCAGGCGAAAGTGCCGATGCTGCTGGCCGAAGCGTCCGGCTCGTTCGGTGCGTACGGCGTCGCCGGTCGCCACCGCCACACCCCGGAAATCGAGCAAATCTGCTCGGATCTGGCCGGTAGCGAAGTGCTGGTGCAGTTTACGCCCCACCTCGTACCGATGGTGCGCGGTATCCTCTCGACGGTGTACGCAACGCTGCGCGATCCGGGTCTGGTGAGTGAAGATCTGGCGACGATTTACAGCGCCTTTTATCGCAACTCGCCGTGGGTGTGCGTTCTGCCCGCCGGGACGTATCCGCAGACGAAGTGGGCGTGCGGCTCGAATGCCGATTACATCAGCGTCGAGGTGGATTCGCGCACGGGTCGGGTAATCGTGCTGTCGGCGATCGACAACTTGCTCAAGGGTCAGGCCGGTCAGGCGGTGCAGTGCATGAACTTGATGTGCGGCTTCGATGAAACCGAGGGGCTGCCGTCGTTGGGCTTCTATCCCTAAACCCGTAATCGCAAATACCGTTCCCGCGCTCTGCGTGGGCAACGCAAGCCCTAGACGCTCTGCGTCGCGAGCGTGGACGGGACGCAGAGCGTCCGCAGAGGCATTCCTACGCAGAGCGCAGGAACGATACTCGTCAGATTTTTTGGACGAGTCCGACTTCTGGGTTTGCTAGAGTGGAATTAAGTATTTCGTATCGTTAAGACCGTGAAAGCGGGTCGAATGCAGCCGTGAACCAGATGCCAGCACGCCGGATCGCCAAAAAACTCACAGCCCTCGCGATCGGGCTGAGTGCAATTGCCGCCCCCACCGCCGCGATCGCCCAAGAATACGCCGGATGCTTCTGGATCGACGATCGCGGCAAACGCATCGACCTGAGCGAATTTTGCCCGCAGCCGCTTCCCGACGCTGAAGGCACTGCCGCCGCTCCCAACTCCCCGATGGGCTTGCCGCCGATCGCTAGCGATAGCAGCAGCAACACGATCGTCGTGCCGATCGTCCGTCGCGATGCCGGAATTCCCGTCGTTTCCGTGCTGTTCGACGGTCAGCCCTACGACATGCTGCTCGACACCGGCGCGAGCGTTGTCGTCCTGCCCGGACGGGTTGCGCGCGAGCTGGGGATTCAGGCGACCGGCTCGATGCTCGTCAGCACCGCCAGCGCGGCTCGCGTCGAGTTCGGCGTCTCGCAGGTAGCGAGCGTGCAGCTCGGTTCGCTGGTGATGAATGATCTCGACGTGGCGATCGCCGGGGACAACGCCCTCGATATCGGTCTGCTCGGCCAGAATTTCTACAGCGACTACGACCTGACCGTGCGCCAAGACACGATCGAGCTGACGCGCCGTACGGGGATGTAGCGTCCGATGGTGGCATTCGTGCGCGGAATGCGGGAACGCTGGCAGGCGACGCCGACGCCGCGACGCTGGATTATCGGCGCGGTGGCTGTGGGCTGCGTCGTTGCGGTCGGGGTTGCGCGCAACTTCTCCGGTCGGGGCAGCGTGCAAGTCGACGAACTCGAAGCGCTGACCGTGGTGGCAGATGTGGCGGACATCACCGTGCAGGTGGAGACCACCGGCGAAGTGCAGCCGATCGAGCGAGTTAACCTGAGTCCGAAGACCCAAGGACGCCTCGATCGCATCTTCGTCGAGCAGGGCGATCGCGTCGAGCAAGGCCAAGTCATCGCCGAGATGGAAAACCGCGAGCTGGTGGCGCAGTACGATCGCGCCGTTGCCAGCCTGGAGCGCGCCCGCGCTGGTCTGCGCGAACTGCAAAACGGCACGCGCCCGGAAGAACTCGCCCAGGGCCGCGCCCGCGTCGATCGCGCCACCGCCAACCGCGATCGTGCCACCGCCGCCCTCGACGAACTGCTCGCCGGAAGCCGCCGCGAAGACCTGCGTGAAGCCGAAGCCGCCCTGACCCGCAGCGAAAGTGCCGTGGTCGAAGCCGAGTCGCGCCTGTCGCTGGCCGAGATCGACCTAGAACGCGATCGTCAGCTCGAAGCCGACGGCGCGATCTCCCGCCGCGAACTCGACACCAGCCTCGACGAACTGCGCCGCGCCCAGGCCGGACTCGACAGCACGATCGCCGCCCGCAGCGAAGCTCGTCAGCGCCGCGATCGCCTTGCCAACGGTGCGCGACCGGAAGAGGTCGATCGCGCCGAAGCCGACCTCGACGCCGCCGAAGCCGACTTGGCCGAAGCCCGCCAGCAGCTCGCCCAACTCAAAAATGGCGCGCGCCCGGAAGAGGTCGATCGCGCCGAAGCCGACGTTCTCGACGCCCAGGGCAACGTGGACTTCTATGCCGCTCAGCTCGACGACACCAAGGTGCGCGCGCCCTTCTCCGGTGTTGTCGTCCAGCGCTACGCCGATCCCGGCGCGTTCGTGACGCCCGCCACTTCTGCCTCGACGGCCAGCTCTGCCACCTCGACCTCGATCGTCGCCCTGGCGCGTGGTCTGGAGATCCTGGCGAAAGTCCCCGAAGTGGATATCGATCGCATTTACCGAGGCCAAGCGGTCGAAGTCGTCGCCGATGCCCACCCCGACGATCGCTTTGAGGCGGAGGTAAAACTGATCGCACCCGAGGCCGTCCGCGAGCAGAACGTGACGCTATTTCAGGTGCGGCTGGAAATCCTCAGCGGCCTGGAGCGGCTGCAATCCGGAATGAATGCCGACCTGACGTTCCAAAGCGATCGCCTCGAGGACGTCCTGGTGGTTCCCACCGTGGCGGTCGTCACCGATCGCGGCCAGTCCGGCGTTTTGGTTCCCGACGCGCGCGGCCGCGCCAAATTCCGCCCGGTGACGGTCGGCCCTAGCGTCGGCAGCCAGGTGCAGGTACTCGATGGGCTCGATGCGGGCGAGCGCGTCTTTATCGGCCTGCCGGAAGGGCAAGATCTCGATGATATCCTCGGCGGGCTCGATGACGACTAGCGCTCGAATGTCAGATGACGGCTACGTTATCGTCTGTCCGGGCTTCCACGCGCCGGAGCTAACCGATCGCGCGATCGCTGCTCTCGATTTGCCCCTAACCCTAAACGTTATTGCGATCCCCGAGCGTATCTGGCCGTCCGATCCCGTTGGAATCGCGGGCTACCTCGAGACGCAGATCCCGCCGGAGTGCCGCACGAGCCCCGTCAGCTTTCTCGCCTTCAGCGCCGGAACCGTCGGTGCGCTCGGAGCCGCCCTGCTTTGGCGATCGCCGATCCGTACGATCGTTCTCTGCGACGGCTGGGGCGTACCGGTGCTGCCGCTACTGGAAGGTCGATCGCCCGCACCCATATCTGCACCGACATCTGCACCGACAGTCCACCGCCTCAGCCACGATCGCTGGACGCACGACACCTGGGGGCGAATGGGAATCGCCACCCCCAGCTTCTGTGCCGAGCCTGCCGTCGAGCATCTCGAACTCTGGGGCGAGGTCGATCGCGTTACCGGCCACGCCTTCGATCTCGCAGGCTGCCCAACGGGCGAAACCACCGCCAAAGACTACATTCGCCGGAGCCTCGGCCTCGGTTAGGCAGAGATTCCGGCGAATTAATAGAGCATTGCGGGGAAACTACTGCTCGGGTTGTCGCGAAAACCCGGTTTCTGGAGAAGCTGTGGCGATATTGGATGCTAGGCCAGCGCCAGCGACTCAGTCGTCTCGCGGTCGGTCTCGGTTTGCGGTGTTATCGTCGCGAATACCTCGCAAGCATTGTTCGGGCTCTCGTGCAGCTTGATGCGTTGGAGCGCCACGCCGATACTCGGCAGCTCGGCTTGCAGGATGTTGCGGATGTGCAGTGCGATATTCTCCGCTGTCGGCACCGTCGTCGCGAAATGCTCGATATCTTTGTTGAGGAAGCGGTGGTCGAACAGATCGATTACGCGAACGCGCAGCAGATCGTTCAGCACACCGAGATCGACGATCGTCCCGACGCGATCGTCGACTTCGCCCGTCACCGTCACCTCCAGCTTGTAGTCGTGACCGTGGCCGTTGGGGCGCGCGCACTTGCCATAGACTTTACTGTTCGTGGCGGGGTCGAGGTCGGGACGCGCGAGGCGGTGGGCGGCGCTGAAGTTCATCGTCACGGTCAGGCTTGCATGCATGGCTAAGCGAGGGAATCTCGTCAACGAGATGGCGAATGTCTGTAACAAAATCTTTCAAAAATTATACCGCGCGACTCGAGACTCCAGAGCGGCCCGCCACAGAAACACTCGAGCTTTGTCTTATTTCCTGTTACGCTCGGCACTACTACACGTTCGAGAACCGGAAAAGACGAATTCACCTCGATCTAACAGTCCGACTCAGCCGTCAAGAAAGGTGGAGATACGACTCTGAAGATTGAATTCGCCCCCAATGTAGAGGGTCTGAGCAACTGCTTCGATGGCTACCAATGACACCAGAACTGCGAAAATCCTAGAAACGAGAATTTGCGGCGCGACTACAGCTCCAGCCGCCAGCGCGAAATCGCCCCCAGCCGATCGCCGCCGAATAGCGCCGACCCGTCTGGCGAAAACGTCATCGTCGTAATGTCGCGCGCCAGCACCGACTGGACGATCTGGTTGCGCTCCACCGACCACAGTTCGATCGTGTCTGACTTGGCGGGCTGCGATACCGCTAGGTAGCGCCCGTCCGGACTCAACGCGATCGCGATCGGCGCGTCCGGCTCTAGATCGAGCGTCGCCAGAGTGTCGCCCGTCTCGAGATCCCAAATCGCGATCGCCTCGCCGAGAGTCGCCAGTCGCCGCCCGTCGGCGCTAAAGCTGGCCTGCCGCACGGTGGCGGTGTCGATCGCCCGGTACACCGCGATCGACGGGTCGAGCTGCCACACTGTCGCGCCGAGGCTGGGCGCTTGGCCGAACGCCAGCATTCCCTGGGCGTCGGTGACGATCGCTTGGAGGCCGGCGGCAAGGCTACGCTTATTGGTTTGCTTGAGCCGCTCGGTCTCCCAGTCCACCAGTTCGCGATCGGTCGCGCCCACCAGCCGCCGCCCGTCGGTCGAAAAGCTCAGCGCCTTGACGGTGGCCGGGCTCGTGCCGATCGGTTCGTCGTAAAGCCGGTCGTCGCTCGTGCCGTTCCAGACGCGGACGATGCCGTTGTCGCTGCTGCTCGCAAAGCGACCGTCTGTCGGCGCAACGGCAATCGCGGTGACGGGCGCAGTGTGGCCGTAGTAGCGATCGGTCAGCGCCAGGATCGGCTCGTCGGTTGCGCTGGCTTCGCGGGCGGTGTCGGCCACCGGTGTCGGGGCAATATTCGGGATGGCGATCGCGGGCGATCGCGACAGCTCGGCGCGTCGCTCGGCATACTGGATGCCGTACACGGCCGCAAACACCGCTACCACGATCGCCACCCCTGCCAGCATATCGAAGCGGTAGCGCCAGAGGTCGGTCCACAGCGCGATCGGGGGCGTGTAGGGCTGCGGGGCGATTCTGCCGGTGGTGGCAGGCGGCGTCGGGGCGGTGGTGGTGCGGGGAGATCGCACCGGACGTGCAAAGGCGATCGTCCGGGCGGCAGGCGACGAGGCCACCACGCGAGCGCGGCGCTTCGGTTTGGGTTTATCTTTCCAGCGCTGGGCGTCGGCGATCTTTTGCGGGAAAGGATCGCGCCCGCCCAGCTTTTGGGTACGGACGCACCAAGGGCAGCGATCGAGGCTGTCGTCGTAGCGGTGTTGGGTGTTGCGATCGCAGGTGACGAGGTGATTTTCGGCGTCGTCAAGGGCGTGAATCCAGGTTTGGGCGTCGGGGCGGGCATCGGGCTGGGGGGCGTCGAAGCAGCGTACGAACAGGCGCTGTAGACGCGGCGCGATGCTAGCAAAATCCGGCGCGATCGGCGTCGGTTCGTAGGGCACGCGCTGGCGGCGGCTGTAGAGAAAATGCCCGGCGGCGATGCGCTCGGCGATGCTCGGCGGGTCGCCTTCGCCCCGAAACACCCCGGCAAACGGGTGCGTGCCTTCCATCAATAATTGAAAAATCGCCACCGCCAGCCCAAAGCAATCCTGGGCGGGCGTGCGCGTCACTTCTCGCAGCGACTGGCCCTGTAGTTCCGGTGGCGTAAATTCGGGCTTGCCCACCGGGCAGCGGTAAGTGGCTTGGCGCGATCGGTCGTAAATCTGGAACGAGTCGGTGTCTACCAGCGACACCAGGGCGCGACTGTTGACGAGAATATTCGACTCGTTAACATCGCCGACTACGTGGCCGCTGGCGTGCAGGCTGGCAAAAGCGGCGGCCAGGTTGCGAGCGGTGCGGTGGAGATAAAGGTAGTTAAAGAGCGGGACGCGATCGCGTCGGTTCTTCGGCGTCCAGACCGTATGCAGCGGCAGCATATCCCGAACGCGCGGCATCAAAAAGCCCACCGCCTGCCGATTCTGCCAAAGCAGATCCCCCGGCCACGCGATCGACACGTGCCCCAGGCTCTCGGTTGGGTCGGTGGGCGGGTCGGCCACCATCGCCACTAGCTTCAGCGCCATCTCCCGCGTCGGCTTGTGGTAAATCTTAGCGACGCAGTCCGTACCGAGCACATCAAATACGACACCCTCGCCGCCGTCGCCGATGCGCGGGCCGAGGGTGATGTGCTGTCCGTTGCTGTGGCGCTGGAGTTTCACGGATGGGCCGAGTGCGGGCGGTGTGCGGGCGTGCAGCTTTTAGCTTACACAACCCGCGACCTCGCGATTCGGAACTAAACGGCAGCCGAGTCGCGCGCGGCAGCCGCCTCGTCGGGGTGGATGCCCAAACGAGTTAGGTTGATGCGGTTTTTGCTGTCGATCTCGCGCACCTTGACGACGATTTCATCGCCCACCGACAGTTCGTCTTCCACCTTGCCGATGCGGTAGTCCGCCACCTGCGAGATGTGAACCATGCCCTCTTTTCCGGGCAGGATCTCAACGAACGCGCCGATCGGAATGATCCGCGTCACGCGACCGAGGAAGACTTCGCTGGACTTCACCTGGCGGGTCATACCGGAGATAATCCGCATGGCGCGGTCGGCCCCGTCGCTGTCTTTACCCGACACCGTGACGGTTCCGTCGTCTTCGATGTCGATTTTACAGCCGGTTTGCTCGGTAATGCCCTTGATGGTTTTGCCGCCGGGGCCGATCACCAGGCCGATCAGATCTTGGGGGATCTTCAGCGTCATCAGGCGCGGCGCGTACTTGGAGATTTCCGCGTTCGGCTCGGCGATCGCGCCGACCATTTTCTCCAGGATATGCAGACGAGCGGGCAGCGCTTGATGGATCGCCTTGGCAATCGTCTCTAGCGACAGACCCGTAATCTTCATATCCATCTGGAGGGCGGTGATACCATCACTGGTTCCCGCCACCTTGAAGTCCATATCGCCGAGGAAATCCTCGAGACCCTGGATGTCCGTCAGGATGCGAACTTCGTCGCCTTCTTTGATCAGGCCCATTGCCGCACCGCTGACGGGCTTGGCGATCGGCACGCCCGCGTGCATCAGTGCCAGCGTCGAGCCGCACACCGACCCCATCGAGGTCGAACCGTTGGAGGAGAGCACCTCGGACACGACGCGAATCGTGTAGGGGAACTCCTCTTTGGAGGGCAGCACCGGCAGCAGCGCGCGCTCGGCTAGCGCACCGTGGCCGATTTCGCGGCGACCGGGCGAGCGGATCGGACGCGTCTCACCCACCGAGTAAGGCGGGAAGTTGTAGTGATGAAGGTAGCGCTTCTCGCTCTGGGGATTGAGGTCGTCGAGTTCCTGAGCGTCTCCGGGCGTACCGAGGGTCGCCAGCGACAGCACTTGGGTAAGGCCGCGATTGAACAAGCCGCTGCCGTGAACGCGGGTGGGTAGGATGCCGATGCCGCAGGAAATCGGGCGCACTTCGTCGAGCTTGCGACCGTCCACGCGCACGTTATCTTCGATCACCTGTTGGCGCATCAGCTTTTTGGTGATGCCTTTGTACGTGCTGCCCAGCACTTTGCCGTTTTCAGCGACGGTGACGCGCACCGGGTCGCCTTCCTTCAGGCCCTCGATCGCCTCGGCGATTTCGGCCTTGATAGCGTCGAGCGCTTCGTCGCGTCCGGCTTTGTCCAGCTCGAAATTCTTGAGGACGGCCTTGACTTTCTTCGTTGCGGCCTTGCTGATGTAAGTCTCCAGGGTCGAATCGACTTCCGGCGGTTCGGCGGTGGCCAGCGCGATGCCCAGCTCGGCCATCACCTCTTCCTGAGCGGCGATCAGGTCGCAGGCGGCTTCGTAGCCGAAGTCGATCGCCTCGACGATGTCTTGCTCCGGCAGGCAGTTCGCCCCGGCTTCGACCATCACGACGCCGTTCTTGGTTCCGGCGACGACGAGATCGAGCTCGCCATCGCGAATCTCGTCGTGGGTGGGGTTGATGATAAAGTCATCGCCGACCAAGCCGACACGCACGGCAGCCATCGGGCCGTTGAACGGAATGCCCGCCAGGATCGTCGCGATCGACGCGCCGGTTACAGCGAGGACATCGGGCGGAACGAATTCGTCTACCGACAGAGTCGTCGCGACAATTTGGATATCATCGCGCAGATGTTGCGGGAACAAGGGCCGCATCGGACGGTCGATAAGGCGGCTCGTCAGCGTCACCTTGTCCGGCGGACGGCCTTCGCGTCTGAGGAAACCACCGGGTATCTTTCCTCCAGCGTACATGCGCTCCTCGTAGTTCACGAGCAGAGGCAGGAAATCGATTCCTTCACGTCCAGACGACTGCGTCGCCGTAACCAGAACTGCCGTATCTCCCGACTCTACCAAGACGGAGCCACCCGCTTGCGGCGCAAGCAAACCGACCTTCAGTCGAATATCCCGTCCGTCGAAGGATATTGACTTTTCCATTTCTTTCATGCAGGACTGCTATCCTTACGATTTTATTGACTTCTACTAGTTCGATTGCGTCCCATCCTAACACTTGAGCGATAGGCCGCAATTTCGGGGATCGCTCTCCCATCCAGGCGATCTTCTACACCGACTCCAAGTCGATCCCGAACTTATCGCAACTCCAAAGAAGTGTAAGTGCAGCGCCTCCGCGTGTTGCTTCGTGCTACGTCGCGATGCTTCGCTTTCTCCCGACCTGTCGTGTCGCGTCTGCGTTGTTCTGCGGAACATCGACCCGGCCCGCACGTCGCGATTAGCGGCTGCTCTCGTTGACGCTACATCCGAATCCGAATCCCTCGTTCGCCCTCGATTTATGGAAAACTTTTCGCCGCTTCCCGAGTCCGTCCTCGTTACCCTCGTTATCGACGGCACGCCGCTGAACATCGAAATCGAAGGCCCGAATGCCCCCAACACCGGTGGAAACTTCGTCGATTTAGTCGAGAAGGGGTTTTACGACGGCATTGTTTTTCATCGCGTCGTCGATAACTTTGTCATCCAGGCGGGCGACCCCACCAGCCTCAGCGAAGGCACGGCGGCGAAAGAGCCCGTCACGCGCACGATTCCGCTAGAAATCCGCGAGTCTACTAGCGGCCAGTTCGCCTTTGGCTTTACCTTCGCCCAGGCTGGTATTCCCGACGCCGTGCCGACGTTGCAAAATACGCGCGGCACGATCGCGATGGCCCGCAGCGGCAACCCTAACGACCCGGCCAACGACACCCCCAACACGGCCTCGACGCAGTTCTATATCAACCTCAGCGACGCCAACACCTTCCTCGATGGCAACTACGCCGTTTTCGGTCGGGTGCAGTCGAACGTCGATTTCATCGATACGGTGCGCCAGGGCGAATCGATCGTTACCGGCGCGCGCGTCACCAACGGTACGGTTCCCAGCCGCACGTCGGGCTTTATGACGAGCGACGCACTGAACTTCTTTGCCAACCAAATCGGGCGCGCCACGCTCAATATCAGCTTCCAGACCTTTAGCCAGGAAGGTGACACCCTGGCGCTAACGCCCGAGCTGAGCGGCCAGAACCCGACGGGATTTTTGACCTTTGGCGGCAACGACACTGTGACGGGCTCATCGATTAACGACGTGATCTACACCGGCCGGGGGGCCGACTCGGTGACGGGCGGCGGGGGCAGCGACCTGATCCGTGGCGGGCGCGACAACGACACGCTCTCTGGCGAGTCGGGCAACGACATCATCCACGGCAACCTGGGCGACGACGTACTGACCGGTGGCAGCGACAACGACTTTATTCGCGGCGGGCGCGGCAACGACTCGATCTTCGGCGGAGCGGGCAATGACTTCCTGGTGGGCGATCGCGACACCGACACCCTCACGGGCGGCACGGGCGCAGACACCTTTATCCTGCGGACGGCCAGCGACCTGAGTACCGACGCCAGTGTGGTGGACACGATCGCGGACTTCTCCAGCGCCGAGGGCGATCGCATTGTTATCTCTGGCGAAGTCGATGCCAGCACAGTCAGCTTCGTTGCGTCGGGAGCGGACGCGCTGGTGCAAATTGCGGGCGTGGGCTTCGTCGGGCGCGTCGCGAACGGCGCGTCGCTGGCACTGTCGAACTCCGTGACGGTGGTGGGAAGCGGCGATCTGGGCGTTAGCTTCGGCTAGCAGATTGTCACGCGCTCGACCTCGGTGACACAATGCAGGCACAGCCATTCTCGCCAGAACCGGAACCCGCATGACGTCCAATCGCCCGACTGCTGATTCTTCCCTCGACCTCCAGCCCTGGCTGGCGGAAATCGACGCGCTCAAGCAGCAGGTCGCAACGGCCAAACAGGACGCCGATGCCGCGCGGGAAAGCGCCGATCGCTGGCGGCAGCTCTACACTCGAGAAGCCGAGCAGCGCCGCCGCAATCTAGACGAAGCTCAGCAAACAGTCGAACGCCTCCAGTCCGAGCTAGCGCAGTTCGTCGATGTCGGGCGAGCGCCGCGCGAGGCCAGCCAGCTCTCTGCGGAACTGCCCGACCTTACGGCGGAAGAACTCCGCGATCGGCTCGTTGCGGCGCTCGATCGTGTCGAGACGCTGACCCAGCGTCTCGCAGCGCTGGAAACCAACCTGCAACTCGAGCGCGCCGAGCACGCGAAAACCCGCAGCGACTTGACAGCAGCACTCGGCGACACCGTCGAAGTGTTCGCCCGCGCCAAGGAAAAACTGGCACAGACGTCAGCGCTGCCGCCACAGCTCGATCGCAAATAAACCGTGTAGATTGTGAGACTTCACGGTGTTCCTCCCTCCGGATTCACTGGAGATTTGCGAGTACTTCACAAGCATTCGTTTTTCTCCCCGAGACTTTCCGAACGGGCGAGACCATTTCCAGGGCGAAGTTCGTCGCCCTCGACCTTAAATACTCCAAATACTTCAGGCACTAGAGCATGCTGAAAGTTATCGTCGGACACAGCGAAGATCCCGACTCACGAGAAGCGATCGAAGAGGTGCTAGAGCAATGTCTCGAAGAGCTTGACGATCTCAAGCCCCAAGCCGGCCTCTTATTCGCCGCCATTGATTTTGATTACGCCGTGCTCCTCGACGAAATCAATCGAGCCTTTCCCGGAATAGACTTGATTGGCTGTACGACCGACGCAGAAATTTCTTCGGTTTTGGGCTTCCAGCAAAACTCTATCTCCCTGACGTTATTCATCTCCGACTCAATTCAGATCCATGCGGGGATAGGGCTCGATACTCAAGAAAACGTGTGCCGCGCCGCCCGACAAGCTGTGGCACAAGCTACGGAAAATACCACCCAAGCACCGAAGCTTTGTATCGCTTTGCCAGTGAGCTATGTCGCGAAAGAGTCCGTCGTTAGTGGCGAAGAAGTTCTAGCAGGTCTCGATACCGCACTTGGATCGCACGTACCGATCGTGGGAGGGGCGGCTGGCGATCGAGCGCGTTTCCAAAAGACATATCAATTTTTCGGCACGCAAGTTTATACCAATGCTTTACCCGTCTTGATCTTTTCTGGCGAACTTCTATTGTCCTACGGCACGGGATGCGGCTGGGAACCCATGGGTCGTAAATCTCTCATTACGAAATCCTGCGGCAATGTCCTGTATGAAATCGAAGGAATGTCTGCAATTGATTTTTACAAACAGTACCTCGGCGATCGAGTCCCAGGAAAGGACAATCCACTTGCCGTCTATGTTGGCGATAGCGATCGGTATTATCTCCGAGTTCCCAACTTCCAAAATACTGAAGACGGCAGTATTTCTTTTTTGGGAGATATCCCCGAACAGTCTTTTGTTCAATTAACAGGAGTTAGCCGAAATCAAATCATCGAATCTTCTAGAAAATCATTTGAAATGGCTCGAAAGCGATACCCGGGAGCGCGCCCTGATGCGCTCTTGATTTTCTCTTGCTGTGCCCGCCGCTGGCGTCTGGGAACACGTGCGAAAGAAGAGTATCAGCTCGTCAGAGATGCCTTGCAGGACGATTTACCAGCTAGCGGATTCTATACCTACGGTGAGTTTGCACCGTTAGATCGAAGCGCCTCGAACACGTTCCATGAAGAAACTTTTGTTACCGTGTTGATCGGCGATGCATAGAACCCGGTCGGCTTGCTTGTACGATGGGATTGGAATCAGGGTCATTTCATTCTCGGTTCGAGTCACGTGATTTCGAGGATTCAGAAGCTTCTCGCTCAAAGTTCAAGAAGCCAGAACCACGCAAACTATTCAAAGCACGCAACGGCTCAATTTAGAATGAAATAGCCCTAGGTTTGGGATAATGACTCAATTCTCTAGAAATCTGGGTAAAGGTCGTTTCTGCTTACAGAGCTTTGCCGACCCTCACGCTTTTCGCAACCCGTAACGGGCTAAAATCGTAGTCGGTCAATGTGTGGCAGCGCTCGTTGTCGTTTTTTTACGGTGTTCTTGTCGTGTTGAAGCCTCGATGTCTACAAATGAGCTTGTCCGAAACTGGCCGTGTTGTGTCTGAAACGCCCTTGAGTTATGGCTTGTGAAGATTGCGAGCGAGAAATTAAGGCACTTAAAAAGCAAGTCCGGATCCTACAGAAAAAGCTCGAGTCTTCGGAATTCGATCGCAGTCAGCTTGAATTGACCAACGACCGTGTAGAGTACGTGCGCATGGGGTTGATTCGCCAGTTAGAGTCATCTCAAGTGAGGCTCGAAAATCAGGCGGCAGAACTAGAAACTGCACTCAAAGACCTCAAGAGACTCCAGGCTCAGATCGTCGATTCGGAGAAGATGTCTGCGTTGGGGACTTTGGTTGCGGGAATCGCCCATGAAATTAACAACCCGGTGACCTTTATTCAGGGTAATATCGAGCCTGCCGTTGACTATTGTAACGGCTTGCTAGAGCTGATTCTGCTATACGAGAAGAACTTATCGGGAGCCATCGCAGAAATCGAAGAAAAGAAGGAAGACTTAGATTTTGAGTTTCTCAGAGAAGATATTTTCGCCGTTCTAAGCTCGATCGGCGTCGGGTCTGAGAGGATTGAAAAGATTGTGAAGTCACTGCGGGATTTCGCACGGCTAGATGAATCTTCTATTAAGACAATAAATCTCCATGAAGCGATCGAAAGTACGCTGGTTGTCTTGCACAGTCAATTGCAGACGAGTGCACGGCGCAATCAACCGATTCAGGTCGAACAGCGCTATGCATCATTGCCCTCGATCGAGTGTTTCGCCCGAGAAATCAATCAAGCAATCGCAAGCATACTCGTCAACGCGATCGAGGCGATCGACGCTCGCTTCCTATGCAGCCAGGCTCGAGGTCTCGATCGTAAGGCTGGAAAAATTACTATCTCAATGTGGATTTTATCTACAGAGTCGATCGCCTTTGAGATTGCAGATAATGGTACCGGCATGAGCGAGAGGGAGCTACAGCACGTATTCGAGCCTTTTTTTACGACGAAAGCCGTCGGTCAAGGGACGGGATTGGGGATGGCGATCGCGCACCAAATCGTGACAGAAAAGCACGGTGGAACAATTGCTTATACGTCACAACTCGATCGGGGTACGACGGTTCGAGTCGTGCTGCCGGTGGCTCTCCCAAAACAAACGCCTCGGGGATTTTCTCAGGCTGAGTCGTCACGATCCGGGCGCTGAGCTTCGGGCTTGGAACGATTTCGATCATTTCCCCGTAAAAATGGGTGTGGGACGGTAAAACAGAGTCAGCCGAGCGCGGGGAGATCTAGATCCTGCTTTCGGCGTGCATTGAACTTCAATACGCAAAAACGCGACCCGAACCACCGTGGACGAATTTCTTAACTTTCAAATCTCGCTGCTCGACGGCACGGCTCAAGCCTTTAGCGGTAGCGACGGCCAAGACCTAATCCTCGGCCTCGGGGGCAGCGACACGCTGCAAGGCTTCGGCGGCGACGACTACATCAACGGCAATATTGAAGTTGACGTCATCGATGGGGGCGATGGCAACGACACCCTGCGCGGTGGCATGAATAACGACATTATGACCGGCGGCGCAGGCGACGACACGATTTTCGGCGACTTCGGCGCGGACACCATCACCGGCGGCGCGGGCAGCGATCGCTTCGTACTCGGACAGGGGCGCGGCGGCAGCGACGCCACCACCACCGATATAATCACCGACTACACCGACGGCGAAGACAAAATCATCCTTGAAGGTACGCTTACCAGCAGCGACCTGACGATCATCCAGGGCGGTGGCGAATTTAGCGCCGATACGGTCGTTCAGCGAACCATCGACGGCGAAATCCTGGCGATCCTTAAAAACGTCACCAGCTCCGCGATCGAGGCCACGGACTTTCTCGAAACGCCCGCTGCCAGCGACGATACCGGCGACACCAACGTCACGGCAGTTTCCTCGGTCGGCAGCACCGTCAACTTCGCCGGAGTTGACGTCACTAGCGAAGCCGCCGTCAGCGCCCTCGGCGGCCCGTCGATCTCGGTGGGCAACACCAACCTCTACATTGGCTTCGAGCAGGTCAGCGCCAACAACCAAGACCCGCGCCTAGTCAGCTTCACCAACGGCGTCCAGGACTGGTATCGCACCGACTACGAAGTCACCAACGACGACAGTACCGGAACCGGTCTGGTGTGGGACAGCACCACCGATAGCCTCTACGCGACCTTCACCTCCACCGGAACCCAGGGCTCGGCAGACCAAGACTTCCGCGAGTTCGCCACCAACGGCTGGCTGAGCAGCTACGGCCAGGGTGGCGGCGGACAGGTGGCGATCGTGGCACGCATCGACCCCGCCACCGGTAACGTCCAGGAGGCCACCTTCGTTTCGGCGCTGCTGTCGAATGGCAACAGCAACACCCTGCGCGTCACCGGCCTCGACCTGAATGGTGACAACGTCGTCGTCGAGGCGAACTCGTTCTTCTCGCCGCGCCGCACGGACACCACCGCGATGGAGCAAACCGTGCCGGGCGGGTCGCCGTTTGCGTACACGATCGAGTTCGTCCCCGACCTGAGCGCAGCCGTCCGAGCCGAAGCACCGACCTTCGGCAGCTAGAGCAGCACCCATTAGAGCGGCCAAAACTAGAGCGGTCTGGTCTCAAAATGAGGGCTCTGGTCGCGGCGCACAGCGGTGCGCCGTTCTCTGTGAACGATCGCAGCACGCTGAAAACAAGCGCAGGGCCATGAATTAACACCGCCCTAGATTGCTCAGCCGTCCCGCCGCGCCCCGACCAGCCAATAGGTGCGCATCGTCCCTTTTCCCTTCACCTCGACCGTACCGCGCTGCTCGAACTCGAAGCGATCCTTAAGCCGCTCGTAGATCGCTTCGGTCACTTGGATGCGGTTCGGCTCGCCGGTCGCCTCCATACGGCTGGCGACGTTAACCGTGTCCCCCCAGAGGTCGTAGATAAACTTCTTCACGCCGATCACGCCTGCGACCACCGGGCCGGTGTTGATGCCGATGCGGATCTGTAGCGGCAGCTCGAGGCGATCGCGCATTTCGTCGAGGGCGGAGAGCATATCGAGCGCCATATTTGCTACAGCATCGACGTGATTTTTGCAGGCCAAGGGGATGCCGCCTGCAACCATGTAAGCGTCGCCGATCGTCTTGATCTTCTCGAGTTCGTGATCGCCAGCGAGGCGATCGAAAGCCGAGAAAATATCGTTGAGCATATTTACCACTCTGGTCGGCGGAATCTTCGCTGACATGCCCGTAAAGCCGACGATATCGGCGAACAGCACGGTGGCCTCGTCGAAGCGATCGGCGATCGAACCATCGACGGTTTTAAGGCGATCGACAATCGCCTGGGGCAAGATGTTGAGCAATAGCGTTTCGGTGCGCTGCTGCTCGGCCTGCAGGTCGCGCTCGGCGTTGCGGCGCTCGGTGATATCTTCAACGACGCCGAGCACCCCGATCACGCTGCCGTCCTCGTCGTGGATCGGCAGCTTTTTGATATCGAGCCAGACGAGTTCTTTACCCGTTCTGCGACGAACTTTTTTCTTAACGACGAACTGGATCGGGCGATCGGTCTCGAGGATCTTGCGGTCTTGCTGGTGGAAAGCCTCAGCGACTTTGGGCGGTGAGAATACGTCGTAGTCGGTTTTGCCGATCGCGCCGTCCAGGCGATCGAGCCCGACGGCCTCAGCCCAGTTGTGGTTGTAGCCGCGAAACACCAGGTCGGTGTCTTTCCAGAACACCTGCTGGGGAATATTTTCAATAATCAGCCGCAAATACTCCTCCTTCTCCTGGAGTGCCAGCTCGGCGCGCCTGCGCTCTTGGACTTCGGCTTCGAGGCGATCGTTTTTCTCGGCGAGCTGCCGCCGAAGCCGCTGCAAGGTCAGGTGGTTCTCGACCCGCGCCAGCACCTCGGCAAACTGAAATGGCTTCGTGATATAGTCCACGCCGCCTGCCCCGAAGGCCCGCACCTTGTCCATTACCTCGCTGAGGGCGCTGATAAAAATCACCGGGATTTCGCGCGTATTCGGGTTTACCTTCAGGCGCTGGCAGACCTCGTAGCCGTCCATTCCCGGCATCGTAATATCAAGCAGAATCAGATCCGGCAGTAGCGATCGCGCCATCGACAGCGCCTCGCGCCCGCTATACGCCAGCTCGGTGCTGTAACTTTTGCGCACCAACATCCGCGACAGCAGCCGCAGGTTGTCCGGGTTATCGTCCACCAGCAGCAGCCGGGCTTTGGCTGGGGCGTCTTTTTCCTGGCTTTTTTTAGCTTCGGGGTCGCTGGCCGAGATGTGCTTGGTTTCGGCGCTTTGAGTTTGAGAAGTTTGAGTTTGAGAAGTTTGGGCTTGGGGAGTCTGTGCTGAAGAAGTCTGTGCCGAGGAAGTCCGAGCCTGAGAAGCCTGGTTCTTTGGAGACGTGGCTTGAGAAGCCGGGTCTTGTGAGGCTCGGGCGGTCTGGGCGGAAAGATTCTCAGCCGTCTTCGCAGGGCGAGCGGACGAGGCCTCGGGGGTGGCTTTCGCGAGCTTGCGGTTGGTATTTTCCGAAGAATTGGCTGAATTCGTCATGGAATAATCCGCTTCCGAAAAGCTGAGGCTTCGGTGAACAGAGCTGATGGCAACGGGAAAACCGTGCACCAGCGGTGTGGCTGAGGCGCGGGGGCGAGATTTGCTGGCGAGATCTGGGCTCGAGAGATTCAGGTTAAATCCCTTTAAATCTCTGTGGCGATTGCGGGCGACCTCCCGAACTCGAGACCTGCCGCCAATGGGCGCGGCTTTTCGCAAGCTTAGAGGAGAACCTTGGGAAACGGAACGGTGTGCGGTACCCTCGTGTGCCGAAGTTACCGTTTACCTAAAAATTTAGCCTACTTTTCCCAGCGATTCGATCGCCCGTTTTCAGTCCACCGCAGCGCCCCACCAGGCCAGCGCGTAGGCCGGAGTGCCATCGACGCGCGCGCCGACCACCCGCAGCTTATAACGCCCCGTCTCGGGAACCGTCCGGAAGATGTGCTCGAGGCTATCGATCCGACTCTCTGACGACCACACGGCATCTTCGAGGCGATCGCTCTCGGCGGGCAGCAGATAGAGATCGAGATCGTCGAGTTCGCCACTGCGAAAGTCTTCGCCTTCATCGAACGTGCCGTTGCCGTTCGCGTCGAGCAGCTCGACCTGGCGCGTCCAGCTCAGCGTTGCGGAGAAGAAGCTGCCCGCCTTGAGGGGCTCTGCGATCGGATAGTCGCGCACGCTCGAAGAGTCTGTCCCGCTTATCGAACCGTAGTCCCAGCCGATGGCGTTCGCCTCGCTGTCCGCCCGGCTGCGTCCGGCGGCAAACTGACGGTAAGCGCGGTAAGCGTTCAAATGGCCCGCACCGATATCGTCCTGGAGCGGTATGGCGCGATCGTTGAAGGCGTCCGATTCCGTCCAGACGCGTCCGTCCTTATCTTTGACATCGCGCGTCATGCCCAGTGTCATGCCATCGCCGCGATCGGCCAGCTTATCGGCAGAGTTAAGCAGCACCGCCCGCATGACTTCGTGGCGGCGCGCGTCGAGATCCCACTCACCCGCCGCAATCTGGCGATCGCCGTACTCCTGGAGCAGCGCCACCGTCGCCGCCACGTGGGGCGCGGCAAAGCTCGTGCCGGTGCTTTCGTAGATTTCGCCCCAGGCATTAACCAGCGCCACGTTGCGTCCCGGCGCGAGCAGACCGATCTGCCGCCGCCCGCCGACATTGGCCTCCTGGCCGACAAGCCCCGCAAACGCGCCGTCGAACGCGCCACCGAGGCTGGAGGGATCCATCTGGCGGTAGACGCCGTCGATCGCGCGACTCGAGGCGATCGTCAGGCCGTTAAATAGATCGGTCGGAATTGAAATACCGCCGTAGCCCTGGTTCCCGGCGATGACGTAGAGCACGTTGTGGGCGTTAGCCGACCAGTCCACGCAAAGGGTCAGCAGGGCGTTGCCGTCGAGCACGGCCTCGCCCCGGCGGCGATCGAGCGACAGGGGCTCGCCGAAGCTGAAGTTAATCGCCCGCACGTCGTTACCGTTTTGTTGCGCGACGGTCTGCGTCGCCAAGCACTCGCGCGCTTGCCGGTCGGCCCCGGACGCGAACTCGGCCCCGGCGGCATAGAGCTGCGCGCCAGGAGCGACCCCGCGCCGCTGTTTGAGCGTGCTGACCATCACGCTGGCGACGCCTTGGGCGTGGCCGTCGAGATAAGCCTCCGACTCCGCCGGTTCCGCGCCCACAAAGACGCCCGCCGGATCGAAGGCACGATCGGCAGGAATCTTGTCGAGGCCGAATACCGCCGGTCTACCGATCTCCACTTGGCCGATGCCGATCTTGCGGCCCAGCAGGTCGTACTCCTCGTGCAGGCGCGCCGCGTCGATGCCGTCCGCCCCGATCGACACCGACGACGCGACACCTCGAGACGGTGCCGTCACCACGCAGGCGATCGCGCCCGCTACCACGGCCAAAGAACGCGAGAAGTAACGATCGAGTGATGACATAAAAATCTGTTGGGCGAGGGTGGACAGTCGCGCCGCGATCGCATGTTCGACGGGCCAGCGGGCGGTCGGGCTCTCGACGCGATCGGGCCGGTTGCAGCGCCGCTAAGCCTGCGATCATCTTAACGAGAACGCCGTAGGATCGTCATGATGACCCTACCGGACGAACGAGCGCTCCGGCCTATCGAACGGGCGATCGCGGCGCTCCGGCCTGTCAAAGCATGCAATCGGACAACCGGTCAATCGGACGCAGAACTCGACAATTCGCTATGGGAAGAGTCGGATCGATAACCGAGCGCCGATCGTGCAGTTTGCTCGGCGTGGAGAAGGCTAACCTAGCTTTCTTTCCGTCGCGATCGGCGGAAATCCCAGCATTTTTTCCATAAATTTTCTAACTTACCCCCCTTGACAGCTCGGATTTGATAAACTTATATAAAGCGAAGCTGTAGCAAGCGTAACAAAAACTGAGGAAAGGCCGCGAGATGACCAGCACCAAACAGACCGTTATTTCCCCCTCAATTCTGTCAGCAGATTTCAGTCGCCTGGGCGAAGAAATTCAAGCCGTCGATAAAGCTGGCGCGGACTGGATCCACGTCGATGTCATGGACGGTCGCTTTGTTCCCAACATTACGATCGGCCCCATGATCGTCAAAGCGATCCGCCCGCTGACCACCAAGCCCCTCGACGTGCATCTGATGATCGTCGAGCCGGAAAAATACGTCGAAGAATTCGCCAACGCTGGTGCGGACATCATCTCCGTCCACGCCGAGCACAACGCTTCGCCCCACCTGCACCGCACCCTGGGTCAAATCCGCGAACTGGGCAAGCAGTCCGGCGTGGTGCTCAACCCCGGCACGCCCCTGAGCCTGATCGAGAACGTCCTCGATATGTGCGATCTGATCCTGTTGATGAGCGTCAACCCCGGTTTCGGCGGCCAAAGCTTTATTCCTTCGGCCGTCGATAAAGTTCGCGATCTGCGCGCCATGTGCGACGCGCGCGGCCTCGACCCTTGGATCGAAGTCGATGGCGGCCTGAAAGGTCACAACGCTTGGCAAGTCATCGAAGCTGGTGCCAACGCGATCGTTGCCGGTTCGGCGGTCTTTAACGCGCCGGACTACGCTGAGGCGATCGAAGGCATCCGCAACAGTACCCGCCCCGTTGAGAAAGAGCTGGCGGCTGTGTAGCTTCTCGCTAGTAGTCCACCACCGTAATTTTGATAGCCTCACCGCTTGACTGCCAGACTGCTCGCAGAAGCAGGACGAGTAAAAACGGCCCATCAGAATCAGAGAGGTGGACTACTAGAGGCTTCTCCGCTGCTCCTTCCGTGGTGGCGGCGACGCAGAGCGTCTAGAGGTGCGTTGTCCACGCAGAGCGTGGGAACGATAAACAACAAAAAGGAGAGCGATCGCACGATCGCTCTCCTTTTTTGTTTTGCTTTGGCGTCTGTTTCGCCGCTGCCAGCTCGGCAAGCGCTAGGCCGCGTCCTCGTGGGCGGGCAAACCGAGCCGCGCCTGAATCCGTGCCAGATTCTCCACGCCCTCGAACGAGTAGCGGTTATAGCCGTTACGGACGACCAGTTCTTCGAGGTATTGAACCCGCGACGCCGGAGCTGGGTGTGTCGAGAGGTACTCCGGAACGCGCTGCGGGTTGCCGCCACCCAGCGTCGCCATAAAATTGCGCAGACCGTCGGCGGCGTAGCCCGTGTTAGCCAGGACGCGTGTGCCGACAATGTCCGACTGACGCTCGTGCTCGCGGCTGTAGTCGAGACCGACGAGCGTGTAGAGGACGTTACCTAGTGGGATCTCGCGGGCGAGGCTGGCGATAAGCTGGCCGCGCACGATGCGTTTAAAGCCGTGGGACAGGACAGCGTGACCGACCTCGTGGCCGAGTAGGCCGACTAGTTCCGCTTCGGTTTTGGCGGCGGCGAGCGCGCCCGTATGAATGAAGACCTTGCCGCCGGGAAGCGCGAAGGCGTTCAGGCTCTCGTCTTCGATGATGTAGAACTCGTAGTCGAACTCATCGCGACCCATGCGCTGGGCGACATCCTGGCCGAGTTTATTCATGTACTCGACGGCTTCGGGATCGTCGATGATTTTTGACTGGGCTTTGACCTGATTGGTGACAAAATCGCCGATTCCCGACTCACCCATCGCCATCAGCTGCGCGAGCTGGATGCCGTCGAAGATGGCGCTGTTCGTGCGGCCCGTCAGGATGCCGATCGCGACGCCGCCGAGACCTTGCAGGGCGATGCGTTCGCGCAGGACGCGGCGGAAGTCGCCCATGTATTCGTCGGCTAGGGCGTTAAATTCGGGCGCATCGGGATGTTCGGGGTTGGCGAGCGCGAACTGGCGCGCGGCGATCGAGGCTTCGAGTCGTTGGCGGTCTTCGCGCAGGGCTTTGACGTGGAGGCGGGCGATTTCGGCGTCGTTCGGGAAGCGGAGCGCTAGCTCGTCGAGCTGCTCGATGACCATCTCCTCTTCGTTTTCTTCGATCAGATACTCCGCCGTGAAGAGCTGGCCGTCTACAAAGCCGGGAGCGGCACTAATAAGCTGCGGCCAGAGATCTTCGACGCGGGACTCGCGATCGCGGGCGATTTCCTCCTGGGTTTGTAGCCAGATTTGGCTGGCCTCGAGCGAGAGCTGGCTGGCGTCGATGCGCTCTTCAACCAAGACGGGGTTCGCGCCGATGAGGAAGTCGGGCTTGGCTTGGCGATAGAGCGCCTCCGCGCCGCTTACGTCGCCCTGGAGATAGAGCCGATCGGCCTGGGCGAGGAGGCTGAGTTCGGCGGTTAGCGACACCGGGCGCGGCGGGTTGGAGCTGCTGCCTGTATTGCCCGTATCGCCCGTATCGCCCGTATTTCCAGTATCGCCCGTATTCCCATTCGGCTGCGGGCCGACGTCGGCGCTCAGGTCGAAGACGCGCAGAGTGTAGCTGCCCCGCCCGCGACTGTCGTAGGAGTTGGCGAGAATGCGATATTCGCCGTCCGTTTCGAGCGTAATTTCTAGTACTGAGTTGGTGTCGCTCCGGCTGCGATCGTCGTTTTCCGCGATCGGCTGGCCGTTGGAGTCAACCAAAATCAAGTAGGTGTCGAAGTCGCTGCTGGTCAGTTCGATACGGATTTCCTGTCCGGCACGAGCGTCAATTTCGTATAGGTCGTAGTAGCTGCCGTCATCGAGGGTGCGATCGCCGCGCTCGAGTCGCCCGCGCTCTTCTAGGGTTTGACTCTGGGCGAGCAAAGTCGGGCGATCGCCGCCATTGATGCCTTTCTGTCCGGCCTGCGGTCTGACTTTCTGGCCCGCCACGCGATCGGCCTGCTCTTTCTCCAGCGCCTCGCCCCACATCGGCTTCGGTTCCGGCAGTTGCGCATCGGGCGGCAGCGCCGTCTTCAGGCTGATGGATTTCGACGGCTGCCAGTCGTGCGGCGAGCTGCGGGCAGAGACGAGCGACGGCCAGCCCGCAGACCAGAGGAGGTTGACGCCGAAGGCGATCGCGGTGGCCAGGGCGACGAAGCGCAGGGAGCGCGAACGCGTGAGGTCGGCTCGGAACCGCGGGCGAAGTAACTGGCGGAGCGCAGACAAACGATCGTTCATATCAAAATCAACCTGAAGGCGGCTCGACGACTAGCTTAGGAAAATTACGGCGGGAAAAGGGCGATAGCGGGATTGCAGTGTCTTTTGACTTTAAACGCGACGGAATTTCGCCGCTCGAGGTTGCGAGGTGGTGGCCAGTTGCGCGATCGCATACGGTTCGCGTTTTGTCGGGATTCGGGCTCGATCGCGTCTTATCAAAAACCGAGTTTCTGGGATGCGATCGCGATTTGCGTCAGAAGCTCGTAGAAATCCAGTTTCTCAAATCTTGGCGCTATTAGCGGTGGCGGAAAAGTACGGCTGTAAAGTCAGACTTCGGGTGTCGGTCGCAATCGTTAAGATGTGTCCGCAGCGCAATTGGGGCCTTAATTCCATGCACTACCAGAAAACTCTCGCCGTCCACACTGTCGGTAAGTCCCTCCAGCGCATCACCTCGAAAGTCGCTGCGATCGTCAGCGAGTCGGGCGTCCAAACCGGACTCTGCACGATTTTCCTGCGTCACACTTCCGCCAGCTTAGTGATTCAGGAAAATGCCGATCCTCGCGTTCTCGAAGACCTCGAAGACTTTCTGCGTCGCCTCGTGCCGGAAAACTATCCCTACGTCCACGACGACGAAGGCGCGGACGATATGCCCGCCCATATCCGCACGGCGCTGACCCACACGAGCGAAACCATCCCGATCGCCAACGGCCGCCTCGTTCTCGGAACCTGGCAGGGCATCTACGTTTGGGAGCACCGCCAGCGACGCCACCACCGCGAAATCGTCGTCCACATCAGCGGCTAGCCGTCCGCTGCCGATTTACAGTCCGCCTGCCGTCGTTGCCGATCGCGCCGAAGAACTCCAAGAAGAAGAACCCCAAGAAATCGACTAGAATCGACCTCATAACGCTAAGTTTCCACTTCCCAGAGCCTGCCATGATGACCCCCCGCACCCTCGGCCTCGCGCTAGCCGCCCTGGCCGGACTCGCCGCGATCGGCGTCCAGCCCGCCACCGCGCAACTGAGCGACGAAGAGGCGCTGACTTCCTCGGCGGAAGATCGCCGCATTCGCCAGCTCTCGATCCCCGAAACTCTCGATCGCGCCTTTTTCGAGCACGATCGCGACGCTTACGAAAACCAGACGGTCGGTCGTCAGTTCGAGTCTTACCTAATTGACTACACCGAAAACGAAATCGAGCGCGATGGCGAGCTAGTCAACGTCGTACTACGCGACCTACTGCGCCAGCAGGCCCTCGATAGCCCGCCAATCCGCACCGCCGATATCGCGAACCCCTTCAACAGCAGCCTGATGACGATGCCCGGTGCGGGCTTCAACCCGCCGGTGCGCGGCAGCGAGTTCGTGATTCCCTAGCCGGTTTTGAGATCGGCTCTCGAGGTGGGCTTGGGGGGTCGGTGCGGCGCGCTCGATTCGGTCGCGGTAAGATCGCATGCATGGCTTTTCGGGAAGCGAGGTTCTCGCGCGTCCCCGAAAAGCCCGCATTGATGTTCGAGTCGATCGCCCAAGCCACCACTTCAGAACAGCCCCCCAGACATGCCACGCACTCAACGTAACGACAACTTTATCGACAAGAGCTTTACGGTCATGGCCGACCTGATCTTGAAGATGATGCCCACCAGCAATAACGCCAAAAAAGCGTTCGCTTACTATCGCGACGGTATGTCCGCCCAGGCAGACGGTGAGTACGCCGAAGCGATGGAAAACTACGAAGAGGCCCTGATTCTGGAAGAAGACCCGAACGATCGCAGCTATATCCTCTACAACATGGGGCTGATTCACGCCAGCAACGGCGAGCACGACGAAGCGCTCAGCAAATACTACGAGGCGCTGGATCTCAACTCCAACATGCCCCAAGTGCTTAACAATATCGCGGTGATCTTTCACTATCGCGGCGAGCGCGCCAAGACCGAAGGCGACGCGGATAAGGCGGAGGATCTGTTCGATCGCGCGGCGGACTTTTGGAAACAGGCGATCGGCATCGCGCCCAACAACTACATCGAAGCGCAAAACTGGCTGAAAACTACTGGACGCGCGGCGATCGACGGCTTCTAAGCAGCGCCCGGATTGTCGATGCGGCAATCCGGGCGCATTGCCATGCGCCCTTACCATTGCGTGACGAACAGGGCGATAATTGCGCCTGTTATCCGCCCTACTGACTCTAAATTTACTCCTCAGCTCCCATGCTCGAACGCGAAGAAGTCAAAAAAGTCGCCCACCTCGCCCGCCTTGCGCTGACCGAAGACGAGACCGATGCGTTCACCGGGCAGCTCGCGCAGATTCTCGATTACGTCGAGCAGCTCAACGAACTCGACACCGACGAGGTCGCGCCGACGGCCCACGCGATCGATATGCGGAATGTGACGCGCCCGGACGATCTGGAGAATTACGAGCACCGCGAAGATTTGCTCAATGCCGCCCCGGCGCGCGAGGGCGACTTTATTCGCGTTCCGAAAATTTTGTAGACTGCGCCGATCGCGGCCAGTCAGAAGCCGTGTTTCTGAAAAGCTCTGGCTCAAAACGCGGTCGAATCGAAGAAACTCGGTTTCTCAGATTTCTTTGTGACGTTTAGCGGCGATCGTGAGTTCGCGAAACTGCCGATCGTCGCCGATCGCCCAGGCACGCACGGTGCTGGGCTGTCCGTGCTGCACCGAGACGATCGGGTAAACGTAGCCCGACCAAGCAAACTCGCGATCGTACTCCGATGGAATCGCTGGATGTTCGGGATGCGAGTGGTAGACGCCGACGATTGCCAGGCCGCGATCGCGCGCCGATTTTTGCACCGCCAGCATGATGCGCGGATCGATGGTGTAGCGTCGCTCGGCGGTGGGAACCTCTGGCTGCATATCGCTGCGACCAATGCCGAAATCGGGGTCGCGCCCTGCAAATGTCGCCTCGAAATCGCGCGCCGCCTCGCCCTCCCAGGCGTTAGCTGTCGGATGGATTTCGGCGATCGAGACCCAGTTTTTCTCCGCGCGTCCGACCAGAAGCCCGCAGCATTCCAGCGGGTGCGCCCGCTCCGCCAGCTCGACGATCGCGGCCAGATCCTGCGAGCCGATACGCAGCTCCATCGCGCTATTTTCGCGCATGGCTAGTCGTCCAGATACGACCAGGTGATCGGGCCGACAACGCCCGTCGGATCGATGCCGTAGTCGAGCTGCATTTCGATAACCGCCGCTTCCGTCACCGGGCCGTAGTCGCCATCGATCTCGCCGGAATAGTAGCCCCAGTCGGCGAGCTGGCGCTGGACGAACGAAACGTCAATGCTGTTGCTGCCGAGCCGCAGGGTTGGGCGATCGATGGTGCGATCGCGATAGCGGTCTGGCAGGGGCACGGTGTTGCCGCTGTTGCTACTGCCGCCCGCCGTCGTCACTGGGTCGGAATCGACCGTGCCGTCTGCCAGCATCGCCGGGAGCAGGTAGCCCCAGGTCACCGGACCGACAACGGCATCGGCCAGTAGCCCCGCCGAATTTTGAAAGTCGCGGGTCGCGCGCGCCGTACGGCTGTCGAAGCGCCCGTTGATCGCGCCAGAATAGTGGCCGAGCAGCGTCAAGATCGCCTGTAGCTCTCGCACGTCGTCGCCTTCGCTGCCCAAGGTCAGGGTGTCGCGCTCGGGCAGGCGCTGGGCGAACTGGGGCGGTGCGGCAGTATCGAGCGAGTCGGTCGAGCCGACCGACAGGCTTCCGGAACGAGCCGCTGGAGCCAGCGACAGGGCGATCGCGCTGCCTAAACCAAGCGCAAAACCAGCGCGGAGCAGGGGGCCGAAGGTCGGGTTTGTCAAGCTGAGCGAGTGCGTCATAGCTGCAATGACTGGAAAATTAAGCAAGGGCCGCCGCCGCGATCGCCCGCAGGCTCAGGCGCTCGCCGACGAGGTTACTTCGCTTGTCGCCTGCTTCAACAATTGTGGAAGCTCCGACGGGCGGCTGGCGACGCGAATCCCCGCCGCCTGGAATGCCTCGATTTTACGCTGTGCTGTGCCGATTGCCGCATCGTCGATCCGGCGATAGATACCGCTGATGCGCGCGTTGACAATTTCGCCTGCATGACCGAAGTGCCCGGTGACATCGCCTGCATGCCGTCCGGCCACGTAGGCCACCACGGGCTTGTCGATCGCCGCTTCGACATAGCGCGCCGCCAGCTCTTCCGCTGTGCCGCCCACCCGACCGACCAAAACGATCGCCTCGGTGCGATCGTCTTCATCGAGGATTTGCAGCCACTGAGAAAACGACGAGCCGAGGATGCCATCGCCGCCGAGCCCGACGCAAATCGACTGGCCGATGCCCGCCTCGCTCAGCGTCAGGGCCACTTCGTAGTCGAGGGTACTGCTGCGTCCGATGATGCCCACCGTTCCCGGCGTGTAGAAATCCACCGGATGGGTGCCGATCGCGCAGGCTCCTGGCACGATCGCCCCCGTACTCCCCGGCCCGAGCACCAGGGCTTCGGCGGCGTCGGCGGCACGAATCAGGGCGATCGTATCCATTGGCGGGACGCCGTCGGTGACGATCGCGATATGGCGAATTCCGGCGGCGATCGCCTCGCGGGCGGCGTCTAGCACCTGGTAGGGCGGCACGAAAATCGCCGTAAAGTCGATCGCGCCCGCTGTCTGCACCGCCAGATCGACGGTGTCGAACACCGGGGTCTCGGCGATCGTCGCCCCGTCGCCCCGCCGATCGCCATAGCCCGGACTGACCGCTGCCACGATCTGAGTACCGTAGGCGCGCATTCTCTCGGCGTGGATTTGCGCGAGGGGTTCGGTGATGCCCTGAATCAGGACGCGGGTGCGGGCGGAGACGTTCATGGCGGTTGCAGGGCGGCGAGCGGGCGAGCTGTAGAGGGGCTTGGAACTCGTTTGGAGGCGAACGAGCGGCTAGGCGAGGCGCGCTTCGAGAGGGTGGCGTGCGGTGCGGGCGCTAGCGGCGATCGCCTCATCCAGCGAGGCGTAATATGCCAAGCCTGCTGCCTCGAGGCACTGGCGACCGAGTTCGCGCTCGTGGCCGACCAGCCGCACGATCCAGTGGGGCGATCGTTCCATTTGCGCCAGCCGCCGCGTCGTTGCCACGATCGTCTCCGCCAGCTTGTCGCAGGCTGTGACGCTGCCGACGAGATCGATAAATACTGACGTCACCGCTGGATTAGCCGTAATCAGCTCTAGGCCGCGATCGAGGCGATCGCGCAGGCTCGTCGCCCCCGCTCGATAAATTTCGTTGCCCACATTCAAAAAGCTCACGGGTCGGACGCCGCCCCACTCGAGCAAATCCACCGTCGCGAGGGTCAGCCCCGCTCCGTTACACACGACGCCAATGCCGCTATCGGCCTCGCGATCGACGCTGACCAGAGCGGCGCTGAGAGGATCGTGGGAGGCGTACTTATCATGGCGTTCGCGGGCGATCTGGCGTTCGCGGGCGTACTCCGTCAGGTCGCGGTGACGCTCGATCGCGTTATCGTTTGCGCCCACCTTGCCGTCCAGCGCCATAATTTCGCCATCGTCACGCAGCGCCAGCGGGTTGATTTCAATCAGGTCGAGATCCTTACTGGCAAACAGCGCGTACATCTTCTCAATCGCCCCGCTCACCGCCTCGATCGCCCGACCCCGCAGCCCCATCGCCACCGCCAGCCGCCGCGCGTAAAACGGCGAAAACGTATCGTCCACCAGCACGCGCTGCAACGAACGGCTAGCAAAGTCGAGACCGCTGCCCCCGTCGGGCGAGCCCAGCAGCACCGGGCGGCGTGCGTTACGGTCGAGCACGATCGCTAAATACAGCTCGCGATCGGCGTCGTATTTCGCCTCGGCCAACAGCAGCTCCGGGTAGAGCCCGCGAATCGGCAAATGAAAAATCGCCTGCGCCGCCGCGATCGCATCGATCGTATTGGCCGCGGGTTTGATGCCGCCCGCCTTGGCGCGACCGCCCATGGGCACCTGAGATTTGACCACGATCGGATAAGGGATCCCGAGGCGCTTGAATTCTTGGGGGTAGTAGATTTTCTGCGAGGGCAATACGGGAATACCCACCTTGGAAAATAGTTCCTTGGCTTGATATTCAAGTAAATCCATGAGGGATTGATGGCAAGGGATCTGAGTCCGTCACCGTAGCACAGCCCGCCTTTTGAACTCCGCCTCCTGGGCTACAGACCAGAGCAGACGCACTTGATCCTGCAAACTTATCCCACAAACCGATGAGATCTCGTTTGGGATATTGCGATGGGTAATATGCCTGCGCTATGGAAGAAACCGAGAAAGCAACCGTAACGCGGGCGTCCCCGCCAGCCTCGATTTTCGTGCGCGCTGTTCGTGCGCGCGAACTGTCTGCGCTAACGTTTGGCGGTTCTTGCAAGAAGTCCGCAGGCTTTTTGGCCGGACTGTCAAACCTCCGCCGCCGCCGTACTGTCGCGCAGCCAGCTTAGATATTCTGGCGTTCCCGCTGCGAGCGGCACGGCCACCAGCTCGGGCAAATCGTAACTGTGCCGCGCCAGCACTGCGTCGCGCACGGCCACAAACGACGCGCGCCGCGTCGCGATCGTCAACTGCCACTCCGAATCTTCGCAGACCTCGCCATCCCAGCGATACACCGACGACACCGGCGCGAGCTTGACGCAGGCCGCGAGGCGATCGGCCACGAGCGGGCGGGCGATCGCGCGCGCTTCGGCTTCCGAGCCCGCCGTCACGAAAATCAAAATAAAATCTGTCGGCTCGATCGCCATAACCGCTGGCTCGGGATCTCGTCTGAATCTTTGCGGACTCCTCAGGGCGAGAAGCAGCAGCTAACAGCAGGAGTTTAGTAGGGGTTGCGCTCGAGTTCGCTCTTCATCCCTTCCAAAGTCTGATGCATCCGATCGAACATCTGTTGGGGTGTAATGCCAAACTGGTCGAACTGGGTATTGAGCTGCTTGACCGTCATCTGCGCCATAAAATCTTCCGACAGTTCGAAGCGCTTCATAAAAACGCGATAGCGCTCCATCATCGCCTCCATCTGCTCGATGTAGTGCTTCTTGCCCTCACGATCGAACTTGCCGTACTTCCCGCCGAGCTGCACGAGCGCTTGATAATCTTCAAAGAGACTTTTGGCCTCTTGCTGGACGATCTCAGAGTCGAAAAATCCCATATTTCCCTCGATATCTAACGAATCGCCGGTGAGCGGCGCGGGTCTTAAGTCAATGTATTTGGAGCGTATCTGGAGCGGGGCAGAGCTGACGGACGCGGCGGGCAACCCGGACTCATCCCGGCCATTTGCGAGCTTCTTTACGCTGCTAATATCTTAGGCCAGCTTCATTCTCGGCCTCAAGACGAGCGAGGCGTAATAACCGTCCACAGCGCGCTCGACCTTATCATCCCGTTCCCAGCTATGCCCTACGGTTTCGCCTTACATACGACTAGCACCACTCTCGGCCTTGCGACGATCGACTGTCCCGACGCGGGCGATCGACTCGAAGTGCGATCGATGCCCGAGCCGCGCGTCCGCACCGAAGAGCTGGGCCGCGAGATGCTGGCCTACCTGCACGTCCGCGCGCTGGAGTTCGTCGCGCCGCAGTGCTGGCAGGACTGTGCCTTTATCGCCGTTGCTAAAGGCCCCGGCAGCTTTACGAGTACGCGCATCGGCGTGACGGCAGCGCGAACCTTCGGACAGCAACTGCAGATTCCCGTTTTCGGGATTTCGACTCTCGAGGCGGCGGCATTTGCTGATGTATCTGCCGACGTGTGGCACGAGGGCGCGATCGCAGCACCGAACGGCAAGCCAGAAGATCGGGCGGGATCGGCGCAAGCCAGCAAACCGCGCGCGGTGTCTCTAGCGGCGGCGCGGGGCGAAGTGTTCGCCGGGGTCTATCAATTCGACGGCATTGACGGTGGCGAAGCGTCCTGCTTACGGGAAGACGTAGCGATGTCTCCCGAAGCGCGATCGGCGTTGCTCGAAGAGTTTGGCGCGAAGCCTGGCGCGGAATTTGACTCAGAATCCGGCGCGGCGAAGGCACTGGAATTTACCGTTGAGGGAGTGGGCGACGCGACCGCCGCTCTGGTGCGCCTCGCGTACGGACGCTGGCAGCGCGGCGATCGGCCCCACTGGTCGCAGGCCGTACCGTTTTACGGTCAGCATCCGGTTCGTTAGCTTTTTCGTAGATCTGCAGTCCGTTCTCGGATTCGCTTCCAGAGGCCAGTGGCGATCGGCCGATTCCGTCGGCGTATTTCCACAACGCCCGATCGCGATCGAACACTGCAAAATCTCAAAAGACGGCCACCAGCGCGGTCGGCTTCGGGCCGCCGCACCGATAGTGCGTTCGGGTCGCAGTTAGCGGTTATCCCAGTAGTAGAGCAGCACCGGCCAGCTCACCGAGCCGATCACCGCGTCCTGAGCCAAGTCGTACTCTGCCTGAGCGGCCCGCGCCGAAGCTGCCGTTCTCGGGCCGAAATCGCCGTCGATCGCACCGTCGTAGAACCCGAGGTCGCGCAGGATAACTTGCAGCATCGTGACCGCCGTGCCGTTCATGCCTTCCGTGAGGCGGGGCAAATCGCCGCTCGGCGTCGCAACCGCTCCGGCAGGGGCCGGGATCTGCTGGGCGAGCGTTGGCGTAGCGTCGGTTTCCACGCTGTCGGTGGGGCTGGCAAGGGCGCTCGCGTTTCCACCCAAAGCGACCAGCGCCGCAACCGCGAGCGAGCAGATCCAGCGTTGACGAAGATCGATCTTCATTTCAGCGACCGTAAAACTCTATAAACTGCCCCTCATTCTGCCATGAGTTCGCCTCGAGTTCGTCTCGATCGGTGGCGATCTCCGCCATGCAAAATCGCCGCAGCGGAGTCCGGGGCGACGGTTTGGCGGGCACTGGCCTCTAGGGGCGCTGGCCTCTAGGGGCGCGGAGCCTGGGAGAGCTTCGATCGCAGGCTGGCGACGACGCTGCTGGCGAGACTGTTGCTTTTTTCTTTCTCTTCGCTCTCGCCCTTGGTGTCGAGCACGATTACGATGTCTTCTTCGCCGGTGTCTTCGCGGTCGAGCCACAGCTCGAATTCGTCGCCGAGCAGGGCAACCTCGAGAACGCTCCGGACGGCTGCGGTGGGGTGTCGCAAAACTAAACGGTTACCGCGCTGCTGCGCCAAACGCCGCAGCGCGACGAGCAGCCGAATGCCCGAGTGGCCGACGAACTCGATCGACGATAGATCGAGCACCCAAGTGTCGCTTTTGGGATGCTTAGCGAGCAGGTAGCGCTCGACGTACTGCCGGAGCTTCGCGGCACCTACCAGATCGAGACGACCTTTTAATTGCAGAACGACAGCCATCGTTTTAATCAGTGCAGGGAATGAATTGCGGACAGGAGAATTAGTGTGCAATCGTGACCGTAGGGCGATCGCCCTACGGTCTGACAAACCTGAAGTTCGGTGCTGGAATGATACCCGGTGTCGGAAGCGGCGGGCATCGAGAGGCAACTGAGACGCGAACTTACAGACGAGCTTCCAAAACTTCCCGAATCTACAGTGAGGTCTACAACGAATTCGATGCACGGACTGGCGGACAATCGGGCGATCGCGGCAGTATCGCGGATTTCGACCGATTCAGGCGAGACGGCACTGACAAGATGGTCGGTGGCTGGCGCGCCGTTCGCAGGTCGTGCCGGTCGGATAGCCTGGAAATTTTTCTCAGTTTATGTCGCCTCCGACAATCCCGTCTACGCCCGTCGATGGCTGCGGCCCGCAAGCTCGCTTCGTTACGTTCTGTATGGAACTTCCGGGATGGGGCTATTCCGGGTCGGGTGCGAGCGTAATGCCAACAATCCGTTCAACACTCTGGAGAATTGCGCGTGACCGCTGCACGAAGTTTACGCTATCTCGCTCGGGTGAGTTTTCTGGCCGCGCTGTGCGTGCTGACGACGAACGCGATCGCCGAAATCCCCGACGAGACTCTCCGGGCCTGCTTTGCCGGGCTGTCGAATGCGGTGCTGCTGACGCTGGTGTTGCGCGTCGGGCGGCGCTGGCTCTGGCCGGGGATCGTCCTGGGCAGCAGCTTTGCCCTGCATTGGCTCGAGGGCGTGGGCGCGGGCGCGACGCTATTGCTGGGGGTGGGCGACGCGCTATTCGTGTCGGTGACATTTTGGGGCCTGCAAAGGCAGGGCTTTCGGGCTTCGCTGGGGCGCTTGCGCGATGTGGTCGTGCTCGGGATGTCGGCGCTAGTGGCGTCGCTACTCGACTCGCTGGCCGCTTTGGCGGCTACGAGTACTGAGATTCCCGACTGGAACGATCTGCTCTCGACTTGGCGGGAGTACGGTATGGGCAGCGTCGCCTGGACGATGACGATCGTGCCGCTGGTGCTGTCGCTGATCGATCGCAGCGGCGATCTCGACTCGACCTACAAAACGCGTCCCCTCTCGCGCGTGCTGGAAAGCGTGCTGCTGGTGGTGGTTGCGGGCTGTTTGGGCTGGTTGGTGTTTTGTTCGCGTACCCGCGCCTCCAACTACACCTACCCACTGGAATATTTGCCGTTTATTCCGCTGATCTGGAGTTCGCTGCGGTTCGGCAAACGCGGCACGATGCTCATTAATTTCGGTCTGGTGGGGATGGCGATGTTCGGCATCGCGCGCGACAGCGGCCCATTTTTGATGGATTTAAGCCTCCGGGAGTCCGTGCTGTCGTTCCAGATCTTTTTGCTGTCGATTTCTAGCGCGGCGCTGAGCTTTGCTACGGCGATCGCCGGTCGGGCAATGGCGCAGCAATCCCTGCAAAGCAACCGCAGTCGCCTGGAGCAGGCCCAGCGTATCGCCCGCCTCGGCAACTGGGATCTCGACCTGCGGACGAACGAAATGTCCTGGTCGTCGGAGATGTGGACGCTGCTGGGGCTACCGCCGCACGATCGCCGCCTGTCGCGATCGCAGCTCGAGGCCCTGATTCACCCGGAAGATCGCCCGGAGGTGCAGGCCGCCTTTGAAGGAGCGATCGCGACGGGCTGCTCGTTTTGCCTCGACTATCGGCTGGCCGGGCCGGACGAGCGCATCGTCCGCGAACAGTGCGAGCGCCGCAATCACTATGCGATCGGCACGCTCCAGGACATTACCGAACTGAAGCGATCGGCAGAACTGCGCGAGGCCAAAGAAGCCGCAGAGGCGGCCAATCGCGCCAAAAGCGCCTTTTTGGCCAATATGAGCCACGAGCTGCGCACGCCATTGAACGCGATCATCGGCTATAGCGAGCTGCTCGAGGAAGACGCGATCGACCTCGGCTACGACGACTTCGCCGACGACGCGAAGAAAATTCGCGGGGCGGGCGCGCACCTGCTGGCGTTAATCGGCGATATCCTCGATATCTCCAAAATCGAGGCCGGACGGGTGCGCTTCGTGCCGACGCAGTTCTCGATCGTCAACCTAATTGACGAGATTGTCCTCAATGTCAAGCCCGCGATCGACAATAACGCCAGCACCCTCACGCTTCACTGTCCGGACGATATCGGCATGATGCATAGCGACAGCACCGTCGTCCGCCAAATCGTGCTCAACCTGCTCAGCAACGCCGCCAAGTTCACCGCCGACGGGGCGATCGATCTGACCGTAGAGCACACGAAGTTTGAAGACTCGGCCTTGCCCGAAGTCGCTCACCGCTCCTGCACCATCAACGGGCTTCACGCCGAGGAGGCCGGTCAGGTGAGCGAAGCCTCCGGCCAGCACGACTACATTCGCTTCACCGTGCGCGATACGGGCATCGGCATGAATCCCGAACAGCTCGCTCGCATTTTCAAGCCCTTCACCCAGGCGGACTCGTCCACGACGCGCAAATACGGCGGCACGGGGCTGGGCCTGACGATCGGCCAGCGGCTGGCGCAGCTCCTCGGCGGCGACATCACAGCCACCAGCACACTTGGAGAAGGCTCGTGCTTTACCTGCACCCTGCCGCGTTCGATCGAGCTGGCGGGCTGCGAAATCGAAGACGACGCCTACACCGATCTATCGGTCTGAGAGAGTGTTGAAAAATTCTTCTCAAAGCCTCGCGGTGTATAGGTTTGAGTTTTGGTCAAGGTCTCCGCGACCCTTGCCATTGAAAGGGTCTAGCGAACTTTAAAAACACTCTCTGAGGCGTTCGGCTCTGAATCGTTCGGCTCTGAATCGTTCGGTTCGGAGTCGCGTAGGTCTCGGCTACTTTTTGCCAAACAGGCCGCCGAACAGTCCGCCACCGCCTTTTTCGGGCTTTTTGCCAGTCGGCTTTTTGCTAACCGGCTTGTTGGCACCGGGGCGGGCGACGGACTTATTGAACAACTTGCGCACTTCAACGACGATCGGCGCTTGCGGGTCAGCTTTAACGGCCTTGCTCAGGTGCGATCGGGCCATTGTCGTGTTGACGCTGGCCGGAGACTTCTCGTTCTGGAGCAAGTACACCTTGGCCATCAGCGCGTGACACTCGGCGCTGTTGGCGTCGAGCTTGATCGCATCCTGTAGCTCTTTGCGGGCGCTAGCGAAACTGCCTCGCTCCAAAAGCGACTCGGCGCGCTTGTAATAGCTGGCGACGAACGATTCTTTGCGGCTTTTCGGCGGCGGTGGCGGTGGCGGCGGCGCGGGCTTGCCGGACGGCGTCACTTTTGTCGATTTTTGCTGCGTCGGGAGGCCCCAGCCCGTATCGCTCTGGGTGCGGCGCAGCAAGTAAACCTGATTGAGCTCGCTGAGCGCGCCGATGCGAGCGAGCGACTCGGATAGATCTTCGTAATGGTTGCCACCCAGCTCGGTTACGGCCTTGGCGTACTCCTTGCGGACGCTGTCGAGCGAGTCGAGCTTTAGCAGCGCCTGCGCGGCCTCGGACTCCAGCGTCGGCTCCGCCCTGTCTTCGACCAGCCGCTTGCCCGTCATCCGCAGCAGCACCCCGTAGTCGGCGTAGTCCTTGTCGTTCGAGAGCTTGGCGTAGGCGGGGTTAATCAGCTTCGAGAGCAGCGTTTGGGCGAGCTGTTTGTTTTCGAGGCGGCAAACGTCGGGGTGCAGTCGGCGGGCGATTTTGAGGTACTGCTTGCGAATCGCCTTGACGTCTGCATCCAGGCTCGCACCAATGACGGCATGGTAGTCGGTGAAGTCGAATCCAAATAAACCTCGTCCAATCTCAAAAGACATAATTTCATGAACCTCCTGCCCGACACCGACGCAGCTCTCGCCGGTCTAGTCTCTAATGTACTGTGCGATGCGGTGGATGGGTAGCGGCGATCGCGGTGGCGAGGGGCGCGTCCAGGCCCGCCAAAAACTGCGGGTACACCGGCAGGCGCGGCGCGAGCTGCCAGCCCTGGGGCCTGACGATCGCTGCCAGTCGCTCGGGGGTGGGGTGATCGTAGTCGGGGTTGACCTCGTCGCGGGGGCCGAGGCCGCCGAGATCGCGTGCGCCCGCTTCCAGGCAGGCCAGCAGCACGTCAACCCGACCGGGCGCACCGGGGTTGAAGTCCACCAGGTTGGGCGGGATCTGGATGGCGATCGCCTCGGGCAAAATCCGGCGCGCTGTTGCAACCATCTCGGGCAGCGAGTCGAGATCGAAAGCCGTGCCGCGCTCGGCCTGCTGCTGGCCGGGACTGTGTGGCTGCAAAATCACCTCCTGGATATGTCCCCAGCGATCGTGACACTGGGCGATCGCCTCTAGGGTGTCGCGGCGATCGTCGGAGGTCTCGCCGAGGCCGAGCAGCAGGCCGGTGGTGAAGGGGATTTGCAGCTCGCCCGCCAGATCGAGCTGAGCGAGGCGCTTGGCAGGCACCTTGCTGGGCGAGTGACGGTGGACGGTGTCGAGCAGGCGAGGCGTGACTTGCTCCAACATTAAGCCCATCGAGACGTTCACCTGCTTTAGCGCAGCCATTTCGTGCGGGTGGAGCGGGCCTGCGTTGGTGTGGGGCAAAAAGCCGCGCTCGAGCGCTAGTTGGCAGAGGTCGTGGATTCGCTGAAACCACTGCGGGCGGCGCGGGCTCTCGGGATGGACTTCGCCGCTGAGGATCAGAATTTCGATCGGCGCGCCGTCGCCCAGGGCGCGCAGCCGCTGGAACCTCTCGTCGGCAGCCTCGAGTTCGAGCATCGGCGCTGCGCCGTCCGCGCGAAAGTTGCAGTACGAACAGCGGTTAAAGCACTCGTAGGTCGGCACGATCGTATAGGCCGGACTATAGGTCACGACGCGATCGCTGTGAGAGATCGAAGCAGGTGCGGCGGCGCTGGCGAGTCGTATGGGGTCGGCTGGCGATCGCACCCTAAAACAGCTCCGTCGGATCGTCGGCACGCTGTATCGACGGACGCGCTTCGACCTCCACTTCCACCGGGATAGCTTCCTCTTCCAGCTCGGCGGGCAAAGCCTCGCGCTCCACTTCCGGCAGTTCCAGGGGCTGGCGCTCGGCGGCGGCTTCGGTGGAAATCGTCGCCAGGTTTGGCAGGGGCTCTTCGGCAGGATCGAGCCAGTAGCTGGCCACCGGCACGATCGACTCCAGATCGTCGAGCAGGCGCGGGATCACCATCACGGCGTGCAGCTCGCCGATGCGCTCGGCCTCGTGCATGCCCGCCTCGATCGCCACCGCCACGTTCGCCACCGTGCCCCGGACGATCGCGGTACACAGCCCGTCGCCGATCGTCTCGTAGGACGCGAGCTGCACGTCCGCCGACTTCAGCATCGTATCCGCCGCGCCCACCATCGCCGGGAAGCCGCGCGTCTCCAGCAGCCCGATCGCTCGGTTGCTCAGACGCGACGACGAGCGCGGTTCGTCCACCAGATCCATCAGCCGACTCCCCAGCGGAAACACCACCTCCAGGTTCGGCATCGGACGCGGAATCACGAGCTGCGAGACAAACTGCCCGAACTGCTCGGCGGTGCGCGCCCCTTCTTGCACGGCGAGCTGCACGTCCGGGTAGCGACCGCGCACGATTGCGGTGCAGTGTCCCGCGCCAATTTTCTCGTAGCCCACTAGCTTGACGTCCGCCGACTTGAGCATCATGTCCGCCGTGCCGACGATCGCGGGGAAACTAACCGTGGACACCAGACCCAGGGCGTAGTCTTGATATTTATAGTGCTGGCGCGGCGGGCGAAGATTCGCGGGCGCGGCTCCCGGTCGGAGCGGTCGTGCGGAAGAGTTGAGCCGGAGTTGAGACATACGAGGCGATCGCCAGGGCCGGAGGTGCGGGGCGCGATCCGACAGCGATCGAAAGATTTCTTTTATTTTATCGGCTCTGTTGGCGATCCCGAACTTGCCACAACGATTCCGCACAAATCACTGGGGAAGGTGGCGATCGCGATCTACTGCGTGCAGGCGTGCAGCAGCCAGCCCAGCACGAAGCCGAGCCCACCGTAGCGCAGCCCAAACCAAAACGGTTCGCGAAAGCTCGTCCAGGAAAACAGACTGCTTTCTAAATTTAAATCGAGCAGCTCGAGGCGATCGCGCAGCTCGCTTAAGGCACTCGAAGCGTTCGGAGCACTTGGAGCACCATCCGGCTGACCCTGCGCGTGCTTTAGCTGGCTCCTTAGTCGATCGCGCGTCTGTCGGTCGCGATCGATTTGGCGCTTGCGGGCATCGAGCGCCGCCAGCTCCAGGCTCAGACGCTCGAACTCGCGATCGAACTCGCGATCGAATTCGCCGCTGGACTGGCCGCTGGGCTGGCCGTTAGGTTCGCTGTTAGATTTGCCCTCAGGATGGGGAGAAGCATCGGGGCGATCGTCATTGGGGCGGGTCATGGTAATCGGAACGGAGAATGCTTCCAGGCTCCGAATTTAGCAGAAACGCGCCCCGCAGCGGCTCGCTCTCGCTCTATCGAGCAATCTCGTCGGGCAACAGTTCAGCCGCCGATCGAAAACGCACCGAGGATCAGCATCGAGAGCAGCAGGCCGGGCGATAGCAACAGCGCCAGCATCAAAATATCGTGAGTACCCATAGATGAATTGCTGTAGAAATTGTAAAAAATCGCGGAGGCAGCACGCCCCACCTCTTCACGCTAAGGTCAGTGCCGGGGGATCGCCGTGTCGTTTGCGATTTTTTAAGATCGCGCCCGCAAAACACGCGACAAAACGCCCTAAAAGCCCAGCGGCCCGTCCGGCACGATTTCCGTTACCACGTTTCCACCCGTCACTACGAACGTCTCCGCCTCCAGCTTGCCCTCCGCCTGGGGGCCGCGCAGCGTAAACTGCGGGTCGAGCTGGCGATAGAACACGTTGCCGATCGCGTTAAAGGTTTCCGTAGCGACAAACCAGGTCAGATTGTCGGCCGTCAGGCGCGAGTTATCGCCATCGGCCAGGGCCTGGACGCCGCCGGTCAGCTCCAGCACCTCTTCGCCGATATCGAACTGGCCGCGCGCGCCCGAGAGCGCGACCTGATTGGCGCGGTTGACGATCGTCAGCGGCACGTCCGAGGAGAGCAGCTCTCCGGGCAAATCCCAGAGCAGCAGGTCACTGCTGATGCTGACTGGGGGCTGACCGAACAGCAGCTCGGCGTTACCGTCTAGGGTGATGAGCTGGACGCCGAGATCGAGGCTTGCGGTTTCGGCGGCGGCGCGATCGACAACTTTTGCCGCCTCGCCCTCGCCCTCGTAGCGCTCGACGATCGCCGTCCCCTCGGCGACAACCAGCTCTTCATCCATCTGCCAGTTGCCCTTCTCGGCGGTCAGGCGGATGCGCGGGTCTTTGGTTTCGATCGCGATATCGCCCTCGAGTTCCAGCACGCGATCGGCTTCGAGCAGCTCGCCTGACTTTGCCGTCAGGTTTCCGTCTTCGTGGACGGCGCTGACGTTACCCTCGAACAGCATGCGGTCTTCTTCCGGGAGCCACTCCACCTCGTCGGCGGAGAACACCGTGCCGTCTTCGATATCCAAGACCTCGATCTCGCCCGTCAGCACGATGCGCTCGCCGTTTTGAGATAGGACGCCCTCGCTGGCCTTCAAATCGTAGACGTGCTCGCCGTCATCAAAAAGCTTGCCACCCAGGCCAGATGCCACCGCCGTTTTGCGGTTGCGGCTGTAGGTGACGCGCTCGGCCAGGATCGACCAGCGTTTTTGGCCGCTGCGATCGATCTGCTCGAGATTGACGTCCTGAAACGTCAGCGACGGGTCGGCGTCGATCGACGATCGCGGCGTGCGTTCTACCTCGGGCTCGGGCGTCCGGGAGCAGCCCGCCACGAACACCATCCCGACAACCGCCGCGCACGCCACGCCGCCGCGAGCGCAGCGCGACATCCGCCGGAAAGAAGCGATCGAAGAAGTCCAGATAGGCATGGCAGCGCGGCGAAAAAGATAGGAGGTTCGAGGGGCGCTCACAGAAGCAGAGCGCCTAAAGCTAATGTCAAGATAGACTCGTGCTAAGGGTCGTTCGTCCCCGGTTACGGGTCGGCGATCGGGCTCCCGTTCATGTTTGCACGCCCGCTGCTTCCTTCGCGCTTTATTTTCTGCGGGGCTGACCTGCGTCGAACCTCGTGTGTCCGTGGCCGAGACGCCACGCTCGATATCTACCGCCGCCCTGCTTTCCGGCCAGACGTTCGCCACCACCACGCGACTAATGACAGAGTTCTCCCCCGACTGGCTCGATGCGATCGCCCGCGAAATTGCGTCGCGCACGGGGATCGCCATCCGCGATCGCGATCGCGGCGTGCTAGCGGGCAAGCTAGAGGCACGCGTCCGCGAGGCTGGGTTTACCGACGGTCGCGCTTACAGCGAGTGGCTGCTGGGCGAACCCGACGCGCTCGAGCGACGCAATGCGGCCCAGGGCCGAGAGTGGCAAGCCGTTATTCAATGCGTGTCGGTTGTCGAGAGCTATTTGTTCCGCGATCGCGGCCAGTTTCAGCTCCTGCGCGAGCAAATTTTGCCTGAGGCGATCGAGCGCCGTCGCCGCGTCAGCCGCGACACCGGCCAGCCGCCGCGCTTGCGCCTCTGGAGCGCCGCCTGCGCCACGGGCGAGGAACCTTACTCCCTGGCTATCCTCGTTCGGGAGCTGCTCGACGATCTCGAGTGCTGGGACATACGCACGATCGCCACCGACATCAACGAAGCCGCCCTGGAAACCGCGCGCCGCGCCACCTACAGCGATTGGTCGTTCCGCCAGGTCGAGCCCGACGTTCGCGATCGCTACTTCCGCCGCCGCCGCGCTACAAGTTCCGGCCTCACCTGGCAGCTCGATCCGGAAATCGCCCACCTCGTCAGCTTCCACCCTTTTAATCTGGCGCGATCGCCCTATCCCGACGCCCACCTTCACATTGAAGACCTCGATCTCATCCTCTGTCGTAACGTTTTTATCTACCTCAAGCCTGAGGCGACCGACGGAATTCTTCAGCGTATGGCGCGCGCGCTCAATCCCGATGGCTACCTGCTGACCGCCCACGCCGAGCTGCAACATCGCCAGACCGACAGCTTCCAGGTGTGCCTTTACCCCCAATCGGTGGCCTACCAGCGCCGCGACGACACCGCGCCCCGATCCGCGAGCGATTCGCTGCCCTGTTACCAGACGCGCCCGCCGCAGATACCCCACTCGATCGCCCCTGCTTCTGTTCAACCTTCAAACGCGAGATCGTCCCAGAGGCACTCTTCTCAAACACCCGCGCTCCACGCGTCCGCCTCCCGAGCGCCAGTATCGCGGCCTCCCCAAACGCCGTCTCCCCAAACGCCCCGCCAAACCCGACCCCCAATCTCCTGCCTGTCCCAGCCGACGCCGACCGATGGGTTAATCTCGACGCCAGCCTCGACGCCAGCCTCGACACCGCCCGCCCGCGCCGATCGCTCATCGTCTGCCCCGCCGCCGATCTCTGTGCCTTCGCGGGAACTGGCCGATTCCATCTCCGCCCGTATCGCCTCCGATCCGGACTACATCATGCAGTCCGCGATCGACTGCTTCCACCGCAAAGCCTACGCCACGACCACTGCCCTGCTCGAGCAGATCCTCGATCGCCACCCCAGGCACTTCGACGCTTGTGACCTGCTGGCCCTGGCTTACGCCAACCTCGGGCAGTACCACCAAGCCTCCTACTACTGTTCGCGGGCGCTCGAAATCGATCCCTGCGCGCCTTCGCCCCACTACCTACTCGCACACCTGGCCGAAACCAACGGCAATATCGCCCGCGCCAAGCTCCTGCTCAAGCGCGTCGTTTACCTCGATCCCACCGCAACTCTGGCCTACCTCGACCTGGCCGCAATCTACGCGACCCAGGGCGACACGGCCCGATCGCGCAAAATGGTACAAACGGCGCGCGCCCTTCTGGTCAAACGCAGCGCGGACGAAATCGTCGATCCCTATCGGCGGCTGTCGGTCGGCGTGTTGCGCGAGCAGTTGCGCGACCTGTCCCAAGGCCGCGATCGCTTTCACTAACGCGGCTCTCGCCCCCAACGCCGACCCTAGCGCGACCGCTCCCGACCTTCCATTGCCACACCCGGTTCGACCATGAGCGTCACGACTGCTGCCTCCGCCTCCGAAGCCCAACAAACTCCAACCCGCCCGATTTTTGTCTTCGAGTCCGACGGCATCCGCTATGGCTTCGAGGCGATGCGCGTCCGCGAGGTTTTCTTCCTGCCGCAGGTCGCCCCGCTGCCAGAAGCCCCGCGCGATATCATCGGCGCGATCGACCTGCGGGGCCGTATCGTCCCCGTGATGGATCTCCAGCGGCGCTTCGGCTACACCACCCGCGACTACTGCCTCACCGATAGTGCGATCGTCTTCGAGTGTGACGGGCTGCTCGTGGCGCTGGTCGTCAACGCCGTCATCACCGTCTGCGACGTACCGCTCGAAGACTTTCGCGAAGCACCAACCTACGGTCGCTCCCACGGCGGCTCCCAGGCCGCGAGCGAAGCAACAGCCCGACATCACCGTTTTATCAACGGCATCGCCCAGACGCCAGATGGAACGGTGCTACTGCTCGACTGCTCGCAGTTGGTTCACTACTCCGAAGGGCTCGATCTCGACGAGTTCCCGCTTGAAGACGAAGAACCAGACGACGATCGCCCGCGCGAGTTCTGCCCGAATGCAACGCCAGAACAGCGCCAAGTCTTTCAGAAACGGGCGATCGCCCTACAGACCCGCACTGACGACGCGGCGAAATCGGGCGCGCAGCCCACAGCGATTATCGAAATTTCGGGTGAGTTTTTCGGCCTCGATCTCCAAGTCGTGCGCGAGTTCTGCGAGGTCTCCAAAATTGTGCCTGTCCCCTGCTGCCCCGATCGCATCTTGGGCAGCACTAACCTGCGCGGCGAGATCCTAACGCTGGTGTCGTTGCACGAAGTACTCGGCTTGACGGCCTACCGGCGCGAAGGCGTGACCGAGGCTGTCGTCGTCGAGGTGGGCGAGACGGTCTTCGGTATCGCGATCGATGCTGTATTCGACGTAATGCAGCTCACCTCGGACGATCTGTCGCCGACGCCGACGGCTCTCCAAGGCCGAGGCGAGGAATTCGTACGCGGCATGGCGTCCTATCGCGGCAAGATTCTCGGCGTGCTCGATTTGCCCGCGATCGTGGAGCGAGAAGTACTCGTCGTAGACGACTGACAACTAATCTCCAGAAACATCCAGCGCTTTTTTCAGCGCTTTTGGCATTACTGCACCGGTGTGCGCCCTGCGTTTCGGGCGATCGCGGCAAATCCAAAAAGACGCCCGCTCCCAAGGCTGTAGACCAACGCCGTCCTAAACGCGATTCGTCAGGTCGCGACCGTGGGTGTCCGTACCGCACGTGCCGAATAGCGAGTGCTTGCGATTTAGGCGGCAGACGAGTTCCGTTTGCACCTTGCTCGGCGTCCAGGGCTGCGCCTTGCGGTATGCATAGAATGCTTCCGCGCCATCGATTCCCAGCGCTGCCGCCGCCGGAATCAGCTCTTCTGCGCTCTTACGGTAACGGCAGGGGTGGGCCAAGACGGCCAGACCACCGGCAGTGTGAATCGCATCGATCGTGTAGCGCGCCGTGAAGTGGTTGCCCGTCACTTTCTCGCCCTGAAGGTAGCGCTGGATCGCCGGATGTTCCGAGTCGAAACCGTAACCCAGAATATGGACTTCCGTTCCGAGCAGCTCGGCGTTAATTTCAACGCCCGTCCAGAGCTGGGGCAGCGCCCGCTGCGGATTCTGCTGGCGCTTTTCTTCGAGGCGGCGCTGGGCAACGTGATAGCCAAGTGCGCTGTGGTGGTCGGTGATTGCGAAACCGCTCAGGCCGATTTCGAGTACCTGAGAGACAATTTCATGCGGGTGCAGCTGACCGTCCGAGACGATCGAGTGCATGTGGAAGTTGTAGCGAGTGGGGCAGCTCTGATGGTTGAGGGTTCGGAAGATCTGCTGAAGTCTCACGGTATCCCGTGCGGCGAGGTGACTGGAAACGGAGGCCCGAGTCAAGGAAGCCATCGCATAATTAAAGAATGAATTAACTTATTTTAACAATTCCTCCCGAAATCGGTACGGTGATATCTGGTAACTCAGCCCGAAATATTGTCGCAATTCCCGTCGATATTTCACGTATAATACCAAATCCGACTTAGCGAAGCGCGTATTAGAGTGTTGCAATGGCTAAAAA
>ERZ1740068.9-NODE-9-length-105089-cov-8.384418_pt1 | contig 105089 bp, 69 predicted proteins | sample MGYA00581735_ERZ1740068 | MGnify/ENA primary metagenome ERZ1740068 (study PRJEB43018, sample SAMN04849740) | marine metagenome | isolation source: floating plastic debris | place: Pacific Ocean | collected 2008-08-30 | study: EMG produced TPA metagenomics assembly...
GACTTATTATCCCGCCTACGCACCCTTTAAACCCAATAAATCCGGATAACGCTTGGACCCTCCGTATTACCGCGGCTGCTGGCACGGAGTTAGCCGGTCCTTATTCATAGGGTACCGTCAGCCCCGGACACGTCCGGGGGGTTCTTCCCAAATAAAAGCAGTTTACAACCCATAAGGCCGTCATCCTGCACGCGGCATGGCTGCGTCAGACTTTCGTCCATTGCGCAATATTCCTCACTGCTGCCTCCCGTAGGAGTCTGGTCCGTGTCTCAGTACCAGTGTGGGGGATAACCCTCTCAGGCCCCCTACCTATCGTAGCCTTGGTAAGCCGTTACCTTACCAACTAACTAATAGGACGCATGCTCATCTCAAACCGCCGAAGCTTTAAGATCGAAGAAATGCTTCTTCAAAATATTATGGAGTATTAATCCCGGTTTCCCGGGGCTATCCTCCAGTTTGAGGTAGATTGCATACGCGTTACGCACCCGTGCGCCGGTCGTCAGCGGAAAGCAAGCTTTCCCTGTTACCCCTCGACTTGCATGTGTTAGGCCTGCCGCTAGCGTTCATCCTGAGCCAGGATCAAACTCTCCGTTGTAAGTATAAATTATGTCCCAAAGGACTAATGTCTACGTTCACAACTCCAAAAGAATTTCTGGTGGATTTGCTATTTCGATGCTTCTCAATCTGTCAAAGAACTTCCAACTATATATCGCTTTCCGTTGAAAGCAAGTTGTCTTTTCAGTGTTCTTAAGGAACGTTTTCGCCTCTTTTCAGAAGCGGAGCGCAAAGGTAGAAACCTTTTTGTATTCCCCAAACAAAAAAGAAAATTTTTCTCTTCTGCTGTCTGTTAAGAACGTTTTTGGTTGCTTCTTTTTCAGAAGCGGAGCGCAAAGGTAAACACCTTTTATAAACTCACAAGTGATTCTGAAAAAACTTTTCAGCAACCTTTTGTCTTACCAGTTTTGTTAAAGAACTATCCCCGAAACGGGACGGCAAATGTAGCACCATTCTTGAGACCCCACAATGGCTTTTGAGCATTTTTTTTCAAAAAAACATCTCAGCATTGCTAAGTGGCTCATTATGGAGAAGATAGCGAAACAGGAAGTACTTTACCATTGTACACTTCATGCCCTTCCAGCACAAAATGGCCGATGTGTTTTGCCATAGCGGCTGCGCCTAATGGAGCCTCATATCCTGGAAAAGCTTCCGCCAACATGTCGGTTTGCACGGCTCCTAAGGCCAAACAATTGAAGGATATTCCCTGCTCCCGGTATTCTTCCGCCAGGCATTCGGTCAAACTTGCCAACGCTGCCTTGCTGGCACTATAGTAGGCAAGGCCAGGAAACTTGGCACTTCCCTGATATCCACCCATGCTACCAATGTTCACTACGTGGCCTTTTTTCACTTCCTGTAAATAAGGAAGTATTCGGCGTATTAACCGTCCTGGTGCAAGCAGATTGACTTCAAACATCTTTTGAACTTGCGCATCGTTGGTTGCTCCAAACGGTTGATGCAACAGCATCCCGGCATTGTTGACCAAACGATCTACCCTTCCCCATTCGCTCTTTATAAAAGCAGATACGGCTTCCAAGGCACTATCGCGGGTAAGGTCTACCGCCAAACAATGAAACACTCCCTCGCCAGATGCCGCATTCAATTCCGCCCTTATCGTTTCCATGGCGTCCCCATTGCGGGACACTCCTAACACCTGATGCCCCTGAGCAACAAAATAACGAGCGAGTTCGGCTCCAATTCCCCGACTTGCACCGGTTACAATAATGTTCATCCTTTATATTTTGCTTACAACCTGAGTTAATTGCAAGGCTTACAATGATAGGGAATTGTAATTTTACGCCTGGGCACTAAAAAAGGCCTCCTTCAGTTAATAGCGACACGATGCATTGGAACCGGGCCATAACACTCAAATTGCTTACATTTTGGTTGGTAGTGGCCGTGCCCCTTTTTGGCGTGTCTCAAGAGGCCCCTACAACTCCTCAAGTGCCAAAAGAAAGCCCACTCAAAAAGTTTACTTACGGCGGAGGACTTGGACTCCAGTTTGGCACGGTCACCATTATCAACCTGTCACCCGCTATCGGATACCGGGTAACCGATAAAATACTGCCTGGCATCAGCTTTACCTATTCTTACTATAGTGACACCCAATTGGACGTAAGTGCTACCATTTATGGCGGCAGTGTTTTTGCCAGGTACTATCCCCTCCCCCAATTTTTCGCGCATACTGAATATGAGGTATTGAATGGAGACTGGCTGGCAGAGCAGTCCAGGTTCAATGTAAGAAGCTTTTTTATTGGCGGTGGCTACAGTTATCGCATTGCGCCAAGGGTGGTTTTCAACTTACTGGGCTTGTGGAACCTCAACGATGGCACCTTTTCGCCGTATCAAAATCCGGTTGTTCGGGGCGGGTTTCAAGTAGGAATCTAACTTCGCTTCAAGGTTTCTAAATAGGCAATCATGCCCTCAGCCAACCAATCGGCTACGGCCTGTCGGTTCTTTTCTACAATAAAGCGCTTTTGATCCAAAGGGTTTCGCAAGTTGCCCAATTCAATATATACCGCCGTTGGGCTGGTTTCCCGGAGCATGTGTAAGTCACGCGCCACTACTTTTCCGGTATATCCCCTTCCTTTTTGAAACTTCTGGTACTTGGCACGAATGGTTCTTTGCATGGTCAAGGCCAGCTTTTTGCCCGATTTGCTACGACTATCGTGGTAAAAAAACATGTCTACCCGCTCTTTGGTGCCCCGGGAGTCTACATGCAGAATGACCGCAATTTGGCGGCTGGCGGTTGGCTTGCGCTTGCTGTACAGGTTGTTGATGGCGATCACCCGCTGGTCTAAGCGTGGAATTTGTCCCAGCGGAATGGTTTGCTCCTTCCAACAAACTTCATCTTTATCGCATTCCAAATAGGGTTGCGACCGAATTCCATCATCGGGGTCCCTTACCACTAAGTAAACGCTGGCATCGTGCGACAATAACCTCCTGGCCAGCCGCAAGGAGATGTCGTAAGCATATTCATCTTCACACAAGGTATGACCATTCAGCTCGGCTACCGCTCCGGGATCAGGACCACCATGACCACTTACCACATAAAATACCACACCGGCCAGGCTACTGTCTACAATGGTCACCTTTTCGTGCTTCTCGCCAAAAATGGGAAAGGTGCGCACGTTCTGCTGGCCAGCCAGCGGCAACGATACTCCCCATAACAAAATCAGGAGGCTAAGCGAAAGCAAGGGTTTCCATTTGGACAAAACCATGGCCACAAATTTCTAAGGAAAGAAGGAATGGGCTTGGGGTGTTGCGGATGAGTTTTTTACAACCCATTGTGAAACAACGCTCCAACGCCACTAATTGGAGGCTTGCAAACAGCGGGCCGTTATCCATTGGCCTTGCCATGCGCTTTGGGGAATCGGTTTTCCCGCACAGTCGAGGTAATTGCCTTGAGCATCTTTGGCCAATATCCACAACTCCCCCGATTGAATGGCCTCAAGGATGCGCTGGTGCAACTCTTGGTGAGTGATCGCTTCGCCCTTGGCGACCAATGCTGCGCCCGCCTGGTTGTTTTTCAAATCCATCTCCATGGCAGCTCGGTCGTGCCATCCGTCCGATTGGCCTTTGCGGGAAGCACGATGGTTGGCTTTTTCGTGGGCTTTGCCTAAGCTGATGGCTTTGCGAGGACCAATTTCCTGCGCCAACCGTGCCATCCACCAGGCATGACGATAAGCATCTACCCTACCGCCCTGCCCGTCTCCATCCAAAACAGGGCTGTTCAACAAGGAATCGGAGCGGAATCGCGCTTCTTGCGAAATCTTTTGGGCTTTAGCCGCTGCCATAGGGTGCCAACACACCCAGCGCTTTTCGGGCCAACTGAGTTGTTTGAATTGCCCCCATTTCCCTTCCTGCGCCAAAAGGCCAATGGGAAAGCACATCAATACTGCTACAAGCCATCGCATGCAGCTAAGATAAGGTGTTTGAAGAGCTTCTATTCGCTCCAGCTCACAAACGAGCCGCTAAAGAGTTGTGGAACCACTCAGCGTAATCCTGAATGTCGCCAAAAGCCTGGTCATCGATCCGAATTTCGCTTTTGGTTACGTGCCCCAACAAGGTGAATGGAGTACCTGCATTGGCCAACAGGTCGACAAAATCGCCTTCGCGTACCTGATCTACGGTGACCACTACCCGACTTTGCGCTTCGCCAAACAAGAAGGCGTCCGGACGCAATTCACTGTCGGTAGTGATGTCGAAGCCAAAACCGGAGGTGAATCCTTTTTCGGCCAAGGTGACAAACAAACCACCATCGGCACAATCGTGGGCGGAACGCACTAACCCTGCGGCAATGAGTTGGCGCAGTGAGGCTTGCAGTTGCAATTCTTCGTCCAAATCGAAATGAGGAGCCGGTGAGTTGCGTACACCGTGCCAGCCTACCAGGTATTCCGAAGAAGCGATATCGTTTTGCGAACGACCAATCAGGAAGATCAAATCTCCCTTGCTTTTATAAGGTATAGTGGTGCCCTTCTTTTTGTCGGGTACCAATCCGATCATTCCGATGGTTGGAGTCGGGAAAACCGGTTCCACTTTTCCACCGATATTGCTTTGGTTGTAGAAGCTCACATTGCCTCCGGTAACCGGGGTTTGAAACTTGCGACAGGCTTCTCCCATACCTTTAATAGCACCTACAAATTGCCAGTATACTTCAGGTACATACGGGTTGCCAAAATTGAGGCAGTTGGTAATGGCACTCGGCTCACCACCGGAACAGGAAATGTTGCGTGCCGCCTCTGCTACTGCAATCGCAGTACCTTGCTCTGGATCGGCGTGCACGTAACGTGCATTGCAATCTACCGTTACGGCCAAGGCTTTGTCGGTGCCCTTCAGGTTGACAATGCCGGCATCGGTAGGACCATTGGTCGACATGTTGACGGTGCCTACCATGGAATCGTATTGCTCGGTCACCCATCGCTTAGAAGCGATGTTAGGGTTCTGCATGAGCGATTCTGCTACCGCACGCAGGTCGGTGGGTTCTTCAATTTGATCGATGGAGAACTTTTTGGCTTCAGCAAAGTAAGCCGGTTCCTTGAATTCGCGTTCGTATACCGGAGCACCACCACCCAATACTAAGGTATCGGCGGGTACTTCGGCCACCAGGTCGCCGTCCATAAAATAGCGAAGTTGATTGCCTTCGGTCACTACTCCGATTTCCACACAGTTGAGGTCCCACTTTTCAAAAATGGCATTTACCTCCTCTTCTCGTCCTTTTTTCACCACCACGAGCATCCGCTCCTGGCTTTCGGAAAGTAGAATTTCGAAAGGCACCATTCCCTCTTGGCGGGTAGGCACTTTGTCCAGTTGGATGTCCATGCCGCATCCGCCTTTGGCCGACATTTCGGAAGAAGAACAGGTGATGCCGGCTGCACCCATGTCTTGCATACCGATGATGGCATCGGTTTCAGCGAGTTCCAAAGAGGCTTCCAACAGCAATTTCTCCTGAAAAGGATCACCTACCTGAACCGATGGCAAATCTTTAGCGGAATCTTCGTTGATATCGTCGGAGGCAAAGGTGGCTCCGTGAATTCCATCTTTTCCGGTGGAGGAACCCACAATGAAAACGGGGTTGCCCACACCATGTGAAGTGGCGGAAATGGTTTTGTCGGCGTTGCAAATTCCCACCGACATGGCATTCACCAAGGGATTGGTATTGTATACTTCGTCGAAGAACACTTCTCCCCCCAACACCGGGATACCAAACGAGTTGCCGTAATCGCCAATGCCTTTCACTACGCCTTTCACCAACCATTTGGTGCGGTCGAGCTCCAGGTCGCCAAAGCGCAGGCTGTTGAGCTGTGCCACCGGCCGTGCCCCCATGGTAAAAATGTCGCGGTTGATTCCTCCCACACCAGTAGCTGCTCCTTGATAGGGCTCGATGGCTGATGGGTGGTTGTGTGACTCAATTTTAAAAGCACAAGCTAAGCCGTCACCAATATCTACCAGACCGGCATTTTCTTCTCCGGCCTCGGCCAACATGTGTGGTCCTTCTTTTGGAAGGGTTTTTAACCACTTGATAGAATTCTTGTAAGAACAGTGCTCCGACCACATGACGGAGTAAATGCTCAACTCGGTAAAGTTGGGAGTACGTCCCAAAATGCCTTTGATCTTTTCAAATTCTTCGGGCAAAAGACCGAGTTTTTTCGCGGTTTCTACGGTTACGGTAGTGTTATCAGCCATGCTTCGCTAAGGTGTAATTACGTTGGAACAACCGGGGGCAAATGTAAGTATCCCAAGCGGATAGCCACACGGCACCAAGTCGAAATTTTAGCGGCTGAAAATGCTCCGCTGCTCGGCTCAGAACGGCTATATTTGGTGCCTCTTCATGGGGAGTGTTGTGGAATATTTATTGGCCATCGGATACACGGTTTTGTTTCTATGGGTCATTCATCGGATGGGGTTCTTTCGCCGGTCGGGCATTTCATTTCGATGGCTGGCCGGAATTTTCATCCTGAAAATCGCAGCAGGTGTGCTGCTCTCACTGGTGTATACCTTTTACTATCCCGATCGGGCAACCGCGGATGTATTTCGATTTTTCGACGATGGCAAAGTCATGTACGAAGCCTTAAAGGATACGCCACAAGATTATTTTCAAATGCTTTTTGGAGTAGACAACGACAATGCCTATTTCTCGGAGCAGTATTACCAGCGCATGAACAGCTGGATCAGAACCTATGAAACCAACCTTTACAACGATAGCCATACCCTGGTGCGTTTCAATGCTTTGATTCACCTCTTGTCTTTTGGTTTTTTCCAGGTGCATACCGTAGTCATGTGCTTTCTCTCCTTGCTGGGACTCACTGCACTGTACCGGTCTTTTTCCGGCTGGATGGCCGATCGGAAGCCGGCTTTACTTCTTGGCGTTTTTGCCTTGCCTTCGGTGGTGTTTTGGGGTTCAGGCGTGCTAAAAGAAGGGTTGCTGTTTTTTGGATTCGGACTATTGGTGTACGGAGCCTTGCGGCTAATCGAAACCAAACATTGGAAATACCTGCCGCTGGCCCTGCTTGGAGGAGGCACCTTGCTCATCCTGAAATTTTACATTTTATTAGCGCTAATCCCTGGATTGATAGCATACGGTGGGTACACAATGATCAAAAGAGGGCGCCCGTGGATGGTTTATGCCTTGACGTATTTAGGGCTCACCGTGCTGGTTTTGCTGTTCAACAGCGCCTTTCCACAATATGATATTTTCATTTTACTGGCCCGAAAACAACTCGATTTTTTTGGCCATGCCCAACTCACCCAATCGGGAAGCCTACTGGAAGCCACTACTTTGGCGCCCAACCTTTGGGGCTTGGTCCGAAATGCGCCTGAAGCCTTGTATTTTTCCTGGCTTCGGCCCTTACCTTGGGAGGCAAATTCCCCGCTCATGTGGCCCAACATTGTGGAAAACCTGCTGTTGCTGGGTTTGGCAATTTGGGGAACGGTCCACCTGCGTAAGCTCAGCCGCACTGCGCAAAACCAGTGGTTGTTTCTGGGTTCCTTTTTCGTGTTGCTGTTTTTATTGGTGGGATGGACAACTCCGGTGATGGGAGCCATTGTGCGCTACAAAGTACCTGCGCTTCCCTTTTACGCTTTGTTTTTTCTCATGTTGGTTCGTAAAGAACGTCTTCCTAAAATGCTTCAATCTTCGTTGTCATGAAATCAAAAACTGTTTTAATCACGGGGGCTACGGCCGGAATTGGCGAAGCCTGTGCGCAGGAGTTTGCCCAAAACGGGCACCGGCTAATTCTTACCGGCCGCCGGGTAGACCGACTGGCACAACTGTCGACCGACCTCCAGGAAAAATTTCAGGTGGATGTACTGGCCTTGGAGTTCGATGTTCGCGACCGGGAGATGACCAGTAAGGTGTTGGGAAATTTGCCCGCAGCTTATCAGCACATTGATGTTTTGGTCAACAATGCCGGGCTGGCTGCCGGTATTTCTACGGTAGAAAATGGCGATCCTGAGGATTGGGACCGCATGATCGATACCAACGTGAAAGGTTTGCTCAACGTTAGCCGGATGATCATTCCAGGCATGAAAGACCGGCAATCGGGCCATATCATCAACCTGGGTTCCATTGCTGGCAAGCAAACCTACCCCAACGGAAATGTGTACTGCGCTACCAAGCATGCCGTAGAGGCTTTGACAGCTGGCATGCGCATTGATTTGTTGCCGTTCAAAATTCGGGTAACCAATGTTTGTCCGGGCGCAGTGGAAACCGAATTTTCGTTGGTGCGCTTCCATGGCGATGCCGACAAGGCCAGATCGGTTTACCGGGGTTATACTCCATTAATGGCAAAAGATGTTGCCGAAGTAATTTATTTCGCGGCCTCGCGGCCTCCACATGTTACCCTCAATGATGTGTTGGTGATGCCCACGGCTCAGGCAGATGCGACCCACTTTCACCGCGAACGCTAAACGGTTTGGCGATTGTTTTCGAATGCTGCTATTTTGCAACGATCAACATTTGTATCCCCATGCGCATTGTCCTGATTTTCATTAGCCTGCTAACCATGTCTACTTCCTGCCTTCAAACCACCCCTGTCGACTTGCTGGTGCGGAATGCAAAGATTCACAGCATGGACGAAGAAAACACCACTTACCAGGCCATGGCCATTAAGGACGGTAAGGTTGTGGAAATGGGCGCAGAATATGAAATCCTAAACAAATACACGGCAGAGGAGACCTTCGATGCCCGTACCAAAACGATCTATCCTGGGTTCATCGATGCACACTGCCATTTCTACGGATACGGTACCAACCTCACAAGAGCCAACTTGTTGGGCACCACCTCTTATGAGGAGGTATTGGAACGCATTGCCAATTACCCGAAAGAATTTCCGAATCAACCTTGGGTACTGGGCCGCGGCTGGGACCAAAACGATTGGGAAGTCAAAGAATTTCCCGATCGGGCACCATTGGACGAACTGTTTCCCAACATTCCGGTGATGCTGCACCGAATTGATGGCCATGCCATCTTGGTGAATGGTAAGGCCCTTGAGATGGCCGGTGTTACGCCTGAAACGGAAGTATCGGGTGGTGAGATTGTGGTCAAAGACGGCAGGGTTACCGGTGTTTTGATCGACGGTGCCATGGATTTGGTACGCAGCATTGTGCCTGCTCCTACTAAAGAGCAAATGACCCAGGCTTTACTGCACGCGCAAGAGAAGTGTCTCGCGGTTGGCTTGACCACGGTGAGCGATGCTGGACTTAACAAGGCGGAGGTGGAGCTGATTGAGGAGTTGCACGAATCGGGTAAACTTCAAATGCGGGTTTATGCCATGCTGAGCGATACGGAGGAAAACCTGGATCATTACGTAGACCGGGGTCCTTATCAAACGGATCGGCTTACGGTGAAGGCTTTTAAATTCTACGCAGATGGCGCTTTGGGATCGCGTGGAGCTTGTATGTGTTTCCCCTACTCCGATGCTCCCGATCACCACGGCTTCATACTTCGCGACCGGCAGTACTACAGTCAAATGGCTGATTTGATGAAGCTGTCGGGTTTTCAAATGAACACGCACTGCATTGGAGATTCGGCCAACCGGATGATGCTCGACATTTACGGAGCGGTACTCAAAAACGAGACCGATCGCCGTTGGCGCATCGAACATGCACAGGTGGTGACCCCAGAGGATATTCCGCGCTTTGGCGAATACCGGGTCATTCCATCGGTGCAACCTACTCACGCTACTTCCGACATGTATTGGGCGGAAGAGCGCCTGGGGCCGGATCGGATTAAAACGGCTTATGCCTATCAGGAGCTGTTGGCTCAAAATAAATTTCTTCCGCTCGGCACAGATTTTCCGGTGGAAGACATTAATCCTATGTTGACCTTTTATGCTGCTGTGGCCCGTCAAGACCTAAAGGGGTTTCCCGAAGGTGGTTTTCAATCCGAAAATGCTTTGACCCGGGAACAGGCCCTGCGCGGGATGACCATTTGGGCGGCCCTCGCCAATTTTGAAGAGCAACAAAAGGGCAGCTTGGAGGTGGGCAAAGTAGCCGATTTTGTAGTGCTCAATGTGGATTTGCTCAAGGCGCCCCTCAAGGCTATTCCTGAAGCTAAAGTGGCGGCAACTTTCATCAACGGTCAACAGGTGTACTGATTCATGCAGCGCCAACACAAAGAGGCCTTAAAAAACAGGCTGCCTTCCTTCGTTTTTTCGGTCTACCACAGTCTACGAATTCTAATTATTGATATTGGGTATGCGTGGGCCAAGGTGCAGTTGGTGGGAAAAACCGTCACCTGCCCTGTCTGTGAGCGGTCTTTTCGAGCGTTTCGACCGGGGGGCAAGGGCATCGAAATTTTAAAGCAATACCAAGTGGTTGGCGCTGGCTTTCGCCTCAACAGCATTTGTCCTCATTGCCGATCGAAAGAACGGGATCGCTTGCTCTGGCTCTACCTCAACGATTACAGTTCGCTGCTGGCCACTCCCATCCGCTTGCTGCACATGGCGCCCGAAGTAAGCCTGAAACCGGTTTTTCAAAATCACCCCAACGTTGAATACCTCAACGGAGACCTCGACCCTAAGTTGGCCGACCTTGAGTTGGACCTGACGCAACTCGACTTTCCGGACGAGAGTTTGGATGCTTTGATTTGCAACCATGTGTTGGAGCACATTCCCGACGATCGAAGGGCGATGCGCGAAGTGCTGCGCGTCTTAAAACCGGGCGGCTGGGCCATTTTGCAGGTGCCTATTGCGCAAAAACTCGACACGACCATTGAAGATCCTGAATTGGAAGATCCGGTGGAACGCGAAAAGCGTTTCGGACAATATGATCATGTGCGCATTTATGGAAAGGATTACGGCGAACGCCTGAAAAGTTGCGGCTTTGATTTAACAGTGGTTACCCCGGAAAGCCTTGTAGCCGAAGAAGGTATCTGGAAATACGCCCTTTTGCGCAAAGAGCATTTGTTCGTTGCCCGAAAGCCGCGTCAATAGGTCAACTCACACCAGCGTTGCCGGTTATAATCTTTTTCTCCAAACAATAGCACTTCATTGTAGTACAGGCTAATGCCTGCTACCCGAAAGGGGACAAAGCGTTCTTTGTTCTTAAACAGCAGTTCTTTTCTTTCAATTCCTTTTTCGGTTACCTCTAAAGCAAAGGTGCCGCCGTTTTGGGTGCCCATCAGTACTTTGGAGGGATTAAAATTGGCCTTATTCTGCTTTTCGGTAATGGCTACGCTGCTTAAAAGTACCACTCCCCAATCGGTTGCCTGTGCTATAATGCCGGACCTGAAGCGCGTGTTGTAGTCGGTCAATTCCCACCGGTTCCACTTTTCTTCCCAAAGCAAATCTCCAGACTGTAGATCGAAACCCACTACCAGAGCTGGCCCAACAACTATTTTACCGCTAAGTACGGCCGTAACTTGTTTCCAAAACACCTTAGAGGGCAACAAATAGGACCCAAAACCTCCTTCGTGTTGTACTTCACTTACCACAAAAGCACAGTTTTGGGAAAACTCAAGGCTTACAATTCGGTAGTTGTTGTGGAATGTACTATTCCGAACCACGCTGGTTCGGTTTTCTCCCTTGATGGCCTGAACACCTGAGGATTTAAGGCGTTTTTCAGCAGCATCCAATTGTAGCCAGAAATAGCTACCAACTATCGCACTACCGCTTACGGATTCACTAATAAAACCGGCTACCCAAGGATTTCCGGTTGGGTCAAGCGCCATGTGGGCACTGGTGACGATCCCATCTTCCGGTGAAACTTCCAAAGCATAACCTTCTGATGCTGCTTTGAGGATAATCATCATCAGTTTTCGCTTTTGGGGAATGTATTTTTCATCCAAAGGGCCGTCAAGAGATAGTAACGAGAATACTTCTCCTTGCGCATTGATCTCGACCTGAAGTTGTCCTATCTGAGATTTGGGTGGTTTATTTACCCAACGGTCGCTTTCCTGAAGCATTTTCTCGCCCTGTGTGTCGAACTCTACTTGCGAGAATGCGCCAATGGTTCCGCCATCTTCCAACCAGCTGATTTCTACCCGGCCTTTTTGATTTTCTTCCAGGCAAAGCCGGTAAACTAACATGTAATCACCCTTTGCTTGTAACCGAACCTCGTCGAGAAAAATAGAAGGGGATGAATGTTGCTTTTGGAGCTGGGTGACAGGCTTCACCACTCCGGTTTTCACATTGATTTCCCCCAACCAAAGTTGCCTTTGCTTTTTTTCCAATAATTGAATCAGGCCCCAAAAACGGTCTTGGTACTTCACTACTTCCATCACCAGCGCACCTTTCATCCCGGACACGGTCAAGGCGCGTTGACGAAGCAAGTCGTAGCTCGAACAAGAATATTCCTGAAGATAGCGGGGCCCTCGCTCGTTGTCCGGAGAACCGGTGACCGAGAAAGAGAGGAACCTTTCATTATCTAACTTAAAACACGCCTTGGGCACCGTATGGTTGGCAGGCTTGTGCGTGACACCAAATTTTACACTTGGAATTTGAGCACCTACACTCAAGGAGAGCAAGGCCCCGATCAGGGGAAATGCGATGGATTTCAAAATAACTGTTTTGAGAATAATTTGAGCCTCCGTATAACGAAGTATTGCAAATCAAAATTGCTTCTTACCGCAATGTCCTGGAAAATTACCCCATGCCCTACCACGATCGCAGAAATATTCCTTATTTTGGATTTATCCTTTCCCCTTTAAACTAACAAAGCAATGAGCATAAAGGTAACGCGCCTTTTCGATGCCCCTTATTTTCAAAAGGAAAACTTTAGGCAAGAAACCGCTCTTGCGGCAAAAATTGACGGGCAGTGGATTTCCACCAGTACAGAAGATTGGCTTCGACAGTCCAATGACATGAGTAAAGGATTGTTGAAATTGGGCATCGGTCCGGACGATAAAGTGGCCTTGATTTCGAACAACCGCCCGGAATGGTGCATTGCCGATACGGCCATTCTACAAATTGGGGCCGTAGATGTGCCCATCTATCCTACCATTTCGGAGGACGATTACCGGCACATTTTCAACGATGCCGGCATCAAAATTTGTATCGTTTCTGACGAGGAGTTGCTGGGCAAGGTAAAGGCCATTTTTGATGATATTCCAACGCTTTCGGCTATCTATACTTTCGATAAAATTGAAGGTGCCCAACACTGGACCGAGATTATGGAGTTGGGAAAAGACGGCGATCAGGCAGAAGTAGATCGGCTTAAAGATGCGGTGAAAGAAACCGACCTCGCTACGTTGATTTATACCTCGGGCACCACAGGTTTGCCCAAAGGGGTAATGCTCTCCCACCAAAACATCATGAGCAATGTGTGGGGTTCTGAAAAACGCCTACCGGTTTCCCCGGGCATGCGCTCGTTGAGTTTTCTTCCGGTTTGCCACATCTACGAACGGATGCTCATTTACCTCTATGCAGTATCGGGCATCTCCATTTACTTCGCTGAATCGTTGGATACCATTGGCGACAACCTTCGGGAGGTGAAACCACAGGTATTTAGTGCTGTGCCCCGGTTGCTCGAAAAAGTATACGAGCGAATTATGGCCAAAGGCAATGAGTTGACCGGTATTAAACGCGGATTGTTTTTCTGGGCCATCAGTCTCGGAGAACAATACAAACCCTTCAAAGCCAATGGTGGTTGGTATGAGTTCAAGCTTTCCATTGCCCGCAAGTTGATCTTCAGCAAATGGCAAGAAGCCTTAGGAGGCCAAACTTTGGCGGTTTCAAGCGGTAGTGCTGCACTTTCTCCGCGGCTCAACCGGATTTTCATGGCGGCAGGCATTCCGGTAATGGAAGGATATGGACTTACCGAAACCTCTCCGGTAGTTTCTGTAAACTGTCAAGAAAACAAGGGCGTACAGATAGGAACTTGTGGGCGTCCATTGCATAATGTAGAGGTGAAAATTGCCGATGATGGTGAAATTGTAGTGAAGGGTCCTAATGTAATGATGGGCTACTACAACCGTCCCGACCTTACCCGCGAAGTGCTTACCGAAGACGGTTGGTTCCATACGGGGGATATTGGCACCCTGGTCGATGGAGAGTTCTTAAAGATTACCGACCGGAAAAAAGAAATTTTTAAAACCTCCGGTGGAAAATACATTGCTCCACAGATCATGGAGAATAAATTCAAAGAATCGCGGTTCATCGAGCAAATCATGGTCATTGGTGAAAACCAAAAACACCCTGCGGCATTGGTGGTTCCCAACTTTGAGTTTGTGCACGCCTGGGCGAAGGAAAAAGGTTTTTCCCTCGCAGACAATGCCGACCTCATTCAAAACGAAAGGGTACAAGCACGTGTCTGGAAAGAGGTGGACCGCCTGAACGCTGGTTTCGGGAATTACGAGAAGGTGAAAAAGATCGAACTCTGCCCGGCCGATTGGTCGGTAGATACGGGTGAACTGACTCCTACGCTGAAGCTAAAGCGGAAAAAGATTTTAGCTAAGTACCAAGCGCTACACGATCGTATTTACGGGGCATCTGTTTGATACTCTTCGATGCCCTTTTCTGACTCTGCAAAGCGTTTGAGGCTGTGTAGCGTTTTGGGCATGTTTCGCTTGAGTTGCTTTTGAACCGGCAAAGCCAGTAATTTTCCAATCCATGGATAGGGTTTGAGGTGGGCTTCTCCCCGTAATTTGCATTGGTGTTCTGCCAAGGGGGTCACCACAAAATAGTTGGCAAATTGCTGCAACAAAGGGAATTTATCAACGACCTCTCCATATACCATGTCATCATTATTTGATGCGCCCGAAAGGGTTCTAAAACGTAAGCGGGCAGTGGGAAACACACAGATGTGCTCCATCCCTGCACGGTTCAGTTGGCCTTTTTCGAATTCTAATTCTTGAGCAGCCTTGTTCCAGAGCATTCGGTAATCCAAATTCGTGAGTAGCTCAAAAACGGTACTTGCCGAGCAGTTGATAACCGTTTCGGCCACAATCGGATTGGCTTGCCGTTCTGGCAACGGAGGCGGATCGGGCAAACGAACTTCTGCGTGCAAATTGGTCAGTGGAATGTAGGTATACTCCATCTTACCCACATCGCTGTAGGTCGCACTACCACTAAAAGAGGAAGCCCACGAATTGTTCAATGCGCTAGCGCTGACTTCCTTTGGATCAAAAGCCTGGCTAAAAAGTGCATATTCTCCTCCCTCAATCTCGTTTTTCAGCAGGCGATGGGCCACAATAACCGCTTTGCCGTGCAGTTTTTTGTGGTTGCGAATTTTAATAAAATCAAACTGGCCAGCGTGGATCACCACTTTTAGCGTAAGCCCCGAAGCATTGCTACAAGCACCACACTGGCATACCCTGTCTCGATCGTATTGCCTCAAATGAGTATGAAACCGAACGAACAATGTACGCACCTGATCGATGAGTTCTTCGGCGGTGGGTACATCTTCAAAACGGTAAAACAATACGGCATCTCCTTCAATTTCAGATACCTGCATTTTTAACTGATTGGAAGCAAGTACAAGGTCTAATAACTCAGCAATGATGTGTTGGCTGTGCTGAATTTCGGTTTGGGTCACAAACTCAGAGAAACCGCTGATGTCGGGAATGAAGAGAAGGGAGTCGGCCATGCTGATTCAATGACCAAATTAGCAAAGAAAGGAGAGCGGGGGAAGACGTAGCGATTGCCAAAAAAGTTAAGAAATGCTAATTATCGCTTGGGACACGATTTGCATTGCTTTTTACCTCGCTTGTATTTTTTACAGCACTTCTTCTTTTTGCCCTGTGCCAATTCAGACGGAAACAGTTCGGTTTGGCAATCGCAAAAAGAGACATCGGTAAGGTATTCTGCTTCGAACTTCACGGATCAATCGTTTCGAACAAATCTAAATAAAAACAGGGGTGCGCAGTTACATCGGTGTAAGTATCTACTTTGATTTCACCTGCTTTAACGCACGAACCATGGCCTGCTCCAACTGTGCTTCGGTAGCGTAACCATTGGCCAGCATTTGCACTTGTTCTCCCGTTTGCAACAATACGGCCGGAAAGCCACGAACCCCTAAACGGGAAGTCAGTTCAAAATCGGCTTGGGTGCGTTGGCGCATAGCACTCCCCTCAAATTTGTGTTGAAAGGTTTGAGGATCGATGGCCAGTGCCTTACAAATTTCGAGGTAAGTCTCAATCTGATTGGTATTCTGATTTTTCACATAGAAACACTCCTGCACCTGCTTGAAAAAAGCAAAGGTTTTTTCGGGTGCCAACTCCCTCACGGTAACCACAGCACGACAAGGGACTTCCGTATCGTAAACAAAGGTGTGGTCTTTCAATAGATCATAAGTGAAGGGTTGTCCGGTTCTTTCGTGTACCTCTGCCCAATGGTGTTGCAGGAAATTGGTCAGTTCCTCATCCATGGGATCAGTGGTTCCGGGCCTCAGCCCGCCGGCAATGACCAGCAAAGGATAGTCTTCCTGGTGTTTGTGTGCAAACTTTCCAAGCTCAGCCGAAATGCCCCAACACCAACTGCACATGGGGTCGCCAACGTAAATGATTCGGTTTTGTGAAGGCATTAAAGGATCATTTGTATCGGTTTGAGGAGTTGCTCCCCCAAAAAGGAGCATTACCATTAATCCTCCCAAAAAATGTTTCATGCTCAAATGTAGTCAGTTTAATAAGGTCTGCACAGCAGTTAAAATGCCGCTTATTGTAAAGCAATCGCTTGTAGTACAGGAAAGTCAGTTTTTGTTAAAATTTTATCCTGAGTGAACATTTCTTTGGTTTAGATTGTCCAGTTTTGCAGTAACGAGCCGTTAACCCCATCACCCGACCAAGCCCAGACCCAAAGGCAACGTCACCCTTCGGCAAGTTTATTATTCACTTTCAGATGATCCATTCCATCTGAAGGAAAACAGTAATTCGATGACCCGAAATGTATACTAACGCCCGAAAATCATTGATCGTAGAAAGCAGTGGCTTTTTACTCAATCACTTCCCCGTCCCTCAATTTAAGCTACAACAAGGTGAAGTGATTGGTCTTAACATTGGCGCTGGCGCCCACTTTTTTCAACTTGAAAAAGAAATCGTCCACCGCCTTACCGGAGAAATCAAATGCTCTGGTGTGCACCTCCATCAGCGAATGGCCTACGCTGAACCTCTATTAGAAAGGTGGTACCACCGCATGTTTTTGTCTCAAAAGATCAAAAACTACTGGCTGGAGCAAACTGGATCGAAACTGCACAAGCAACATCCTGTGCTTTCTGCCCTTCAAATTGAAGCGGACTTGCCCATTGAACGCCTCAATTGGAGTCAACGCAAATGGCTATCACTGTTTGCCCATTTCGAGCAGACTACTACTGTCATTTTCAACCTTCAAGGTTTAGGACCAAGGGCAGCCGATCAAACCATGTTGAAGGTCCGTGATTTTGTAGATTGTGGAAAGGCCGCCTTTCTAATTGACAGCTTTGACGACCAGGCACAGAATTGCGATCGTTTCTATTCGCTGGAAATGTTTCAGCAGCCTTCTTTCAAGCGAGAGCCAGCCTTGTCGCTGGTTTCGTAAGCCTATCATGAGTATTAAGCTGGATCAAACTGCCTATTTTTGCAGTTCATCCCGCTTTGTATGGCACCGACCTCTATCCGACCCATTGAACTCGCTGATGCGCCTGGTGTGGCCGGTATCTACAACCATTACATTCGAAATACGGCCACTACGTTTGAAGAGAAAGTCGTTTCCAATCGCGAAATGGAACGGCGAATAGCTGATCAACCAGAGTCGCTTCCGTGGTTGGTGGTGGTTGAGGAAGGCCAGGTAGTAGGCTACGCCCTTGCCAGCAACTGGAAATCCCGGTGTGCCTACGCCAACTCGGTTGAAAGTTCTATTTACCTGCATCCTCAGCACACGGGCAAGGGTTGGGGAGGCTTGCTCTACCCAGCCCTGCTGAATCAACTGTTTACTTTGGGGTATCATACCATTATTGGGGGCATTGCGCTACCTAATCCGGCAAGTATTCGACTGCATGAAAAACTCGGCTTCGAAAAGGTGGGCCAGTTTCGGGAAGTAGGAAATAAATTCAACAGTTGGATCGATGTGGGCTATTGGCAGCTTTTGGTACCCACCAACGAAGGCGTATCTGATTCTTTTTCGTAAGCCATTCAAGACATGTTGTCAGGGAAAAGAAAGGGTCCCACTTTTGCTTAACTTCCGTTAAGAAAATCGGAGAATTTCGGCGGGTTCATAGAATATTCGCACGACTTATCCGATCTTTATTAAAGATACACGTGTACCATGGAAGAGCCTATACCTTACACTGAACTCCCTTTTAAATCTGCCTTGAGCTTCGAGCCATTGATTCTTTTTTGGAAAGAGCGCTTGGAGGCTGCCAACATTGCAGAGCGCTTGTTGGCAGAAAAAGTATTGGAACAATGGAACGAAGCCACTGAGCTTCACGGTGAAATTGAAGACCGTTCTGTACTCGCCAAACACGAGTCATTGGTAGAACTGCTGCTCACGGCAGTGGTGGCTCCAGCTTCTGAAGAAAGCGAACTGTTGGCTGTTTCACCACCTTTTGACATGGTACCCATCAAAAGCTCGCAGGGTTTCATTGACATGCTTTCGTGGGCTACCCAGGATACGCAGTTTTTCAATAATATGAATCAGGAAGAGCTGTTCAACAAAAAGTTGCTCAACGCCTGCTCTTACATCTTACAAGATCACTATGATATTCATCTGCCGGTAGAACAGGATTTTACCTTTTCTATCCGGGAACCTGAAACGGGACTCAACCGTTACTTTCAAATTGTTTTCAGCAAACGCTTCTCCGTATCGGTATGCGATGGTGCTCTTCCCAAGTTGACCGATAATGACATTGAAGCTTTAAAGCAAAACATCAACGACATCGACTTTTGGCTCAAAAAAATTCCATTGAAACGTTTTCGCTTTACTGGAATTATTGCCTTACGCTTCGTAGAAACTACTGATCAGGAGGTACTTTCTGCCCTCAAAAACGACCTGCTTTCTAAAGACGCGGTGGTCTCCAAAACCAAAATTAAGAGCCTGGAACAAGGCATCCGGGATTTCCTAAAAATGCCTAACCTCCAAATCGGAGTTGGCTCTTCCAGTGGCAAAATGAACAACTCTTCGTACATGCTGCGCAGGTTGTGGAACGGATTGGTGCCGCAAGAGGCTATGGTGAAAATCTGTGATCAACTAAACGGCTCCATTTACGAAACGGCGGCTCTAACCGGCCAAATGGTGGTAGTAGAGGATTTGAAAAAAACCAAAATGCCTTCTATCATCGAGGAGGCACTGATGGAGCAAGGAATTCGCAGCCTAATTATCGCGCCTGTTTTCAACGAAAAAGAGTTGGTGGGCATGTTGGAATTGGGATGTGTCACCCCTGGTTCGCTTAATCCTATTAAGGCGGCCAAGGTGAAGGAATTGATGCCCCTCTTTTCGGTGGCGATGAGCCGTAGTGTAGAGGAAATGGAAAACGAGGTGCAGGCGGTGATCAAAAGCAACTACACGGCGATACATCCCACGGTAGAATGGCGCTTTGAAGAAGCGGCCCTGAAGCGGCTCGATCAAATGTCGGAAGAAGAAAATCCTCCGGTTGAACGCATTATTTTCCCCGAAGTTTACCCACTTTATGGGCTAACGGACATTCGCGGGTCATCGGTCCAGCGCAACTCGGCCATTCAAAAAGATTTGATAGAGCACTTGAAGCTGATCAAAAAAGTGATGCAATCGATCCGCCAGAAAAAGCACTTGCCCATTCTGGAAGAGGTGAGTTATCGCGTAAGCAAACACAATGCTCACCTGAAACAAGGATTGAACTCTGGCGATGAGGTGGTGGTATTGGACTTTATCCACAACGAGGTGGAGCCTATGCTCAATCACTTAAAGAGTAGCAATACGGAATTAGCAACTGCCATTAATGGATATTTTAAAAAGCTTGATCCGGAATTGGGAACCATTTACCGGCATCGAAAAGCTTATGAGGACAGCATCACCTTGATCAACGATACGGTGTCTGCTTACATCGATGAGGAAGAGGCGGCAGCTCAGGAAATGTTTCCACACTACTTTGAAAAGTACAAAACAGATGGTGTGGATTACAACATGTATGTGGGCGCCTCTTTGGTCCCGGATCACAAATTTGATCCGATCTACCTGCGCAATTTCCGACTGTGGCAACTCATGATGATGGTGGGCGTAAGTCGCTTGACGCACGGTTTGATGGAGCGCCTGCCGGTGCCGCTGCGTACTACCGAACTCATCCTGGCGTACCATTCCCCGCTTTCCATCCGTTTTCGGCTGGACGAGAAAAAGTTTGATGTAGACGGGGCCTATAACATGCGCTACGAAATTGTGAAAAAACGTATCGATAAGGCTTACATCAAAAACACGGAAGAACGGGTGACCCAACCCAGTAAAATTGCCATTATCTACAACCAAGGGGCAGAAGCGCAAGAGTATTTGAAATTCATTGAGTACCTCACCGAAATGCAGTACTTGAAAGAAGGTGTAGAGCAATTGGAACTGGAGCCGCTACAGGGCGTTACCGGCCTGATGGCATTGCGGGTAGAGGTAAATTTCGAAACCCAGGGACAAGACAACAAAGGATTGGGAGATATCCTCAATTTGATCGAAGAGGCCGGGTAATTGGTCTTTGGTTTTTATCGTCTCTTTTTAGGTAGCCTGGTTAGGACTTCTTTTAAGTGAGTTGCTGTATCTTCGCGGTTGGACACAGGTATTAATACAAATTGACCGATCGCCATGAGCAATGTAGCAGAAGTAATGCTGTTTGATAAGATTGATGTTTCGTACCTCAAAGCCCTACCGAATCCCGCGAATGGAGCTTATGAGATCAAGGTAAAAATTCCTGAGTTTACTTTTTTGGGGGTTCGGAAACAACCTGATTTTGCCACCATTTACCTCACGTTTTATCCGAAGAAAAAGATCATCGAGTTGAAATCGATGAAGGAATACGTGTATCAATTGCGCAACATTGTAGTGTCCTACGAACGCCTCATCAACATCATTTACGAACACTTGCTGGAAGTCTATGAGCCCGACCGTTTGCGCGTTGTAATGATTTGCAACCCTCGTGGGGGCATCAGTTCCAAACTGACCATCGATTCCGACTGGGGAGCACGCGGTGGACAAGAGAAGTACAGCGACTGGGGCAACAACCAGGACGTTTGGGAAGTGATGATGTAAAGCTTTCGCGCGCTCTTCCTCCACTACTTTTCGCCTCAACAGATTTTTTACCTTTGGGTAGACCCATTCCTATGGAACTTCCCTCCACACACCTGACGCCATGTCGGGGCTATATCGATGTGTTTACTCGATGGTGCCTCATTGGCCTGTTGGTTTCATTCTTTTGCCTCCAAGGTCATAAAGCAGTGAGCCAGGAGGAGGAAGAGGGGTACTACATCTATAATACGCTAAAGGCGGGTTTTGGACTTCCTTATGGTGGCTTAGGCCTCAACTACGAATTCGGTATTCATCGATATTCTCTCTATGGTGGTTTTGGCTATCGGTGGAGCCGTGGCACCATCACCAATCCTGATCCGGCCTTCCCTGATAGTGTGGTGGAAATAAAAATTGACGACAGCTTCAATTACGGAGTCGGTTTACACTACCATTTCATCAATTCTCAAAACCCCTTTCAGCCTCGGGTGGGAGTCTATGCCGGATGGGTAGGAAATTACTACGACCGCAGAATCGGCCTTGATGATTACAATCATTCGGTCTATGGATGGGCATTTACCCTGGGAGCGGAATTTTATACGGGTCCCATCATCGCAGATTTAGACCTCATATTGGTCCCGGCCGGCGACTTTGTGTTCAACCAGGAGGAGCACCCCTATTACACCCGAACCTTGGTAAAATTATCCGCAGGGGTGGGGATTGACTTGGGAATGATATTCTTCAAGCGAAAGCGAAAACGCTTTGACATCAACTACCAGTAGGCGGCTTTCTTGAAAAATATTAGAGCCGGAACTCCGTTAAAAAACTCACTATGAATTGCTTAACATCCGTACCCCACCGGATACCAGGCAATTTTTCAATTTTTTTCTTTCCAAAGTGTATCTTTTGTCTCCATGCAGGTTATGCGGATGTAATCAGTACCCAAGATGATCCGAACTGCAGAGACAAGTATAACCCCAAATCGTATGGCCGCCCGATCCTCCTACCATCAAAGTCAGGGACAAATTGCCCAGGACAAGGAATGGATTGAGGCGGCTAAATCCGATCCTGCCCGCTTCGAGCCACTTTACAACAAGTACCACGAAGCTATTTTTCGTTTTGTTTATCAGCGCCTCAACGACCAAGAGCAAGCTTTTGATGTTACTTCTCAAGTATTTCTCAAGGCCTTGACCAACTTGCACCGCTATGAATTCAGAGGCTTGCCATTTAGTTCATGGCTTTTCCGAATTGCTATTAGCGAGGTGAACAAACTTTTTAAACAGAACAAGGCGAAACGTACGGTCAACATCGATAGCCTGCAACTGAAAGGCTTGCTGGAGGAGATGGAATCGGATGAAAACGAAGACCGGCTGCGCCTGATGATTGATGCCATTGCAGGCCTCAAACCGGAGGAATTGACCTTGGTAGAAATGCGCTTTTTTGAGCAGCGCCCTTTTAAAGAAATTGCGGACATCCTGCAATTGTCAGAATCCAATGCCAAGGTGCGGCTGTATCGTATTTTGGAGCGCCTGAGAAAACGCATCACCGCAAAATTGAACCGAGCATGACCCAGCATAAACATCCCGTAAACATTGATCGCCCGGAACTAAGTTCTGCGGAGATCGCGAAACGCCGAGATTTCGGTGCGGTAATTGCCGGTCTTTCTGCTCCGGTGGCCACTGTGCCTTTTTATAAAAAGGGGTGGTTCCTCACCACTTGTGGAGTGACTGCTGTGGCCCTCATGATCGGTGGCGCAGTATGGCTTACTTCCGCTTCTAATCAAGATCCGATTGAACCGATAGTGGAGTCCGTACCTGGTGAAACAACACCTGACTTGCCGGAACCAACACCCGTGGCCCCGCTTATTCAACCCGCTTTTGACCACTTGGCCATTGCTCCGGTGTTGCATACTGTGAAAGGCAATGAGGCCCGTACCCTCGAATTCCCAAGCGGCACCAAAGTACACTTGCCAGCTAATGCTTTTCTCGATGAGCTGGGCTATCAGGTGGGTGGTGACCTTACGTTTTCCTTCCGCGAGTTTCACGACCCTGCCGACTTTTTAGTAAGCGGCATTCCGCTCGAATACGATTCGGCGGGCAGCAAACACCGCTTTGCCTCAGCGGGAATGGTGGAAATTACCGCCTCTAAAAATGGAAAGGAACTGTTTACCAATCCTGAGGCACCAATTGAAGTAGAAATGGTTTCGCCAAAGGGCCACGGCCACTACAACTTGTATTTCCTGGATAAGGAGCAAGCCAACTGGGTGTCAGAAGGCGAACCTCGGGTGATCAAGTATGCCGAAGCAGTGATGGAAGAGGAGTCTCGAACCAGTGCCCCGGTTGCTGGTGGGGTGCATACCCGCACCATGGTTCAGGGAAATCAAATCATCGAAAACAGTGTAGAAATGCTCTTTCCAGATTCGCTTTCCATGGATATAGACGATCCTACGCTGCAACTGCGCGATCGCTACCAGAACTATCGATACGAATTGGATGGTGCGCTAAAGGCGCTAAAGGATTATGCTTTGCGGGAACCGATAGAACCTCAACTGATCAGCCCTGAATTTTTCAATTTTAACATTGATGTGGATGCCAGGCAATTTCCGGAGTTGGCCAATTTCAAAGATTTGCGCTTCGAAATCAGAGACCCTGATACGCGGTTCTCTGCGGATTTTTACGAGGTCGTTTGGCAGGCTGCTGAATTGCAATCCAATCGCCCTGAGCCTAATTTCAAGCTCTTTTTAACCAAAGAAAAACGGGTGGAGGAATTTGTAGTTTATCCGGTTTTCGAAGAGAGTAATCGCAACCTGGCCATGGGGGCTTTTCAAGAAAAAATGGCGGATTACCTCGATCAGGTTCAAGTGATGAAGGCTGACATTCAGGCGCTGGAAGAAAAGGTAAGCACCAGCAAAAGCGAACTGAACGAGGCGTTGGATGCCTTTGCGCTGCAACAAAAAGAGCTTCTTGCCAAAAGAGAAGCTTACCGACAGGAAATGCAACGCAAAGCGGAAGCCGCCCGATTGGCTTATCAAAAAAAGTTGGAGGAACAACGCAGCCAGGTGAACAGCAGGAACATGATCTTCGCCTTTCAAGTGACCAACTTTGGCATCTACAATTGCGATCGGGTCATTTCTTCCCCTGGATATGTTCCCGTTAACCCACAGTTCACGATGAACAACAAACCTTTCCAACCGGCCAATTTTCATCATGTAGACTATACCAACAACAACCTCACCAGCTACTACGGAGTGCAACAATTCAAAATTCATCCAAAGGAGAAAAATGTGTTGGTGGTCGTGTTGGAAGACGGGCGCGTGGCTTACTGTTCTCCCGAATCCTTGCAAGGCATTCGTAGGGGGGCCAACGCTTTGCCACTCGAAGTTTCTCAAAAGAAGTTCGCCAGTATTTCTGAAGTAAGGCACTTTCTTAATGAATTGGCGATATGAAGATTTCTTTCAACTGGTGTTTCATTTTCGGCATTGCAAGCGCTTTGCTCTTGTTGAGTGGATGTGGCGCCAATAAAAATATTCCGCAAGCGGGTACGATTTGGGTAGAAAAGTTTGCTGATGCCTCTGAAAAAGACCTGCTCTACGGCGATTGGGTCTTGGTAAAACGAAAGGTTCGTGGTTTCTGGGGCACATTGCCCATGGAGCCTAGTGACAGAAGACGCACGCCTAACCTGGAAGACCTCAGTTCTGATTTCCTCGAACTAGCCGCGGTTTCCAACCGGGAAGCACCCCGATGGCAACTTGAACCCAAAGGCGGACGGTTCATGTTAGAGATTTATGAGATCGCTCCGGCAACCGGTGAAAAAGTTATTTTGCAACGTTTCAAGGTCCTCAAATTGGACAAGGAAAACCTGGTGTTGAAGCAAAAAAATAGAGGCAAAAGAGTCATCAGTCATTACAAACGACCGGAAATCAAATAGTTTCTTTCACCTCAATCTTCTCACAATGAAGGTGTAAAGTTGACGTTACTTTTGCGGAGGTTGGAATTACAATCTGAAACTTCCAATTTGCACCGCGGATGTTTGTTACGCTACTCCTCTCTGTTTGCATTGGTTTACTCGCCTCGGCTGACGCCTCTCCATTCGAACCAGCTTCTACCGATGCCTCTATTCGGGAACAACTTTTTCACCCCTTACTCGCCGATGGTTTCGACTTTCCGATTGGCAGCCCAAAGGCGACCGGTTATTACACCGACCTAAAGACGGGAATGCAATACGAAGGATGGTACATTGCCACCCAAACCGGAGAGGAATACTCCCTCGGCCTGCACACGGGGGAAGATTGGAACGGCCGTGGGGGCAGCAACACGGATCTTGGCCAGCCCGTGAGGTCCATTGGTAGAGGCAAAGTCGTGGCTGCCGACAACTACGGTGCTCCATGGGGCAATGTGGTGATGATTGAGCATTACTACCTCGAAAATGCCACCGTGAAACGGATTTTTTCGCTCTATGCCCACTTGGAAGAATTGTTTGTAGACGAATCGGATACCGTAGGAAAACGCCAACAGATCGGTACCATTGGAACGGGTGATGGAGCGTACCTGGCTCACCTGCACTTGGAAATTCGTAAGGAAAACATGGCCGATTATCCAGTGGACTACTGGCCCAGCGCGGAAGGCAAAGACCGAGAATGGCTCATGGAGCATTACCTTGCCCCTACTTTTTTCATCAAAAAACACCGGCGACTCCCGGTTCCCTCCACTGCCCAGCATTGTTTGGTGGTTTACAAAAGCGACTATCGTTTGGAACATTGGCAGTTGGGAGATCGGGTGAACACTTATTCCATAGCCCTCAGTCAAGCACCCCTTGGCCATAAACAGAAAGAGGGCGATCTCCGGCTACCTGAGGGTGCCTACCACATCAACCAAAAAAGTCGGGGACCCTTTGAGGGAACTTTTGGGGCTTTTTTCGGTCCTGCATGGATGCGCCTGAGTTATCCTAACCTGTGGGATGCAAAAGCAGGCCTGGCGAAAGGAACCATTTCACAAGCGGCAGCGGATAAGATTGAAGCAGCATGGAAAGCGGGAAAAATGCCGCCTAAAAACACGGCATTAGGCGGAGGCATTGGCATCCACGGCTGGGCAGGCGATTGGCCGGAAAAGGAGCGCCATCTAACCTGGGGATGCATCAGCATGCAGAACGAAGACCTGGATGTATTTTATGATCAGGTTCCGGTAGGGACCTTGGTGTTTATTTATCCGTAAAAAAGCGCATGTGCTCTGAAGAATGACGCTAACCTGTATAGATTTATGCTACACCGTTTCAGGAAGAATGCGCCATCAATTAAAAGGGCGACTTTTACCCCTTAGTGCATATTTTAGGGTATAAAAAAAACAAAAGCCCTTGGGTAGGCATCTTCGCTATACAGATTAAATACAATGCAAAAGAAGGTACTTAGCCAAAGGCGCTATATATCTCAAAAACACAAAAAGAGTCTAATATTTTTATATAATAATTAAAACAGGAACCCAAATTTCAAGTTGAACAATTCATCAACATCCGAAACACTGTAGGTAGCAGTGACTACCACTACATCCAATGGGCTGAGCCATACGCCTCCCCCGGTACCGTAGTGCCAAACATCCGAATCTTCGTTTTCGAGCCAAACCCTTCCTACATCGTAATATCCTAATAAACCAACGGTTACCGGCACCACGTAGGTTTCTAACTTGGCCAACCTGAGTCGTGCTTCTGCATTTTGAAAGAAGATGCTGGTACCCGCAAAGCGGTTTCTACGCAACCCCCTGATTTGTTGATGTTCCCCTAAGTTGGCCGTACCGCCAAGGGTGTTGGCCTGATAAAACTCGTATTCGCCAATGTTGGTAGCCGCACCGGTACGAAAAGCAAGGGTGGGCTGGGTGGGGAGTGAATGTAAGGTGAGGTAAAAACTCAAGGTGGAATGCAGTTTCAGGAAATTGTCTCCGGTTTCTTCCAGGTTTTGCATCCAAGAGGCTAAGGCTTCAAATCGTATCCCACGGGTGGGGTTTCCGCTTTGATCCACATGATCGTAGCGGTAGCGGGTTTTTCCTCCGAGGTAGTATTTTGGCGTAAAATCATCCGCACCAAGATCAGAAAGTGGACTGGAAACAAACCGATCGGGATTCCGCTCCAAATCAAAGTACTGAAACTGTGGTCCCATCACAAATTCATGGCGTTTGTCGCGACTCATGCGTTTCAACGATTGAAAAAGGTCGATTTGACGCAGCCGGATCCGGTTGAAATCAGTGTCGTCATCGTTGATGGATACCGTTTCGTTGCCCAATCCAAAATAGTTGGAAACCGAACTTGGAAAAAGTGACTTGCCTTCGGTGAGCAAATCCCAACGGCCAATGGCCCTCCGAAAATCTCCGCGGTAGCGCAGGTTGAAAGCGCCTGTACCCAAAGCTACATTGGCTTTTAAACTTTGCTCGTATTTGTAAGGTGCCCGTCGAAATCCGTATTTACGCATCTGGAATCCCCCGCCAATGTACAAACCATCGTCTCGGTTGAATCCAAAGAATGCCAGTGGCCCCATATAGTTGTACACAAACGACCGCCGATCGTAAGCGTTGATTTCATCGTCTTTATCGGTTCGGTAATCGCGGGTATCCCCGTTTTCTTCCAAGGTAGTTTTCTTCTTACGATCGTAGACTTTGGTCTTTTTTTGCCATCCTTTCACTACGGAGGTATTGATGATCTCATCTTTTCCCTTTCCTCCGATAATCCTTACAATGATGCCTTTTTTCACTTCACCGGAGAGCTCAAAGCGGTCTCCGCCTCCGAGGCCAAACAGCCTTACCTCACGGGTTTCATTGGTTTTGAACACACGATGGTAGAGCAATTTCCCTTTGCCTCCTTTGCCCTTCATGTCGTATACTTTCACTACCGTTTCCTCATCGCTGCTCCTGACTACTTCAAAGATTTCGCGCTTGTCGCTTCCTACTACTTCTACTTCCCTGGCGAGGACCTGGTAATAATCTCTGGCAAATTTTTGAAGGTTGTCCCTTCTCGATTTCAATTTCGCGATGATGGTTTCTCCCTCCAGGTCAAATGCCGCCTTGGGCAATTGCCGAATCGCATTTTCGATGATGGCATCCGTGATGTTTTCCTGCAAATAGCGGGCTTCTGCCAGCCAATCCTCCAGAGAGGGTTCTACTAAAAAGTTACGATCAATGTAGCGGGCATTGAAGTTCATCCCAGAGATGTCGCGTATATCGTAGTCGAAACTTTGGAATTTGCGGATGCCCCAGGTACGGTTGGCAAGTGAGGGAAGCAGGCCCCTAAATTTGATGAAGACCTGATCCCGATCGCGTGGTATTGGCCGATAAAGGGTGCTGTCTCCCATTTTGAAACGGGCCCAGCGCCATTGATCTTCGTGCCGATCCCAATCGTTGAGAAACATATCAAACAAGCGGGAGCGCAACAACCACAGGTCGTCCACTTTGTGGTTGTGGTTTTCGTGAAGCTTTTCGTAAAGATCGGGAGAACCGATCAGCTTTTTGGCGTTGCCGAAAGAATCCATGTCCTCCTGGTTGCCTTGAGGACGTTCTTCAAACAAAACGAGCATCCCACCAAAGTCTTCCTGATATTCTCCCAGCACAGGATCGTTGGGCACTATGACCAAACGCGGGTTGGTGTGATATACCTTGGCCGCATCAGCGAGCGTGGGCACCAAGACCGCACCATAGGGATGCGCCATCGAAATTTGGTCTTGTACGATTTCAGCGGCAATGGTTTTGCGCAGTAGTTTAGGGATGGCGTTGATGGGGTATTTTTCAATGGATCGAAATACGTATTGCTTGCCATTGCCCGCCGAAAGCCGCAACGACTTGGTTTGCTGCCCACCGCCCTTTTTTATCGGTTTCAAACCTCCATGAATGTAGTGGATGTCCAGCACGGGTACGTCAATTGGCGTGGTCCAGGTATCCCGGTAGTGCTCTCCAAAAAACACTCGTTTCATAGCCCCGGCCTTATAGAGGTTACTTGGTACCACGGTAACTATACTGTCGGCATAAGAACGCGCCTCATAGGTGGATGCAACGGTTGGGCTTGTTTCCACATTTGGATTGGCCTGCTCCAATTGGTGCCGGTACACTTCTTTTCCTTCTGGATTATTGGGATCGGGCTCCCAAAACACCAGCCATGCCTCACCGTTGGCGTGGTAGCGTATTTCTGCAAAACCTTTGGCCTCATGTCCAAAAACCGCCGATTTCTTTCGGGCAAGGTGCGATTGTTTGCTTCCAGAGCCACTTACCACCAAATCTAAATTGCCTTCTTCAAAATATTGAAGGTTGTGATCGTGCCCACTGGCATACACGATAGAACGATCGCCAAAAGCTTCGAGCAAATTGTCGATGTATAGCTGGTAACGCGGATGAATAATGTCTTGAGGATGGCCCAGAAATTTTCGATAATAGGGATAGAGCGACCCCAGGACTGGAAATGGGATCAATAGCTTTTCGTTTACCAGGCGGAGGGGAAAAAGGTGTTCCTTCAAAGGAAAATGCCCGCCATGTTTACCAAGGCTCTGAATCGGATGATGCGCCACCACTAAAATGCGGTCCTTTCGATGATCCTTCAACACTTCGTTGAGTTCGGTGATGAACTCCAACTCGGTTTTAATTTCACATCCTTTGGTCTTCCGGTTTTGGTGTCGGGTGAGCCACCATTCTGAATTGATCACCAACATTACAACACCATCGGCAAGCGGTACTACTTCCGGGCCAGGGCAACCGCCATTCGGCAAAAAAGTATCGCCTGCCTCCAGGTATTTCTCTACGTATTTTTCTTGTCTTAAAACCGCCTCATGGCCACCCCGACCTGATTTATTGTAATCGTGATTGCCGGGAATAAAAACCACCTTTCCAGCATAAGCTTGCACCGCAGCAAGCTGCGCATCTAAATATTCTTTTGCTTCCAAATAGGTACTGTCTTCCTCATCGGGTAAACCTTTCGGATAAACGTTGTTTCCCAAGAAGGTCACAGAACTCTCTTTTCCGGCAGCGTCCAGCTTTCGCTTCAACAAATTGAGAATTGGATCAGTACCATCGGTTCGTGGTTGCCCCACGTCCCCAATCAAAAAAGCCCGGTGCACCAAGGGACTGTTTTCGGCCGCAGGAAGGGTTCTGCTTTCCCATCCCTGGGCTTTTTCCGGGTGGTATAGTGGGTCGGTTGAATGGCAAGCCACCAACAAAACCGTTAGCAAAACAGCAATACTAATTCGCAAATTCAACTTCATCGATCAACCGGTTGATAAGTAAAACGCAAGAGGTTGGGGCGGCCTCCTTTTACATGTGCTTCGTTGGAAATGAGCAAGTCTCCATTAGAAAGAAAGGCAATGCCTTCTGGCTGAAGAAAATCTCCCGTTCGCAAGTCTACAGCTTCCTTCAGCTGGCCAGCTGCATCCACAACCAACAACAACTTGCCCACACTTGCCAATAAATAATAGTCTCCGGTGATAGGATGGAGCGCAATCCCGGAAGGCCGAAAGGCGTTCTTCTCATCCCCTGCCAACTGGCGAATATCTTTGATCTTCAGGTCAAAGAAAGGCTCTTTTTTGAGTTTGTCTTTTCCTGGATCGTACACAAAAATCGCACGGTGGTCTTTTTTGTTATCGTCTATCCGAGAGTCGCCCTTGCAGGCAATGAGCAAGCGCCCATCAGAAGTTGCAGTCAGGCCTTCGGTGTCGTTTTCAATGCTTAGTGACGTTTCGATCTTTTTGGCCTCGTTGGCCGCTTCGAGGTCTTTGATCACAAAAAGGTCTCCATCGCTTTGCAACACATACACCTTATTATCGGCGGTGGCAATGCCTTCGTAATCTCCTGATTTGTGAAACTTGATTTTTTCCTGAATTTCTCCCGTTTCAAGGTCGAGCACATAGATCAATCCTTTCTCATCTTGAACGGCCAGCAACCGGCCGTCGGGCATCACCGTTAAACCTGAAATCTCAGAAAGCTCGGTACTCAGCGTAAAGTTTTGAGCAGGTTGATCAATTTGATAGGGAAAGTCAGCTGATACCGTTGGGGCATTGTCTCCCAGCCATTGGCTAACGCTCCACTGAGCACCAAGGGTGATCAACGCAAGCAAGGGAATGAGCCACCACCAGCGCAGCAGTGCATTTTTTGAGGAGGATTTAGAACCGGATGTATTTGCCATGAAAGACTGCCTTCTGACAAATATAATCAAACCCAATGTGGGGTCAGTGGCATCCTAATAAGCCGTTCCAACCAGGAAAGTAAGGCAATCGGCAACCGCCCACCCATCCGATGTTTTTTGAAGCAAAAACAATCCTTTTTGGTCGCACAATGGACCACAACGGTAAGTGATTCCAACCACCGCATGCCGACCATCTCGAAACACCAAAGGAACCGAAAAATCGATGTATGTTTTTCCATAGCTGGTCTGGAAGCTTCCCCAGGCATCTTCCAAAGAGAACGATTTGCGGTTGACTTCCGAAAAAATCGCTTCTCGGGCATTGTCGTACCCTTTTAAGTCCCAATTGCCGGGCTGATGCCCCGTCCACGAAAAGGTTTGATTGGCCTCGGCCTGTGTTTTTAAGTGGGCTACTTCCTGCTTGGTGAAAAGGGTATCCTGTTTCCGGTCTTTTTTGCTCAGTCCAGCTAAATAATCACTCAAACCACTGGGATCCGGATCGGTATCTACGTGTAGTAAAGTCTCTTTTTTGATTTTGGAAAGAATGATTTCCGCAAACTCGTTTTGAACGGAATCCAAGGCGAGTACCTCCTCTAAAATGGCAATCTTGTTTTCGGTAGAAACCGATTGGGAAAGCAACTTGAAACAAGTGCAAAAGAAGAAAAAGAGAAAGACAATTACTTTCAAAAAGACCTGTAATTAGTCCAACTCGGCAAACACCCGCTCCAAGATACTGGTTACCCGGTGCAAGGGGTCCAATCTGATTTTCTTTTCTTCTTCAGATACCTTTAGAAAAAGACCGTCTAACGCTCTTCGGGTGGTGTATTCGCTCAAGGTATTTTCGGTGATCTTGCTGAACAAAAGCCCGGCACCGGGAAGACCGTTGTAGGTATTGATGAGCGATTGGTAAGAACTTTCTGCGGATATACCTAACAGCAGCGGCTTTTTGAGGGATGTTTCAATCTTAGGCAAAAACGTACTTTCTAAACCTGTATAAGTATTGGTTTTCAAAAAACTGGTTGCTGCGGTATCGGTACCAAATAAAATGGCTACGCCATCTGCAATACTCATGTTGGTGATGGCGTCCACAAAAATGGGCTTGGCTTCTACAGCAGCATCTTCAGCAGCCCGGTTGATGGACTTGATGGTGTTTTCAACCAAGGCACTTCCACCAGGAATCAAACTTAGGTTGTCAAAAATGACGGAGGCTTCTGGCGGAAGCAGAATTTTCACCGCATCGTCAGCATAATATCCATCTACCGCATTGAGTGTCACCACCGAAGTATCGGTACCCACCCTAAGGGCTTCCTTGAGTCCGGAAACGATCTCGCTGTTAGAAAGATCATCGTTTGGATCATCGGTATCTTCAGGATCACAAGCAACAAAGAGAACAGCGAAGTTCAAAGCCAGAAAAAGCGCGGAGAAAGATCGAAGTCGAAACATAACAGTGAGGTGATTGTGTGACGATGTTCTTACAAAGAACAAACAAAAATAATTGAATTTCAGCACTCTTTGCACAAAGTGTGCCAAGGCTAATCTTGCGGTTTTTCTACAAGGTTTTCTAACATATTATAAATGGCTTGTTGAGCCTGAACAGTCGCTTTTTCATTGCGCACGTAGGCATTGCTTTGTTCCTGATCGATGATCCTTGCTTTCGTATTGTCTTGCAATTGCAGCTGAACGATGTCCTGAATTTCAGATTTCAAAGCCGGATCGTTGATGGGGAAACCCACCTCTACACGTTTGCTCAGGTTACGGTTCATCCAATCGGCAGAAGCAATGTACATTTCGTCGGCTCCGTTGTGGTGGAACTGATAAATACGGGCGTGTTCGAGGTAACGGTCTACGATACTTACCACCTCAATGTTGTCACTCAAGCCGGGTATACCGGGTATGAGTCGACAAATGCCACGAATGATGAGTTTCACTTCTACTCCTCCCTGGCTGGCTGCGTACAATTTGTTCACCATCTCCTGGTCTTCCAGGCTATTCATCTTCGCAACGATTTGCCCTTTCCCTCCGCTCCTGACGTTTTCTATTTCACGGTCGATCAGGTCTTCGAAGGTTTCGCGCATTTGAAACGGAGCCACCAACAGTTTTTTGAACTTAGGTGCCAGCTTAAAATCCATCAAAAACGCAAATACCCGGTCCATGTCTTTGCACAAACCAGCATCACTGGTCAGCAAGGCATGATCTCCGTAGATACGTGCCGTCTTTTCATTAAAATTCCCGGTGCCTAAGTAGGCGTAGTGGCGCTTTTTACCTGCTTCTTGCCGGGTGATCAAACAGATCTTAGAATGCACCTTCAAATCGGGATAGCTGTACCTTACCTTCGCTCCTGCCTGTGCCAATTCGTTGCCCCAAAAAAGGTTCGATTGTTCATCGAACCTGGCCTTGATCTCATCAAACACCTCTACCTTTTTTCCATTCTGCGCTGCTCGAATGAGGGCTTTCGCTACTTTGGAATCTGATGCTACCCGATAGAGGGTAATTTTTATGCTGGTTACCGCAGGATCGTCAGCCGCTTCTTCAATAAATCGGGTAACGTAGTCGTAGCTCTGGTAGGGAAAATGAAGAATGAAGTCTTTTTGGCTCAAAGCCTCAAAAAAACTGGAGAAACGGTCTAATTCTGGATGCGCCAACGGCGGTTGGGCGGCATACGTCAACCCGTCACGATCGGGTGCCGGGAACCCGAAATAATCACTAAAATTGTGGTATTTCCCTCCAGGAATAATTTCGCCGGAGGATAAATTGAGCATCCTCTGAAGGTATTGCTGCTGATTTTCCGGCATTTTTTCATCCACCAGAAAGCGAGAAGGCAAGCCCGTCAATCGATTGCTCAAACTTTGCTGAATCTTCGACACCAGATCGCCGGTAAACTCATCTTCGATGTACAGCTCAGCATCCCTCGACATTTTTACAGAATAGCCAGATTCTACCTCCCGGTCAGGAAAAATCAAGTCGTAGCAGAGCCGCAGCACATCATCCAAGAGGATCACCGTATGGATTTCCTTGTCGGGAATGACCAGAAAACGACTGTGTTTATCGGTAGGTAGCGCCATTAAAACATGGGCAGCTGCATTGCCCTCTTTGGGCTTAAGGCGCAGAAAAAGGTAGGCCCGCATGTTTTCCAAAAACGGCGTTTGCCCCATCTCTTCTACCACATCGTAGCGTAAGATCGGTAGCAGGTGCGCTTCAAAATACTGCCGAACAAAGGCACATTGCGCTTCCGTCACCTCAGATTCGTTTACAATGCACACCTTTTCCTTTTTCAATGCGGGCAACAGTTGCTGCCTAAAGATGTGCCCAAACTCCTGCTGCTGTTGATCTACCCTTCGATAAATCTCAGCCAACAGCTTTTTAGGTGAAAAAGCCAGTTTCTTTTTGCTTTTCTTTTTGAGGCTTTTCAAGCTTCGAACCGAAGCTACCCGCACCCGATAAAACTCATCGAGGTTGGAAGAGTAAATCGCTAAAAACTTGAGCCGTTCCAGCAAAGGCACTTTGGGGTCCTTTGCTTCTTGCAAAACGCGGTAATTGAACGAGAGCCAACTCAATTCACGGTCGTACAGTGGATTTGGATCAGCGTTCGGTTGAGATTCCATAAAACCGGAAGTTGTTTAGGTGAAGTGTTTTTTGGGATATTCGAACCAATCGAGGGTACCGTGGCCAGGAGCAAGCGCTTTCCATTCCTTGCATGGAAAGGAGATTTGAACAACCCCTGCAGTGGGTATATTATCAAGGTGGGTATCGGTCAATAAATTGGACAACCAGGTGAACCCCGGATTGTGCCCAAAAAGCATGACCGAATTGATCGTGTAGGGCATCTTTCGAAGTATGCCCATCAAAATTTGCTCGGAGGCGTGATAAATGCCTGGATCGCGCAACATCTTTTGAGCAGGATAATCCAATGCCGCAGCCACCGTTTGGGCTGTGGTGAGTGCGCGGTTGGCCGGACTGCTAACGATAAGATCAGGATGGATACCTTTTTCTTTGAGCAACTGGCCCATAAAAGGCGCGTCTCTTTTACCGCGTTTATTGAGGGGGCGATCAAAATCTTTCAGGTCCGGATGTTTCCAGCTGGATTTGGCGTGCCGAAAGAGGTATAATGTTTTCAACCGGTTTCGCTTAGCTCATGATGAAGGCGGCAGCAAACGAAAGTATGGCCAGCACCAACCCTATCATAAAGGTATTGTAGCAAATGCGCAGATACTTGTATTTCTTATGCAATACACGGCCCAAAAAGTAAAGGTCGCGTACCATGGAGCCGTAAAGGTATTCACGGTCTCCCATCACCCGATTCATCCCCCACTCGAAATCGTCAAGGTCTACCGCATGAAAATTGCCAAAAAACAACAAGTTGGCGCGTTTCTCTTCAATGTCTTCTCGGGTAAAAGTACCCTGAGTAACCTTGGGCCGGGTGCTTAAGGTGGCAAAAACGACCGACAACACACAAACGACTAAGAGTACCAGGGTTGGGAAAAGCAAAAACTGGCGGTCTTCCAGTTGCGGTACCAGTGAGGAGACCACAATAGAAATGATGATCGCATTGATGGACAACATGATGTTGGCCTTGTTATCGGCTATGGCACTGAGCTGAATGTGGTTGCGGGAAGTCGTACGAAACATGGTTTCGATGCCCCGCTCGGGAATTTGTTCCTTGATGAACTTCCGCTTTAAAAACTTGATGTCTTTCTCAGAAAGGGCTTCTAAATCGTTGATGTCGATGCCCTTGGGCTTCTTCTTTTTCTTTTTTTTCTCCTTGGCCACGATGGCCACTTCAGTGGACGGATCCAATTCGGCCAGTTGTTCCTGCAAAGCGTTGAGGTTCACTGCGCGCTGAGGCGCAAGTGTTTCACGGGCATAATCTGTGAAATAGCGGTGGGTACCTAAAAAGAAAATGTTGGTACGGAGCCAATCTTCATTGTTGAAGTTTTGGTCCAGCACCTGCTTCCACTCCTTGCGCAAAGCGTCATTTAAAGCATCGTAATGTGGACTACCTAAATTGTGTAAATCCGCATCACACAAAACTTGCTCCCGCACGTGTTTCGGATTTTGCGGCATTCGGGTGGCCTCAATACAATCCAGCACCTGAGTCATTTGGGGCTCTGGAACGCCTTCATTTTTCAGGAAAGTCTCCGCTATCTCTTTGCTGTAGGTTTCGTGATCGCGGTAACTTTCGATGTATCCGGAGTCGTGGAAATAAGCTGCTATATCAACAATCTCCTGATCTTCAGCCGAAAGGCCTACACCTTGCCCAATGGTGCGGCAGTGTTCTACCGTATCCAAGGTGTGTTGAAGGTTGTGGTACGTCAACTCATCAGACAATTTTTCTTGAAACAGCGCAGTGATGTGTTCACATGCCCGGTCTCTCAACACAGAACTTTCATTCATAAGCAATAAATACCCTCTCAGGAATCGACCGAAAAATAACCAATTTTGTAAGAACATCAGGCACTTAGCCTTTCAGGCTATCGGCTTCCTAGCCAAATGTTAATTTAGGGTCGCCACCCATGACCAACTTATATCAAACGATTCTCAATTGGAGTAATTTTATGCCTTCTTGAGCGTTTGCCAATCGGCCCATCAGCGGTAGGACCGAAAACCCTAATTTTACACTGGAATACGATACTTTTAGTTCAAGCTTTTCCAATCTGTCTCCTACTATTTTGAAGTTTAGTTTTCCTTCTCTCGGTGGTATTTTGTGCCTCTTTCTGCTTGCGAGCTTCACCGGCTTGAAGGCACAAATAGAGCCTATCAACTGCAGCGACACCTCGTTCTGTGTTCCGGGGGTGATTGGAATGCCACGCTCCAAGGGCTTGGTTTTTCTACGGGAACAGGTGCTGGACTACGGCATTCGGTCCAATTCGAAGGAAGTAGGCCTCGCCAATGGTTCGGGAGAAGTCCGCAAAAACCGCCGGTATCGCTTCAAATTGAGAGCACCTTTGGTGATGCGCAGGAACATTAAAGTGGCTTTGGGTTTTGATTATTATGTAGAAGAGTACCGCTTCGATGACCTAAACCAGGTAGACTATCCACTTTACCTAAGCTTGGAAGACAAATCTTTGAAGAGTATCGGAAGTACCCTCTACATTGTGAAACCATTCCGGGGCAACCGGTACTTTCTCTTTCGGGGCAACGGCAGCTTGAATGGAGATTACGGCACTAGCGATCTCCCCACCGCTGACTTTCTGCGATTTTCCCTTTCACCACTCTATGGCATCAAACGCAACGAAAGGGTAAGCTATGCATTTGGAGCAGCCTTCAGTTATACCTTTGGCCGACCGGTGGTTTACCCGGTTTTTGCCTACAACAAAACCTGGAACAACCGATGGGGAGTAGAAGCACTCTTGCCAGCCAGGGTTTGGCTACGGTATACTTACAACGACCGTAACCTGGTTTACGCCAAGGTAGGATTTGCCGGTGCCAGCTACAACGTGCAATTGCAAGATTCTACGCTGCTTTCGAGAGAATCACTGCACCTGGAAAAATCAGAGCTTCGATATTTACTGACCTACGAAAGAGAGATCTACGATTTTTTATGGATGGGCCTGGAAGCAGGATGGCGTTCCAACCTCGAGTTTAGCCTAACCGACGTACGTGGGACACAACGGGACCTGTTGATTGATAACCGACTCAATCACGCTTTCATGTTCAACTTTAGCATCTTCATCGTTCCACCCAGAAGCATGTTGGAATAAAAAGAAATTAGCTGAGGGAAGGGCTGAAAAATTCTCCCTGAATCTCCTCTACCAACTCTAAGGTGATGGGCTTGTATTTGTAAGCCGATACCAAAGGATGGTTGTCTGCCTTGCGCACATCTTCAGGGAACACCGAAGAGGAGAAAACAATGATTACCGGTTCTTTTGCCCGATCTCCTAAAAGTTTTTCCAGCTCGGTAAGAAATTCCCAACCACTCATGAGTGGCATATTGAGGTCCAGGAAAATGAGGCTCGGTAGATTTTCCGAGCGCTGATTTTCTGGTTGACGTAGAAAATTTAGTGCGTCTACGGCAGTTCCAAATTGCGAAAGTCGGGTTTGTGGATTGTATTTATCAAGGACGCGCTTTCCGATGAAGTTGTTTACATCATCGTCATCGATCATCATTACGTGTTGAATGGCAGTCATTAGGGCTTGGTTATCGGCTTTCCTGGTGCATTTTTCCTTCCTTCAAAAATACGTTAAAAGTAGTGCCTTTTCCCAGTTCACTGTCTACTTCAATTTTTCCACCGAGGGCATCTACCTGAGACTTAATGATGTAGAGACCCAAACCTTTTCCTTCCACGTGGTTGTGAAAGCGTTTATATAGCCCAAAAAGGTCGTCTCCATGCTTCCGCAAGTCCATTCCCAACCCATTGTCGCGAACACTCAAGCGAAAAAAGCCACGCTCTCGGCGAGAGGTAATTCGAATGGTCGGTGACCGTTCCGGTGAACGGTATTTGATGGCATTGGTCAACAAATTGAGCACAATGCTTTCCAAATGACTTTTGGGATAGGTAAGCTCAGGAGCCTCAGAGAAATCGGCGATCACTTTGGTCGCTGCCCGGTTCATTTGATCGGAAATACTGGCTTCTACCCTACTGATGAGGCTGGACAAGTTGATCCGCTCACTTTGCCCCTGGCTGGTATGCTTCACTGCCACCACCTGAATAAGGTCTTCGAGCGTAGCACTCAATTGATTGACTGAAAGCTCCAGCTTATCAATGATCAAAGGATTGTCCGAATCCATCGGATTATCCTTGTTATAGAGCATCAAAAGGCTTTTCAGATTCACCACCGGAGCACGCAGGTTGTGCGAAGTGATGTAGGCAAATTGATTCAATTCTGCATTGGACCGCAGCAATTCATCGGTCAATTGACGCAATTCTTCTTCCGCGTTTTTACGGTCGGTGATGTCTTTTACCTGAGCAATCACAAAAGAAGGCTCTCCGGCAAACTCGCGCACTAATGAACAGCTGAGCAGCCCAGTAATGGTGTATCCTTTTTTATGACGATAGCGTTTTTCGAGGTGGTAAGAATTGATTTCTCCATTGATGAGCTGTCGAAATAATCCTAAGTTCTCGTCCAAATCCTCCGATACGGTGATGTCGGCAAATTTCATCTCCTTCAGCTCATGCACCTCATAACCGATCATGCGAGCAAACGCTGTGTTGATCTGGTACATTCTTCCATCCTTATCGGCGAGAATCATCCCTACTGAAGCGTTTTCGAAGGCACTTTTGAATTTATCTTCACTTTCCTGTAAAGCCTGCTCCGCCAATTTGCGTTCGGTAATATCCAGATGCGTTCCGGTTACCCGCAGCGGATTGCCTTTGCGGTCCCATTTGGTCACTTTACCGCGGTCGAGGATCCATTTCCAGGTACCATCCTTGGTACGCATGCGGTGCTCCGACTCATAATAAGCCGTATCGCCCGACAAATGACGGTCCAGTTCCCCCATAATGAGCGGCTTATCGTCGGGATGCATTACTTTGTCCCAGTTGTTTACGGTTGGCTCGATATCGCGCAGGCTGTAACCCAACATCTCCGCCCATCGGCGGTTATAAGTCATGGTACCCGTGGGCACATCCCAGTCCCAAAGCCCCAAGTTGCCTCCTTCTAAAGCAAGGTCTACCCGCTCCAGGCTTTCGGCCAACTGATCTTCCATTTGCACCCGGACAATTTTATTGGCGGCCAGAGAGGCAATGGTTGAAAGCACCCGCAGGTGATCTTCGTTGAAAAAGTTTTTCTCTTCGTGCTCCGAGTCAATTACCCCGAGCAGTTCTCCTTCGTAAATGATGGGTACCGTAATTTCAGATAAGCGCAGTTCCTCATCGATCACGTATCGCGCATCCAGGGTAGTATCAGAAACTATTTCGGCTTTTTTAGAGATTGCTACATGCCCTACAATGCCTTTGCCGACGGGCAGGTTCATTCCACCAATCAATCGATTGTCTTGATCGCGCTTTTTACCAAAGCCGGCTTTTTGAACCAACATGTCCGATTTACGGTCCAACAAGTAAATGACACAATCGGTAAAATCGAGGTTGCTGATGCAGTTGTGCGTAAGGTCATTGAGGATATCGTGGAGGGTATTTTTTCCGAGCAATGAGGTAGCGAAATAGTTGATGATCCGCTGATAGCGCTCGCTCTTGATCATCTGTTCCTCAGCGTTTCTTTGCGCACTGATGTCCTCTACCGTACCTACAAAACCAGAAAATCCATTGGGATTGTGGTTTACCACCGGCGAAACATGCAGCCTCAGCCAAAGGGGTTGATTCCTGTTTTTGTCGACATAGGAAAAGCTACCCGTATAATTGCCACCCAATTCGATGCTATTGCGCCACTCGGGCAGCCAGGATTTTCCTTGCCCATTAAACAAGTGGTTTTTCAATCCAGTATCCAACAAATCGTTTCGGTTCAATTGAATGATGGATTCAAACCGCCGGTTGACAAACAGGCAACGACCTTCTTCGTTCACTACAAATACCCCCAAGGAAACCGCATTGGTAAGCTCTTGAAAAGGAAGTGCCGCCGAAGCTTTATCTGCCGGAATGACTACTTTCTCCAACTGAAGTCGTACCAAACCATTAATCGCCACCTGCACCAGATTACTCAGCAGGCTTTCCGGCAATTGATTGGTAGGCTGCGTTCCGAGGCATTTTTCAAAACCAACGACCCCAACGGGCTGGTTTTGCATCATAATAGGATACAGCAGCAACGACTCTACCTGTTGGTTTTTCAAATAGGTAAGCTCAGGACCTTCCTGTTGAGGAAACAGCTTTTGAGTAGAAATGCTAAAGCGCTTGCCGTCTTTTAGTTGTTGGCTTAGCCAAGGCAAGTCTTCATGGATTTCAAGGTTTTCCAATTCAGTAAGAACGGAAGGCACGTTTTCTTGCGTCCATTCATAACATTGGGTCACTTTGCCGGTGGGACCTTCAAAATGCACAATGTAACCGCGATCAAAACCGGAGGATTTGCCCAGGATATCAATCAATCCTTGACAAACTGGAGCGGTATCCCCTTGTCGACTGATTTCGATACGTTGGTTGAGTTCCGCTATCCAATTAGAAATGTCTGCTACTGACGGATCGTAAGTTGTTTTGGTTCCTGAGGAGAGCGGCTTTAGAAAGACACATCCTCCGGCAATGCTGCCATTACCGTTAATGATGGGAGAAAAACGGGTCTCGAACAGGCGGTCAGGCTTAGTGACATCAACCGAATACAGCTTTCCGTGAGAAATAGTGGTTTCCCCTTGCAGGGCAGATTTTAAAAGGTTTTGCTCACCTTCTTCAGAGAATTCAGGAAGTAACTCAAACAAATTTTGACCTAAACAGACTTCTCGCTGTTTAGAAAATAATTGTTCCATAACCGAATTCCATTCAGTAACCTGAAAATCATGGTTATAGGCAAGAATACCGCCATCAAAATTCTCTGATGCGAATGGCAGAGGTTCAAGACTTGAACTGTTCATAGAGCCACAGAATCACGAGTATGAGCCTTCTCGTAGTGTCCTAATATAGAAAGTTTTGCTTAATGGATACACGAATCTGAAGATAACAAATAGGTCAGGCATCAGTATTACTTAAATTGAACCCTAAATGTTACGGAAAGTTCAAAACAAAGCATTGTCGTTCAGTTTGACAGTCTCAGCCGAAAACAAAACACAATTCATAAACATCACCTCCGCACAAAACTGGCTGATTAGGTTCAAAAACGTAATTTCCCGACCCACAAAAGAGCACATTATTGGATTCTGTTACACAAGTTGTACTCGGTGCTGCAGTTGGTGAAGTAGCGCTTGGAAAAAAAATAGGCAACAAAGCTTTGCTTTGGGGCGCCATCGGAGGTACCATCCCCGATCTTGATGTCATCGCACAATTTGTGGTGGGTATCGTAGAAAGTTCCAAATTTCACCGCAGTGCTACCCATAGCATTCTCTTTTGCATAGTGATGGCTCCGGTGTTGGGGGCCTTGGTGAGTCGCCTTTACCCCAAAGCTTCTGCGAACTGGCGCGAATGGTCCTGGTTATTTTTTCTCGCTCTTTTTACCCATCCACTTCTGGATTGTTTTACCACCTGGGGTACACAGCTTTTCTGGCCCTTCACCGACTATCAGGTTGCCTTTAAAACCATATTTGTGATCGATCCTGGCTATACCCTGCCAATGCTCGTTGCTTTGATTGCCATTCTGTTCATCCGGCGAACTTCTCCGCTCAGGAAACGGGTAAATGTTGTGGGTATGGTACTGAGTCACCTGTACCTTACCGTGACCTTGGTGAATAAATGGATGGTTAACGAGGCCTTCAAACAATCCTACACGGCACAAGGCATTCAGGTGGAGCGTTTCGAAACCAAGCCAACGCCCATTAACAATGTCTTATGGTCGGGCACTTTGGAAACAGAGGATCACTATTACATTGGCTTTTATTCGTTGCTCGACAGTGAGATTGACATCCCTTATAAACGTTTTGCTAAAAACCACGAATTGTTATCGCCTTACGTAGAGCAAGACCAGCGCCTGCAAACCCTGCTGGGGCTAAGCACCGGTTACTACACCGTGGTTAAAACCGATTTTGGTTTCATCATCAACGACCTGCGGTTTGGTCAGGCCAAAGGCTGGAATTCCGACGATGGCGAATTCGTTTTTGCTTACAACTACTATCCACCTGAAGGCGATGTCCCCTCGCGATTTGAAAAGCGCCCTCCACAAATGGAAGATGGAAAAGAGTTGCTGAAACAGATTTTTGAGCGGGCTTTCAGGGGATGAGTTCTTTTCTTGGTTGAGGGAATAAGTTTACTTTTAGGCCCACTTGAAAAGGTTTCCCCACTTCCTTTTCCGTGCATGGAATTGACTTCACACCGATTTTCCCCGGATGCGTATTTTTTTGGTCGTTTGTTTTCTATCGTTGTTAGCGGAGGTGGCTACTGCCAATGAGGACAGAAGTCCAGGGAGCATACGTCAGAAGTGGCACCAATCCGCCGACAAAGATTCACTTGCCTTGTTTCAGTCGTTGGGACTATTTTTTGCAGATTCAGTACAATTTGATTCCGCCAGGTATTGGTTTCGACGTGCCGAATATTTTTCCTTGCGCAACGAACAACCCGCACGCGCTTCCATTGCCTTGAAAAAGCAGGGCTCCTATTATCTCCAACAGGGCTACACCGATTCCGCTCAAGCTACTTTCACGCGGGCATTGGCCCTCGATCGTACCCTTGATAAGCCGACCCTATTGGCAGCTAGCCTCAACAACATTGGCCTGATTTATTACTACAACGGCGACTACAGGGCTGGTGCCCGCTATGTGCAAGAAAGCCGGCAACTCTACCGTGAATTGGGCAACGACTCGTTGTTGGCCATTAGCCTGCTCAATTTGGGCATCGAATACAAGCGGATGGGTTACCTGGATATTGCCTCCGCCGAACTGGAAGAAGGCCTCAAGGTAATTGGCGCGTCTGGCAAAGACCTTATTCGTGCTTATTTGCTCAATACTTTGGCCAATACCCGACGGTCACAGGGCGATCCCAGCACCGCACTTCCGTTACACCGGCAAGCGCTCAAAATTCGAATACGCCTGGGCAAAAAACCACCCATTGCGAATTCTTATAACAATCTTGGCAATACCTTTCTCGACCTGGAAGAGTTGGACTCGGCACAAGCTTACCTCAACAAGGCTTTGGTTTTGAAACAGGCAATTGGCAACCCGAGATCGGAGGCAAGTACCCAGCGCAATTTGGGCAGGGTGGCCATGAAATTGAGCGAATGGAACGTTGCCGAAAGCCGATTTCAGCAAGCACTCCAACTCAGCTTAACGGGTAAAAACACCAGTGGAGCCGCCGAATCCGCCAATTTTTTGGCCGAACTCTACCAACAAACCCGGCAATACGAGCTGCTGGATTCTGTGCTGCGGTTGGGAGAACAATGGGCAGAATCCTCAGGGGACGGTGATGTTTGGTTGGCCAACCTGGAACTGCAAAAAGCTCGACAGCAAGACCAAGGCAATTTAAAGCAAGCACTGATGTTGGGAGAACGCTATTTAGTGATTCGCGACAGCTTAAAGGGAAAAGGTGATCAGCGAGCACTGGGCGAAGTGATTATCGCCTACGAAAATGCCCGTGATCAATACGAAAAAGATTTGCTGATCCGCGACCGCAAGCGGGCCATTGCCGGAGGGATTGCGGTCATATTGATTCTTTCTGTTTTCTTCTACTTGCGCAACCGGTACAAGCAAAAAGCACTAAAAGTGTTGCAAGGAAAAAATCAGGAGATCGAAGCGCGCAACCATCAAATTGAACTGCTTTTCAGGGAACTTAACCACCGGGTAAAAAACAATTTGATGGTCATTTCCAGCTTGTTGAAACTCCAGGCCCGACAACTCACCGATGAGGGTGCCCGATCTGCCATTCAGGAAAGCAGAAACCGGGTAGAAGCCATGGGGCTCATTCATCAAAAGTTGTATCAAAATGCTCAAATTTCCCACATTCGACTTTCGGATTACCTTCGAAAACTGGTGCCCAACTTGCTGGCTTCTTATGGGTTTTCTACCCAATCGGTCGATCTCGAAATGGAAATCGCTGACATGGTAATTACCGTCGATACGGCGGTGCCGCTGGGTCTTGTTGTCAATGAATTGGTGAGCAATGCTTTTAAATACGCATACAAAAATGTAGATGCTCCTTGGCTAAAGGTGAGTCTTCAACCGCAGGGGGAACAATTGGAGCTGCTGGTACAAGACAATGGGCCGGGCTTGCCCGAAGAATTCAACAACCGTCGTGAGGGTTCTTTCGGATTGAAACTTGTTCACTCCCTAACTCGTCAAATGCGGGGAAAACTCACCATTAGCAACCGTCCGGGAGCCTGTTTTCAACTCCTTGTACAAGACACTCCCAAAAACGCCAACAAACCATCGGATGGATAAAATCAATGTATTGATATTGGAGGATGAAATCATTGTGGCCGAAACATTGGCTTCTGACCTGGAAAGCCTCGGCTACAACGTAACCGATATTGTAGACAACGGACCCGATGCCCTCGCCTCGGTAGAGCGGCAAATGCCCGACATTGCACTGCTCGATGTACAGGTAATCGGAGACTGGGACGGCATCGAAACCGCCTCCCGCATTGTGGCCCATCAATCGATTCCCATCATTTACCTCACCGCACACGCCGACAGTCAAACCGTGAGCCGCGCCAGAGCCACACATCCTGCTGCCTTTTTAGTGAAGCCCTACAACGACCGGGAATTGCCCATTGCGATGGAGTTGGCCTTGGATGAGTTTCGAAAGAAAGAGGATGGCAGTAGTCCCTCCACATCCGAAACAACTACTACCCACGAAGAAACTCCGAGCGGACTTCCCTTTCAACTCAATGACGTTGTATTCATCAAAGCAGGAGCAGGTCGCAAAAAAATAAAGCTGACCGATATTCTTTGGGTAGATGGTAGTAACAATTACGTGGAACTCCACACCCTGAGCGGACGCTTTGTGCTTTCCCACACATTGAAGGTATTTCTCGAAACCATTAACCTGCCACAATTGGTCCGTATCCACAAATCGCATGCGGTGAATCTCGATCGCATCGACAACGTAAGTGCCGATAAAGTAATGGTGGGGGATCACCCCATTCCGATTGGCCGCACCTACCGCGATCATTTGATGAAGCACCTGCGATTGCTGTAAAAAAGAAGGGTAAAGTCTTCTCTCCCCTTCCATGATCTCGCTTACATTCTAATTTTCAAAATCTGCAAAAATGTTATGCATGCATAACATTTCTTTTTTATATTTGGAGGAGCAGCCTATGAAACAGCAAAAAACAGTAGACTTTCACATCCGTTGGGCGTGGCAAAGAATCTCTCGCTTGTACAACAACGAAGCGATGAAAAATGGATTCACCATGTCTATTGGATATGTGCTGCTCAACATCGATACACAAACCGGTACTCCCTCCACCAAGTTGGGCCCTAAGATGGGCATGGAACCACGCAGCTTGACGCGCACCCTGAAGTCCATGGAGGAGATGGGCCTTATCGAACGCAGACCCGACCCGGATGATCGCCGGTTGGTACGGGTCTTTCTTACCAACCTGGGCAAGGCCAAACGCAAGGTTAGCAGGGAAACGGTGATTCGATTTAACGAATCGCTTCAAGGCCAGATCGAGCCCCAGAAACTCTCCGTTTTTTTCGAGGTAATCGAACACTTCAATCACCTGTTAGATACAGATTCACTCCTTAAGGAGAAAACCACATAAACGAACTACTACACATTATAGAAGCGCATGAAACGAACCATTGAGAAAGTCGCCGTCCTCGGATCTGGCGTCATGGGCTCCCGCATTGCCTGCCACTTTGCCAATGTAGGCATAGAGGTCTTGTTGCTCGACATTGTTCCACGCGAACTCAACGACAAGGAAAAGGCAGCTCAACTTACCCTCGAGCATCCCAAGGTCAGGAACCGAATTGTGGACGATGCCCTCAAATCTGCACTCAAGTCTAATCCATCACCCATCTACCGCAAATCGATGGCCAACCGGATTACTACCGGAAACCTCGAAGATGATCTGGCCCAATTGAGCGGCTGTGATTGGATCATTGAAGTAGTTATCGAAAACTTGGAAATCAAGCAATCGCTGTTTGAAAAGGTGGAGCAGCACCGCAAACCAGGCACTTTAATTTCTTCCAATACCTCCGGAATTCCCATCGGAATGATGTTGAAAGGGCGCAGCGAAGATTTTCAAAAGCATTTCTGTGGAACACACTTTTTCAACCCTCCACGCTATCTGCGACTACTTGAGGTCATTCCCACTCCTAAAACTGATCCCGAAGTAGTGGATTTCCACATGGAGTTTGGGAGTCAATTTCTGGGTAAGTCTACCGTGCTCTGTAAAGACACCCCTGCATTTATTGCTAATCGGGTAGGTGTTTATTCAATTATGGCGCTGTTTCATCAAGTGAAGGAAATGGGCCTGACCATAGATGAAGTGGATAAACTTACCGGCCCCGTTTTGGGAAGGCCTAAATCGGCCACCTTCAGAACCTGTGACGTTGTAGGGCTCGACACCTTGGTCAAAGTGGCGGGTGGTTTGGAAGCAAACCTTCCCAATGATGAAGCCCATCACCTGTTTGCGGTGCCTGAGTACATCACCAAAATGGTGGAAAACAATTGGCTGGGAAGCAAAACAAAACAAGGTTTTTACAAAAAGGTGAAAGGAGAAAATGGCAAGAGTCAAATCCTCAGCCTGAACCTGGAAACCCTCGAATACGAGCCCAAGAAAAAAGTAAAGTTTGCTACCCTCGAAGCTGCCAAACCCATCGACGATCTAAACGATCGAACCAAAGCACTCTTTGCAGGGAAAGACAAAGCCGGAGAATTCTACCGGAAGTTTTTTGCCGGCCTGTTTCAATACGTCACCAATCGGATTCCCGAGATTTCAGACGACCTCTACAAAATCGACGATGCCCTCAAAGCTGGTTTCGGCTGGGAATTGGGTCCGTTTGAAACCATGGATGCCGTAGGCTTAGAAAAAGCCATTGGCTTAATGGAAGCAGCCAACGTGAGACCTGCAGAATGGGTGTACGAAATGAAAGCTGCCGGAGTGGAGTCCTTTTACCGGGTGCACGCTGGTAAGCGAGAATACTATGACATCGCTCAAAAATCCTATCAGGTAATTCCGGGGCAAGACGGCTTGTTGAGCCTCAGCAACCTGCGTTCGGAAGAGCACGTGGTCTGGAAAAATTCAGGTACCACCATTACCGATCTGGGAGACGGCATCCTCAACCTCGAGTTCCACACGAAGATGAACACCATCGGCAGTGAGGTGATCCAAGGCATCAACAAGGCATTGGACCTGGCCGAGGAAAGTTACCGGGGACTGGTGCTCTACAACGAAGGGCAGAATTTCTCTGCCGGAGCCAACGTAGGCTTGATGTTTATGATGGCGGTGGAACAAGAATACGATGAGTTAGAATTTGCAGTAAAGGCCTTCCAAAACACAACGATGCGACTGCGCTACTCTTCCATTCCGGTAGTAGTTGCTCCGCACGGACTTACCCTCGGCGGGGGAACAGAAATCTGTTTGCACGCCGATAAGGTCATCTGCCATGCCGAAACCTACATGGGACTGGTAGAATTTGGGGTGGGTCTCATTCCTGGCGGTGGAGGCACCAAAGAGTTTGCCCTCCGCGCTTCGGACGAATACGAAGAAGGCGGCATTCGCACCAACGTGCTTCGCAATCGTTTCTTAACGGTGGGTCAGGCCAAGGTTTCTACCTCTGGACCAGAAGCCTTTGAGCTGGGCTATTTGCGCGAAGGTAAAGACGAATGGATCGTTTCCCGCGATCATCAACTGGCTTATGCCAAAGAAGCGGCCATCAAACTGGCGGAAAAGGGATATCAAAAACCGTTGGAACGCAAAGACATCACGGTATTGGGGCAAGAAGGTTTGGGCATTGTATACGCCGGGGCCAACTCTATGCTGGCCGGTAATTACATTTCGCAGCACGATCAACTGATTTCGCAAAAACTCGGCTTTGTGCTATGTGGAGGAGACTTGTCTTCCAACACCAAAGTTTCGGAGCAGTTTCTCCTGAAACTCGAACGCAGAAAGTTTGTAGAGCTCTGTACGGAGCGCAAAACCTTGGAACGGATGCAAAGCCTGCTCACTACCGGTAAAATTTTAAGAAACTAATTGAATCAATCAGGCAGAGTTTGCTCTGCTAAAAATTATACAACTATGGACGCCTATATTGTTGCCGCCAAACGCTCCGCGGTCGGGAAAGCTCCCCGGGGTGTTTTTCGCTTTACCCGGCCCGATGACCTCGGTGCTAAAGTGATGAAGGGAATGCTGGATACGCTTCCCAACCTCGAAAAAGATCGAATCGACGATGTGATCGTTGGCAATGCTACTCCCGAGGCCGAACAGGGCCTCAACCTGGGTCGCATGATCTCACTGATGGGCCTGGACACGGTAAAAGTGCCGGGGATGACCGTGAACCGCTACTGTGCTTCGGGTTTGGAAACCATCGCTATTGCGGCTGCTAAAATTCACGCCGGCATGGCCGATTGCATTGTGGCTGGTGGTGTGGAATGCATGTCGCCCATTCCGTTTGGTGGATGGCGCATTGTGCCCAATTCGAATGTGGCCTTAGCACATCCCGACTGGTATTGGGGCATGGGCCTCACCGCTGAAGCGGTGGCTCGGGAATACAACGTGAGCCGTGAAGACCAGGATGCTTTTGCATTGCAATCCAATCAAAGAGCGGTGGCTGCCATTAAAGAAGGTCGTTTCAAAGACAGCATCGTTCCCATTGATGTGGAGGAAGTTTACCTGGACGGCAACGAAAAACGACAAACCCGGAGCTACAAAGTAGATACGGACGAAGGACCGCGCGCGGATACCTCTTTAGAAAAGATGGCTCGATTGCGTCCGGTTTTTGATGCAAAAGGATCGGTCACTGCGGCCAATGCCTCACAAACTTCTGATGGTGCAGCCTTCGTAGTAGTGATGTCGGAAAAGATGGTAAAAGAACTCAACCTGGAGCCTATTGCCCGCTTCGTGTCACACGGTGTGGCGGGTGTTGCGCCCCGCATTATGGGCATTGGCCCGGTAGATGCGGTGCCCAAAGCAGTTGCCAAGGCAGGATTGGCCGTGAAAGACATTGAGCAGTTTGAGCTCAACGAGGCTTTTGCTTCCCAGTCTTTGGCGGTGATCCGCGAACTGGGACTCGACCCGGAAATTGTGAACGTGAATGGCGGAGCTATCGCCCTGGGCCATCCGTTGGGATGCACCGGAGCGAAACTTTCCGTGCAATTGTTTGATGAAATGCGCAGGCGCAAACAGAAATACGGCGTTGTAACGATGTGTGTAGGCACTGGACAAGGCGCTGCTGGAGTATATGAATTGTTGAATTAAGCCACCGAAAAACCATGGAAACCACAACTGCAACTCAGAAAGCTGCCCTCAAAGGTGGCGAATTCCTGGTCCGGGAATCCCGGGCGGAAGACATTTTCACTCCCGATGAGTGGAATGAAGAACAACAAATGATTGCGGCTACTTGCCGTGAATTTTTGGAACAAGAAGTTTTTCCCAACCTCGAACGCATCGACGATATGGAACCGGGCCTGATGCCCTCTTTGCTCGAGAAAGCGGGTGAATTGGGTATCCTGGGCATTTCGATTCCTGAAGAATACGGTGGATTTGGTAAAGATTTTACTACCGGAATGCTCACCACCGAAGTCACCGGAGCCGGGCACTCTTTTGCCGTGGCTTTGGCTGCACACACCGGTATTGGCACGTTGCCCATCCTCTATTACGGCAACGAGGAGCAAAAACAGAAATACGTTCCCAAGTTGTCCTCAGGAGAATGGAAAGGCTGCTACTGCCTCACCGAACCTGGATCGGGATCGGATGCCAACTCCGGTAAAACCAAAGCTACCTTAACCGAAGACGGCAAGCATTACATCATCAACGGGCAAAAGATGTGGATCACCAACGGTGGTTTTGCGGATGTGTTCACGGTGTTTGCGAAGATCGACGACGATGAAAACCTCAGCGCTTTCATCGTAGAGAAAGATTATGAGGGCATTTCGCTCAACCCGGAAGAAAAGAAAATGGGCATCAAGGGCTCCTCTACCCGTCAGGTGTTCTTCAACAACTGTAAAGTACCAGTAGAGAACTTATTGAGTGAGCGCCAGCAAGGTTTTAAGATTGCGTTGAACATCCTTAACCTTGGGCGGATCAAATTGGCCGGTGCCGCCTTGGGCGGTTGTAAGGAAGCCATTTCCCAATCGATCAATTACGCCAACGAGCGCGAACAATTCGGGCGTTCGATCGCCAAGTACGGTGCCATTAAATACAAACTTGCCGAGCAGGCCATTCGCACTTATGTGATGGAAACGGCCACCTACCGTTGCAGCCAAAATGTGGAAGATGCCATTGCCGATCTAATTGCCAACGGCATGGACAAAAACAAAGCCATTTTGAAAGGCGTAGAGCAATACGCTGCGGAGGCTGGTTTGTTGAAAGTATTTGGTTCAGAAGTGCTCGACTATGTGGTAGACGAAGGAGTACAAATCTTTGGCGGTATGGGCTACTCGGCCGAAGCACCAATGGATCGTGCTTACCGTGATGCCCGAATCAACCGCATTTTTGAAGGCACCAACGAGATCAACCGCATGTTGATTGTAGACATGATGCTCAAAAAAGCCATGCGCGGAGAACTTGACTTGATGGGACCCGCTCAGAAAGTAGCTGCCGAACTGATGTCGATTCCAGATTTTGGCGATGATGACGATGCCCCTTTTGCCGCTGAGAAAAAGTTGGTGGCCAACTTTAAGAAGGCCGTTTTGATGGTGGCTGGCTCTGCTGCGCAAAAGCTCATGATGACCCTGGCCAAAGAGCAGGAAATCTTGATCAACCTGGCCGACATGCTCATTGATGTGTATGCCAGCGAGTCGATCTTGCTGCGGGCTGAGAAGCTTTATAACCTCAAAGGAGAAGCTGCCGCAGCCAATGCAATGGACATCATGAAGGTTTACCTTTACGATGCGGCCGATCGCATCCACAAGTCGGGCAAAGATGGCATCAACGCGTTCCAGGATGGAGACGAGCAACGTATGATGTTGATGGGCCTCAAGCGTTTTACCAAAACTGGCCCCTTGAATACCAAGGAAATTCGCCGAAGAATTGCCGATCGTTTGATCGAAGCCAATAAATACGCCTTTTAATCGAAGTCGTTTCGATTGAAAAAAATACCAAGGCCCATCGGGAATTTTTTCCTGATGGGCCTTTCTTTTTAATGGCCATTGGCCCCCTTACCAGTCGCTAATTTCTACTGGTTTATTTTCAATTCTGCACTATCAGAAAGCCTTTGGCAGCTACTTTGCTACCTTTGATCCCATGCGTTGGTTGCTACTTTGGATCTTTTTTCTTTTTTGGTGCCCTGCCCATGCACAACAAGGGTCTGAGGTTTACCTCATTCCGGTAAGCGGTTCAGGCGCTGATCTTCAATTGGGTGAAGCAATCAACATCTCACAACGACCGGGCTATGACAACCAACCGTGGTTTAGCCCTGATGGACAACAGGTGATATTCAGTTCCTTACGCGATGGCCAAGCCGATTTGTACGCTTACTCAATCGCTAAAAAGAAGCTTCGAGCGATTACGCAAACGCCTACCAGCGAATTTTCTCCCCGCATCACACCCGACGGCCAACACCTGAGTTGCATCGTAGTAGAACCCGATTCTACCCAACGGATTTGGCAAATGCCCTGGAAACCGTCAGGAGGCCCAATTCAAAAATTAGAATTAGCAGCTCCACACCTTCGGCGGTTGGGCTATTACGCCTGGATAGATCAGCAACACCTCGCACTTTTTGTGATCACTGAACCCTTTTCCCTGCAAGTGGCAACCGCCAATGCTCCTACCCCCAAAGTGGTGACTGCCCCCATCGGCCGGTGCGTACTTCCTGTTCCGGATGAACCTGCGGCTTCTTTCGTTGACAAACGCGACTCCAACAGCTGGGTCATCAAAAAATATAGGGCAGATCGACCACTTCGCGACCTCATTCCTGCCCTCGACCAACAAGAAGACTTTTGCTGGACCTCTGAGGGTGGCCTATTGATGTTCAATAAAAACGGAGTCCTGCATTACTATCACCCCAAACACCACCGCCAATGGCAACCCATTGGGGCCACGGGCTTAGGCGCTAACCTGAGCCGTTTAAGCTTTGACCCTCAAGGCAAATACCTGGCCGTGGTGGTAGCCGAAGAATAACATGCCTACTTCCCCCATTCCCACAGACCGTTTTCTCATCAGCACCGCTCCTGAGCGATTAGATATTCCTTATTTGTTGGAATACCTCCGCGCCTCCTACTGGGCCAAAGACTTAAACCTGGAACGCTTCGAAACCTCGGTCGCCAACTCGTTGTGTTTCGGAGTGTATGAAGGCACAAAGCAGGTAGGCTTTGCGAGGGTGGTTACCGATCGCGCCACCTTTGGTTACGTTGCCGATGTTTTTATTGACGACCACTACCGGGGTTTGGGTCTTGGCAATTGGCTGATGGAATGCATTCAAAACCATCCTGATTTAACTGCGGTACGTAAGCTCTTGTTGCAAACCTTAGATGCCCATTCATTTTACCAAAAGTTAGGATTTGAGGCACTTTCGAAGCCAGAAATGTTGCTGGAATGGATTCCGGAGGCGTCCCGAAAAAATAGCTTATAACAAAAAAGCCCGCTCTTTCGAACGGGCTCTTTGTGCAGTTGCAAACTGCAAATCTGTTTTGGGACAGGTTAGCTAGCCTCTAGCACCCCCATGGATGCAATGACTTCAAGGTTAAAGTTGTCTTTAGCTTGCATAAAGGAAATTCGCGGGTTTTGTTCTGCTCCAAATTTCCTTTTCTCCACATCAGCAGAGAAGCCAAGTTGTACGGACTTCACGTTCAGCTCCCGGGCACGAAGCATCACGCGATACAAAGCTTGTTTGTACAGTTTGTGCGACTCCAGGTAATCGTAATCCATTCCGATGATCATCGGATGGTAACCATTCTCGGTACGATAACACCACAAAGCTGCTAAGGGCAAGGCTTCTTCGCGGGAATCATGTTCCGGTTTCAGGTTGATTACCAAGAACTCCCAATTGTCGAACTCCGACATCTTTTGCAAAATATCCACTGGATAATCGTAGAAGTTGAGTCCAAAGTTCCGTCGTTTCACATTGAGGAACAGCTGGTAGTAATAGTCGGCTTCGGAAGCAGTAATCTGGTTTTTGATGTCTACATCAAACAAATGTTCGAACCGCAGCACTTCTTTTTTCAAGTTTTTGCGGGCATTAGCAGACGCGCCTTCCAGGTACTGATCGAAGGTATCCCATTCCATATCTGAAACCACATTGGCATTGGGCATGTCGATTTTCAAGAATCCCTTTTCCAGGAAATAATCTTTCAAATCAGTGTCGTTAGCATCAAAATCGCCAATCACCAATGATCTTGCTTCTGACAAATCCTGTTGACCACCTACCGCATCGAACAGCTCATTGAGCACCTCACGCCACTTGGAGTAACTACGGTCAATGTAGAGGTGTTCTCCCAGTGAAATCATCGATCCTCCGATAAATGATTTGGAGGCCAGGTAATAAGGATCGGACTTCCGACGGTTTTCAATCTGTGCCGAAATGGAAGGCAAGGCTACAAAGTCGTCTTTGAAAATTCCTGCGGTGAAGAAAGTGGCACACCTTACTTTGCCTGCCTTGTCGCGAACGAGGTAATAGTGAAAATCCCAGTTTTCTTCTGGTTTGTCATTTCCTGAAAAGGCCGTTTCCATGAAACGCATCCCTTCCCAGTCGAACACGCCTCGGTCGGCCATAGCAGTGTTCCAGGTAGCGGCATCTACTTCTTGAATGCTTCGAAAATGCTCAATCTGGTGTTGAGCCGCCGGGCTCAAATCAGCCACCACTGGCTCTTCTACTTTAATGGTAGCCGCTTCTTCTTTGAGTGAAAGGTTGAAGGCTTTGCGCACTTGATTTTCAGTACGACCTTCATCTTGTAGCGCACGAGGAAAATGGAATACCATCGCATCGATCAGGGTCCGAATGTCTTCCTTGGTATGGTCCCGGGTAAGTCCGAAACGAATTCCGGTGTGTTTTACTGGCACCATTGGAAAAAAGGAGGCATTGATGTAAATGCCATCATCCATAAGGCGTTTCACCATGTTGTAACCTACTCCGGGCTGTCCCATACCTACAAAGAAAATGGGGGTAGACGGGTTAGATACTACCGGTAGTCCCGACTTCTCCAATTGCCGGTTGGTGTACTTCACCAAGGTGCGCAAGTCGTGCTGCAGCTTGTAGATCTCATCACTGTTGTGAATTTGGGCAGAAGCCATACAGGCACCAATATCTCCAGGTGAAAGCGGTAGGGAGTAACTCAAAGGCCCTCCAAATACTTTTACTTTTCGATACCACTCTTCGTTGGGAAAGACTGCAATGCCACCGTGAACGCCAAATCCTTTCGCCATTGTGGTCACCAGCATCATTTTGGGGTGCAGGCCGATTTCACCAAAAACGTATCCTGTTCCATTGGGACCCGCCCAACTCACGCCGTGGGCATCGTCTACGTAAAGGTAAAGTTGTGGGTGCTTGTCGAGCAGGTCCACCAGGTCATGTGCTGGCAAAGCATCGCCAAACATAGAGTAAACTCCATCGGCCATGTACCAGATTTTCTTGTGTTTCGAGGACAATTTTGTGACCATCCTATCCAGCATTTCCAAATTGCTGTGGCGGATCATTTCAATAGTTACTCCACGTTGCCGTTGAAGCTGAGCAGCGGTTTGCATGCTAAAATGTGCTTGTTGATCGAGAATAATTGCGTCCTCCCGATCTACCAGCGAAGGCAATAAAGAAATGTGGGCAGCAGAGGTTCTGGAATAAACCAATGCAGGGTGACCAAACATTTTTGATACCGCTTCTTCCAATTCTGCCAAAATATTGGTCAGAATGTAGGTTCTGGACATTACCGATTGAGTGCCGTACTCTTGAATGTACTGGATGGCTTGCTCTTTGAGCCGTGGGTCGTGCTCTAAAGCAAGGTAGCTCAAGGATCCGAAATTCAATCGATCCTGATCCCCCACCTCAATTTTACGACCAGTCACTGCTCCCTTGCCAGTGGTCAGGTGAACTATCCCCCGATCCTTGGCATTGGTGAACATCGTATCGATCGTGTCCAAATGATTGTTATGGTTAATTTTTGCCATAGAAATACTGTTGAGTTTTGTAGTAGCGTATTAATACGCACTGGTTATAGGTTATGGCAGAAGAACTGGGCCCGAGTCTTCTAAACGCGGCAATACTAAGGGATTAAGAAACTTTTCAGAAAAATTGTTCTTAAAGTTTCTCACATATTTCTGTTCAAGATATGAGTTATCAACACTGTATCTAAAAAACTGTATTACAGATACTTAAATAAAAAAAACAGGATCAACAGTCGTAATTCGACACTCACCCGTATTTATACTTGTTAAGAACTCGAAAATTGTAGTACCTTGACAAAACACAATCTAACCTTCGTTTCTTTGGTGGAAGTAAAATTTGGTTCTATGCCGCATGAGTAGCGAAACAATTGTCACTTGGCCTGTCTTAAGCATTGAAAATAGACGCTAGCCAATATGGTTGACAAAAACTTATGGATTCGCTAAATTGTAGCTGGATAATTAGAGATAAGCTCACCCAATCATTTTTCAATTGCCTCATTTGACTAATGACCCATTGGTCAAATTGAAGAATAAGTGCCTCTGAGTTGAACAAATCGCTAGAGGAAGAAACGACGTACCAAACGCATGTGCTATGCAATATGAAAGCGAAAACGAATATGTAAAGATCTGGGTGGACAAAGGCATACTTAATGGTGTCTACAAGGTCCGTGATGTAGATCTGGGAATTGCTCAACAATGTGTTGACTTTCGTTTAGAACGTACCGATTTCAGGCCCTTTCCCTGTTACATTGAAATGGGCTCCATCAAAACCATGACCAAAGAAGCAAGGGATCATTTTGCTTCGGAGCGCGGCTACAGTGGAATTGTAGCTTGTGCGCTTTTGGTAGATTCTTCCATCAACCGCCTTATCGGCAACTTTTTTCTGCGGATTTCTAAGCCCAAGGCGCCTACCCGATTGTTTACCGACAAATCAAAAGCCATTACTTGGGTCACACAGTTTGTGACGGCGGAGCACCAAATGGCCCATAATTCGTAAAGATTTCCATCAGGTTTACCTTAAAAATTTTCAAGTCTGATAACTTTGGAGCATTTGTCCCGTATGTGAGGATGCAATAGTCTACCACTGTTACTGAATTGAGCCAATTGAACGAGATAGAACGGATCAACCGGCTGTTGCTACAGCTGGCGTCCGGTAATTTTTCGTACCGCGAGGAAGTCCTCCATGAAAACAATCATCTGGAGGGCATTATCACCGGGATCAACATGCTGGCGGAGGAGCTTGAATCCTCTACGGTTTCCCACGACTACCTCAACAGCATTTTTAAAGGGGTTGTGGACATGTTGGTGGTGCTTAATTCTGATAACACCATTCGCCAAATCAACGAAGCGGTAACCAAGGAACTGGGCTATTCACCCGAAGACCTTATTGGCCAACCTTTTGTTTCGCTTTTTAGCGAAATAGACCCCATAGCCTTGCATACCTCCAACGAAAGCCTTTATGAAAAGGGGGTTTGCTACAATGTAGAGGCGACTTTTAAAACCAAGGAGGGGAAATCTATTCCGGTTTCGTTTTCCTCCTCCCTGCTCTACAACAACGATCAGCACATCAACGGGACCCTCTACATCGCCAAAAATATTTCTAAGCTCAAAAAAGTGGAGCGCGACCTTAAGGTTATCAACCACGAGCTAAAAACTTTTGTCTACAAAGCTTCTCACGATTTAAAAGGTCCCATCGCTTCTATTTTGGGGCTCACGAATGTGGCAGGGCTCGAAATTGAAGATGCGGCAGACGGTGAGATTAGAGGCATTGCAAAAGAATACCTGGGCCTTATTCAAGACAGTGCTTCGATGATGAACAGCATTTTGCTCAATTTGATCGACATCACCTACCTGAAACAGGCAAGGATGAAGATTGAACCCATTGATTTTGAAGACCTGATTCGCTCCATTTATAACAGTTTGCGTTTTGTGAAGGAGTTTCAAAAAGTAGAGTTACGCCTGAACATTCAACCGGAGATTCAATTTCACAGCGATATTAAAGTGGTCAAGTCTATTTTGCAGAACCTGCTTGAAAATGGACTCAAATACCACCGGAACGAAATTCGAGAACCCTGGGTAGCCATTGATGTGCAACAAACCAAAGCTGGTGTGTTTTTACAAGTGAAAGACAACGGCATCGGAATTCCTAAAGAAGTACAAGGGCAGATTTTCGAAATGTTTTTTCGTGCCTCCAACAAGTCTGCCGGAACAGGCCTTGGACTGTATATTGTGAAGAATGCAGTAGAACAGATCAACGGAAATATTCAACTTTTCAGTCAGCCATCGGGTACAACATTTAAAATAGATTTACCATCTTTGATTAGAACTGAGGTGGAAATCCATCCCAGCGCGTAACCCGAACTAACCTTGAGCGCACCCCCCGAACGTTCTCGCTTCAAAACCGTTTTGTTGGTTGATGACAGCCGATTCGATAACCTTGTACACGAACGGCTCATCATCCGCTCAGGTCTTTGTGAGCACCTGGAAGTATATCCCAATGGTAAATTGGCTATTGATGCTTTGGCTGATCCTAACCATGAAAATGCCCACCAATTGGCCGAAACCGATCTTATTTTACTGGACATCAACATGCCGATCCTGGATGGTTTTGGCTTTTTAAAACGGTTTCCTGAATTGACTCCTACATTAACTCAGCGAGTTAATGTGGTCATTCTCACTTCTTATATTAACCTGGAAGACAAACGCCGGTCCTCTGAATCTCCTTTTGTGGCCGGTTATATCAACAAGCCTCTAACCGAGGACAAATTAGCTGAATTGGCTGATTTGTAGGCAAAAAAAGGGATTGAAGCTTATCCTTTTCAATTCGCTACCTTTGGCCACACTAGAAAATGGAATGAATTGAAGTTTACCGATTTCCCGCTTGACTCAGAGGTGTTAGAGTCAGTCCTTAGCATGGGATTTGAAAATGCTACCCCAATCCAGGAACAAGCAATTCCTGTTATTCTCGAAAACAAAGATCTTATTGGTTGTGCGCAGACGGGCACAGGCAAAACTGCTGCTTTTCTAATTCCGCTTATTCAGAAGCTACGCAACACGCCAGGCAATAAGATCAAAGCTTTGGTGATTGTTCCTACCCGAGAACTAGCCATACAGATCGACCAGGCAATGGACGGGTTGAGCTATTTTACCGGAGTGAGTTCTTTTCCAGTGTATGGCGGTGGACAAGGGGATGTTTTTAGCGACCAGAAAAAAGCCATCATTCAGGGGGCCGACTTGTTGATTGCTACACCGGGACGCTTGCTTGCACACATCAAATTGGGTTATGTAGACTTTAGCAGCCTCAATACCTTGATACTCGATGAGGCGGATCGGATGCTGGACATGGGCTTTTTCCCCGATATCAAAACCATTACTGAAAAATTGCCCGAAGAACGGCAATCGCTGATGTTTTCGGCCACTATGGCTTCAGAAATTCGGAAACTTTCCAACCAGATACTCAAAGAACCGGAACAAATCAACCTCGCCATTGCCAAGCCTGCGGAGGGCATTACTCAACGTTGTTTCTTGGTATACGATGGCAAAAAGATTGCCTTGCTGGAACACTTGTTGGCGGAAGAAGAAGTACAAAACATGCTGATTTTCGCTTCGCGGAAAACTTCGGTAGATACCATTGTTCGTTCTCTGCAGCGAAAAAACTACGATGCTCGAAGCATCCACTCCGGCAAATCACAGGACGAGCGGAACGAAACGTTGAGGGCCTTTAGAAATGGACACGTCAAAATTTTGGTGGCCACCGATATTCTTTCTCGGGGCATCGACATTGAAGGCTTGAGCCACGTGGTCAACTACGATATTCCCGACGATGCAGCCGATTACGTGCACCGCATCGGGCGTACTGCCCGGGCCGATGCCACAGGAATGGCTATTTCTTTCATCAACGAAGACGATCAATTCAAAATTTCCAACATTGAGGCCTTGATCGAAAAGGAACTGGAAAAGGAGAAAACACCCGGATCGATTGGAGAAAGCCCGGAATACGATCCCAACCGAAGGCCTTCGCGCGGACGCGGTCGTGGCCGTGGCCGAGGTCATGGAGGTGGTGGCGGCAGAGGACGGTCACACGGTGGCGGAAAAGGCCAGCGTCACCAGGGCAACCGTAACCGCAACAAAGACCGTAACGCTTCGGCAAAACCCGGTGGGGATACGCAAAATAACAATCAAGGAGGCTCCTCTTCCAACAAGAAAAAGAAACGTCCTTTCAGAAGGAAAAAGAAAGGCGGAGGTTCCAATGGAAATGCTGCTCCACCTTCCTCCCAGGGGAAAGAGTAACTTTTAGCACTGATGTAACATTTGGAGGGGCTTCGCGTCACACAAACAATGTTTGTGAGTGAATTTCGTTCCTTGGATGCCCTCTAACCTCTCCCTCATGATTCGACTGCTGCTATTGGCAACCGGCCTGTTGTTGTGCTTCGCCCTTACTGCCCAAGATTTCGATGCTCCTAAAGCCACTACTGTTCCTTACTACGACACGCTCTTTGGTGAGGTGTTTCCCGATCCTTACCGGTGGATAACCAACAAGGAAGACCCGGAGGTGATGAACTATCTTTACGCTGAAAATGCGTATGCGGACCGTACCTTACAATCAACGGAAATCCTGCAAAAAAACCTCTATGAGGAAATAAAAGGCTATTCGCGGGAACGCTTTTCGTCACTGCCTACCAGGCGCGACAGTTTTTATTACTACAACCGGTACGACAAGCACTCGAACTACCCGATTATCGCGCGCAAAAAAGACAGCCTGACTGCCGAGGAAGAAATTGTGCTTGATGGAAACAAACTGGCAAAGGGTCAATCTTATTTCGTTCTGCAATTTGTGTCGGTCAGCTTTGACCATCAGTTGGTGGCCTACGGGCGCAACCAATACGGCGGAGATGCTGGTGACTTGCGCATCAAAGACATTGTGGGCGACAGCTTACTCCCCGACAAGATACCTGGTGTTGGTGGCGTGGTTTGGGCCAAAGACAACAAGACTTTGTTCTATATTTTCGAAGACCCCAAAACCAAACGTGCCAACCGTATTTTTAGGCACCGCATTGGCACTCCGAAAGAAGCGGATGTATTGGTTTATGAGGAAAAGCGACCGGGGTATTTTCCCTCCATTGGCCTGTCAGATTCGCGAGACTACATTTTGTTGATGTCCAGCAGTTTCGTAGACAGCAAGGTATGGGTGTTGCCTTCCGATCAACCGGAAGCTGCTTTTCAGCCTTTTGGCAACAAACTGCCTAAGGCCATGTATCAGTTAGACCATACGGCTGGCAACGAATGGACTTTACTCACCGACTTCAAGGCGCCTAACTATCGGGTAGTGCGGCTGACTTCACTCCAACAACCGACTGAAGATTGGAAAAATATTGTGACCGTACACGACAGTTCTTTTTTGCAGGATTTTCGAATGCTGAAGGATTACCAAATCACCCATATACTGGAGAAAGGCACACCGGTGATGCGAGTGCTCAATCGCAGCAACGATTCGAGCTTTGTACTTCCTTTTCCTGATGGGCCCTTCTCAGTGAGCCTGTTGGGTTCTTCCGATTATCAGGACAGCGTTATCCGCTACAGCTATACTTCGATGGTAGTACCGAGTCAGGTGCACGAATACAACCTCCGCACCGGGCACGACACCATCATCCGAAAAACCGAAGTGAAAGGCTACAAGGCCCGCAACTTTGAGAGTAAAAGGGTGTGGGCACCCTCGCGAGACGGCAAACGGATTGCGGTGGACTTGCTGTATAAAAAAGGGTTCAAACCCAACGGAAGTCACCCTGTGATGATGAACGCCTACGGCAGCTACGGCAACAACATAGACCCCAGTTTCACGGTGAGTCGCCTGGGCTACCTCGAACGCGGTTTTGTAATCGCTATACCCCACGTGCGGGGCGAAAGCTTTTTGGGTGTTGGCTGGCACGATGACGGAAAGTTGCTTAATAAGCAGAATACGTTTAATGATGTAGTGGATGCTACCGAGTACCTTATCGCTCAAGGGTATGCCGATCCCTCTCGGATCGCCTTGCAAGGGGGAAGTGCCGGAGGGTTATTGGTGGGAGCGGTGATCAACGACCGGCCCGACCTCTACTGTGCTGCCATTGCCAATGCGCCTTTTGTAGATGTGTTTTTCGACATGCACGACGAGGATTGGCCCAACATTGTGGCCCATTACGATGAAATTGGAAATCCGAAAATTCGGGAATACCACGACTACCTGTTGTCTTACTGCCCTTATCACAACTTGAAAGCACAGGATTATCCACACGTGCTGGTAACCAACGGCCTCAACGACAGTCGGGTACCCTATTGGGCCCCGGCCAAATGGGTAGCCAAGATGCGCACCTTGAAAACCGATTCGAACTTGTTGTTGCTCAAGACCGATATGTCGGGAGGGCATTTTGGTGCTTCTGGTCGCTACGAGCGTTGGAAGGAAACGGCCCAGGAAATGGCCTTTGTTTTTCAGGCGATGGGCATTCGTGAAAACTACCTGGTGGTCAGCGGAAAAGTGTTGGATGTCAACAAGGAGCCTTTGCCTTACGTAAATGTGTTTTTGGAAGGTTCTACCAAGGGCACGACCACCAACTACGATGGAGAATTTGCGCTTGAAGTAAAAGAGGATAAGCTGAATGACCTGGTGTTGCAATATGTGGGCTACGAAAAAAAGTCATTGCCTTTGTCCATCGACATGGAACTCACGGGCCTGGAGATCACTTTGGAGTCGGAAGATATTCAGCTGCCCCAATTCACCGTTTCGGCGAAGGCCAAAGACCCGGCGTATGGTATCATCAAAAACGCCATTGCCCGTCGGAAATACTACCTGGACCAGGTAGGTGCTTATTCTACCGACCTATATATGAAAGGAGCCACCCGACTGAATGAGATACCCGATAAACTGCCTCCGTTTTTAAGTGTAGAAGATCTGCCGGATTCCAACGACCTTGGCTTGATCTACCTTTCTGAGTCGGTTACCCGACTGCACAACCGAAAACCAACGGATAGAAAAGAGGAAATGATCGCTTCCAAAGTAGCCGGGCAAAGCGCTGGATTTAGCTGGAACCGGGCCTCGGATGTCTTGTTCAATTTCTACGAAAACCGGATTAAGCTGCGCGATGTTTCGGAGCGGGATTTTGTATCGCCTATTTCGTCGGGAGCCTTACTGTACTACAAGTATTCTTTGGTGGGCACTTTCCGTGAAAACGGCAAGACCATCAATAAGATCAAGGTCCTTCCACGCAGGAAAAGTGATCCTATTTTCCATGGACACATCTACATTGTAGAAGACGACTGGAACATTCACAGCCTGGATGTTTTTCTCACGAAAGATGCGCAAATCGAGTTTGTGGATACCATTCATATTGCTCAGGCTTACCTCGAAATGCAAGACAGTATTTGGATGCCTTTCTCCCTGAAAATCAGTTATGAATACAAGGTGTTTGGTTTCGATGCCACTTATCGGGCAATGGGTGTATTTTCCAACTACCGCATTAACCGCAGTTTCCCGGAGAAGTTTTTTAGAAACGAAATTTTCCGAATCGAGCGCGGAGCCAACCGCAAGGACAGCAACTATTGGGAAGTGGAACGCCCTTTGATCCTCACCGAAGAGGAGGTTTCCAGTTACCGTAGGAGCGATAGCCTGGAGCTACTTCAAAAATCTCCCGAATACCGCGACAGCGTTGATGCTCAGAGCAACCGCATTACGCTGGGCAAAGTGTTTTTGTCAGGCTATGATCATACCAACTCCATCGACAGCATTTATTGGGGCACCAACTCACTACTGGGTGCCTTGCAATACAACAATGTTGAAGGTGGAGTACTCAACGTGAAACCCTGGTTCTTCAAATGGCGCAAAGATGGATTCACCCGCTACAATGGCGCTTTTCGATACGGCGAAGCCAGTGAAAAAGCCTATGGAAAACTGCGGTGGCAACGGCAATTCAGCAATTTTAGTAAAGCACGATTGTCCATTACTGGTGGCCATTACATAGAACAAATAAACGGCGATCAACCCATTGACCCCTTGGTAAACTCGCTTTACACCTTGCTGCGGGAACAGCATTTTATTCGACTCTATGAACGATCGTTTGGAGAAGTGAACTATTTCAGAGAATGGTTGAATGGGCTTTATGGTTCGATAGCCGTGGAATACGCCGATCGTCAAGCAGTTGCCAGCAACCGCGACTACCGTTTGGTAGATGTACCCAACCGAGTCTTTGCGGACAATTCTTTGGAGAACTATCCTTCCGGGCCTGCCCGGGCAATGGCCCTGGAGGTGAAACTAACCTACCGGCACAAGCAGAAATATGCCACCTATCCAGATAGGAAACGTGCTTATGGTTCAGCCTACCCTACCTTGTATGCGCATTACCGCAAAGGTTTGCACGCGCTGGGCTCGGAGGTCAACTACGATTTCCTGAGCTTAGGTTTGGGCGATGACCTCAACCTGGGGCTACTGGGTGTGGCCAAATACGATGTCATCGCCGGTAGTTTTCTCAATCGTCGGTCGATGGCCGTATATGATTTCCAACATTTTATGGGCAATCAAACCACCATTGCTCAAAACAGTGGCTGGTCTTACAACCAAAACTCCCGCAACCAGATGCGGCAATTTCAAACGCTCGATTACTACTCCAACAGCACCAACCGTAGCTTTTTAGAGGGCCACTACGAGCAGCACTTCAATGGGTTTTTACTCAATAAATTTCCGCTTATCCGAAAGTTAAAATGGCAAACTGTAGCAGGAGCAAACGTGCTATTGACAGAAGACCGAGGTGACTACACGGAGGTCTTTGTAGGCATCGAAAACATTTTTCGCTTTCTAAGGGTGGACTTTGCCTCTTCCTACGAAAGTGGCGGAAGTGTGGAACCACAATTTCGTTTGGGCCTCGACTTAGGGTTCTAATGGAATCTACTGATCGCCTTCTTCTTCCTCTTTTTTAGCGTCTTCTTCTTCCTTTTTAGGATCGTTGTTGCCTTCGTCCGAATCGGAATCCTCATCATTAGGACCTTTCTCTTCCTGGCTATTGGGATCGGGCCGTTGCTCCAATTGCAACACCCCATTTTCGTCGTAATCCAAATCCAAAAGGATACGTTCACCATCTTTCAAACCAAGAATCCAGGCGTCTTCCACGCCTTCTTTGATCAGTTTTTGGCGCAAGGCTTCGGCCTTTTCCAGGTCTTTGAATTCACCCATCGTAAATCGGGTGATCTTATCTGGATAGGCTTTGATACGTACGCTTCCAAGGTGAGCCACAAACGCATATTTGAAGTTACCAGGGAACCGATAGGCTCCAATCTGAACGGTGTAGTCCATACCGGCAGGATAACCCAACTTCACCAATCCGGCATCTTCTGCACTCATGCCGTCAGGATTGGTCACATCAGGAGGTAGCTCCGCAAACCGGTCGGCAGCGGCCAACAAACGCAAGGCATTGTCAATGTCTTCCTGCAAGCTGAGAAAATCTTTCTCCCCGTTGAGTTGCTTGTAGTTGAAGCTGTATAAGTTAAAGTTGTGGTTCACTTTCACAAAGCGGTCGGTGGGCGCAATGTCTACGTACTCTACGTAGGGTTCTTGGCCGGGCACTACGACAGAAACTTTGTATTTTCTTCCAGGAACTGCCGTAAACGTGAATTTCCCGGTGAGGGCATTGCTGGAATAGGTGCCCAAAATCTCTCCCGTATCCGGGTCTTCCAGGATTATTTGTGCCTCGATGGGCTTGTCATCCAAACGAACCTCGCCATAAACCAGTACCAAAACCGAAGCGTTGTAGGCTCCGGGGCTCACCATGAACAGGTCGTGCTGATCGCCTCCTGATGCCATAGCGGAAGAAAAATAACCCCGTTCTCCATCGGCAGAAACGGTGTAGTAACGGTCGTCGGCCACGGTATTCACCGGATAACCAATGTTTTCGGGTTCGCCCCAAACTCCATTTTCTTTAAAAGCATGGAATATATCGTATCCCCCCATGCTGGTATGCCCGGAAGAACTGTAATAAAGGTTGACACCATCCGGGTGAATGAAGGGACAGTCCTCATCGTAGGGGGTGTTGACAGTTGGTCCTAAATTTTCGATATTGACCCATTCGTCTTTGTCATTTAATTCGGCCACATACAAATCACGGCCACCGAAACCTCCGGGCCGCTCACTAGAAAAATAAAGGGTGCGCCCATCTGCGCCCAAAGAAGCACTTCCCTCCCAGGAGTTGGAGTTGACCTCTCCGGCAATTTTACGTGGGAACCCCCACTTATCGCCAAGCAACTCGCTCATGTAGATGTCTTCAGAGGAGTGGGGATCACTTTTGTAAATGAACAGCTTTTGGCCGTCCACCGAAATCGAGGTAGCCGCATCATGCCCGAAAGTGTTGATGCTGTTGCCAATGTTTTCTGCTGGTTTCCAGGTATCGTCTTCGGTATTTTTGTAGGAAATAAGAATGTCTTCGTAGTACTGTCCTTTCTCATTGAGTTCACCCTGCCCGTCCATCAGGCCGCCTTTGCTGTTTTCTCCACGATACGTGTAGATGAGCACTGATTCGTCAGGGGTAATAACCGGACTGTATTCAGACCCCTCGTCGGTTGAAGGTGGTTTGAGCAACAGGAGGTCAACGTCCAACTCATCGTTGACCAAAGATTTACCATTTTCACAAAACGCGATGTAGCGCTCTGCTTTCACCCGGTTGGGGTTGTCTTCATCGGGATACTTTTCGGCGTATTCTTTGAAATAGGCAATGGCCTGATCAAATTCATACAGCAGGTGGTGCGCCCGTCCCAAGTTAAACTTCAGGTCTTCGAAGCTGGCACCGCTTTGTCCTAGCTCGGTTAAAATTTCTTTGGCCTTCTCGTGCTCGTTGGTTTTGTAGAGATAACAAATGCCCAATTTGTATTTCAACTCGTCAATCTCCGGATGCTTTTCCGACAAATCGCTGAAAAAGGGCAATGCTCTGAGGTAGAGTTCTTCGCCGAAGTAGTATTCTGCTTCTTTGAGGTTTTGTTTGTCTTCTTTGTCGAGTTTTTGTGCTGCTAACGGGAACGCCAACAACAAAAGGAACCCAAGGAAAAATAGTCTGGAAGAAGAGATCATGTGAAAATGCTTCAATTTCTACTGGCTTGGCCAAGACCAACACTTCGATCCTGGTGAGGACACTACAGAAGGTAAAATTAGGCTTTCCGCCAGTTTCTCACAATTCTCAATCGCAAGGAAAGCTCAATAAGCAATTACCTCAATCTCAGTCCGGCGATTCTTGGCGTGTTCTGTGGAAGAACAATCGGAATTGTTATCGCAATGATTGATCAACTGCGATTCTCCATGCCAGCGCTTTTCAATGCGTTCGGCATCAATGCCAGCGGCTACCAAGTAGGCTTCAGTAGTTTCTACCCTCCGTTTAGACAGGCGCTGGTTGTACGATTCAGTGCCGCGCGAATCGGTGTGAGAATTGAGGCGCACCCGTATACCTGGACGAGAACGCATAGCAACAATGAGTTGATCCAGCTTTTCTTTTTCAACTCCTTCTATGGTGGAACGGTCGAAATCGTGGTAAATAATTTCCAGCACCAAATCTTCTCCCCCCTTAGCCTGATTGCCCGTGGCAGTGGTAGTGGTAATGGTAGTGGTAGTGGCTGCCGCAGGTAGATTATCGTTTATTTCGGCATCAGAACTAACGATCTCAGCACTACCTCCGGATACTTTTCCTAACTCCGCCGGTTTTTCACGGCCATTCGCAGTTGCCTCAGCGAGGGCAGTTTCGGTAGCTTCCACATCTTCTACTAAGGCCAGAGCAACGTTGCCTAAGCCGAGGTCCATCAACTCCGACTGTACTAAAGCCAATTCATTTACGGTGGTGTAGGGCCCCAGTCTCAATTGGTATTGACCATTTTCCTTTTGCTCCAAAGGACTTCCTGCCAATTTTTCAAGGTTTTCAGCACCCGCACTTTTTACCTGACTTGAACTGAGTTGAAGCGCTAAGGCGGAGTTGAGCAATGGATGCCCAGCGGTCTTAGCCGTTTCAGTGGCGGGATCGCTTACTGTTTCTTGTCCAGGCACGGGGGTCATCGGCACATCGGCCAAACCCAAACCGTCGAGCATTTGCCGGGTTGCTGCCAACTCCCGGCTATCCTCAATGGTGCCCAATTGAAACCGGATAGCTCCGGAATCACTTTCAAATTTTTCCAGGTTGGGCATTTTACTTAGCCGTCTCCGCCCAACTTCATAGCGTTCGCCGGGAGGAATAATAATTTCCAACTTCTTTCCCAAAAGAGGATCAGTTCCATCCTGCCGTCGATTTTCTTCCTCGCGGGCTGCAGCCAGCGCTTGTGGACTAATTTCTAACACAGTAACGTATTCTGCGGCTTCTAACCCCTTGTCCTTCAGTTGCTTTTCCAAGGCCTCCAAGTCTTCTTTTGATTGCAAACCGGTGAAACGGTACCGAAAATTGCCTTGCTCGTCGGTACGACTTTCGGCACCTTGCAATGCCTGAAGCACCTCCTCCGAAAGTGTCGCTTTGTCTTCTGGCGTCAATACCAGCTCCAAAGCCAACCCGATGTCGTCGGGATTCGGTTTGCGCACCTCTTCTCGTGCCTCCTTTTCGGCTACAATCCGCACCTTTTCGGCCACAATACCGGTGTTGAAGCGCTCTTGCAAGGTGGTGGTACTCGGTTCATCTTCCGGAGGCAAGTTTACATTTCCGGTAGCCCATTCAAAATCGGCTTCCACCTGGGCAAAACCATTGATCTCATCTACCACCAGGCGCTCCACCTTGGGAGGTTGTCCGGGTACCTTTACCTGAATTTGGTATTCATGGCCAGGCTCTAAAAAGACCGAGTAGCTTCCATTAGCTGCATTGGAGCGGTGCACTGCGTGGTCGTTGCCACTGGTGAGATCGCGGATGTGCAATTCACCTTCCAAAGGGCGTTGGTCGATTCGTAGGGTGCCAAAAAGCTCCACCAGACGGGTGGGACGGAAAGCTTCTTCAAAAGTGGCAACAAAAATATCGTGCTGATTCCCCTGGTCGGCTCTGGCCGAAGAAAAATACCCTCTTCTACCATCGGCAGACATCACAAAGAAGCGGTCGTCGTCAGTGGTGTTGATCGGATAGCCAATGTTTTCAGGATGTACCCATCCGGTGTCGGAAAGGTAGCTAAAGAAGATGTCGTACCCGCCCATTGAGTTGTGTCCTTCAGAACTGAAGTAAAGCGTATTGTTGTCCGGGTGTATGAAGGGGGAATCTTCGTTCAATGCGGTATTGATGCGCGGCCCAAGGTTGCGAACGTACTTCCAACTCCCGTCGTCCATCAACTCTCCAACATACAAGTCGCGCCCACCATAGCCGCCGGGCCGATCGCTGGCAAAATAAATTAAGCATCCATCACTGGTAAGCGAGGCACTTCCCTCCCATTCATCCGTGTTCACATCGCCCTCCAAGGCCTCCGGTTGCGACCATTTGGTACCTTGCAATCGGCTAACAAAAATGTCTTCGTTGGTTTGTCGATCACTTTTGTATACCAGCAACTGTTGCCCGTCGGAAGACATTCCGATAGCGGCATCGTGTCCAAAAGTATTGAGGGAGTTGCCAATGCTTTTAGCTTCGGTCCAGGTGGTATCTTGCCGGTTGGCATAAAACACATCTTCGTAATACGTGCCATACCGATCGTCGAGGTCGCCTTTGGTATTCATGCGCCCTCCGCGACTTTCGGGCCCCCGGTAGGTGAAAATCAAAATGGATTCATCCGGAGTGATGAGCGGCACATACTCCGAACCTTCCAGGCTACTGGGTGGCTCCAACAACTCAATGGTAACCACCACAATTTCATCAATGGCCTTTTTCCCGAATCGGCAATAACTGAGGTATTGCTCTACCTCTTTGCGCCTTTCGGGCGACAATCCAGGTTGCTTTTGGTACTGCTGAAAAGCGGCAACTGCTTCGTCAAAATTATAGAGGTAGTGATGCGCTTTGCCCAAAAAGAAAAACAGTTCCGTTTTCGGGTATTCCGCCGTTTTCAATTCTTCTAACCATTTCAGGGCCTGTTTTCTTTTGCTGTTTTGGGTAAGAAAACACTGGGCTGCATTGTATTTGAGGTCGTTTTCCTCAGGATGTAACGTTAAAAGGGTATCGTAGAGCGGTAATGCTCGAAGGATTTCTCCGGTATTCAGAAATCCTTCAGCCTGTAACCGCCAACTTTGTTCTTCTTTGGTCCAGGGACGGTCTTGGGTTTTTCCCAAAAGCGGAAAAACCAAAGTGATAAAACACAAGGCATAAAAGAACAACTGGTGGATCACCAGTTGCACACAACTACGTGCCCGAGTGTGAGCAGTACACTTCTTCACGACAATCTGATTTTCAGAATGCTCCGGTCTTCGTTCTGGAAGGTGGGGGATACCAGGAACAAATTCAATTCCAAAGCAAAAATTAGATAAAATGAAATGCTTTTCACCTAGTTTAAATGAAAGTTTTTCCAAGAATTCTCTATGCCCTTTGGTTCAGGGCTTTTCCGCATCTTTGCAGGCCAATTTTCGCAATGGAGTTCACCACATTTATCTTGACTAATGGCATTCGGGTAATTTTCAAGCCCATTTCGGGCAGCGATGTTGCCCACTGCGGCTTTGTGATCAATGCCGGTACCCGGGATGAAGCTCCCAACGAATTGGGCATGGCGCATTTTCTGGAGCACGTATTGTTCAAGGGAACCCGAAAGCGAAAGGCGTTTCATATCCTCAACCGGCTGGACGCGGTGGGAGGAGAACTCAACGCCTACACCACCAAAGAAGATACCTGTATTTATGCTTCTTTTCTGCACCATCATTTTGAGCGGGCAGTAGAATTGCTGGCCGACATTACCTTTCATTCCATTTTTCCACCCAAAGAACTGGACAAGGAAAAAGATGTGGTGATTGAGGAAATTCGATCCTATCAAGACAGTCCTTCCGAGCAGATTTTCGACGACTTCGAAGAGTTGGTTTTTAGTGGCCATCCCATTGGATACGGAATTTTGGGTAAAGAAGATACCCTGCGCGAGTTTCAACAAGCTGATGTTGTACGCTTTTTCCAACGGCATTATACTTCTCACAACCTGGTTTTCAGCATTGTGGGGGATTTGCCCTTGAAGAAGGTGAAGCTTCTGGCCGAAAAATATTTGGGTGATTTGGCAGAAAGCAGCACCCCCAACCAACGCCAGGGGTTTGATAAATACCGGCCTCAGCAAAAAAAGCAGGAGATGGAGGTGTTTCAAGCCCATTGCATGCTAGGAACTACAGCGTATTCGGTGCACCACAAAGACCGTAGAAGCATGGTATTGCTCAATAATATATTGGGTGGCCCCGGTTCCAATTGTCGTTTGAACCTTAATATCCGCGAGAAGTACGGCTTCACTTACCACATCGAATCCAACTATACCCCCTACAGCGATTCGGGAATTTTTTCGGTTTACCTCGGTACCGATCCACAGTCGCTCGATCGCACCTTGCAACTGGTCCATCGGGAGTTGCGCAAGTTGCGCGAAAAGCAACTGGGTGTGGGCCAACTCCACAGTGCCAAACAGCAACTCATTGGCCAGATCGCACTTTCTCAAGAGAGCCGATCAAGCCTGATGATGGCCATGGGCAAAAGCCTACTCACCTTCGACCGTGTGGCCACTTTGCCCGAAATATATGCAGAAATCGAAGCCATCTCCGCCGAAGAGCTCCTGCGGGTAGCCAACGAAATCCTTACCCCGGATCGGATGAGCCTACTCACTTTTGTGCCTAAAAACTAAGGAATCGTCCTGTCGATTCTAAACAATAGGCATACCAGAATCCTTTACTTTTACAACTGTTGCTAATCAGGGAAAGCCCTGTCATTTATTAAGCTTTTACTACATGGAATTCCTGGACCCGAAACTGGACGATTATGTGGTTCGTAATACCGACCCGGAACCACAAGTGTTGCAAGACCTTAACCGAGAGACTTATTCCAAAATTCTTTATCCCAGAATGCTTGCTGGGCACTATCAAGGAAGAGTGCTTTCCATGCTCAGCCACATGATTCAACCCAAAAGGGTGCTCGAAATTGGTACTTACACCGGTTATTCAGCCTTGTGCTGGGCTGAAGGCCTCCAAGATGGAGGCGTAGTAGATACAGTGGAAATCAACGAGGAGTTGGAAACCATGATTAAAAAGTTTTGGGAGGCTTCGGAACAGGCACACCAGATTCGCCTGCACATTGGCCATGCCTTAGACTTGATTCCACAACTGGATGGAAATTTCGATTTGGTTTACATCGATGCGGACAAAGAAAATTATCCCCACTATTTCGATCATGTGATCGATCGGGTAAACAAAGGAGGCTACATCATCGCCGACAATGTGCTTTGGAGTGGCAAGGTGATCGAAGATCAACCAGACCATGAGACCCAATCGTTGATGGATTATGCACAAAAAGTGCACGACGATCCTCGGGTAAGCAATGTGTTGCTGCCCGTTCGGGACGGTTTGCTGGTGGCGCGTAAAACGATTTAAAGAAAGCCGATGAATACAGCGTGCTTTCTATTTACTGTAGCGTAAGCTTCCGGATTTTTTTAGCTTTTTTTATTCTGTTCCGGGCTTCTCGACTTCGCTCGAAGACCGGCATTGGAATGCTCGAAGACCGGCATCTGGGTGTCGCGCGGAACGCGCTCATAGGAACTTGGTCCTTGAGCGGCAGCCGAAAGGCCATCATTTTTCATCCGGGCTTCTCGACTTTGCTCGAAGACCGGGATGGATACTCGAAGACCGGGATGGGTACTCGATGACTGTTATGAGTGCTCAAAGATCGAACATCCCCGATCCCTGAGTCGAAGGGCCAGGGTATTTAGCATTTATCATGGGGCAATCGCCATTTCGATACCTACCGTCAAGCGGGGCAACTCGCCGTAATCGAAACGGGATCGAAAACGATCGGAAAGCCGATAACGGGCAAAACCTGCAAAGTTTTTAGAACCCAACCGTGCAAAAAGCCCATAGTTAAAGGGTTCAAAATATTCGAGGTCTGCGTACCGCACTTTTACATTACCCGCATTGTTGGGGGAATCACTTAATTCATCGCGAATGCGGTGGCGTGCTCCGATCACCCAATCGAAATACCCTCCCAGGTCGAGGTAGGTACCAAGGTTGGTACCCCGTTGGCTAATTTGAATGCGGTTGGAAAACTGCAACGCTAACTGGTGGGACACCAGCCACTCCCGATCGTGCGGCAAGGAGTCGGGCAAGGTTTTGTCTTCGGTTTGGTCCAACACAAAGTTGGAGCGCAAGTACATCAACTCTGTATTCAGGCAATAGCCGTTGAAGACTTTGTATTTGTAGGTTATCCCCAAATAGTACTCGCTGGTAGCCAGGCCCGTTTTTACCGCAGAACCTTTGTTTTCCGATTCACCGAGTATCAACCCATAACCGTAGGTCGAATACACGAAATGCCGTTTATCGTGGCCATAGTTAGATTCGACAGTGTCTGCATTCACATCTTCTTCCATCAAAACCTTTTGAGCTTTCAAAGAGCTAAACGCCAGCAACATTCCTACAAAGGCAATCCAATTTTTCATTTCAAGGTTTTGGTTAAGGTATAGCCGCGGTAGTGGATGCGCAACACTGCTACGCCTTCCAGGTCTTTGGGCAAAAGGGTGAGTACTTCTGGCTTGTCTACTTGCACCACAAAGTAACGGTCGAGATAGCCTTGAGCATTTTCAAAATGATAATAGAGGTATTGGGCTCCCAAATAATCTTCCGATGTGGCTTCACTTTCGTTTTCTCCTCCTTCTTCCCCCTCTGGGCCGTCTGGTTCAGGCAGGATCACCACATCAAAAATACCCGCCTCATCAACCTTTAACTCAAAAGTGGGTTCGGGCAACACGTCTTTGGGATAAATGAAGTGACGGGCCTGGGGCACTCCAAAACCGTGGGCATAATCGAAATAGGGATAAAGGTCTCCCGATTGCTCAATTTCCCTGAAAAGCTGCATATTGTTCCACTCGGGGTTTACCTGCCAGGCACAAGCCGCAAAACCGGCCACCAAAGGGCTGGCGAAAGAAGTACCTGAGGCGGGATTGTAGGTGCCATTTTTATTGGCAACCATAGCATTTCCGAAGGCACAAACGTTGGGCTTCATGCGCTTGTCCGCGGTGGGGCCAAAAGAGCTAAAGGAAATGTGGTAATTGGTGGTGGGGTCGATACCTCCAATGGACAGGGCACTGTCCGCATCGGCCGGAGTACCGATTACCTTCCAGTCGTCGGCCCCTTCGTTTCCTGCCGCATTGACCACCAAAATACCTTTTGCAGCTGCAATATTGGCCGCCCGGGAGACAAAACTGGTTCTGCCATCCATGTCAGAAGTTTTGTATCGCCGGTTGGTATAACCCAATGAGCTGTTGATGATGTGGGCGCCATTTTTATCGGCCCATTCCACCGCTGCCAACCAATTTTCCTCTTCTGAAAAAGGTTCGAAAAAAGCATTCTCCGTACGGGCCAATAAAAATTCGGCACCAGTAGCCAAACCAATGGGCTGGTCCCCGCGCATGCCACCAATGCAAGACATTACGCTGGTGCCATGGGCATTGCCTCCGTAGGCATTGTCGCGTTTTTTCACAAAATCGTAGGTTTTAATGATGCGTTTTTCTTTGCGGATGTGTCGAAAAGCCGCCAACGTATCCACCCCTGGAAAACCAGCATCAAAAATAGCCACCCGAATGCCCGTGCCATCGTATTCGCCAAAAGTACCACGCCCCATTCGGGCCGTCTGCTGCCGCAGGATTTTCTCGTCATAAGTGGACAACACTTTGGCACGACCGGCCAATTTGCTTTCGGTTTGCATGGCCTCTATTGCCCGCACAAAAGGCAGTTGGCGCACCCGATCCATTTGTTGCGGTTGGGCCCAAACTGCAACTCCGTTGAACCAGCGCGTAGCGTAGCTCATAGAGTCTACCTCAAGGGCCACTAAATCAAGGTAATCTTGCCGAACCGGCAAATCGGTGAAATGGTTAAGCGGGAGACCGAGTTTTTGACGCCGTTCGATCGCGTTGGCATCAAAATAGGTGTGAGGATTAAAACTCACTCCATCTTTATCGGTGAAAAATACCCACCATTTTTCTTGGGCCTGTGCCCCATTCCATCCGGTGCATGCGACCAAAACCAGCAGCAGCAACCATTGAAAAGAAGCCTTAAGGGCTATTTCTTTTGGTTTCATCGCGATAAAATTATCAATTCCAATCCAGGCGTCAAGGTTTGAAAAGGCTTTGTCTCCCGGAATTTGTCAGTTATTTTCGCTCCATGCCAATTGATTTGCGAAGTGACACGGTAACCCAACCCACTGCTGCCATGAAAGCCGCCATGTGGGAAGCTCCTTTGGGAGATGATGTATTTGAAGAAGACCCCAGCCTAAATGCCCTGGAACAGAAAGCGGCCAAACTTTTCGGTCACGAAAGTGCTCTTTTTTGTCCGTCGGGTACCATGACCAATCAGATTGCTATTCGGGTACACACCCAACCCGGACAAGAGGTCTTGTGCGATGAGTTGTCACACATCTATCACTACGAAGGAGGTGGAATTGCCGTCAACTCGCTGGCCTCAGTGCGCCTTTTGAAAGGAGATCGTGGGCGAATTACCGTCGACGATATTGCAGCCAACATCAACCCCGACGACATTCATTTTCCGGTATCCTCGTTGGTATCACTCGAAAACACCTGCAATAAGGGTGGCGGGTGTTGCTACGACTGGAAAACGGTAGAAGCCATTGCCGATTTTTGCCGGTCGCGCCAACTGGGACTGCACCTAGACGGTGCCCGCCTCTTCAATGCCCTGGTGGCTACCGACACCGCTCCCGCTACGGTGGGGCCATGGTTCGACACCATTTCCATTTGCCTCTCGAAAGGCTTAGGTGCCCCGGCGGGCAGCCTTCTTTTGGGCACGCACGCCACAATCAAGAAAGCCCGAAGGGTGCGGAAAGTACTGGGAGGTGGCATGCGACAAGCCGGCCTACTGGCCGCGGCTGGAAGCTACGCGCTCGACCATCATGTGCACCGCTTAGCAGAAGACCATGATCGGGCCAAACAGTTGGGCAGTACTTTGACCCGTTGTGCTCTAGTGCGCAAGGTGCTACCGGTAGAAACCAATATTGTGGTATTTGAGTTGACACATCCTGCTGAGGTCGATGCCACACGTCAACGAATGGAAGCAGAAGGATTGCGTTCGGTGCCTTTTGGAGCCGGAAAAATCCGCCTGGTAACACACCTCGATTTCAACGACGATCAGTTAACCGAAACAACCGCCATCCTAAAAAAGTGTTTGAATTAAGGTCGGAAATTGACTACGAAAGTCGCTCCATATCCCGGCCGGTCTTCGTACCGCACCTTGCCGTCCATCAAGCCCATGAGCTCTTTTACGATATAGAGCCCCAAACCAGTGGAAGATTCATTGCCTGTAGGACGATTGCTCAATTTACTGAACTTGCTGAACAGCATGGGTTGCTCCTTGGGATTGATGCCCGGTCCTTGATCACCAACTGCAATCTGCACACTGCCCGGCGTTTCCGTTAGGTGTAGGTGAATGTTTTTGCCTTTGGGAGAAAACTTGATGGCATTGCTCACCAAATTGTCTAGCACCTGCAACGTCAACTTAGAATCCAGTTGGGCTTTGATATCGATAGAAGGCAATTCGGTGCGAATTTGAATGTCTTTTTCCCGGGCCTGTACTTCAAAGCCGCTGGCCACCTGATTCAGCAATTGGTTCACGCTGGTTTCGCGAATATCCACCTCGATACGCCTTTCTTCAATGGCATTGATATCCAGCAAACGACCGATAAGGTCCCCCATACGTTCGATGGTTTGCATGATGTGGCTCAGGTACTCTGAGGTTTCATCGTTGATGTTTTTGCGCTCTTCGTTGATGAGCATTACCAGCCCTTTAATGGCGTTCAAAGGGCTTTTAAGGTCATGTGCAACAATGCCTAAAATCTGATTCTTTTCATAGTTCAGGTCTTTGAGCTTGGTGTTGCTGTTTTCCAGCAATTCGCGTTTGAGCTCCAAAGCTTCATTTTGCCGTTGGCCTTCTTCTTGTTGCTCGGTAATTTGCTCATTTTGCACCCGCAACAGCCGGTTGGTTACCCGCTTGTCGTAGTAGCCAATGCCCACCAAAATCAACAGGAGCGAAACAAACGCAAGGGTAATGACTACAAGATTCCGGGTGAGGCGTGCATTCCGGTTTTGACTTTCGGCCTGTTCTATTGTCTGGTTCTTTTTTCCTACTTCCAGCTCGTACTCGAGGGTAGTGATCTTTTTCAGCTCCAACTGACTTGCCAATGCTTCTTTGAGGTCGGTATATGCCCTGTAATACCGAAGTGCTTCTTCAAACTCGCCCCGTGCTTCGTGAATTTGCGAAAGCACATAGTAGTTTTCCATCTGCAGGTTCTTATCCCCAATCACACTGGTCATGATCTGCGATTCCACCATCAGTTCCATGGCCCGTTTCAGGCGATTTTGCTTGAGGTAGAGGTCCGAAAGGTTGTGGGTACAATAGGCGATGCCCGATTTGTCCCCTAAACGCTGTCGGATTTCCAAGGATTGGAGATAATAGTTTTCAGAATTTTCGTAATTGTTGATTACCTGATACAAATAGCCCAAATTCATCAGGTTAATGGCCAAATTGGCCTCATTTCCCAACTTCCGGTTGAGCTCAATGCACTGTTTCAGGTAATCTTCTGCTTCCTCATAGCGGCCTACTTCGCGGTAAACATTGGCGATGTTATTCATCGAACGGGCCACACCGCCCTGGCGATTTTCCTGGTCGTAGAGGCTTCGAGCTTCTTCGTAATACTTGAGAGCAGCGTCAAACTGGTTGTCGTTTTTGAGGATAGTGCCAATGTTGAGCATGGAAGAAGCAATGCCCAATTGATTGTTGCTTCTTTTGTGGAGTTCCAGAGCCTCTTCGTAGTAACTCATGGCCTTGTCGAAGTTGGCCAGGTTCTTATGGCTAATGCCCAAAGCCCTCAATAAATCGGCCTGAATGGTTTCACTGGCTAAATTCTCGTTTTTACGAAGGCCCTTTTCGAGGTAGATGATAGCTTCATAGAAGTCTCCTTTCTTCCGGTAGAAATTGCCGACCAACAAACAACCTCTAATATAAAGACTGTCAAGGCCCAATTCATCCGCCCGGGCAATCACCTGATCGCCAACGTGAATGGTTTTTTCTAAACGCTGTGAAGAGTATTCTCTACCAGTAGCCAGCAACGACTCTACTTCCTTGGCGCTTATTAACGCCAAGCTATCGTTGGTAGCTACCAAAACACGATCATCTTGCGTGTAGGCCGGAGCAAGGCAACACCCAAAAAGTATCAATGCCAAGAGCAGTTTCTTCATTTAATGCCAAAAATAAGTTACTGTACCCAAGGGAGCAGTACTATTTTGTGAGAGTGAGTAACGCCCATGCATACGTCAGTTTATAGAGAATGTTCACTTAGGATCACAATTTCAATTGGTAGCAAGTCCTTTCAAGCGACTTATATCCCGTTAGGAATTACCTCGAAAATGGTATTTTGCCTCCATGAAGAAGTACTATTGGTTGGTCATCGCCTTGGGAATACTTGGCCCCATCGCTAAAGGGCAAGACACTTTGTCTGATCAGTTCTTGCTTAGAGGTGGTGTAGCCCTCCCGGTAGGAGCTTTTGCTGCACAAGAAGATTTGAATGCAGGTCATGCCTTGGCTGGTTTCCATGTTGGAGTGGAATACCTCGCCAACTTGAAAGAGCGACTGCACTTTTCGGTGCTGCCCGGTTGGAACTCTTTTGGTTTGGATGCCACCAACTACGATTATGCCCCAGGCTTTGCTCCTACTCCCGAAAACAACGACCTGGAACGCAGCCGATACCAGCAATTTTATGTCATGACCGGGCCTTCGTATGCACTATCCACAAAGCAATTGACTATTCTACCCGCCATTAGAGCCGGCTTGGTGTACAACCAAGGAGCCGATACAGAAATTGAATTTGAATTCAACGGATTGGCATCAAAGGTCGAAATCGACCGTGGGGATCAATTGCAGTTAGGTTTGATGCCTGGCATCACCTTTCTTTTCGACTTTCCCAAAGAGGGAAAACTGTTTACGTCCATCGATTACTTTTACTCCCGACCCGCGCTTGAAACCAAGGTTTCATCCACCTCGGGAACCACTACCAACCAAAGTTCTACTGAAAGCCGACAACCCATGAATGCATTACTTGTTACCTGGGGAATTTCCATCGCTTTCAACTGACCCTAATACACCTCCATTATTCATCCACCATGAAATTACCGATCACCATAGGTCTGTGTTTGTTACTCCAAACAGCCTGGCCCCAAACCACCGAACCTTCTAAGGAAGTAAAAAACAGTGCTACCTATTTGATTAAAGCAGGTACGAGCTTACCTATGGGCAGTTTTGGCACTTCTGATACCGCATTCAATGGTTTTGCCGAACCAGGCTTTCATTGGGCGCAAGAGCTTTTAATCACCCTAAATGATCAGGTGAGCATTACTATCCATCCTGCTTTTAGCTACAACCAGTTTTCAGAAAGCACTTACCGTTATTCCACCCTTTCCAATCTTGAAATGGAGCCGACCTCCGCAAATGATTTGAACATCCGCCGGTGGCAATTGATGGTAGGCCCTGCTTATACCTTTGATGCCAAAAACATGCGTTTTACCGGACATTTGAGGGGTGGCGTGGTCATTACCCGATGGCCAGAAACAGAGGCAGTCAATGTCGAATCCCGCTCAACCATCGCACGAAACAGCCCCTCAAGTTTTGGGGTGATGCCAGGATTTACGGCCCAATTAAGAATTTCAGGAGACGTTTGGTTAGTGGCCAGTGCGGATTACCTGATGGCCAGGAGCACCTATTCGGAACGCGAACAGTTGAGAATGGATTCTGGCTCGATGAGTAGAGAACAAGAGATTAACCGGGGAGTCAACAGTCTTCAAATCTCTTGGGGGTTGGCGTTTGGGCTGTAATTGAGCAGCAATTCATCCCAATGTGGGTCAATTTTTCCCAAAAAGGGAAACATTCCATATCGCCCTAATTGACAAACTGCTGATAAACAGCAAATTACAGGAAACGAATAAAAAGGGCACAGATTTGGCACACTGATACGCGAACTGTAGAGTAGCCTTTTAAAACCGGAAGAGAAAAAGTTTTGCTTTGGACCTTTCGGTTTTATTTTTTGTCCGTTAGCTCAATCAGCGGAATACCCGTTGCCCCATGAGGTGCAGCCATCTGTAGCAAAGAACTCAACGTAGGGGCAATTTGGGTCACATCTACCGGCCGTGCAGTTTTTCCCGATTCAATACCCGCTCCATAAAATATAATAGGCACATGGGTGTCATAGGCATAAGGCGATCCATGCGAAGTGCCTACCGGACCGTATTGCATCCAACCGGGTAGTAGCACCACCGCCATGTCTCCCGACCTCAGTGGATGATAACCACGCTGCACCCGTTGTATAATCGGATTGAGAAAATGGCCCGAAAACATCTCCTCATCTGTGAGTACGTATCCCACTCCGGGAAAATCCATCAAAATACGCTCTATAAAGTCTTGTACCACTTTTTTCGTTAAGCCGAGTTGTTGGATTTTTTCGTGGTCCAGAAAAACCTGCTCGTTACCAAAAGCTTTGAATATTCCCTCGTCTCCCCATTTTTCTTCCAAAGCACTGCGCAAGGTGGTTTTCAAACTGTCGGCCTTGAAATATCCTGCAGGAATAGATAAGTCCCGGAGGTAAGCCGGTACCATCGCCCCGCCATGATCTGCGGTGAGGGTAAGCACATAATTGTGTGGGCCGATCTCACGATCCAAGAACACCAACAGCTCTGCTATGGATTGATCGAGGCGCGCATAAGTATCCTCCGTCTCTAAGGCCTGAGTGCCATAACGGTGGCCAATTTTATCGGTCGCCGAAAAGCTGATGGCCAACAAATCGGGAATGTCGTCTTGCCCTAAACCTTCGCTCAAAACAGCCGCCTTAGCCATGTCCACAACAATCTGATTTCCAAAAGGAGTATACCCGATCATGCCGTAGCCGTTGGTGGGCAACAAAGCCGGAAGATCGTAGGGAAACGTAGGACGATCTTTGCCTGAAGGTTTGCCCTCATAGGGACTGTCGTCCACGTCAGAACTGAGGTAGCGTTCAATCGGATCGCGCAATTCCCAGGGACCGCTGAGGTAGTGATCTACCAGACCACTGTCATTAAACGCTTGTACCCAAGCCGGCAATTCTTCCTTATACCATGTACTGGTTACAAAATCTCCTGTGCTACCATCAAGCCAATATGCACCATTTCCGGTATGGCCAGCAGAAAGAATCGCGCTGCGGTCTTTGATAGAAATGCCAATAGTTTTAGACTCCAATTTCCAATGGAGCCGCATGGCATCCCCCAAAGTAGGCACCAACAACTGAAAGGGAGACATTTTTCCTGCAGGTGTATTGGAACCTACACTTTCTGCTGTAGAATCGGACACACAATATACTACTTCACCCGCCCGCTTATCGTACCAATGGTTGCCAATGATACCGTGTACTTCGGGGGTTGCCCCGGTAGCTACCGAAGCATGCCCTGGTGCGGTGTAAGTAGGCATATAAGGATAATGCGCGTTGCGAAACTGGTAACCGCGTTCCATCAAACGACGAAAACCGCCTACCTCGAAATGTGGGTAATACCGGTCGAGGTAATCGGCCCGCATTTGATCCACCACAATACTCACCACCAATCGAGGACGCTTGGTAGTGTTGTTCGGTGGATTGGAGCATCCCACCATCAAACCAACAGTAATCGCGAGGAGGAGAAACAAAAAGGCAAACTTTTTCATGATGATTTTCGCAACAACAAGTAGAGCAAAAGCAGACACAGCAACAAACTAACGGTAATGTTGAGGAGAGCCAACAGGGAATGGCCCGATCGAAAGAGCCCCAAAGTTTCGTTGCTAAACGTGGAAAAGGTGCTGAAACCTCCACAAAAGCCAACGAGTAGCAAGGGTTGTACCCAGGCATAACCCGCTAATTTGTGGTAACCCGCCCAAAGGCCGATTCCCAAAATGAGACAGCTTAGAAAATTAGCTAAAAGTGTACCCAGCGGAAAAGTCCCTTGAAAAAACTGCAACGTGAGCACCGACACGCCATAGCGGGCAAGGCTGCCCAAACCGCCTCCAATGAATATGGCCAACCAGGTCAATAGAAAAGACTTATGCCGGTTTGTGGATTAATCTTGATTGCAAGACAAGATACAACTTTGCAAAAAGGAATCCTAGTCCGAGACCAACCAACGATCCTACCACAATATCGGCCGGGTAGTGCACCCCAACATACACCCGACTATAAGCTACAGTAGCCGCCCAAATCCATAGGCCCCACTGCCATTTTCGATTTTGGAGTAAAATACCGAGACAAGTAGCCACCGCAAAGGAGTTGGAAGAATGGCCGGAGAAAAAACTATACCAACCTCCACAGTATCCGGTGGCCAGATGCACCAAAGAACCGATCTCTAAGTTTTTGCAAGGCCGATACCGGCCGAAGTAGCTCTTAGAAAAGTTGGTGAGTTGGTCGGTAGTCAATACCATGAGCGCAATAACTGCTAAACTCAATAACAACCCCTTGACACCGTATTTGCGGTAGAGAAGGTAAGCTAAAAAAATGTAGAGCGGAATCCAGCTAAACTTGTGGGTAATGAAAGCAAAAACCGGATCGAGGAAATCGACATGCAGGCCGTTCAGGGTTAGAAAAAGTTCCTGATCAAAGGCTTCCAGTTTTTCAAACATGCACTAAAATTACTTTTCCCGATCAATATGGGTCCACAACAAATCTTTCAATTCCTGCAATCCTTGCTGGGCAACGGAAGAAATGAACAAATGGGGTACGTCCGGTAAATCCAGTCGAATTTCGTCTTTCAATTCGTCGTCCAACATATCGGATTTAGAGATGGCCAACACCCGATTTTTGTCCAACAACTCCGGATTGTAAGCTTCTAACTCTCGCAGTAGGATGCGGTACTCCTCATGAATATCGTTGCTATCGGCCGGAACGAGAAACAACAAGGCTGCGTTGCGTTCAATGTGGCGTAGAAAACGCAAACCCAAACCTTTGCCTTCACTAGCCCCTTCAATAATGCCTGGAATATCCGCCATCACAAACGAACGGTGCTCCCGGTGCGCCACCATGCCCAAATTAGGCGTCAAGGTGGTGAAAGCATAATTGGCAATTTCAGGCTTAGCTGCTGTAATTACCGAGAGCAATGTCGATTTTCCCGCATTGGGAAAACCAACCAATCCAACATCGGCCAATACTTTTAGCTCCAGCACTTTCCACTTCTCCTGGCCCGGTTCACCGGGTTGAGCATACCTTGGAGTTTGATTGGTAGCTGATTTGAAATGGTCGTTACCCCATCCACCACGGCCTCCGGGTACCCACACCTTGCGCTCTCCATGTTCCGTGATCTCTACATCCATCTCGCCTGTTTCGTCGTCGTAGGCCACCGTACCCAAAGGCACTTGCACCACCACGTCTTCGCCATCGGCACCCGTGCTGCGTTGTTTTCCACCCGGTTTGCCGTGACCAGCAATCACGTGTTTGCGGTAACGTAGGTGGAGCAAGGTCCACATTTGCGAATTGCCTTCGAGAATCACGTGGCCACCTCGGCCACCATCGCCACCATCGGGTCCACCTTTGGCCACCATGGCTTCCCGGCGAAGGTGGGTGGAACCTGCACCGCCTTTGCCGCTACGGCAGCAAATGCGCACGTAGTCCACAAAGTTGGAAGAAGCGACCTTACGGTTGCGTGACATGGTTGGTGTATTGGAAATGAATTAATTGATGGCTGCCCGCAAGCGACCGAATACTTCGTCAAGGGTACCAATGCCTTCAATGGCATGCAGCTTATCCTGACTGCCGTAAAAATCTTTGAGAGGAGCAGTTTCCTTGTTGTAAACAGCAATACGGTTCCGAATAATGCTCTCGTCCTGGTCGTCGGCACGGCCAGAGTCTTTCCCGCGATTGAGCAGTCGTTTCACCAACTCCTCTTCCTCTACTTCTAAAGAAAGCATACTCGTGATTCCGGTACCTTTTTCCTCTAAAATGCGATCCAAAGCTTCGGCCTGTGCGGCAGTTCTGGGAAAACCATCGAAAATAAAGCCCTTGGCATCGGCGTTTTGGTCCAATTTGTTCACCACCATACCAATGGTGACTTCATCGGGCACCAGTTCACCTTTGTCGATCAAGGCTTTGGCTTTGAGGCCCAGTTCGGTTCCAGCTTTAATTTCCCCACGGAAAATATCACCCGTAGAGAGGTGTACCAGTTCGTAGGCTTCGATCAGTTTTTCAGATTGAGTTCCTTTTCCTGCCCCGGGGGGGCCAAACAATACGATATTGAGCATAGTCAACTTGGTTGAAAAGTTCACCCTGGTCAGGCCAGGGAATAAATATCCTTGAGGTTACGTCCCAAACCGTCGTAATCCAGTCCAAAACCCACTACAAAATCGTTGGGGATTTCAATCCCAACATAGTCTACCGGAAAGCTCTTTTGGTAGGCTTCTGGTTTAAAAAGCAGAGTAGCCACTTTGATGTCGGCTACTCCCTCCCGGGTGAGGATTTCGAAAATGGTTGCGAGGGTGGAACCGGAGTCAACGATATCTTCAATGACGATCACCGATCTACCTTTGAGGTCTTGCTGCACGCCAATCATTTCTTTGACGGTACCGGTGGACTCCGTGCCTTCGTAAGAAGCCACTTTGACGAAAGACACCTCACAGGTGAGGGTAATGTTTTTCATCAAATCGCTGGTAAACATGAACGCTCCGTTAAGCACGGAAAGGAACAGGGGCGTCTGTCCTTCAAAATCCCGATTAATTCGTTCGGCCACCGCAGCAATCTTTTCCTGAATAGTATCGTGTGGGATGGAAGGCTCGAAGTTTTTGCCGTGAAGGGAGATCATTGCTCGCGAAAAATTTGACGGCAAAGTTAACGAAATCTAAAGAATGCATTATGAGAGAATCGGAAGCACGAACGGCCAGATTCCTATCTTTGCCGCCATGTCAAAACAGTTCTTCCACAAAGATTTTAAGCTTGGAATTTTAGGGGGTGGCCAGCTGGGCAGAATGCTCATCCAGGAAGCCGTGAATTTCAACGTTTTTTCGCGGGTCCTCGATCCGGCAGCCAATGCGCCCTGTCAGTTTTTAGCTTCTGAATTTGAGGTGGGTTCACTTCAGGATTACGATACGGTAATGGCTTTTGGCCGAAAGGCCGATGTGGTGACCATTGAAATTGAACACGTGAACGTAGACGCACTCGAACAACTGGAAAGCGAAGGCATAGCCGTGTACCCGCAACCCAGGGTGCTGCGCATGGTGCAAGACAAAGGCCTGCAAAAAAACTTTTACCGCGACTCGGGTTTGCCTACCGCTCCCTATCACCTGGTGGAGAACTTGGAAGAAGCCAAGGCTTTGTTATCACAAGGCCCCTTTATGCAGAAAATGCGCACCGGTGGCTACGACGGCCGTGGGGTAACGCCTTTTCGCTCCGAGGCAGATTTCGACAAGGCTTTCGATGCGCCTTCGGTATTGGAAGCTTTTGTAGACCTGGAAAAAGAAATTTCGGTAATTGTAGCTCGCAATGTACACGGTGAAGTAAAAACCTTTCCGGTAGTTGAACTGGAATTTAACCCCGAGGCCAACCTGGTGGAATTCCTGTTTGCTCCGGCCACCGTTTCTGAGGCGATCGAAAGCGAGGCCAACGCACTGGCCGTTCAATTGGTAGAAGAGCTGGAATTTGTGGGCCTGCTGGCGGTAGAAATGTTTGTGACCCAAACAGGTGAAGTCCTCATCAACGAAATTGCACCACGACCACACAACAGTGGGCACCACAGCATCGAAGCCAACTACACCTCACAATACGAACAACACCTGCGCGCGATTTTGGGAATGCCCCTGGGCGCTACCGACACCTTGTGCCCGGCAGTGATGGTCAACCTTTTGGGCCATGGCGACTACACCGGAGACGCGACCTATACCGGGTTGGAAGCGGCTTTGCAGATGCCAGGTGTAAAACTGCATTTGTACGGCAAAAAGACCACTAAACCTTTTCGAAAGATGGGCCACGCCACCATCCTGGCGTCCGATTTAGCAACAGCTAAGACCCGAGCACATGAGGTAAAAAACACCTTACAAGTAATTAGCAGCGCACCATAAGTCCACATCCTGTAAATTTAGCCTTCAAATTTTACTACATGCAAGCACAAGTTGGCATCATCATGGGCAGCAAATCGGATTTACCGGTGATGCAAGCTGCCGCAGACATTCTCACCGAATTGAATGTATCTTTTGAAATGGACATTGTTTCGGCTCACCGAACTCCTGAAAAAATGGTGGATTATGCCACCACAGCGGTGAACCGGGGCTTAAAGGTCATCATCGCAGGAGCGGGCGGAGCGGCTCACCTTCCGGGCATGACTGCCTCCATGACTCCGCTACCAGTGATTGGTGTTCCTGTGAAATCCAGCAATTCGATTGATGGGTGGGATTCGGTACTTTCCATTTTGCAGATGCCTGGCGGAGTGCCAGTAGCTACCGTTGCCTTGGATGGCGCAAAGAACGCCGGTATTTTAGCGGCTCAAATTGTTGGCAGTGGCGATGCTGAAGTACTCCAACGCGTAGCCGATTACAAAGAAGGACTGAAAGCCAAGGTGCACCAAATGGCCCAGGAAATTAAAAGCTAGCACTTAGCGGAGAAGGGTCACCGATCCACGATCTTCCAATTGTTGAAAGGTGCCGTTGCCATTGGCCAACTCGTAGCGCACTAACCATAGGTATACGCCTACGGGAGATGCTTTGCCCTGATGGGTGCCCTCCCAGCGCTGGTCGAGAGAAGTGGAACGAAAAATCAATTCTCCCCATCGGTTGAAGATGAGCAATTCATAAGCGCTTACTCCGATGGCCTCGGCTCCGAAATCGTCGTTGAGTAAATCGCCGTTGGGCGTGAAGCTGTTGGGAAGAAACAACCCGGGCGGACAATCAAAATCGAATGCCATGGAAGCGGTAGCGGAACATCCGATACCCGAAGAAACCGTTACACTGTAGATTCCAGGCGTAGTAGCGACAATTTCTGCTCCCTGTTCACCCGTCGACCATAAGTAGTTGAAACTACCCACTTGCGCGTTGATCGGATAACCGTCCTGAAAATCAAGCTGGCAAACCGTGGTATCTATTAAATTGGGTGGTGGTGGTGCCGGAAGCAAAGTGACCAACAAAGAGTCTTCCAACTGGCAGTTTTCGTACGTCACCGACACCGAAACCCATCCAGAGTTGGAAACAGTGGTACTGCTGGCATCGTCTCCGGTAGACCACAGGCCCGTGCCCAAACTGTCGGGCAGTTCCAATACCACCGCATCGTTGCTACAAGCCGAAGTGTCCTCGCCCAAATCAAACCGCACCCGCCTCACCGTGGCCGAATCGAAATTGATACACCCGTTGGGTGAGGTAACTGTCACACTAAAAGTACCTTGATCAAACACATTTCTTAAGGAACCCGTAAATCCGTCGTTCCAGAGGTATTGTGCTCCACTTTGTTGCACATTCCAGGATAATACTTCGTTTTGGCAAAGTAAAGTATCGTTGCCCAAATCGGGTTGTGGTATTGGCAACTCCTGAATGTTAAATGAATCGGTGTAAACGCATTGATTGTTATCCGTTACCGAAGCACCAATAACGCCTGCATTGCTGTTGACTATAATGCTGTTGCCTGTAGTGCCATCCGTCCAAAGCGGAACCCAAACAGGATTGGGAAAGGTGTAGGTAAAACTATCGCCTGCACACAACGCCGTATCGTTGGTTAAACTAAAAACGGGCAGCGGGTGTACCGTGAGTTGCAGCGTATCCGCAAACGAACATCCTATTGAATCAGAAACTGCCAACGAATAAGTGGAAGTAGCACCTACTTGAATAGCAGGAATGGACTGACCGGTAGACCATTGGTAAACCGACATGTTGCCCGGACCTGAAAGTTGCAAGGAATCGCCCACACAAAAAGCAGTGTCGCTTCCCAGACTAAAATCTGGTAGGTTTTGCAAGGATACCTCAATGGTATCGCTACTGAGGCACTGATTACTATCGGTGACTGCCACCCAAACACTCGACCCACCAGGCACCAACAAAGTGTCATTCGTAGAACCGGTAGACCATAAATAACTGACCGAAGCATTGGTGGTTCCATTCAGCACAATGGAATCGAGCGAACACACCAAAGTGTCTACACCAAGGTCCACCGTGTCGATGGTGTAGTAGGTAAGTTGAATGGAATCGGAAAAACTGCATTGACTGCTATCGGTCAACTGTGCCCAATAGAAACCTGTGGCACCTACAGCAATGGAATCGGTGGTTTGACCACCAGACCATAAAAAGCTCCCGCCAGGCAAAGAAGGTACACCTAAAGTGAAACTGTCTTGACTGCAAAGCCCGGTATCTACCCCCAACGAAAAGAAAGGACGGCTGTCGTCCACCACAATGGTATCCGTTAAGATGGTGGGGTAGCACGAGATTTCATCTATGGTAGCGGTAAACCAAAAGGTCCCGGCAGTATCGATGCTCAAAACCTGTCCGGTGTCACCGGTAGACCACACATAATTGTTGGCCCCAGCCCCGGGATCGAGGACCATCGTATCGCCAGGGCAAATCGAGGTATCGGGGCCCAAGGTAAGTTCAAGTGGATTGTTGGTGAGCATCGTGCCACCAATCCAATTGATGGAAGAACCAGCATTGGTCGTGCCCAATTCGTGGTAATATCCCATGATTCCCCCAGGAGCTTGAACGCTAACGCCACCTGGCGCTAAAGGAATTTGCGCCAGAGAATAGAGCGGATTTCCTGCAATGGGGTTAAAATTAGCGGCTTGATTGATGCCATTGACCACCACACTACCGACCTGTGCCGTTGGCGAAAGCAACACCAACCCGTGGGCAGGATTGAAAACGAGTGGAAAAGAGGATTGGTAATAAAAATCAGTGATCCATTCACCAATTGGCAGTATTTCAGTGAACTCTGGATCACCCGTAGTATTGCTACAAAAATAACCTTTGCTTACCATCAAAACATCAATGGGAGCGGTAGAGGTAATGTAAGTGGCTGCCGTTAAGGTCGTATCGTAATATTGGCCGGCCTGCAGTGTGGCCACCACTACTCCATCAAAGCTCACCGTGGTGTTGTTTTGGGCAGCAAACACCCGATGGAATTCGCCCAAGGTACCGGGTGAAGGCAAAGTCATAAACTCGGTCCCCCAGTAAGTGGTACCGTGCATTTGTTCGTAAGAAACGTCAGAAAATGCCTGACAACCCATATAGCTGGCGGGTACTGAGAGGAAAGCGCCAAAAGGCTTGGGAGGATTGTTAAGCGAGCGAAAGGTAGTCCCCGTAATGTCTTGCAAGCCAACGGTAAACGAAAAGATGGATTCGATGTGGTACGCCTCTCCCTGGTTGAGGGTCACAACAATGGGAGTTCCTGGTTGGGTATTTTGAGCTGTAATCATGTTGGGCACGATTTCTATTACCGTGCTGTCACAAGCTGCCACCACAATTCCACGAGGCCTTACATTGTTGGGCAAGGCAACCGTAGTATCTACAAAAGAGTTGACGATATAGGACGTATCAAACTGCTGGATGGGGTAGTGTAAGGCAGAGCCAGCGGCACCAATGAAATCAAACCTTACGGTTGAATGTAGCGTGATCGGGCTTTGTGAGGTGACGTGAATTCCTCTGTATTCTATCGTTTGTGAATTTAACAGGGTGGCATTCCCAGGCAAAGTGACATACGTAGCATTCCCGGGGGTTACAGTGAAAGCTTGCGTGTAAGCCAATCCTGGAATTTCTACAAGGCCCGAAGTAGCTACCTGCGCATTGATGATTAGCGTTTGATATGGATTTAAGGTAAAGGTGGCGCCACCGTTTCGGGAAGCCAACCAAAAATCAGTGCCCTGATGCGGAATGGTATTTTGCCCTATCGCAACTGCAGACCACAGAAGGCTCCAAAAAAGGACAATCGCAACCGACCAATTGAAACGAGGGAATTGTTTGGGGAAGTCCATGGGCGTGAAAAACTGGGTTCATAAAAATAGAACATATTCTTTTTCCATGTTTCGAAAACCGCATTATCATTTTACTAATCAATCACTTATGGCCCTTCATCTTGAATTAGAGTCAAAAAAAATCCAATAAAGTTTTCCTAACTGCCAACCCGAAGTCCACCATTCCCGTCTAACCTGTCGAACCACCTATTTACTTTTCCAATCCGTAACCCAAGCCAAATGGCTGCAAACTGTTTCACAACATGCAGATGCTTAGGAAGTACGGTTGGGCCTTCCTACTCATACTTTCGCAAACCGCCTTTGGGCTGTCGCCCGGCTTATCGCCCCCTACCCATGAATCGGGCATAGCTACAGCAAAGGCCAAAAACCCTTACACCAACTATTCTAGTCCGGCACTCCTCGAAATGGAGAAGTCGCCCATGGACGTACCTTTCACCGATCCGTCGATCTTGAACCCTGGTCCGCCTGCCCCATCCGGGCTCACGACCAACACTTTTGTATCGCCCACCTCCTGCCCCACTGCTTGTGATGGCACTGCGGCACTTATCGCCTCTGGCGGTGTTCCCCCTTATTTGTTTTACTGGCCCCACCTCGCCCAATACAGTGATACCATCGGCAACCTTTGCGCTGGTTCCTACCCGGTGGTGGTCACCGACAGTGGGGGCAACCTCGACTCCGTTTGGATCGTGATTACCAGCAACAGTTCGCTTACGGTCACGATTCCTACGGTAATTCCCGACTCTGGGGGATGCTCAGGAGCATTGAGTGCCGCAGTTTCTGGTGGAACCGCACCCTATCAATACGCATGGTCTAATGGGTCAAGTACTATTTTCGCCAACGGCCTCTGTGGTACTGCCAATTACTGCGTAACAGTAACGGACGACAACGGTTGTACGGCCGTACAGTGCGCCATGGTATTCTCCACTGGTGGCTTTAGTCTTGGATCCAGTAGTTCCAATGCCAGCTGTGGAGGGACCTGCAACGGATCCATTACCGCCATGCCCAGCGGTGGAAGTGCCCCTTATTACATTTATTTTCCCTCTTTGGGAATCAATGGCACCAACATTGCAACCGGCTTGTGTCCTGGTAACTATCCAGTGGTTGGGTTTGATAGCCTCGGCAATTACGATTCTATCATTGTAACCGTTGGTCAAACCTCCAGTGTTTCGGCCATCATTGTTACCAATAGCCCTGATTCTGGGAATTGTAGTGGCGTACTTCAGGCAGCTGGCTCCGGAGGCACCGCCCCTTACAGCTATCTGTGGAGCAATGGACAAACCACCGCAAGCATCAACGGTTGCGCCTACCAAACCTATTGTGTTGTTGTTACTGATGCGAATGGCTGCACCGGGTCCATTTGTGATACCATCACAGGTGGGCAGGTATACTTATCGCAATGGAGTACTCCAGCCAGCTGCAACAGTGTTTGTGATGGCAGTGTGAACTTAGTAGCCAGCGGAGGGTTTCCACCCTATACCTTTTCTTTCCCTGGTTTGAGCCTCAATGGCGCTACAGCCACCGGCCTTTGTGCGGGAAGCTACACCGGTCAAGTCATTGACAATATCGGAAATGTAGCTACGGTGGTAGCGAACGTTAATCAACCCAACCCAATTGCCGTTTCCATTGCAGCCAGTCTTCCTTCTTTTGGAGCTTGTAATGGCAGCCTAACGGGTTTCGCTTCTCTGGGCACCGCACCCTACCAATTCACTTGGTCGAATGGTGCGGTAGGACAATCTGTCTCTAACTTATGTCCGGGCAACTATTGCCTTACAGTAACCGATGCCAACGGCTGTACGGGCACCAATTGCTACACCCTGGTCACGTCCAACAACATGGCCGTCCAGGCTACTGGTACTGACCCAAGTTGCGCAGGTACTTGTGACGGATCTATCAGTGCTTCAGTAACGGGTATTGCTCCTCCTTTTCAACTATTTGTTTCCGGCTTAGGAGCAGTGAGTAGTCCTGTGACGGGACTCTGCGCAGGCAACTACTACGTGTATGCGGTAGATACGCTTTTTGATACCGTGGGTGTATCGGTCACGTTAACTGACCCTGCCCCTATTGGTATTACCTTGATTAGCGCGCAACCGGATACAGGAGCTTGCAACGGAAGTTTGTCGGTAGCAGTCGCGAATGCGGCATTGCCGGTAACCTATGCATGGTCCAACGCAGCTACCGGATCAACGATCAACAACCTTTGCGCAGGCAATTACTGTGTGACGGTTACCGATGCCAACGGGTGCACTGCCGTAGAATGTTACACCGTGTTGACTGCTAATTCTCTGGGGTTGACCATTAGTGTAGCCACTACCGATGCCAATTGCAACTTTGGTTGTGACGGAACGGCTCAATTGACCGTCAATGGAGCTACCGGACCCGTGTATTACAACTGGTGGTGGAACGTTGGTTCAGGCAGTTCAGCCAGCAACCTTTGTCCAGGTACCTATTATGTGGTGGTATCCGATACTTTCTATACCGATACCGTACAGTTCACCATCAATTCAACCGGACCTAATCCGGTGCTTTCGGTGGTCCAACCAGATAATGGCAGCTGTAACGGTGAATTGCAACTGACCATCAATGGTGGTACGGCTCCCTTCCAGATCAGCTGGTCAAATGGTGCCACTGGTACCCTTAACCAAACCGGGCTGTGCAACGGTTATTACGATGTGATCGTTACCGATACCAACGGCTGTTTTGATACGACTACCATTACCTTACCGGCGGTGACGGGCTCCATCTCCTATGTTTTAAACAGTCAGGATCCTTCGTGCCCCTCCAGTTGCAACGGGTATGCTAGTCTACAAATCCTAAACAGTGCCGGACCGGTGAATGTCAATTGGGTAGGTCTTAGCACCACCAACAACTATGTAACCGGCCTATGTCCTGGCGTTTACGATGTAGTCATTTCGGATAGCCTCACCTTGGATAGCTTGACCTTTACCATCAACCAACCTCCAAGTGCCGGACCTTTTGTCAACAACGTACAGCCCGATAACGGCACCTGCAACGGTTCAGCCACCATCGCTTTGACCAACAGCACCCAAGCTCCTTTCAGCTATATCTGGTCGGATGGTACTACAGGACCGTCTATCAATAATGTGTGCGGTGGTATTTACTGCGTCACAGTAACCAGTTCTTACGGCTGTGTGGATACGCTCTGTGTGACCATTCCAGGGCCGGCTGGTTTAACGGTCAATGTGTTCTCTGCCAATACGATTTGTAGCAACACCTGTGATGGCGCAGCAACCGCGAGTGTAAGCGGAGGAACACCTCCTTATGCCTACCTCTGGAGCAATGGAGTTACCACCACAACTATTAATAACCTATGTCCGGGCAACTATTCGGTAACCGTGACGGATGCCAATGGACAAACGGGTGTAGGCAGTGGCAGTGTACTTGCGCCACCTCCCATAACCGTAAACATCACCTCCACCGATGCTGCCTGCGGAGCCAGTAACGGCACGCTCTCGGCCATTCCTTCGGGAGGAAACGGAGGTCCTTACTACTACAGCCTGAGCAATGGGGTCAATGGAATTGGATTTTCCTTCTCCCAAAGTGGATTGCCCAGCGGTGGGTATGGGCTCATTACTTCTGACAGTGCCGGGTGCTCTACGGTAGACTCTATTTTTATCGGAGCCGTGGGCAACCTCAACGGTACCATTTCCGCTACTGCAGATACGGTTTGCCCGGAAGATACGGTGACGTTGTTTGCTGGTCCGTTGGTGAGCTGCTATCAATGGTACCTGAATGGCAACGTATTACACGGTGAAGCTTTTAGTTCACTGACAAACCTTGGCGGTGGCCAATACAGTGTTGTTTTGAGCGATTCTTCAGGATGTAGCGATTCGATTTTCTACACCGTTCAAGAACTGCCCGGAGCTACAGTAAGCTCTATCAATGGCCCTACGCAAGTACAGGCAGGGCAACAGTATGTGTACGATGTGGTGGGCCAAAATGGCTATACCTACATCTATAGCGTTTCGGGTGGCCAGGTAGTGAGTCCGGGCAACAACATCGCCAAAATTGAATGGGGCAATGGACCTACCGGAACCATTACAGTAACCGCCATTTCGCCAGACGGTTGCGTGGCCGAAACCACCTTGGTGGTGTACATCGGAATCACCTCCGTAGCCGGCATCCAAGGCAGCAACCTCAACTTCAAGGCCTTCCCTAACCCTTACCAAGGAAGTACCCAACTCACCTTTTACCTCAGTGAAAGTGCGCTGGTACGTCTGGAAGTATTGGATTTGCTGGGCCAACAGGTAGCTGTGCTGGAAGAGGCAACGTTAGCACCCGGCCAGCAAGCGTTCACCTTTTCGGCTCGAAACACTGGTTTATCAGCTGGCTTTTACATTGCTCGCCTGCAAGTAGGCAGCACCACCAAAATAGTGCGACTGATAGAAAACTAATCTTCATAGCGATAGTTACAGCTGGAAGCAGCCCTCCCTTGGGAGTGGCTGCTTTCGGTGCTACATGACATTTTAGCCTTCCAAGAATAAATCCTCTAAAAATTGGCTAAAAAGATTCAGAATTTAACATTTCCCCGGGCAACTTCTTCACCAGCCTCCCCCGTCTGACTACCAAGTTTCACCCAAACTTAAACCATCTATGACCTGTCTCTACCACGCTAAACAGGTGTTGCGCGCTTGGTTGCTGATCGCTCTTTTTGCGATTGTTGGCAACACTTCTCTTTTTGCTTCCCACATTGCCGGAGTAGAAATTAACTACAACTGCCTGGGTGGAACCAACTACGAGATAACACTCTCATTGTATCGTGACTGCTCAGGAATTCCTGCTCCACTTACTCCAACAATAAACTTGTCGAGTTCCTGCGGTGCATCGCAAAACCTGGTCTTGACCAATATTTCGGTAAGTGAAGTTTCGGACCTCTGCCCTAACCAATTGGCCAACTCTACTTGTAATAGTGGTATTCTGCCTGGAATTCAAAGCTGGCAATATACCGGAACAGCCAACTTAGCAGGCTGTAATGATTGGGATTTATCCTTTTCCTCTTGTTGCCGAAACAGCTCTGTAAACCTTGCTGGTCAAAGCGGATTTTACATTCACTCTAACATCAACCTTGCCAATGGAGGTTGTAACAACTCTCCGGTATTTCCACAAAACCGACCCATTCCCTACATCGGCCTCAATAGTTCCCAAAACGTTTTGAGTTTTGTTGCTTACGATCCTGATGGTGATCAATTGCAATATTCATTGGTTTCTGCAATGGTTTCTCCTGCTCTTGCAGCTACTTATGCAGCAGGATACTCCGCTACCCAACCCATGGGCGCCAATGTTGCTAGTATTAACCCGAATACGGGAATGCTGACCATCAACAACCCATTATGGTTGGGCAACTATTTTGTAGCGGTAAAGGTGGAAGAGTTTGATAACGCAGGCAATTCGAAAGGCTACATTATTCGAGAAGCGCAGTTTGTAGTGGTCACTGCTACCAATCAAAACCCGGTAGTGAATGGCTCTATTTTTAATGTAAGTGGTGGAACACAGGTGGGCAATACCAATATTATTCAATCCAATCCGGGATCGACGGTTTGTTTCGACATTCAATTCTCTGATCCAGATACGTTAGACTCGCTTGACGTGTCTACTACGCTGGGACAGATTTACCCCGGAGCTACGGTTACCCTTTCAGGCGTTAACCCAATTACGGCCACAGTTTGTGCGAGCATCCCTGTATTGGCCAACACTTCCCATGCCTTTACCGTAACTGCTTCTGACAATGCTTGCCCCATTAATTCTAAAACTCCTGCGTGGGTGAAGATCTCACTTCCTACTGTGGTCGTGGCCAGCCCTGATGTGTCACTTTGCCTTGGCGATACGGCCCAACTGTATGCTACAGGCGATACCGTCTACACCTGGACCGTAATTAGCGGTGACCCAATCGTAGTGGGGACCAACTTTGGATGTACCTCCTGCGCCAGTACCTGGGCAAGCCCCTCGGTGCCTACTACCTATTTGGTAACTGGAGGAACTACCGGCACCAGTGATACGGTTACCGTAACTCCAACAGCAGGACCCAATGTGGTGGCCAGCAACGATACTATTGCTTGTTTGAGCAATGGCTGCGTGACAGTTTCTGCTACCGGAGCATTCTCCTACCTGTGGAGCAATGGCGCAACGACAGATACTACACAGATTTGCACCCCAGGCACTTACACCGTTACCGGAACCGATTCCAACGGCTGTACCGGAGTAGATACGGTTGTGGTTGCTTCTTATCCGGCGGTATCTGTTTCCTTGGGCAACGATACTACCGTATGTCCGGGTACCTGCCTTCCTCTGATCACCTCGCCAAACAATTTGCCTTTTTATAATTGGTCTACCGCTGCTGCATCTCAATCAATCGGGATTTGTTCTCCAGGGTCTTATTGGGTGGTTGCTTCTGATTCCAATGGTTGCTTCGCGAGCGACACCATAGTAGTGAGCAATTATCCTACTCCCCCCCTTAGTGTGAGCAACGATACCTCCATTTGTTCCGGAGATTCTGTCTTGCTGAGTGCCAGCGGCAGTGGTACTTTCTTATGGTCCAACGGTGACATAGGAAGCAGCACAGTGGTCAATGCCGGTGGCACCTATGCGGTGACCCTCACCGATGCCAACGGTTGTACTGCGGTGGATTCAGTAACGGTTTCAATGCATCCCAACCCTTCGGTGTATGCCGGACCGGATACGGTGCTTTGTATCGGTGATACCCTTACCCTTACGGCTACCGGAGCGCAAAGCTATGTGTGGAGCAATGGAGCGACTACCGCCAGTGCAGATTATACGATTCCTGGATTGGTAACCGTCACCGGTACCGATTCCAACGGATGTACGGCTACCGACTCACTCTACCTGTTCCCCAACTCGTCCCGCTACGTGGCGGGCCATGTCACCGATTCGAACGGCAATGCCTTGACCAACACCTGGGTGTATCTTATCAAATACTTTAATGTCCAGGATTCGGTGGTCGCCCTCGACTCGGTGCTGACCGACAGCAACGGCTTCTACCTTTTCGGAACAACCGAAACGGTGGTGTATGTGAAATCTGGACCAGACTCGGCAGCTTATCCTATGCAGGTGCCGACGTACCACGGCAGTGCTCCGGTATTTGTGCAGGCGGACAGCATTCTAACCGTCCCCTGCGACACCGCCTGGGCCGACATTGATAATCTGAGTGGCATGAACCCTGGAGGGCCGGCGTTTGTAGCGGGCTACGTGTATCAAGGTGCCGGCAAGACCGTGGGCTGCGAAGGCGATCCGGTGGTTGGCCTTTCTTTGGTACTGCTGAATGCCAATGGTGATTTAATGGCACAAACCTACACGGATACTGACGGGAACTACCGTTTTGAAAATGTCTTGCCGGGAACCTATACCATTTGGGCAGACGACCCCAGCATCGACTTGTCGCTGGCTCCTACGTTCACGATTGCCACTGGCGACAACGGATTGGACGCCAACCTGCATTACAAAAACAACACCTTAGAGCTGTGTGGTGGGGTAGGCATTGCTCCGGTATTCACCGGATTGGAAAGTCTTCATTTCTTCCCCAATCCCAGCACCGGAGAAGTGACGTTGGAACTAAGTTTGACACAAGCCCAAACGGTAAACATCCAGGTGTTGGATGCCTTGGGAGCCACGGTTTGGCAACAGCAAGTCCCCGGAAACAATAAACAAATACGAGAAACTTTCAACTTATCAGCCCTTTCTACCGGCATCTACTTTTTACAGGTACGTGCGGGAGATCAAAGCATGACCCGAAAATTGATCCTGCGATAATTATCAATTCGGTTCTAGTCGGGCTGCCGGTGCCAAAGGTAGCCCGACAATTTCCTTTGAAATAGCAAACCATCATATCCATAAAAGCATCCTAAGGCGCCCACAACCCTGAAGATGCATCGTTCTTTCACCCATTAATACCTCCAACCATGACCAGGAATTTGACTCAAAAATGTTTTTTCCCCTTCCTTGGGAATTTAAAATGCCTTGCGCTACTGCTCGGGCTGTTCCTCTTTACTGCGCCCACCTTCGCCTCGCACATTGCTGGGGTAGAAATTAACTACGAATGTGTGGGCGGCTCGAACTATGAAATCACCGTGCGCATGCTCCGGGATTGTAGTGGCATTTTAGCACAGCCCTCTACCAATGTTACCCTCACAAGCTCTTGTGGGGCTACTTTTACCGCTCCGCTTCCGCAAATTTCAAGTACGGAAGTTTCAGACGTTTGCATCAGCCAACTGCCGAACACTACCTGTAATGCGGGTATTTTGCCGGGCATGCAACTCTACATCTATAAAGCTACGGTCAACTTATCAGGTTGTGCCGATTGGAATGTTTCCTGGCAACTGTGTTGTAGAAATACTTCTGTGAACTCTACCGGGGGCAACATGTACACCGAATCCGAAATTCATATTCTCCCTGGGGTATGCAACACTTCGCCGATGTTTCCCATGAACCGGCCGATTCCCTACCTCAGCATAGGGTCTACTCAAAATGTATTGAGTTATGTGGCTTTCGATCCTGATGGTGACAACCTTCAATATTCCTTGGTATCGGCTAAGGTTAGCTCGACCGCTAACGTGGTTTACAACTTTCCTTTTGGGCCATTGATTCCCATGGGAACGAATGGCCTTTCTATTAATCCCAGTACGGGACTAATCACCATTAACTCGGCTGGATTGCCCATCGGCAACTACATCGTAGTGGTAAAAGTGGAGGAATTCGACAGCAACGGCAACTTGAAAGGATTTGTGACCCGCGATGCACAATTTGTGATGATTAGCGGCACCAACCAGGCTCCCGTTTCAAACGGGCAACTGTCCAACGTCACCGGTTCAGGGGTGGCACTGGGAAGCTCGGGCATTTCGGTTACCAACGGTGGTAGCTTTTGCTTCGATGTTACCTTTACCGATCCTGATCCAGGTACGGTTATGTCGGCCACTTCGAACCTGAGCAACTATTTTCCAGGTGCTACGGTTTCGGTGAGTGGTAGCAACCCCATGACGGTAACGGTTTGCGGAACCGCCAACCTCAACTACGGCAATTCCATTCCGGTAACGGTAACGGCCAACGACAACGTTTGTCCAATTGCAGCTACCCACTCGGTATATTTCAACCTGCAGGTGGCTGCCACCACCTGGGCAGGTCCTGATCAGGTAATTTGTGATGGCGACACTGCTTTTCTTGCAGCTTCCGGAGATAGCGCCTTCACCTGGTCGGTGATTTCGGGTGATCCGATTGTTACCGGCACCAATTTCGGTTGCACCTCTTGCGCTTCTACCTGGGCATTGCCCGCCATCACCACTACTTATCAGCTGGTAGGTTTGCCTTCCGGCCTTATGGATACAATTACCGTCACGCCCCTTTCCGGGCCTAATCTGGTGGTATCCAACGATACTTCGGTGTGTGCCGGAACTTGCATCACCATCGGAGCAAGCGGAGGCGGTTCCTACCTTTGGAGCACGGGCGATACCTTAGACAGTTTGCAAGTGTGCCTCCCAGGCACCTACAGCGTAACGGTGACCGATTCTAACGGGTGTACTGCAACTGACTCGGTGGTGGTCAATCACTTTCCTACTACAACGGTGAGTGTGAGCAACGATACTTCCATTTGTGATGGTGATTCGGTTTTGCTCAGTGCCAGTGGCAACGGCTCCTTTATTTGGTCTACGGGTGCAACTACCAGCAACATTGTGGCAACAGCTGCCGGAACCTATTCGGTGACCTACACCGATACCAATGGCTGTTCGGTAGTAGATTCGATTCAGGTTTTGGTGAACCCCAATCCTATCGTGAATGGAGGCCAGGATACGGTGCTTTGCATTGGCGACACCATTACCTTAACGGCCACTGGTGCAGTGAGCTACGTGTGGAGCAATGGTACTACAGGTGCCTCTACAACCATTGCCACCCCCGGGCTGGTCTTGGTTACCGGAACAGATGCTCAAGGTTGCTCCAGTACCGACTCGATCTATCTTTTCCCTAACTCTTCGCGCTACGTTGGTGGATACGTTACCGATTCCAACGGCAATGCCTTGACCAACACCTGGGTATATCTTATTAAATACTACAATGCACAAGACTCGGTGGTAGCCCTCGATTCTGTACTAACCGATAGCAATGGATTCTACCTTTTTGGAACTACGGAAACGGTAGTTTACGTGAAATCGGGCCCCGACTCGTCGGCATATCCCATGCAAATTCCAACGTATCACGGCAGTGCACCAGTATTTGTGCAAGCCGACAGCATCATTACGGTGCCTTGTGACACTGCATGGGCTGATATTGACAACTTGAGTGGCATGAACCCCGGGGGGCCGGCATTTGTGGCGGGTTATGTGTTTCAAGGTGCAGGAAAATCTTCCGTATGCGAAGGTGATCCGGTAGTTGGACTTTCATTGATCCTGCTCAACGACAACGGCGAACTGGTGGCACAAGTCTTTACGGATGCCGATGGCAACTACCGTTTTGAGAACCTGACCCCGGGCACTTATACCATTTGGGCTGATGATCCTAAAGTTGACCTAATGCAAGCGCCTACCTTCACGCTGGCGGCAGGCGACAATGGCTTAACCTCCAACCTGCAATACAAGAACAACACGCTGGAATTCTGCGGTGGTGTCGGCATTAATCAGATTGCTTCCGGTTTGGAGAGCCTGCATTTCTTCCCCAACCCAAGCACAGGTGAAGTGACCTTAGAACTGGACCTCCAACAATCTGGAGTAGTACAGGTAAATATTCTGGATGCTTTGGGTGCCACCGTATGGCAACGCCAACTTTCCGGCAACGGAAAACAGGTGCGCGAAACCCTCGACCTTTCGGGCCTATCGACTGGGGTTTACTTCTTACAGGTAACTACCGGTGAGCAAGGCACGACGAAAAAATTGATCTTACGATAAGGAAAGCGATTTTTCCTTCTCAGCATCAAAGAGCGGACTTCTTTTGGGGAGTTCGCTCTTTTTTTGGCTATTCAAAAATTCTTGGACAAGATAAAAGTCGGGGACAACTAAAACCAGGGAGAACACGTCTAAAAATCGAACCCCTACTCAAACTAGTATGCCCTCTTTTCCGACCTTAACTACCTTATTGTTACGTATTTCTTTTTTGTTGGTCATCCTCTTGGGTTACGGATCTACAGCAATAGCCGGGGGCCTGATTGGCGGGGAGATTAATTACAATTGTGTAGGAGGCAACAATTATGAAATCACCCTTCAATTGTACCGCGATTGTGCCGGAGTAAGCGGGGTTATAAACAACTTTATTTTCCTTTTTGATACCTGTGGCAACCAATCGAATATTCCGATGCCACTATCGTCCACTACTGAAATCAGCGATTTGTGTCCAAATCAAATCCAAAACTCAGCTTGCAATACCGGATTGCTTCCGGGGGTGGAACGCTTGATTTACAAAGACACAGTAAGCCTCGCTGGATGTGGTAGCTGGACCATTTCTTATTCTTGCTTTTGCAGGGCTGGTACCAATATCACTAATGGCAGTTCATCTTTCTACCTTCATGCCAAAGTGAACACCGGGGTGGGCGGCTGCAATCAATCTCCCATTTTTCATGACCAACAGCCTATTCCTTCTATAGAATTGATGTCTCACCCCACCAACGTAAGTTTTGTGGCCTATGATTCAGACGGAGACCTGCTAAAATACTCTTGGACAGCACCCATGCAATCGACTACCCAACCGGTTACCTACAATGTGGTTTTCTTTAATTGGCCTTCTTATGGAATCCCGGGCCAGGATTTGGATACGAACACCGGAATATTGGATATCAACTACCTTTCTTCTTTAACGGGCAATCTCTATTACGGTGTTAAGGTGGAAGAGTTTGATAGCAATGGCAACCTAAAGGGCTACGTCATCAAGGATTACCGATTTAATTATCTAAATGGCGCCAACCCGGTCCCAAGCTTAGATAGCCCCGTGAGTAATGTTAGCGGTGGATTAGCAGTAGGCAATCAAAATATCATCCAATCCTGGGCCGGTGCCAACCTTTGTTTCGATCTTCAATTTTCTGATCAGGATTCCTTAGACACGCTGGATGTATACACTGATTTGGGCCGTATTTATCCTGGTGCAAGCGTTACCATTTCAGGGACTAACCCTGTGGTTGCCACCATTTGTGCTACAATTCCGGGAACGGCAACTACTGCACATGATTTTACCATTACGGCTACCGATGATGTTTGTCCGATTAACGGCAAACGGAATGTTTGGGCAAGAATAGAACTCATGGGACCAGTATCCGTTTCGCCCAATGACGCAATTTGCCCTGGTGATTCGGCTCAGTTGTATGCATTAGGAGATACCTCTTATCAATGGACCGTTTTATCTGGTGACCCGATATTGTTAGGAGTCAATTTTGGGTGCGACACTTGCAATTCTACCTGGGCCAAGCCATCTGTCACCACCACCTATGTTGTATCTGGACTTACATCGGGTACCTCGGATACTGTAGTAGTAGCACCCGTAGTAAACCCCACAGTTGCCACTGGTAACGACACCAGCATGTGTGCAAACGGAGCTTGCATTCAGGTGAGTGTTTCCGGAGCTTCCTCATATGTTTGGAGTACTGGATTCACTTCTTCTTTTGGCACCGGTTATATCTGTTCTCCCGGCACTTACACCGTTACCGGAACCGATACCAACGGGTGCTCCGATGTGGACACGATAGTGGTATCCGCTATTGTTTCTCCTACCCCTCCAATAGCAAGCAATGACACTACCGTTTGTGCCGGCAGTTGTATTATTCTCCAGGCAACGGGCACAAATACCTATCAATGGAGCAACGGAACCATGGGAGACTCCAATACGGTTTGCAACGCGGGTACTTACATTGTTACCGGTACAGACACCAACGGTTGTACGGCCAACGATACGGTTATCGTAACTAATTTCCCAACGATTCCACTCACCGTGAGCAACGACACCGCGGTTTGCGCGGGCACCTGCATTGCGCTTTCGGCATCAGGCGCCAACAATTACCTGTGGAGTACCGGTAGCACCAATGCCAACATTACGGTGTGTAGCCCTGGAATTTACGGCGTCACCAGCACCGACACCAATGGATGTTCGGTAGCTGACTCCGTCGTAGTCACTCACTTCATTGCTCCTGTAGTTCAGCTCAACAACGATACTACAGTTTGTACCGGCAGCTGTGTTTCGCTTACGGCAAGTGGTGCCACCACCTACCTATGGAGCAATTTGGCAGTAGGCAATTCGATTACCGTTTGCTCCCCAGGATCGTACTTCGTAGTCGGAACCGACACCAACGGCTGCTCAGGTACTGATACCGTGAGCTTGTTCAACTTTCCTGCTCCTACGCTTAGTGTGAGCAACGACACCAGCATTTGTAACGGTGATTCGGTAACCCTTGTGGCCAATGGAGTGGGTTCGTTCAGTTGGTCTAACGGAAGCACCGGAACAAACATTACCGTAAGTACAACAGGAATCTATTCCGTTACCCTTACCGATGCCAACGGCTGCACAGCAGTCGATTCGGTGCAGGTGGTCGTCAATGCACTGCCCGTAGTAATGGCAGGCCCCGACACCACCATATGCCTGGGCAACACACTGACGGTGACCGCCTCTGGCGCCTCGAACTATTCCTGGAACAACGGCAGCAATATGGCTAGCACCACCTATTCGGCAGGCGGCTGGGCCACCGTTACCGGAACAGATACCAACGGCTGTAGCGCTACCGACTCGTTGCTCATTACCGTAGATTCTTCCCAAATCGTAGCGGGTTTCGTTACCGATACCAACGGCAATGCCTTGACCAACACCAAGGTATTTCTCATCAAGCACTTCACCGTACAAGATTCGGTCGTTGCCCTGGATTCTACTACTACGGACGGTAGCGGTTTTTATGCCTTCCATACCGCAGAGCCGGTTGTATACGTGAAGTCTGCACCCGATTCGGGTGTTTACCCGATGCAACTGCCTACCTATCACGACAGTGGCGCAGTGTTTCTGCAAGCCGACAGCATCATCACTTTACTGTGCGATACGGTTTGGGCCGACATCCGCAACCTGAGTGGCATGAACCCGGGAGGTCCTGGCTTTTTGGCGGGTTATGTGTTTCAAGGGGCCGGCAAATCTTCGGTGTGTGAGGGCGCCCCGGTGGTGGGCCTTTCTTTGTTGCTGCTCAACGAGGACCAACAAATCATTGCGCAGACTTTCACCGATGACGATGGCAATTACCGATTTAATAACCTTATTCCGGGCACCTATATCCTTTGGGCCGACGACCCCAACATCAACTTGTCGCAAGCGCCCACACTTGTTTTTGCCGGAGGCAACAACGGATTGTCAGCCAACCTGCATTACTACGAAAACAATTTGGAATTGTGTGGCACTGTGGGCATCGCTTCCATTGCTTCTGGTTTAGAAAACCTGCATTGCTTCCCGAACCCCAGCACGGGCGAGGTGACCCTGGAATTGGACCTGCTGCAAGTGGGTCCGGTATCCATTAATGTGCTGGATGCTTTGGGTGCCACCGTATGGCAGCGCCAACTTTCCGGCAACGGAAAACAGGTGCGCGAAACCCTCGACCTTTCGGGCCTATCGACTGGGGTTTACTTCTTACAAGTAACTACGGGTACGCAAGGCACTACCCAAAAATTGATTTTACGATAAGGAAAGTGATTTCGATCGGAAGTGGTTCAAGTACAAACTTTCGAACTGGAATAGCTTTTGGCAAGAGCAAACTGACTACCACCTAAACGTGATGCACCAACGTTGCACGGGTCGCCTATCGTGCAACGTTGCCCCAAGCTCCAGAGCAAGTCAATAGCTAAAGTCCATGTTAAAAGCGTTGCATGGTTTCAGATGCGCGCAACGGTGCCTCATGCATCAAAAAGGCAAGAGGTTTGAATCGCAGAAAAAGTGTTGCGTGGTCCTGCTGCCACGCAACGATGCCCAAGCATCCGAATAGGGCAACAGTGAAAGCCTATTGAAAAAGCGTTGCATGGTTTCAGATGCGCGCAACGGTGCCTCATGCATCAAAAAGGC